>Ga0210383_10005085_pt1 | contig 11593 bp, 7 predicted proteins | sample IncBWC14OmetaG_FD_160072 | JGI IMG/M metagenome (GOLD analysis project Ga0210383, IMG submission 160072) | Forest soil microbial communities from Barre Woods Harvard Forest LTER site, Petersham, Massachusetts, United States - Inc-BW-C-14-O ...
TCGCGGTGGAGTTGCCCAGCCTTACTTTTCAGCGGCGCAACTTTACGCCAGCGAATTTGATCTCCAGCATTCTTTTTGGCGATGGGGCTGGGGCTGTGATTCTTACCAGCGATGAACGGACTGGTTGTATGCGCGTCGTGGGCGCTGAGCCGTTCCTGATGCCGAATTCGTTGGACGCCATGGGATTCGATTTGAAGGATGAGGGATTCCATATCGTGCTTTCGAAGGACGTGCCGGAATTATTGCGCGGCGGGATTCGCGGCGTCGTTGAGAAATTCCTGAATCGCTTTCATCTGGGTACTGAGGATTTGTCGGCGTATCTGCTTCATCCGGGCGGGCGCAAATTGCTCGACTATATGGAGACGGAGCTGGGGATTTGCAAGTGCGAGACGCAGCCTTCCTGGGACATACTTTCGGAGTATGGGAATTTGTCGAGCGCTTCGGTGCTGTTTGTGCTTCACGAATGGGTGACGAAGCGGACGATGGAGGCGGGGAAGTACGGGATGATGGCGGCGTTTGGGCCGGGATTTACTACCGAGATGTTGTTGATGCGCTGGGCTTGATGCCCGGCGGCGAATGGATGAAAATCTGGGACGCGATTCTGCTATTTGCCGCGGTTTGACCCTTCCATGAGTCAGAGTGTTATCGCGTATTTGATTTTGCTGGTTTTTGTGGGCGTGGTGCGCCTGATTGAGTTGCGGATTTCGGCGCGCAATCAGCGGGGGATGGCGGAGAAGGGCGTTTCTAGGGTTAGTGAGCCACGATATCGTTGGATGGTGGCGCTGCATATCGCGGTTTTGATTTCGGCTGGGCTGGAAGTTGTGTTTTTGCACCGGCCTTTGATTCGGCCGCTGGCTGCGGTTTGTTTGGCGGTGTTGGCGTTTTCGATTATTTTGCGCTGGTGGGTGATTCGTACGCTGGCGAGCCATTGGAATGTGCAGGTGATGGCTTCGACTTCGTTGGGAGTGGTGAGCAGCGGACCTTATCGCTGGGTACGGCATCCGAATTATTTGGCGGTGTTTTTGGAATTGCTGGCGATTCCGCTGATTTATTCAGCCTGGATTACGGCGATTTGGGGGACTTTGGCGCACATTTTGATTTTGCGCTGGCGGATTCATGTGGAAGAAGAGATGTTGATGGCCAGTCCGCAGTATCGCGCCGCGATGGGTTCGAAGCCGCGATTTCTGCCTGGGCTGTTTTAAGTAGCGCTGGCGTCCCTGCCGGCATCTTACGAGCGCAGATTTCCGCGAGAACCGAAGAGTTGGGCGGCGCTTGTTGTGAAATAGAGCCGTGTACTTGAATTACGTAGTCCGGCTACGACTGTTGCCCGTGGTGAGTTGTTTGCTCGTAAGATGCCGGCAGGGACGCGGGCGCTAAGTTGATGTACGATGCTCCATTGCCCCTCCTTGGGAGGTTTTTTGCGGACGCGGTTTGCCGGCCTCTGTTTTGCCTCATTGCTGATTGGGATTCTCGCTGTTTGTTCCGCGAGCGTTCCGTTGCGCGCTCAACAATTCGATGAATCGAAACTGCAGGGCCTGAAGTGGCGCTTAATCGGGCCGTTTCGCGGCGGGCGCTCGATTACTGCCACCGGCATACCTGGTAATTCCAGCACATTTTATTTCGGTGCGGTATCCGGCGGCGTTTGGAAAACTACGAATGCCGGGCTTACTTGGGATCCCATCTTCGATAAGCAGGCGATCTCCTCGATTGGCGCGATCGCTGTGGCCGAATCTGATCCGAACATCATTTATGTGGGGACGGGCGAAGCCTGCATTCGCGGAAACATTTCTTATGGCGATGGCGTTTATAAATCGGTGGATGCTGGGAAGACCTGGACGAATATCGGATTGCGCGACACCCGGCATATTGGCGCGGTGATCGTCGATCCGCACGATGCGAATACCGTTTTTGTGGCGGCGCTTGGGCACACCTACGGACCCAACGCGGAACGCGGAATTTTCCGCAGCCGCGATGGCGGGCGGAATTGGGAGAAAGTCCTTTATAAGGATGACAGGACCGGCGGCATCGATATCGTATTCGACCCCGAGAATTCGCACGTGCTTTTTGCCGCTCTCTGGGAGGCAGGGCGCACGCCTTGGAGTTTGACTAGCGGCGGCCCGGGCAGCGGGCTATATCGCTCGATTGACGGCGGGACGACGTGGAAGCGCATCGAGGGTAACGGATTTCCCGAAGGCGTACTGGGAAAAATTGGAGTTTCAGTTTCAGGCGGCGATTCGTTTCGAGTCTTCGCGTTGGTGGAGGCGGAGAAGGGCGGGCTCTACCGCTCCGATGATGGCGGCGATTCCTGGCAGCTAGTGAACGATGACCATCGCTTCCGGCAGCGCGCCTGGTATTTCACGCACGTGTTCGCCGATCCGAAGAGTGTGGATTCCGTTTATGTGCTGAATACGGGACTGTTTCGCTCGACAGACGGCGGTCGAAAATTCGAGCGGATTTCCGGTATGCACGGCGATCATCATGATCTGTGGATAGATCCGACGGACCCGGATCGCATGATCAATGCGAATGACGGCGGAGCAACGATCACGACGGACGGCGGGAAAACGTGGTCGAGCGAGATGAATCAGCCAACGGCGCAGTTCTATCACGTCGCGACGGATTCGCGGTTTCCGTACCACGTTTACGGCTCGCAACAGGACAGCGGAAGCGTCGCGATCGCCAGCGATTCGAATCGCGGCGCGATTGACCGGCAGGATTGGTATTCGGTGGGCGGCGGCGAGAGCGGCTACATCGCGCCCGATCCCACGAACCCGGATGTGGTTTATGCCGGATCGTATTTCGGTTATGTCTCGCGATTCGATAAGCGCACCGGGCAGACGCAGACCGTTTCGCCGTGGCCTGATGATCCGGACGGAAGCGGCGCGGCGGGGCTCAAATATCGCTTCACTTGGACGCAGCCGATTGTTTTTTCGCCGAATGATCCGAGCACTCTTTATTATTCCGGCCAGGTGCTTTTCAAATCCAGCGATAGCGGCATAACTTGGACGGAAATTAGCCCGGATTTAAGCCGCAACGACAAGACCAAGCAGCAATCTTCCGGCGGCCCAATTACGAAAGATAATGCCAGCATCGAATTCTACGATTTGATTTTTACCGTGGCGGAATCGCCGGCGCAGAAAAATCTGCTCTGGGCGGGCACCGACGACGGGTTGATTCATTTGTCTCGCGACGGCGGAGTGCATTGGACGAGCGTGACGCCGCCGGGAATTCCGGCGTGGAGCACGGTGAGCCTGATCGATCCTTCATGGCACGATGGCGGGACGGCTTACGTGGCGGTGGACGCGCACAAGCTGGATGATTTCAAGCCGTACATTTTCCGCACGCACAAATTTGGCAAGGAATGGACGCAGATCACTAATGGAATTCCGGACGGCTCGTATGTGCATGCAGTGCGCGAGGACCCGCAGCATGGCGGATTGCTTTTTGCCGGCACGGAGACTGGTGTTTTTTATTCGCTCGACGATGGCGAACATTGGCAGCGTTTGCAATTAAATTTGCCGCCTTCGCCGGTCCACGATCTGGCGATCAAGAACAGCGATTTGATTGTGGCCACGCACGGCCGCTCATTCTGGATTCTGGATGATATTTCCCCCTTGCGGCAATTGGCGGATATGCGCGCGGGCACCAGCGCATTTCTATTTAAGCCGCGGCCGGCGATTCGCTTTCGGCGCGAGCGAACCGGCACGGCCACTGCTTGGAAAACGGCCGGCCAGCCCGCGCCGCCTGGCGCTACGATTTATTACTGGCTGAAAGAGAAGCACTCGAAGGACGACGAGATTAAGCTCGATATTTTGGATTCGTCGGGGAAAGTGGTGCGCCATTTTTCTAGCAAGCCGAAGCCGCCGGACGACGATCAGGAAGGGAAAGAAGACGACGCGGAAGAAAAACCTCCCGCGTCGCTGCCCGCCGAACAGGGCTTGAATCGATTTGTGTGGGACTTGCGCTATGAGAAGCCGCGTTTGGTGCATGGGGCGGTTTACGACGAGGGCGACCCATTGGGATCTTTGGCGCTTCCGGGAAATTACCAGGTTCGATTTACCGCCGACGGGAGAGATCATACGCAGGATCTGGAATTGCGCATCGATCCTCGGGTGAAGACCAGCGACGACGATCTCGCGAAGCAGTTCGATCTGGTTGCGAAAATCCGAGATTTGCTGGATCAAGTGAATGGCGCGGTGCTCGAAATTCGCGGCGTGCGCGCGCAACTCAAAGCTTTGGGGAAGAGGCTGGAGGCTGACGAGGCGGCGCAGCCAGTGCGCGATGCCGCTGCGGATCTCGACAAGAAGATGACGGAAGTGGAAGAGCAGTTGGTGCAAGGCAAGGCTACCGCTTCCGAGGATATGTTGAATTATCCGGTGGAATTGGATAGCCGGCTGGGTTATTTGCAGAATGCGGTGGATAGCGCGGATTTTGCGCCGACGCAGGCGGAAATTGCGCTGGAGGCGGAGTTGGAGAAGAGCGTCGGTGATGTCGTTGCGCAATGGAATGATTTGAAGGACAAAGATCTCGCTGCGCTGAATGAATTGATTGCCAAGGACAATATTCCCGCGATTGGATTGACGGCGAAACCGGAAGTGAAGCAGCCGACCGCGTCGCCGGAATAGCAAAGTAGCGCCGGCGTCCCTGCCGGCATCTTACGAACGAGATTTCGCCACAGCCGCGGACGTGGGCGGCCCCACCAGCAGAATCTGGCTTCTCTTCGACGCATTCGTTCGGCGATGATTACGGCTTTTGCGTAGAGTTGCGCTCGTAAGATGCCGGCAGGGACGTCGGCGCTACTTTACTGCCGGCGCTGCTTCAGGCGCGGGTTGTGGTTGTGGCGTGCCGCACTGGGCTTCTACTTGGGCGCTGAGTGCGTCGTCGAATTGTGCTTCGCGGCGATTGCTGGCCGAGCAGATTTGCGCGGCGGTTAGGCCGGAGGCGCTGTGAAAATCGGCGCCTGCTAAATTTGCTCCGGTGAAATCTACACCGCGCAGGACGGCACCTTCGAAATTGGCGCCGCGGAGATCGGTATTTCGCAAGTCGGCTTCGATCAGGATGGCGCGATTGAGTTGCGCGTCGCGCAATGAGGCTGCCGGCAGCTTTGTGGACCATAGATACGCATCTTGCAAATCCGCCAGCGAAAGATCGGCGCTGGATAGATTGGCTTCGCGCAGGTCGGCTTTTTCGAAATTGGCGTGGGCCAGACGGGCTTCGCGCAAATCGGCATTGAAGAGATTGGCGCCGCCTAGGCGGGCATCTACTGCTACGGCTGCATGCATTGCGGCATAAGAAAGATCGGTTTCGCGGAGATCTGCGCGGGTTAGATTGGCTTTTTCGAGCTTGGCGCCCTGCAAATTGGCGCGGAAAAATTGCACGCGATCGAATGAGGCTGAACGCAGATTGGCTTCGCGTAGATTTGCGCCGCGGAAATCGGATTCCGAAAAATAAGCGCCCTGCAGATCGGCTTTCCAGAGATGCGAATTCGTCCAGAAAGTGCGATATCCCTGCGCGTAACGCAAGTGGAGATCGTTGAGCTGCGCGCCTTTTACGTGGGAAATATCTTCATCGCGGCCGCTCCAGCCCGCGGGGGCCGTGGAAACTCCGGACTCGATAAAATCCGCGTACGGACGATATCCGATCATCCAGAACACATCGGCGGACCAGCGGCGCATGCTGGCGGCGCTGTAATCGGGCATGACGTTGGAGTCGTGCGGCGCGCCGTAGACGATGCCCAACGTAAGGATCGCCAGGATTGCACCGAGAGCGAGTGCAGAGCTTGCGCGGCGGACTGGTGTGGCATAGCGTTTTGCTGAATCAAGAGAAATTTCAATTGACGGCTGGCGTTCCCGCGAAGATTCCTCGGACTGGCGCTCGCGCAGGGTTTCCACCGCAGCGTGATCCTCGGGGAGTTCCTGCTGCAGCTCCGCGAATAGCGGGGACTGAAGCTCGTCATCGGCGCTTTCGTCTTCATCGGTCGTCGCGCGCGATTCGTCGTTCGAGTGAATGCGATCCGCAGGGGGCAGTAACGCGGAATCGTCTTGGATCGGTGCGCTGTACATGGACGGCAACGTCTCGATCAAATCTTTTTTCGGGAGCGCGGTGGTGACCACGAGAGCGAGGACGAAGACCGCAATCTGCAGCATCGCCGCGCGGAGATCCTGCATGACCAGATAGCGCGCCCAGAACATGAGCAACGTCGCGGGGACGACGGCGTACGCAAGCAGCAGAGGAATCGTAGATTCGAGCACCGAGGGCGATGCTTGGTTTCCCGTCCAGCCGTGGAAGCGGCGGCGGAAAAGGGTCATCAGCAGCCATGGGCCGCTGCGATCGACTGGGCGCCCATCCGGAAAAATTGCGGGAAGCTCGATGAGGCGCTCCCACAGGCGCTCCATCGAAACGTGGAGATAAAGAAACATGCCGAAGATGATCATCGGCGCCACGACGAAAAATCCGGAAATTGGCAGCGCCGCTCCGAGATTCGGAATGGGGACGAGTGGCGCGCCGCGCAGAAAGAGGACGTCGCGAGTGGTGGCGATGCGCAGAACGCTGAGAGCGCAGGCGACCATAGTGGCGATGAACAGGCGATAGCATTGGCGCGCGCGTTGTTCGGCGAGGTGCTGCCCCTCAAACTCGGAAACCGAAGTCGGAAGCGCAGCCCACAGCAGGCTCGCGCCGGCGAGTTGCTTGGTGTGCAGTCCGGCGGCGCCATCAAGCGATGCGCCTTCTAGATTTGCGCCCTTGAAATCCGCGCCGAGCAAATTCGATTCGCGCAGATCGGCCTGCACCAAACTCGCCCCGCGCAAATCCGCGAGCAATAATTCCGAGCGCTGGAAATTCGCTTTATTAAGGATGGCGCCCTGGAGATTCGCGCCAGTCAGATCCATGCCTTCGAAATTTGCGCGCGCCAATTCCAGGCGCTTGCCGAAAATACCGCGCGACTCGACCCATTCGCGATGCAGTTGGAGTAATTCGACCAGCTCCGGCTGACCCACTTGCCTTGGCGGAAGATCCTGCGAAGGGGCAGCCGCCAGCGCTGCGTCTTCCTTGATGATTTCACCCACACGCCACTGAAATGAAGACATACTTCGCCCGCCCCCCGTTGCTTGGAGAATGCCGATTCTTGTTGAGCGCCGCCGGACGCGTGCACTGCGCTAGTTCTAGGACGTTTCCCCGTGATCCGCGGGCCGCCGGTGGTGCTTCGATCGCGGATCGACGGTCGGAAAATAAATGCGCCAAAAATCGGGTGCTGGACTCGTGAACTCGATGCCTATCTTGTGTCCTATCGGCGTTATCGGGCCGATATTTACGACGCGACAGTCTTGCTGTTCCAAGGTGGCCTTGTTCGTGATGCGCACATTGTCGCCGCGCTCCACGTGGCCTTTCAAAAAGACCATGCCGCCGAACGCATTCACGTTCAGCATCGTGGCGATCTCTTCCTGCGGCGCGCCGTTTGCCGCGTGCCGAGTGACCACTACAGGCACCTGCAGCTTTAAGCGGTGACTTCGCCGGGCGCCTATCCTCGGCTTATCCACTGCGTTCGCTGATTTCATTTTGGCTCTGTCTACAGAGGTTAGTTGGGCGACGGAGAGTGAGCAATGGTACGCGCGGACAGGTTTTATTTCCCGGGCGGACGGGCAGGTTTTCGCGAGCGAATGCGGCGATCTAGGGGCTAAGTGCTGGAGACGCAGGGCTTTCGCAGTGGCGAATAACCAAAGTTTGCGCAGCCGTTGCGGCGGCATTTGAATTTTTCTTCGTAGGAGCGCTGGGTCAATCGTCTCTGCGATTGCAAAGTAGCTGACGCGCCCGCTCCCTGTCGGATGGTTCGAAGTGGCGCAGTTCGACTAGTACGACGGCGACGGCGGCTGGCGAATTTCTTTTTCGGCGTTGGGTGGAAGTTTGTCGATATGTTTCAGAAAAGTGGCCAGTTGCCAGACTTGCGTGTCGTTGAATTTGGCTTTCCACGCGGGCATGCCGCTCCAACGGATGCCGTGGCGGATGATGTAAAAGTTTTCGTTGTCGGGCATGTCGGCGGCGTCGGACATGAATTGCGGAGCCGGCGGATTGAAGGCGTGACCCATCGCGGAGTCCGGATTGGCGGAGCTTCCATGGCAGCCGGCGCAATTATCACGATAGAGCTTGGCGCCCGCGACGAGATTGTCCTCCGTGGGAGTGATCGGATTTTGAAGGACCGGCGCACGGCGCTCCACCGAAGCATCGGATGCGCTCATCGCCACATGACGCTCGATTGCCGAGGTTTCTTGATCGGCCGCGAAGCTTACATAGCCGAATTTCACTATCAAGTAGGCACCCACGAGGATCAGCACGATCGTCAGAAAAACTCCCCAGAAGAAACTGCGCATCATGGCCTCCGCGATTTAGTGAATTCAAGTGCCAGTTTAATTGATAGCGCCGAGATTTTCTGTTCTGTTTCGGACTACTTCGTTTCCGCGAGCCGATTGTATTTCTTCAGCACCTCGCGCAGCTTGTCGTGGGGCAGGGCTTCCACGCGATGATCGTCGATGCCGGTCATCGTGTCCGCGGCCACCATGGCGTTGATCACCGCTTCTTCGGTGGCTTCGACGGTGGCTGCGAAGAGCGGATCGATTTTTTCGACCGGCAAAATGGTGATGGCCGCCGGAGTTTTCGACATTCCGGCGCCTGCATTCGCCGTCGAAAATGAGATGAAGATATCTCCTGAATCGTTTCCGGAAATGCTGCCGTTGCGGCCGAGGCCGAGGGTGACGCGGCGGGCGAGACGCTTGAGTTGATGTGGGAGCAGAGGCGCATCGGTGGCGACGACGACGATGATTGAGCCCGTGTCGCTGTCCCAGATTGGCGGGCCCGGAATTTCTTTTCCGACTGGAACTCCCGCGACACGCAAGTTGCTGCGAATTCCGTAATTGCATTGCACCAGAACTCCAACCGTGTAGCCGCCGGCTTTCTCGCTGAGTTTGCGCGACGAGGTGCCGATGCCGCCTTTGAATTCATTGCAGACCATGCCCGTGCCGCCACCGACGCTGCCTTCTTCGACTGCGCCGCCGTGTGCATTTTCGATTGCGGCGATGGCGTCTTCTGGCTTCACGTGGAAGCCATTGATGTCATTCAGATAGCCGTCCCAGGTTTCGGCGACGACTGGCAGCGACCACCAATCATCCAGCGGCGCCGGCGGGCCGTGCTCGAATTGCCATTTGATCACGGCATCGCGCACTACGCCGACGCTGTGCGTGTTGGTGATCATCACCGGGCCGTAGAGAAATCCGGATTCTTCGACCCAAGTCGTGCCCGTCATTTCTCCGTTGCCATTTTCCGTGAACCATCCGGCGAAAACGGGATCGGCGGAAGCTTTGCCGCGCGGGAAAATTGCGGTCACTCCGGTGCGGACCGGGCCGACCCCGACTTTTAGTTTTCCTTCGCCGGAGATGAGCGTGCGATGGCCAACCTCGACACCATTTACGTCGGTGATGGCGTTCAGCGGGCCGGGCGTTCCATCGAATGGCACGCCGAGATCGCGCGCGCGCGGCTTGGCTTTCGACTGAGCTGCGGCCGGCTGAGCGACAATCGCCAGCGCGCAGGACGCCAACGCCATCAGCACGAATCGTTTCAATGAGCACCTCGCTCGCTCGAATTCTGTAATTCGCGGCTGGCTTGTTGCAGTGCCGCGATGTTTTTCGCCAACTCGGCTTCGAGAATCTTTTCCTGAGAGGCCGCGAGCTTCCAGTCGCCTGCTTCGGCCGCTTCGGTCAATCCCGGCAATTCCAGGTGTGCGTAAGTGAAGCGGGCCGCGTAAAGCGTGTGCTTGAACCACGGGCGTCCGGGAATTCCGTCGGGATTGCACCAGTTGCGCTCGATCTGCATGAGCTCGGCGTTGACGCGATTCGTGGCGGCGTTCTCGCCACCGGCGGGCGCGTTCGTGCTTGCGCTCAACGTTGCGACTACTGCGGCATTCAAATCGCGGCCCGCGGTTTCGAATTGATCTACCTGCGCGTATAGGGGCTGCAAGTCGAGGTGCTCGTGAACGCGGCTTTTCACATCCAGTTCGTCGACGAACGAACGGATATTTTTCGCATAAGTCTCGAAATCGTAGGGCAGCACATTGGCATTCGCGAGGCGCAGCGCGAGCACGCCCCAAAGTTGCGTCATCAGCGCGTGATACTTGTAACCCGGATCGCCGAAATGATTCATCCAGTAAAAATCATCGTAGAGAGAATGATAGACGCCGTAGGGCCCGTCGAATTCGAGGCCGACGGTGGGGATGCCAAGAAAATTAAGGAAGACGGTGTGGTCCGAGCCGCTGCCGATGCGAGTATCGGCCAATTCCGAATCTTGCGCTGGACGGGTCTCGTGCAGTTGCTGCTGCCGCGTGTCGCGCCATTCTTGATAGAGCGTTTTTCCGGAGGGCGCGGGTAGAGTACGGGTTACGTCGACGAGAACTGTGGCGAGTGAGGCTACCGGCGTGCCATGAAAATTCGGGCCCGACGCCGACGAATCCACATTGAGATAGGCGATGGCTTTCTTTTTCAGCTCATCCGCGAATTCTTCGCCCCATTCGGTCGAGCCGGTCAGCGCGTATTCTTCGCCGTCCCAACTGCAAATCACCAGCGTCCTGCGCGGTCGGACCCCTTTCTTTAGCATCTCGCCGAGATCGCGCGTCATTTCCAGCATCGTGGCCGTACCGCTTGATGGATCGACGCCGCCGTAGACCCAGGCATCGCGATGATTGCCGAGCACGATCCACTCATCCGGCAATTCCGCGCCGCGAATGCGGGCCTCCGTGACGTAATAGGGTTGCGTGCTCGTATCCATATCTACTTTCAGATGCGCGCGGACGCGATCGCCGCCGAGATGATATTGAAACGGCAATCCGCCTTGCCAGGATTGCGGCGCTTGCGGGCCATCCATATTTTTCAGCAGTGGCTGCGCGTCGTGCCAGGAGAGCGGCACGCCCATAATTTTCGGCAGCGAGACTGCATTAGCGATCGGAATTCTTTTTGCGCCGGGGACCGACGCCCATCCCGGAGTGAGCGGATCGCCCGGCTGAATGAAATCGTAGGTGATGGCGCCGCGTTGGATGTGAGTTTCCGGGCCCCAAGGCCCTTCGGGAAAGACTTTCCCTTGTCCGTAGCCGTCCTCTTGCGGATCAGAATAAATCAAGATTGCGGCGGCCCCTTCGCGTTCGGCGGTGAGCGCCTTGAATCCGCGATAGCTATACGGATTCGAGTAACGCACCAGCACGATTTTTCCGCGCACGCTGATTCCTTGCGTGCGCAGGTAGTCGTAATCTTCCGGATTTCCGCTGTGCGCGTAAATTACCGGCGCAGTGACTTCGCCGGAAGCCGAATAACCGAGAAACGCGCCGGAAGCCGCGGGATTTTTTGTGTCCGGATCGACGGCATAGGGAGCTTCGCGCAACGTCGCGTGATATTCGACGGGCGCGACCATTTCGAGTGAAATTTCGCGGGGCTTCGAGTGCAGCACGTCGTATTCGTGGATGGTTACGTCTTCGAGACCCTGCTGCTTCCACTGGTCTGCGACCCACCGGGCTAGCTCGTTGTTGCGTTGCGAGCCGGCCATGTGTGGCTCGGAAGTTAGA
>Ga0210383_10005088_pt1 | contig 11590 bp, 9 predicted proteins | sample IncBWC14OmetaG_FD_160072 | JGI IMG/M metagenome (GOLD analysis project Ga0210383, IMG submission 160072) | Forest soil microbial communities from Barre Woods Harvard Forest LTER site, Petersham, Massachusetts, United States - Inc-BW-C-14-O ...
CGACACCACGCTTCAACTGGCGATCGAAGTGGCAGATGCGCTCGACGCGGCCCACACCGAAGGCATCGTCCACCGCGACATCAAGCCGGCAAACATCTTCGTCACCAAGCGCGGCCATGCCAAGATCCTCGACTTTGGGCTGGCGAAGGTGATGGCCGGCGGTTCTTCCAACAAGACCGTCGCCGCCACCCAAACCATGGATGCAGCTCACCTCACCAGCCCCGGCACAATGCTCGGCACGGTCGCTTACATGTCCCCCGAACAGGTGCGGGGCCGGGAACTCGACGCCCGCTCTGACCTGTTTTCCTTCGGCGCGGTGCTCTACGAAATGGCGACCGGCGATGTCCCTTTCCACGGCGAAAGCGCGGCGGTGATCTGCGAAGCCATCATGAATCGCGCACCGGTGCCAGTTGTGCGGCTGAATCACGAGGTTCCGCCGAAGCTCGAAGACATCATCAACAAAGCTTTGGAGAAAGACATCAACCTGCGCTACCAGCACGCTTCGGAAATGCGGGGCGACCTGCAGCGCCTGAAGCGCGACACCGAATCCGGACGGATGGCGATGTCCGCATCCTCTGGAAGTGAGCAAACCAGCGCCGTGACGGGATCTTCTTCTGGCTCCCAAAGCTCTGTGCAATCCAGCGCCCCGAGCGCCGTTGCGGCAACCGCGCCCGCAGAAAAGAAACCTTCGTACAAAGTAATCGGCGCAGTCGTTGCTGTGGTTGCGGTTCTGGCGCTGGCCATTGTCTTCTGGCTCTTCAAGCAGCGCCCAGCAACAACCTCGAGCACCGCCAGCCAAAAAACCGTGGCCGTTCTTCCGTTGCAGAACATCGGCGCCGACAAAGATCTGGATTTTCTGCGCCTCGCCCTCGCTGACGAAATCGCTACGTCGCTCAGCTATGTTCGCTCGCTGACCATCCGTCCATTTGCCACCACCAGCAAGTACGACTCCCCCACGCTAGATTTGCAGGAAGCCGGTCGCGCCATGCACGTCACCGACGTCGTCACCGGGCACTATCTGAAGGAGGGCTCCCAGCTTCAGATCACGCTGGAAGCAATTGATATCGAGAACAACCGCACTCTGTGGCGCGACACCATGACCGTCGCCGCCCCCGACATGATTGCCATGCAAAGCCAGATCACAGCGAAAGTACGCCAGGGACTGGTTCCAGCTCTCGGAGCAGGCAAGGATTCCGCGGAGGGCGCTACCCGGCCGAGGAATGAAGAGGCCTACGATCTATACCTCCGCAGCATTTCGGTGCCGCATGATCCCCAGCCCAACAAAGATGCCGTCGCCATGCTTGAGCGAGCCGTGGGACTCGACCCAACCTACGCGCCCGCTTGGGATGCGTTGGGTTATCGCTACTACTACGATTCGCAGTACGCTGCCGGCGGCGAAGCTATGTTCCAGCGCGCAAAAGCCGCCCTGGAAAAAGCCCTGGCTCTCGATCCGAACCTGATCAGCGCAGCGTCGCAACTGACGGCACTCCGGGTGGAAAGAGGCGACTTGGTAAAAGCCTACCAGGAAGCCAAGGCTTTGGTGGAGCGCCATCCCGAAGACGCCGAATCTCACATGGCCATGGCCTATGTCCTGCGCTACGGCGGGGCGCTCGATGAATCCGCGCACGAGTGCGATGCCGCCTTGTCCCGGAACCCGGGGTACTATCAGTTTCGGTCGTGCTCGTTCACCTTCGACGAACTCGGGAACTACGGGAGGGCAATGGATTTTCTGCAACTTGACGCCGGATCCGATTGGGTGTCGCGCAACATTGTGAGACACTCCATTCGAGCCGGCAATTTGGCGCAAGCTCGGGAACAATCAGAGAAATCCGGGGACACCGGCGTAGCCAGGATGATGAGGGCGTGTCTCCACAACGCACCAACCGCGGAGGTAGATAAACTTGCCCGCGAAGTTGCACCGGAGATTCTTGCCAATCCTGACGCCGAGAACAGGTACCTGGTCAGCACCGACTTCGCCTTCTGTGGCCAGAAGGATGTCGCTCTGCGTCTGCTTAAGAGCAGTGTTGTGGGCAAATATTGCTCCTACACCGCAATGCAGAATGACCCTATGTTCGCGACCCTGCGAGGCACTCCCGAGTTCAACGAGCTACTCTCCGCCGCCAAACAGTGCCAGTCGGATTTCCTCGCCCAGCGATCGCAACCTGCGAAGTGAGTGCCTTCAATAGAATCCTGAGGTGGATTTCTCCAGCTACCAAGCGACCGTTACCTTCTCCGCCTCCTTGTAAATCCTCTTCCAAGCCTTCTCCACATGCCGAGCCTCCGTATTGGTCTGGGCGACGCACACGCGCAGAGTGAATTTCCCGTCCAGCTTGGTGTGCGTCAGAAACAGGTCCCCGCTGCGGTTCAGACGCTCCATGATCGTTTGATTCACTGCGTCCCCACCTTTGTGGCGGAAGCAGATCAGGTTCAAAGGCACGGGCGCGGCCAGTTCAAAGCGAGAGTCGTTGCGAACCCAGTCCGCAAACCGCTGCGCCAGTTCGACGTGACGGCGGATGTGGTGCTGCAAGCCCTCCACGCCATAATGTCGGATCACAAACCACAGCTTGAGCGAGCGAAAGCGCCGGCCCAGCGGAATCTGCCAGTCGCGATAGTCAATCACCGCTCCCGATTCGGTCGCCTGGTTGCGCAGATACTCCGGCAGAATGCTCAGCGTCCGAATGAGCGCCTTGCGGTCCGCGACCCAGAAGCAATCGCAGTCGAAGGTGGTGAACATCCACTTATGCGGATTGAAGCTGTAACTGTCGGCGAACTCGACTCCGTTCTGAAGATAACGAAACTCCGGGCAAAGCGCGGCGGTTCCCGACATGGCTGCGTCGATATGCAGCCAAAGATTGTGCGGTCGGCAGACTTCGGCGATAGGAGCGATCGGATCCATCGCATTCGAAGACGTCGTACCGACCGTAGCGCACACAAAACACGGAACCAGTCCGGCGCGTTTATCAGCTTCAATCTGGCGGGCCAGAGCCTCGGGGCGCATGGCGAAGTTTTCATCGACTTCAATCAAGCGCAGATTTGAGACGCCGATGCCGGCAATCATCGCCGCCTTTTCGAGCGACGAGTGCGTCTGTGAAGACGCGTAAGCCACGATGCGCCCATCGCATCCTTTCTGATTGCCGGCGTAGTTCGTGGCGCGTTCGCGCGCGGCCAGCAGGGCGCACAGCGCGGCGCTCGAGGCAGTATCTTGAATGACTCCGCCGCCAGTACTCGATGACAGGAACTTCTCGGGCAATCCGAGCATCGGCACCAGCCAGTCGAGCACATGCGTCTCCAGTTCGGTACAAGCCGGACTGGTCGACCAAAGCATGCCCTGGACGCCGAGTCCAGAAGAAAGAAGATCACCCAGAATTCCGGGTCCGGAGCTATTCGAGGCGAAGTAGGCGAAGAAGTTCGGCGACTGCCAGTGCGTGATTCCTGGCAGAATGAGTTTCTCCACGTCTTTCAACAACGTATCGAACGACTCGCTCTTCGCTGGAGCGCTCGCCGGAAGCGATGCGCGAATTTCTCCCGGCTTCACCTGCGAGAGCACCGGGAACGACTCGATGCGGGAGTGGTAGTCGGCGATCCAGTCCACCACAGCGTGGCCGTGGCGTCGGAATTCATCGGGCGTCATGTGGAAAGATTTATCGTCGGGCATTGTCCTCCAAGAAATGTTCTCCAGGAAAGCTTTCCAGGAAACCAAAGAACCAGAGAGATGTGAACCTGCGATTCTACTCGCGCCCCAGCCGTCCGAAATACAGCCGCGTCTTGTATTCGAAAACTGCCCGCCCCTCGACCGCGTTGGCTTCGAAGACGCGGCGCAGCTCGCGCAGCATGGGCGCATACCGGGGATGATCCGGCCCGGGCGCATACGACGACGATAGCAGTCGGCCTTCCACCCCGGCGTAATCGAACTCCTGCCGCATCTCAAACACTCGTTCTTGAAACGGCATGGGATCGAAGAACTCCTTGATCGCCGAAGTCGTGTGTTCATGGCGAATATCCTGATAGTCAGTGGCGTAGGTCAACAGCAGTTGCTCGTAATCGCGCAAGAAGGCTGTGGAATCAGTGACTCGCTCATTCCACAAAAGCACCAGCCAGCCCCCGGGCTTCAGGATGCGAACAAATTCACGCCTTGCCGGTGCGCGGTCGAACCAGTGCGCGGCCTGCGCCGCGGTGACGAAGTCTACGCTCTGATCAGCCAGCGTGGTCGCCTCGGCGGTTCCAACAACGCTTTTAAACTTCGGAAACACCGCCAGCAGACGCTCGCCCGCTTCACGCATCTCGGCATTGGGCTCAACGCCGATGACCTGATTGCCATTCTCCAGCAGCGCGCGAGTCCAAATGCCCGTGCCCGATGCGACGTCAGCAACCACATGGCTGGAAGTCAGCCCGCATTCGGACTTCAGTTCCCGAATAACCTCGGGCGGATATCCCGGCCGGTAGCGCAGGTAGTTTTCGACTCGATCGGAGAATCGGCTGGTGGCGTTCGAGGCAGGCATGAGCTTAGAAAGAGCAAGTTGTTCGTCTTGCTCAAACCCAATCTTAATCGCAGGATGGTCAAGTGCGATACCATTCCAACAAAGCTAGAAGTTTTGATTGCATGAGAATTGTCATCAAAGTCGGTACCAGCCTGATCGCCCCTGGCGGTCAGATCGACGCAAACCTGCTGCGGGGGATGGTGGATCAGTTCGATCTCGACAAGAACGAATACCTGATTGTCACTTCCGGCGCGATCGCGGCGGGCATGTCAGGACTGGCGTTGAGCAAGCGGCCCAGCGATGTTCCTGGCATGCAGGCCTGCGCTGCGGTTGGGCAAAGCCAGCTCATGCACACCTACGAGCGCCTGTTCTTCGGCAAGAAGGTGGTGGCGCAACTTTTACTTTCGAGCGACGACTTCACTTCGCCGGTCCGCTATCGCAACTTGCAGAACGCGCTGGCCGAACTGCTTTCACTGGGAGTCGTGCCGATTGTGAATGAGAATGACAGCGTCAGCGTGCGCGAACTGGAAGGCGCTTTCGGCGACAACGATGAATTGAGTGCTCTGCTGGCCACCGCCGTGAAGGCGGACTGGCTGTTGCTCATGACCAATGTAGATGGCCTTCTCGTTCCCAACGGACGCAAGAAATTCAAGCTGCAACGCGTGGTGCGTAAACTGACTCCGGCACTCGAATCCCAGTGCAACGGCACGAGCGCGCTGGGGCGCGGAGGGATGATTTCCAAGCTGCGCGCCGCCAAGCTGGCTAGCGAAGGCGGCGTGCGCGTTGCTATCGTGAACGGCCGCCATCCTCAGGGGATCACGTTGGGCATGGAACGCAAGATAGGAACGTATTTTCCCCCACGCCGAGGGCAGGGCTGATGAAGGTGGCCGTTGCCAACTCCGCTTCCACGCAGAAGAAGCTGCTGCGTGCGCGCCAGGCGTCGGCGAAGCTGGCCCTGCTCTCCACGGAAGAGAAAAACGCGTTGCTGCTGGCGATCGCGGATTCGATTGAGGCCAATGCTCCATCGATCCTTGCTGCCAACTGCAAGGACGTGGAAGTATCCAGTCTCGAAGGCGCAATGCGCGACCGTTTGCTCTTGACGACAGCGCGCATCAAGGAGATGGCACAAGGCGTTCGCGAAGTCGCGGCGCTGGGCGATCGGATCGGCGAGACCCTGGCGGAGTGGACCCGCCCCAATGGCCTGCGCATCCGCAAAGTGCGCGTGCCGCTGGGCGTCATAGGAATCATTTATGAATCGCGGCCGAACGTGACGGTCGATACAGCTGTACTCGCCCTAAAAACCGGCAATGCAATCGTCTTGCGCGGCGGCAAAGAAGCGATGCGCACCAATCAGCGTTTGGTGGAGATTCTTGCAGCCGTGCCGGGAGTGCCCAGGGGGGCAATCGAGTTGCTCGATTCCGGCACGCGGCAATCAGTGCAGCAGCTCATCAAAGCACGTGGGCTGGTGGACGTGATTATCCCGCGCGGCGGCGTGGAATTGATCGCATTCGTCGCCGAAAATTCCGCAGTGCCCGTGATCGAAACCGGAGCGGGGAACTGCCACATCTTCGTCGATGAATCCGCCGATTTTGACATGGCTGACAGAATCGTGATCAATGCCAAGACGCACCGGCCGTCGGTATGCAACGCTGCGGAGAAGCTGCTGGTGCATGAACACGTAGCCGCGGAATATCTACCGCGCATCGTGACAAAGCTGATCGATGCCGGGGTCGAAGTACGAGGCGACGGAAAATCCCGCAGCTTAGGTGTTGGACTGGAAATTGAACCTGCCGCAGAACAGGACTGGTACGAAGAATACCTGCGGCTGTGTATGGCGGTTCGCGTAGTCGCGAACGTGGATGAGGCGATCGCTCACATCAACCGCTATTCTACGAAGCATTCGGACTCCATCGTGACGCGCGACGAAGCGAAGGCCCGCAAGTTCCTGCGCGGAGTCGATTCGGCTGCCGTCTACTGGAACGCCTCGACCCGTTTCACCGATGGCGCGGAGTTCGGTTTCGGCGCCGAGATGGGCATCAGCACCCAGAAACTGCACTGCCGCGGACCGTTCGCCCTCGCGGAACTCACCTCTTCGAAGTATGAGATTGTCGGGACAGGACAGGTGCGCTAGATGGTTAGCCGCGACTTCGAGTGCTGGGACTTACGCTCCATCTGAATGCATGAATACCTGCTGTGTTACCTTACTTACTTTCACCGCGGGTGCCCAATGCGATTCTTTTCAGTCCTGCTTCTTTCTTCAGTCGTCTTCCTTTGCTGTCTATTAACCCGTGTAAGTGGCCATGGGCCAGAGTCTTCCGCCGCGTCCCAGCCCATTTTCGGCTTTCGCGATGCCGCCACTGAAAACGCCGCCGAAGCCCGTTTCCTCGCTGTCCCCGATCCCAAGCTGGCGGAAGAGCATCTGCGGATGCTGACGCAAGCCCCGCACATGGCTGGCACGCCGGAAGACAAAGCGACAGCCGACTATGTGGCACAGAGATTTCGCGATGCCGGGTTCGACACGGAGATCGTCGAATACAAAGTGTGGATCAACTATCCCTCAGAGATCAGCGTGGACATTACCGCGCCAGCCGGCGTCGAAATGCACGGTCCCACGCGCGAGCACGTCGAAGGCGATCCTTACGACGACGATCCCCGCGTCGTGATGCCGTTCAATGGCATGTCGCCTTCAGGAGACGCCGAGGCCGAGGTGGTCTACGCGAACTACGGCACGCCGGACGATTTCGCGAAACTGGAGAAGCTCAAGATCGATGTACGCGGCAAGATTGTGCTGGTGCGCTACGGCCAGAACTTCCGCGGCGTAAAGGCATTCATTGCCCAGGAACATGGCGCGGCCGGCGTGATCATTTATTCCGATCCGTTCGACGACGGCTGGCGGCGGGGCGATAAGTATCCCGAGGGGCCGTGGCGGCCGGATACCGGCGTGCAGCGCGGATCGATCGGATACATGTTCGAGTTCCCCGGCGATCCAACCACGCCGGGAGTGGCGTCCCTGCCCTCGTTGTCCGATAACAAGCGCATCTCTCCCGAGCAGTCCGCGCAGATGCCGAAAATTCCAGTCACGCCACTTTCCTATCACGATGCCGCGCCCATTCTTCAAAATCTCGCCGGGCCCGACTCGCCGCGCGAATGGCAGGGTTCGCTGCCCTTCACTTATCACGTGGGACCGGGGCCGGTGCGCGTGAAGATGCATCTCAAACAGGATTACCAGTTCCGCACTCTCTGGGATGTGATCGGTCGGGTGCGGGGCAGCGAGTCGCCGGATGAATGGGTGGTTGCGGGCAACCATCGCGATGCCTGGGTCTATGGTGCAGTCGATCCGAATAGTGGCACGGCCGCGATGCTTGAAACCGTGCACGGGGTCGGCGAGTTGCTGAAGTCAGGTTGGAAGCCGAAGCGCACCATGATCTTTGGCAGTTGGGACGGTGAGGAAGAAGGACTGATCGGTTCCACGGAATGGGCCGAGCAGCATGCATCTGAACTGGGAAGTGCTGCGGCATATTTCAATATGGACGTTGCTGTCTCCGGATCAAAGTTCGGCGCCTCGGCAGTTCCCAGCTTGAAACAGTTTTTGCGTGATGTCACCAAGGCCGTGCCCAGTCCGAAGGGCGGGACTGTCTATGAAGCGTGGCAGAAATCTGATCAGGCGCAGTCGACCGCCGAAACCACTGGCGACGGCCGCCGCATGCCCGCTGCACCGGCCAATGGGGACGTCGCCGTCGGTGACCTCGGCAGTGGTTCGGATTACAGCGCCTTCCAGCAGCATCTGGGTGTGCCCGCGGCTGATATCAGTTCCACCGGGCCTTATGGTGTGTACCACTCGGTGTTCGACAATTTTGCCTGGTTCAAAAAGTTTGGCGATCCGGATTTTGTTTATGAGCAGCAGATGGCGAGAGTCTTCGGTCTGGAGGCTTTGCGCATGGCCGATGCCGACGTGCTGCCTTACGACTACGAAGAATACGGAAAAGAGATTGCCGTCTATCTCGAGGGAGCGAAGAAGAGGGCTGAGAGTAAGTTCGGGGAGCACGGAGTCGATCTGAATGTGGTGACCGCAGCGGCGAAACATTTTCAGGACGCGGGAGCGAAAATCTCGGCGAAGCAAAGAAATCCGCCGCGAGACGCCACGCGCTTGAATCAGGCGCTGAGCGGCGCTGAGCGTGCTCTGCTCGTGCCTGAGGGACTGCCGCATCGTCCCTGGTTTCGCCATGCGATCTATGCTCCGGGCGAATACACGGGGTACGCCGCAGTAGTGATTCCGGGAGTGAACGAGGCTCTGGACAAGGGGGACGCGGAGCGGGCGCGCCAGCAGTTGGCAGTTTTAACGGCAGCGCTTGAGCGCGCCGCCAAGGTGCTGGATGGGTACCGGTAAGGCTCATGACGCCTACTACGCATGCGCTCGGGCAATTTCTGCGAACGCTGCCGCACTCGGCGGCCGCTACGTTTCTCGCGCTGTTTCCCATCGTCGATCCCTTCGGCGGTATCCCCATCTTCTTCAGCATGACGTCTTCCTGGACGGTTCAGGAACGCAGGAACACCGCGCTGAAGACCGGTGTCTGGGTGTTTGTCATCCTGGTTACGTTTCTATTCTTTGGCCGCTTCGTGTTGTATTTCTTCGGCATTTCGCTTCCCGTCCTGAAAATTGCCGGCGGACTGATCGTTGCCAACACTGCCTGGGGCATGGTCACTTCTCATGCTCGGATCACGCCGGAGGAAAGCAACGAGGCGCAAGACAAAGAAGACATTTCTCTGACTCCGCTCGCCATGCCGCTGATGTCCGGCCCGGGAGCCATCGGAGTGGTAATGGCGCTCGCGGCCAACGTGGACAGCACTGCGTCGTACATGGGCATGGTCATCGGCATCGCCGGAATTGCGCTGACCGTATCGCTTTTCTTCCTGCTGGGAGGCCCGTTGGTGCGGCGGTTGGGACCCAACGCAGTCGGAGCCATCAATAAGATCTTCGGCTTTCTGATTCTTGCGATTGCAGTCCAACTCGTGTGGGACGGCGTCGCTGATTTCCATAACTAAACTCCAAATGCCTGTGGAAATCCCCCAGGAAAATACTCTGGCAATTGCCCTCGAACGGCGATCCTGAGACCGGTTCATTCGGGAAAAACCTAAGCTTTTCGGGGATACCCCCCTTCCCCCGACCCTCTGAATGCCTTTACTGGCGCGGGGTCTGCAAAAAGGTGTCTGCAAAATCCTCATGTCAAAGAGCTTAGAGGTCAAAATCTTGACAATAAGAGACTTAGAGCCTCTGCTACGGTATTTATGCATACCGCCTCCGCCTAGACAATGATCCGCTTACTTCGTGCGAGAGGCAAGGTTGGATGTCACATTGGAAGTTGTTGGCTCTGTGGAATACTTCGAGCGACGGTTGCCATTCTGGCCGTGGGTTTAGGAAGTGTCCGACGGTTCCAAGCCAGTCGGATTCTCAGGGCACGCACGCGAGTAGATGCCCGGTCTAGCTCTGGCTTGCCTTCGCCCAATCAGGAACAGGCTCGAACCACTGACTTCCAGACGGCCCGAGGACCGCGATCAGCCGGTAACCCTCTTCCGTCGAGTTGTCGAACAGAATGGTGTGGTCGGCGCGCTCCATCGCTATCAGAAGACTCTTGAAGCTTCGCCGGTAACGCCGGCGAACATCGCTCTCCGGGACATCATGGCCGCCCGCGAGAACTCGATTTCTGATTCGAGCCAGGTTGATCTCAACATTCTCTGTCCCGATGTAGACCAGCACGACCTCGAAGCCACGAATTCTCGCATCAACCATCATTTGCAGATAGTGCTTGCCGGCCAGCGTTGTTTCAACCGCGAAGCTCTCGCGCCGGCTGATGTGTTCCTTTGCGGATTTTAGGACGCGCCGCGCTGCCGCAATCGGGAAGGTCGAGGGCATACTGGACTGAAGCGTTGCGGAAATCCTGTCAGGGTCGAGAAGCGGTATCTCTCGAAAGAATCTTTCGTCTGAAGTCAGTGTGGTTTTCCCGGAACCGTTTGCTCCAGCGACAAGAGTAAATCTGGGTTGGGTCACTGCGAGTGCGAAGACGACTGCGTTGGGGCTTGCTTCCGTTGCCGCTCGGCGAGAATTTCCCGCAGCCGTTTTCGATCAGAGGCCAAGCGCGCGCGGGCGCTCTCGGCCATCTTTTGTGCGAGTTCGATCCAGTCCACAGCCATGCTCATAGGATACGCCCTCCTTGTCTCGGATATCGGTGTTTTTGAAAAGGAAGCGATCCCAATTCTCGCAAAAGAATTTCCGAATAATCCTTCTTCTCGATGCCGTGGACCTGCTTGTTGTACTCGTCCCCCCTCGACGAAAGATTCATCGAACAGAAAGATTCATCGAGCAGAAGGTTGGGGCCTACCGGGCACTATTTCTCTTTGACCTTCTCCGCCAATTCGCGAAACTCTTTGGCTTGCCTATGGCTCGCCTTTATTTGCAGCTGTGCTAACTGTCGGGAGTTCTCAGTCGTCAGGATCGGCACCAGGGCCTCCAGCTCCGTCGCTACTTCGCGGGCGTGATCGGCCTCTTTCAACATCAGATGTTCAAACTTCCGGACTGCCTCGTGGTGATCCATAGACCTCGCTTTAGGTGGACTCAGGGGCGTACTTTACTTGATCGAAACCAGCCGCTCCACCAGCTCCGAATAATCCTTCTTCTCAATCCCGTGGACCTGCTTGTTGTACTCGTCGACCTTCGACGAATAATTCATCGAGCAGAATTTCGGGCCGCACATGGAGCAGAAGGCTGCCTCTTTGTAGAAGTCGTCAGGCAAAGTTTCGTCGTGCATCGAACGCGCCGTCTCCGGGTCGAGCGACAAAGCGAATTGCTTTTCCCAGTCGAATTTGTAGCGGGCGTAGCTGAGGGCGTCATCGCGGTCGCGGGCGCCGGGGCGTCCGCGGGCGATGTCGGCGGCGTGGGCGGAAATCTTGTAGGCGATGATGCCATCTTTCACGTCTTTCTCGTTCGGCAAGCCCAGGTGTTCCTTCGGCGTGACGTAGCACAGCATGGCGGCGCCGTACCATCCAATCATGGCCGCGCCGATGGCCGACGTGATGTGGTCGTAGCCGGGAGCGATGTCGGTAACCAGCGGCCCTAA
>Ga0210383_10005091_pt1 | contig 11585 bp, 8 predicted proteins | sample IncBWC14OmetaG_FD_160072 | JGI IMG/M metagenome (GOLD analysis project Ga0210383, IMG submission 160072) | Forest soil microbial communities from Barre Woods Harvard Forest LTER site, Petersham, Massachusetts, United States - Inc-BW-C-14-O ...
GCCGGTCTGTTACCAAGGGCTGCCTCAGGAGCTATTGCCCGTGGAGTTACACAACTCCAACGTCCGCCAGATCTGGCGGATGATCAACGGCACACTAACCAAGGATGACGTCGGAACATAGCGTGCGGATTGCGAAAGGCGGAATTGGTAGATTGGCGGTATTCGTTTCGAATCAGTCTCGCTCGGAACGCACGGCGCATCTCTTACGCACTAACTAACCGCTAACCGCTTACCGCTTATGCCGGCCCACCAATCTAGAGATCTCCCAATTCCGCAATCCTCAATTCCGCATTTCGCAATTCGCAATCCGCAATTTCCTCAATGTTGCTTCAGTCTTGCCACCCGGTTGATCCTTCCGTAAACTCCGAGCTCAGTCATGCCTCCCGCCCCCGAAAAATCGCTTGGCCCGTGGGCTCTTCTCTTGCTGGTGCCCTTTATCGCCTTGCTATGGGTACCGTTCTACAACTCGATTGAACCTGTCCTGCTCGGGTTCCCGTTCTTTTATTGGTACCAATTCCTCTGGATCCCGATTACGTCGCTGTTGATCTACGTCGTCTACCTCAAGACAAGGTAAACCCGACAATGGTTGATTGGACGGCCGCAGCTGTTTTCATCTTCTTTTTTCTGGTCGTGACCGTCCTCGGCTTTGTGGCAGCGCACTGGAAAGCGGGTGACCTCGGTCTTCTGCACGAGTGGGGACTCGGTGGCCGCCGCTTCGGCACCATAATCACTTGGTTCCTCATCGGTGGGGACTTCTACACCGCCTACACGGTGATCGCGGTCCCTGCGCTGGTCTATTCATTGGGCGCTTACGGTTTCTTCGCACTGCCATACACGATTATTGTTTATCCGCTCGTCTTTGCCACGATGCCACGTCTTTGGAAAATCTGCCGGGAAAACGACTATGTAACCGCGGCCGATTTTGTCCAAGGTCGCTATGCCAGCAAATCGCTCGCCTTGGCGGTGGCAATGACAGGAATTGTCGCCACGATGCCCTATATCGCCCTCCAGCTCATCGGGATGCAGGTCGTCATCGCCGGACTCGGTTTCGGCAGCGGTTCAGCCGGGATTAGCCAATTAACTTCCTCACTTCCGTGGGTCGGCGCCATCACCACAGATCTCCCTCTCATTATCGCGTTCCTCATTCTCGCCTTTTACACCTATACCAGTGGATTGCGAGCGCCGGCCATGATTGCCTTTGTGAAAGATGTTATGATCTACATCGTTGTCGTTGCGGCAGTCGCCGTGGTCCCCCTTCAACTGGGCGGATACGGCGCCGTCTTTCATGCCGCGCAGGAGACGCTTATGGGCAGAGGCGGCTCGGCCGGGCTAACTCTCAAACCGGCACAAATGCTTCCCTTCGCAACGTTGGCTTTTGGGTCTGCCTTGGCGGCCTTCATGTATCCGCATACTATCACCGTCGTTCTGAGTTCTTCCAGTGCCGATACTGTCCGCAAGAATGCGATCCTGTTGCCGATTTACACGATTCTCTTGGGACTGATCGGCCTGCTTGGGTACATGGCCATGGCCGCCGGGATCAAGCTGGATAAGCCGACTGCAGTCGTTCCAACCCTGTTCATCAAGATTTTCCCCGCCTGGTTCATCGGGTTTAGCTTTGCCGCGATTGCGATTGGCGCGCTGGTCCCTGCAGCCATCATGTCGATCGGCGCAGCCAATCTTTTTACGCGGAATATCTGGAAGACTTTCATTGATCCCGGCATGAATCCGGCACGTGAATCTGCCGTCGCCAAGGTAGTTTCTCTTGGTGTAAAGCTCGGCGCGTTAGTATTCATTGTTTTTCTTCCGACTCAATACGCCATCGATCTACAACTTCTGGGCGGCGTCTGGATTCTGCAGGTTTTCCCGGCGGTCGTGTTTGGACTATTCCGTACTTCGTTTCAAGCCCGTGGGCTGCTGGCAGGTTGGCTCGCTGGAATGATTGTCGGCACATGGATGGCAGAGGCCATGCAGCTGAAACCGGTTTTTCCGTTCCAAATTGGCGGGCAGACCTACACCATTTACATCGGACTGGTCGCCTTGAGCGCAAATGTCGCGATCAGCTTCGCCGTTTCCTTTGTTTTGCAGGCGCTCCGGCGGTAAGCAACTTGCAATCAGATGATGACCAGGTCTATCCCGGGTAACTCCTGGATTAATTCATCGTGCAGCGCCCGGCCAAATAACCGGAGATTTCTCTTGCCCGGACGTCCAATCACGACATGGGTGATGCCGTATTCCTTGGCAAAAGAGATCAGCGCCTGGCCCACGTTTTCATGTTTAAGAGAGATTACCAAACCACCCATTTTTTGTGCCGCTTCGAGGGTATCGGCTACCTGGCGTTGGACGGTGGCATCGATCTTGACCGCTGATTCACTGGGCGTGCGAACATAGACCGCATACCATTGCGCATTCAACTGTGCAGCCAGACGCGCGGTCTTTCGCAGTAACCGCCCAGGATCAGGTCCCCGGCTGCTGATTGCCACCATCACCTGACCGAGACCGCCGACGTTGCTCTCCGTTTCGGCGCCCTCACGACTCCGCCGATCAAGAATATTCGCCGTCTCGCTTAAAGTCATCTCCCGCAGCCGGGTCAGGTTCTTCGGGGTGAAAAAGTTTGCCAGTGCGGCTTCAACTCTCTCTTTGGGGTAAATCTTTCCAGCCTGCAGCCGTTCGAGAAGATCTTCCGCCGGCAAGTCAATGTTAACGACCTGGTCCGCCTGCGTAATAATCTCATCGGGAACGCGCTCCTTGACTTTGACGCCGGTCACGTCTTCGACAATGTTATAAAGCGACTCGAAGTGCTGGATATTGACGGTGGCTATAATGTTGATCCCGGCGCGGAGCAGATCCTGCACATCTTCGTAGCGTTTTCGATTTCGGCTTTGCGGCGCATTCGTATGTGCCAACTCGTCGACCAGCGCAATCGTCGGCTTCCTGGCCAGAACGGCGTCGAGATCCATCTCTTTCAAGGTAATCCCGTGATACTTCGCCATTAGAGGTGGAACAATCTCCAATTCGCCGATCTGCAAAGTGGTCTCGGGTCGATCGTGAGGCTCCACATAGCCAATCACGACATCCACGCCTTGTCTTCGGAGCCGATTCCCTTCGACTAACATTTGGTAGGTCTTGCCAACTCCAGGACACGGTCCGAGGTAGATCTTCAGTTTACCGAGCTGCTGCCGGCGGATGATCGTTAAAAAGTCATCCGCCGTGGGCTTCAGATTGGGATTTTCGGCAACTGGCATATGATCTGGGTTGAAAATTAGGCCAACCAGTTCGGCCCGCGGGTCCGGAAACCGCCGGATCGCGCAGGCCGACCGCATCGCAGGCGTAAAAACTAAGGCTTCTTTTCTGCTAGGGCGCCCTTTGGGGTGAGTGCGTCGAGCGCCAGGTTTAGCCTCAACACGTTCACTCCGGGATCACCGCCAATACCGAGCAGAGGATTGTCCGTCGCTTTGGTGACTTCACCGCGCACCGCCTCTTCGCTGAGACCGCGTTCCTTGGCGACACGCGGAATCTGCAGCCGAGCATTTTGCAGACTGATATGTGGATCCAGTCCACTGCCCGACGCAGTCACCGCGTCCACTGGGACGACGGCGTCCGCCGGCAAACCATTTTCCTGTCGATACTGGGCGACGTTCGCTTTGATGCCGTCCATCAGCTTCTGCGAAGTCGGTCCCAGGTTTGAGCCACCAGAGCTGAGCGGATCATATCCGGTTCCCGCGTCGGAAGGTCTTGGGTGGAAGTACCGCGCCCCGCTGAATCCCTGAGCTAACAATTCCGAGCCGACAATCTGGCCATTGTTCTGGACCAGGCTGCCATTTGCCTGATGCGGAAACAATACTTGGCCAACTCCCCAAATTAATACCGGGTAGACACCGCTGACCACCACACAAAGGACGACCGTGGCAACGATCGACGTCCAGAGTTCTTTAAGAAACGTTCTCATAATTAGGATTCTTTCTGATTAAGCAAGACCAATAGTCGTGATGACCATGTCGATTAGCTTGATGCCAATAAACGGCAGGATGATTCCTCCCAAGCCGTAAATAAGAAGGTTTCGCGCCAGGATTTTGGCCGCGCCGAGCGGGCGGAATTTTACTCCCTTCAGCGCGAGCGGAATCAAGGCGATAATAATCACTGCATTAAAGATCACCGCGCTTAAAATCGCGCTGCCCGGCGATTTCAGGAACATGATGTTCAGCGGAGAGATCTGCGGGAATGCGCCCACTAACATCGCTGGCAAAATAGCAAAGTATTTCGCCACGTCATTGGCGATGCTGAACGTGGTGAGTGCACCGCGGGTGATCAGCAACTGCTTTCCAATTTCCACGATTTCGATCAGCTTGGTCGGATTTGAATCGAGGTCGACCATGTTCCCGGCTTCCTTTGCCGCTTGAGTGCCCGTGTTCATTGCCACCCCAACGTCGGCTTGAGCCAGTGCCGGAGCATCGTTTGTCCCATCGCCCGTCATGGCAACCAGGTGGCCGGTTTGCTGTTCCTTTCGACACAACGCGAGCTTGTCTTCCGGCTTTGCTTCGGCCAGGAAGTCATCGACTCCTGCCTCCTTAGCGATCGCAGCGGCCGTGAGCGGGTTGTCTCCGGTAATCATCACTGTTCGGATTCCCATCGCGCGGAACCTCTCAAACCGATCCGCTAGGCCGCCTTTTACGATATCCTTGAGATGGATCGTTCCCAGCACTTTTTCCCGCGTGGAGACCACTAAAGGCGTGCCTCCGGAATTCGATATCGCCTTAACGTCCTTCTCGACAGGCTCGGGCATTTTACCGCCGACATAACCGCGTATGGCATCCGCGGATCCTTTCCGGTAGCTGATGCCATCCATATCGACCCCGCTCATTCGCGTTTGGGCTGTAAAAGGCACGAAAATCACCTTAGGCATTTCGCTAAATTCCCGAGCCCGAATCCCATAGCTTTTCGCCAGAACGACCACGGACCGCCCCTCAGGAGTTTCGTCGGCCAGGGAGGCAAGTTGAGCAGCGTCCGCCAGTTGTTCTTTGGTCACTCCGGGAGCGGGTAAAAAGTCGGTTGCCTGACGGTTCCCAATCGTGATCGTGCCAGTCTTGTCGAGGAATAGTACATCGACATCTCCAGCCGCTTCCACCGAACGCCCGCTCATGGCAAGAACGTTTTTCTGCACCAGACGGTCAATCCCGGCGATACCGATCGCGCTTAGCAGTCCGCCGATAGTCGTGGGGATCAAACAGACTAAAAGAGCCACCAGGACCGGGATCGCAAAATCCACCGAAGGTGTCGAGGCGATCCCAAAGGCTTTCAATGACATCATCGCGATCAGAAAGATCAATGTTAGCGCCGAAAGCAGGATAGTCAGAGCGATCTCATTTGGCGTTTTTTGGCGAGATGCCCCTTCTACCAGGGTGATCATCCGATCCAAAAAGGTCTCTCCTGGGTTTGAAGTAATCTCAATCTTAATGATATCCGACAGGACCTTCGTACCACCAGTCACCGCACTCCGATCACCCCCGGACTCGCGGATCACCGGCGCAGATTCACCCGTAATCGCTGACTCGTCGACAGTCGCGGCGCCATCAATCACTTCGCCGTCTCCAGGAATGAGTTCACCGGCAGAAACGACCACCACGTCCCCTTTTCGCAGCAAGTTGGCCGCAATCTTTTCGACGGTTCCGTCCGCTTTCAGCCGATTGCCAAACGTCTCTGTCCGTGTCGCCCGCAAAGCCTTCGCCTGGGCCTTGCCTCGTCCTTCGGCCATTGCTTCGGCAAAGTTGGCAAACAGCACCGTAAACCAAAGCCAGAGCGCGATTTGCAGCTGGAATCCGAAATTTGCCCCATGCCCTGTGACCAGAAGCACGGTCGTGATCAGAGCTCCGATCTCGGTCACAAACATCACCGGGTTCCTGGCGAGAGTGAGCGGGTTGAGCTTTTTGAACGAATCCCCGATTGCCGGCACAATAATCGCCGGATCAAATATGGAATGAGCTTTAGCAGCCATAGGAAGTATGCAGTGTCAGTGTAGTGGTTGGGTCCGTGATTAGGTTTTCTGCCTCAAAACAATTTCCCATTGAGCATCAGGAAATGCTCCAGAATCGGCGTCAGGGTGAGCGCGGGTAGAAAGGTTAAGGCACCGACCAGCAGGATCGTTCCGATGAGCAAAGTCACGAACAACGCGCCGGTCACGGGAAATGTCCCGGCACCGGTAGCGACTAGTTTTTTTCGCCCCAGCGAGCCGGCCAAGGCCATCACCGGAATGATCATGCCAAACCGGCCGATGATCGTCGCGAAAGCCAGCGTAATATCATAGTGAGGATCGTTATTTGACGGATTCGCCGTCAGACCGGCAAATGCACTACCATTGTTGCCGGTGCACGAGCTATAGGCGTAAAAGATCTCGCTGAGACCGTGGGGACCGCTGTTGTTAGTTCCCGCCTGGCCCCACGGTGCGAGGGCGGCCCAGCCCGAAAATCCCAAAATTGAAAAAGCCATCAGCAGGATCGCAATCGAAGCGACTTTCACATCGTATGACTCAATCTTTTTCCCAAAGTACTCCGGCGTACGGCCTACCATTAGCCCGGCAATGAACACCGCCAGGACAATAAATAGAATCATTCCGTAGAGACCCGAACCGACGCCGCCAAAGATGATTTCTCCCAGTTGAATGTTGAAGAGTGGAATGAATCCGCCAAGCGGAGTAAAGGAGTCGTGCATCGCGTTGACCGCACCGCAGGAAGCGTCGGTGGTGATCGTGGCAAACAACGCGGAATTAAATATCCCGAAGCGCACTTCTTTGCCTTCCATGTTGCCACCCGCGCGGTCCACTCCCAGTTGATGCATGATCGGATTTCCCGCCGCCTCGGCGCTCCAGCAAACAAGCGCCCCGGCCACGAAAACGATGGCCATCGCCGTCCAAACGGTCCACCCATGTCTCTGATTCTTCACCATCCTCCCAAGGTAGTAGGTCAAGGCGCTCGGGATCGCAAAAATAGAGAGCATCTGTATAAAGTTTGAGAGCGGTGTAGGATTCTCAAATGGATGAGCCGCGTTGGCGTTCGTATATCCGCCGCCGTTCGTTCCGAGCATCTTAATCGCCATTTGCGAGGCGATTGGTCCCTCCACAATGCTCTGCGAGTCGACCTTTTGGTCGACCATGACCGGGTTCCCTTTTGCATCTTTCACCGGATTTCCCGCGTCGTCTTTCTTAGGGACCTGGACGGTTTGCACCTCCACGACTTTTGCCGTGTCGTACGGCTTGAAATTCTGTGGAATACCCTGAGCGACCAGAAAAACCGCGTAAACAATGCTGATCGGGAGGAGCAGATAGTAGTTAATTCGGACGAGATCCACCCAGAAATTTCCAATCGTCTTGGTCGAGTGCCGAGCAATCCCCCGGACCACGGCGGCGGCAATGGCAATCCCGATGGCCGCGGAGAAGAAGTTATGCGACGCCAGCGCCAGCATTTGCGACAAATAACTCATGGTCGATTCGCCGCCATAGCTTTGCCAGTTGGTGTTGGTTGCGAAACTCCAGGCGGTGTTAAAGGCCAGGTGATCCGTGACCCCCGCTTGACCCTGCGGATTTAGCGGCAGAAAATTTTGGAAACGGAGGATTAAGTAGGTCAGCAGCACCGTGACCATCTCGAAAATCAGCATGGCGATGGTGTAAAGAATCCAGCCCTGCTCTTTTTCAGGATTTACCCCGAAAATCCGGTAAGTTATCCGTTCTAACGGCTTGATCACCGGATCGAGGAATGTCTTCCCGTTGGCGTCGAGCACTTGGAACAGATAAATACCAAGGGGCTTGGTGATGAGAACGAGCAGCACAAGATAGAGTGCCAGCTGCAGCCAGCCTGATATGTTCATAGCTTTTATTTAATGGTTGCCAAGATGAGAGTTAGAATTTCTCCGGCCGGAGGATGGTGGCCAGGAGATAGACAATGAGGCCAATAGATACGAAACCGACAATAATGTTTTCCATAACTCAGATTGTTTTAGATTTTGCTGCAAGACCAGGTAAAGAGGACCAGAATCCCCCCGGCGAGAATGCTAACGATGATATAGATAATGTCAGTCATGTTATTGTATTATTTGCTTCACTTTCAGAAGATAGAGATTGGCTGCCTATGCTCCGGCGGAAATTGCCCAATTTAAGGTAGAGATCCCCCTGACGACCGTTAGGTCCCTCCCAAATTGAGAGGCTCCGAAGTGGAGCCGAAGTTTTGTAATTCGAATAGCCGGCGCATGTTCTGTTGCGCCGGTTCGTAATTCTTATTGAGCTTGATCGCCTGGCCGTAGTATTTCTTGGCTTTGTCGACATCGTCGAGTAACTCGGCGAGCACGCCGGCGAGATTAAAGGCTTCGACAGACTTCGTATTTAGCTCCAGCGCTTTGACCAAGTGTATCCTGGCCATCGCGAACGATCGCAAATTCAAACAACGTTTGGCCGCAACGATGTGGGAGTTGAAACTCTCCGCAAGGTGCTCCTTCTGTGGGGCGTGACGTTTGAGGATCTCGGAGACAATCCGGCGGAGATCTTCAGGCCGGAGAGGCTTTTGTAAGAAATCGATCGCCCCCAGCTTCATTGCTTGCACCGCGTGCGGCACGTCGCTGTACGCCGTCACGATCATGGCCGGCACCGTAATTCCGACTGCTCGCATCTTCGCCAGCAATTCCAGACCATCCATCCCCGGCATTCGCATATCAAGGATCGCGAGATCAAACACTTGCGCCAGCAGTTCCTCCAGCGCGCTCGCCCCCGAGACGGCTTCCAGGATCTTGTATCCCTCCGTTTCAAGGGTGACCCGATAGTTCAGCCGCACGTTCGTCTCATCGTCGACGATCAATATTTTTGCACTCACGTAGTTGCTCCTTTGCTGCTCTTTCTGGCCACCGGAAGATCAAAATAGAATTCGCTCCCCTCGCCCGGCATGCTATGAAGCCCAATGCTTCCGCCGTGCGAAGCGACGATTTCCTTCGCGATGGCCAGCCCAAGTCCCACCCCGTTTAGTTCTTCGGTCCCGGGTATCCGGAAAAACCTTTCAAAAACGCGTGTTTGAAACTCCTTCGGAATTCCGGGTCCGTGGTCCAGCACCGAAAATCGAACAGTTTTACCGACTGGTTTCACCGCCAGGACGACGTTCTCGCCCGGCTTGGAGAACCTTGCGGCATTCGAGACAAAATTGGAAAATACGTGGTTTATCTGGCGTGCATCGACCGCGATCTCCGGAAGATCCGGCGCTATTTCCGCCACCAATCGCGAGTCGTGCGCTTCCGCAAGTGAACGCAGGTCAGGCAAGGCATCGTCGATCAGTGTTCCGGGTGAGACAACCTCGAGCCGCTGCCGCGTTTGGCCAGATTCCAGGCGTGCCAAATCCAGCAGATCATTGATCATCCGCAGAAGACGTTCCGAGTCTTCCCGCGCCGCCACCAATAATTCGAGCTGTTTGGGGTTGAGCGGGCCGATTCTCTCCTCCAACAACAAGTGAAGTCCCATCCGAACACTCGTCAGCGGAGTTTTCAGTTCATGGCTGACGGTGGAGACCAGATTCGTCTTCACCTCGTCCATGAGACGGAACCGGGTTACATCCTGCAAAACGAGAGCCGCTCCGAACATCTTGCCTGACTCGTCGCGCATTCCGATAACCCTGGGCAGAAGGAATGCCTCATGATCATCAATCCGTACCGCAATGGCCTTCTCAAAGCTTGTCGGTACATTGTCCGGAGCGCCCTTCAGCACCTTTCCGACCTCTTCCTGGATCGCCAGCGGGAGTCCGTGCTCGCCGTTGAGCTTCTGGAGAAGCTTCCCAGCCGCCGGATTGGCAAAATTGATTTTTCCATCCATCGAGAGGGCCAGGATTGAGTCCGGGAAGGCAGAGAAAGTGATCTCCGTCATGTGGCGCGCCTGCGATAACTGGTCGGTGGTGGTCTGACGATAGACTCGCAACCTCGCCGCCAGTTTATTAAATGCGTCCGCGAGCTGCCCCAGTTCGTCGTTGGATTCCACAGGCACCACCTGATCCAGCTTGCCTTCACCCAGCTCTTTAGAAAACGTGGTCAAGCTCTGGATCGGCCTAAGAATGGCCCGCTGTAGCCCGTAACCCAGCCAGACTGCCAAGGCTACGCCAAACACCAGGATCAACACCATCGCCCGGGTGGAACCGGCGCTCAGAGTCTTGGCGCGATGATTGGCCCGCACCATGTTCTCCTGGTTGATGCGAATGACTTCCTGGGCGTTGTTTTTGATTCCTGTAAACAGCGGTAACAACTCAGAGAAATACATCTTGCGCCGCGTATCCGGGTCGGACTTCTCCCAGAAGGTTTGCGCCAGCAGCTGATAGCGGCTTTCGGCCTCCTTGATTTTATTGGCAACCTCCCCCTCCCCTGGCAGCGTGATGTTTTTCAGTTCCTTTTGCAGGCTTTCTTGAAAGACTGGAACATTCTCGTTGAAAAGATCGCGCCCTCTTCTCTCTTCACCGGCCAAGGCAAATGAAAGCCCCGAATCCAGTCGTTCAGCGCTTTCTTTCATCTGCTGGCCCGCGAGTACGCTTTCGTAATTTTCCTGCAGAATCACATCGATCGAACCGCCGAGCCGATTGAACAGCAAAACCGCGTACAAGCCGACTCCGAGAAAGAGTACCAGCATCGGACACAGCCAAAGTAGGATTCGCCTCTTCATAACGCCGATTCTGTCCAATCCGAACAAATCCAACAGATCTTTCCCGGCGCCTCGGAAAGTCCGCCCCGGCAGGTCTCTTGACCTCTAAGACCGCCGATATTTCGTGTGACGCTGTCCATTCTCGTTTTGAATTGCCGGCACCCTCTAAAGCGGGACCCATGCCAGAAGATTCGAAATCACAGAAGTAGCTTGAAATAAGAAACTTACAAATACGACAGCGTGGCTGTGCAAACAATGCGACTCGCACCTCGCGAGTTTCCAACAAGAAACGACTCGCATTTTGCGAGTCGCCAAGCACGCAAGCGCGCCGATAAGGATTAAGCCCCGACCCGAATGGCACTAAGACAACCGCAGTTTGGGATGGTCTTTGCCCCGGAGGGGATTTAGGACTCAGCCCGGCGTTTTGTATGTGTATAGCGCCGTGCGCGCGGCTTCGACCCGAAGAAATCCAGGCGCGCCCCGATTAATCTTTCAGGGCACCTCCTGAGTGCATTCGCCAACATTTACGAATAAGATATCGGGCGTTCAAGCAATAGAGTCTGATGAAATCTCCTTCCATCGACGACGGCCTTGGCGGATCCCTTCCCGGTTGCCTTGGAAACTTAGGTAGCGACTCGTCACATCCGAGTCTCTTCAGCCTTTTGCTGGAGATTGAGAGTCGGCTGCGTGCAGAGACGAGGCGCGATTCTCTGCTTCAGGCCAGACAGCGAAAACCCGGCCAAGGGCAAAACTATCGGCGACCCCGGGTCGAGAACCTCTCTCGTTACATTGAATAGTTCAATGCGCAAGCTTCAGCGGGGGTGGTTATTAGCTCTGAAAAGCTGGCGCCGCTGACGGGCAAGGTAGAAGCAGACTCCGCGAACGGCCATAGCCAGAGGCGGCGATGAGCTCGCATCCCAACGAGCTAAGAACTTATCGG
>Ga0210383_10005094_pt1 | contig 11582 bp, 14 predicted proteins | sample IncBWC14OmetaG_FD_160072 | JGI IMG/M metagenome (GOLD analysis project Ga0210383, IMG submission 160072) | Forest soil microbial communities from Barre Woods Harvard Forest LTER site, Petersham, Massachusetts, United States - Inc-BW-C-14-O ...
GAAAGCCGCGGAAAGCCGGGGAATCTTTGAGGCGGGTGGTCTGGCCGCTTTTCAACTTGACGTTGAGGCCGCCTTCTCCCGCCGCGTAGTGCACCGCGTCGCGATGCGAACCCTCGGCGAGTGCAAAGTACCGGTCCAAGAAGTCTCGAACGAAGGCGATGACCTTCGCGCCGCGTTGCGGATTGTACTTGCCGCCGCGAGGCGCGCCTTCCTCCGGGATCACATCCGTGCCGTAGAGCGCATCGTATAAGCTGCCCCACCGGGCATTGGCGGCATTGAGCGCGTAGCGAGCATTGCTGACCGGCACGACCAATTGCGGGCCGGCAATCCGGGCGATTTCCGCATCGACGTTTGCGGTGCTGACGGCGAAGGGTTCTCCCTCTGCGACGAGATAGCCGATCTCGCGCAAGAAGGCCTGGTACTTCACCCGGTTGAAACCAGGGCCGGGATTCTGACGATGCCACGCGTCGATTTTTGCCTGCAATTCGTCCCGCCGGCGCAGCAGCGCGGCATTGCGCGGCGCGAGGGCATGAACCAGCGCCGCAAAACCCTTCCAAAATGCCGCTGATTGCAGGCCGCTGCCCGGAATGGCCTCGTCATTGACGAAGTCGTACAAGGCTTTGTCGATCTGGAGTTGGTCTACGCTAACAGTCGCTCTCATCGCGCAAATCCTGGAATGGGGAAAAGACGCATGCTGCGGGCATTATCTTGCCAAATCAATGGCAATCCGGCGCGATTTTGCCGGACTGCGGTATCCTTCCCGCCAAAGCCTGGTTTCGGCGGAGAGATGCGTAGTCCGACAACCCGTGAATGGATGATTGGGGCGAGCGCGGTGTCGCTGGGCATGGTGCTGGTGATCGGCCTGCTGACGCCGCCGGGAGATCGGGTAGCGCTGGCGCTGCGCGCGACGGCGCGTTGGTCCTTCCTCTGGTTCTGGCTGGGATCGACCGGCGGTGCCTTGGTCACTTTATGTGGAGCCAGGTTTCAGGTCCTGGCGCAACGCGCCCGAGATTTCGGACTGGCGTTCGCCTCCGCCCATTTGGTTCATATCGGCCTCGCCGTATTTCTCTTGTACGTCTTGGCGGCGCCGTTTCCGCTGCCCAAGCTGATTTTCTTCTTGGTCGGCGCGTTCTGGGTGTACCTCCTGGCGTTGTTGTCCATCAAGCCTGTGGCCGCAATGCTGCAACCACGTACCGCGCGGATCGTGCGAAGTATCGGGGTTGAATACATCACGCTGGTTTTTATATTCGATTTCTATCTTGGGCCGTTTCAGGGGGGTCTCAAGAATCTAGTAATCTACCTGCCGTTTTTGATGTTGGCGGTCGCAGGACCTGTGCTGCGGATTGCCGCTGCCATAAAACGTCGCGCCAGAGATCACGCGGAAGTCGGTTTGGAGCGGCGAATTTCGTGAACACCACCGGCTTGAACACTGAGAAAAAAAGGAATCATTGATGAAGCTGAGCATTGTTCTATTGACGTGCACGCTCGCGCAGCTGATGGCGTTGAGTGCGCGGGCCGATGACTGGGTCATCGAACACGTCACGCTGATCGACGGAATTCATCCACCGCAGTCCGATATGACGGTTGCCGTTGAGGGCGAGCGGATTGTTGCAGTCACGCCGAGCGCGATCGCGCGCTCTCTCAAGGGTCGGCGCATCGCGGGCAATGGCAAATTCCTGATCCCTGGCCTCATGGACGTTCACATTCACCTTCGAGGCGGCTTCGACGTCGGCGGCAAGGTCGATGCGCCGCTGGGGCCGCCGAATCGCGACGAGGGGGTCGCGGCATTGGCGAGTTTCTTGTATTCCGGCGTCACCACGGTGTTCGATGCCGGCAATCGCGCCGAGCACATTCTGCCGCTCCGAGCCGACGAGCGCGCCGGCAAGATCCTCTCGCCCCGCATCTTCGCTACCGGCAATCTAATCACCTATCCCGGAAGTCACGGCGACAAGATCGCGGTGCGGATCAGCGATTTCGAGAAAGACAAGGCGCTGCTCGATCAGCACATTGCCGAACAACAGCCGGACATTCTAAAGCTCACACTGGAGGAGGAGGGTTGGGGCTCGCGGCCAATGATCCCGTTGCTCCCCGTGGAGCTCTTGGAGAAGATCACCCGATATTACAATCAACATGGAATTCGCACGACGGTGCATGTTTCCAGCGAACTGCGCTCTCTCGAGGCCATCTACGCGGGCGCCGACACCCTTGCCCACCCCGTGATCCAGGCACCGGTCAGTGACTCCTTTGTCAAGTTGATGGGCGCCAAGAAAATACCCTTCGCCAGCACGCTCACCATCGGCGAGAACTATAGCCGCCTGGCCGAGCACCCCGAATACCTGGATCAGCCGCTGTATGTGGCCTCATTGACCGCCGCGGAGCGGGAACAGCTCAAGACCAAAACCAGGGCGGAGTGGCAGGCGCGACCCTGGACGTGGTGGATGAAAATCATGACGCCAATTGCCGAGGAGAACGTCCGGAAGATACATGCGGCAGGTGGAGTGGTGGCTTGCGGTACGGATCAAAGCAGCGGACCTGCTACACAGCGCGAAATGGAGCTGTTGGTTGCGGCCGGCATTTCTCCGCTCGACACGCTGCGCATCGCCACTTATAACAGTGCCGTATTTCTCGGCAAGGCAGACCAGCTCGGTTCCGTGGATAAAGGTAAACTCGCCGATCTCGTCTTGTTGAGCAAAGACCCCACAGCGGATATCAACAACGCCAAGTCAATCGTATTCGTCATGAAGGGCGGTCAGCTCATCGATGAAAGCCAGCTGCCCTTGGCGGGCGGAAAGCAGAAGCGGCGCTTCGCGGGAACTTAAGTGGAGACGAGTGATTTGAAACCGTTCGACCCAGCCGACGTCGATGAAACGCTGACGCGCGTCGTCCTACACGCCGGCAAAAGCCACTTGCTGTTTCCGTTCGTCAACGGGACTGGTGCCGAGCCCAAGTACCATTCGATCGGTATGGTGATCGCCGGGCCTGCCGCGACCATCCAGGATTTCCAAGAACTGACATTGAAGATCAAAAAAGCCGGCGACGGTGCCGCGTGGCGCATTGTTTTCAACACGCCCTGGCTCATTCGCCCCTCCCAAGAGGGGGGTGCAGAGCGCGAGCGGCGCAGCTAAGTGTTGTCGATCTCGGTACGGGAGTGTTCCAAATCGCCGATGATGCTGTCGAGTGCGGCGTCTTCAATGCGGCGGAGTTCCGCAAGGATGGACACGATGCGCGGATATTCACCGAGGTGGTTGCCGTCGGCCCGCTGCAGTGTTGCCACATAAGCCTCCAGCGAAGGCAGTATTTGTTTGATGCGAGCCGCGTCCAGCCGCGCAGGCAAAGCCGCATTCCATTCGCCATACAGCCGAGTCAGGTCATTCAGGGCGCGCCGCGCCGGAATGTACGCCTGATGGCGATAGGGCTCGAGCAAATGGGATGGCATGGTGCTGGCGTTGCTCGACGAGGGTCATTAAGTCCAGGCGCGTTCGACCGACTGACGATACCATATCGTCAGGAACTCAATATTTATGAACATTAGAGAAATCGTCGGTATGTCGCCGGTCATTCCCGTGCTCACCGTGAGCGAGCTGGTCGACGCGGTACCGTTGGCGCGGGCACTGATGGCGGGGGGATTGCGCGTGTTGGAAATCACTCTGCGCACACCGGTCGCGATTGGCTGCGTTGAGGCGATCCGCAATGCCGTGCCCGATGCCATCGTCGGTGTCGGAACGCTTACGCGCGCCGTGGATTTCGCAGCCGCTGGTCGGGCGGGCGCGCAATTCGGCGTCACCCCTGGCCTGACGCCGGAACTGGCGGGCGCGGCACGCGGCGCGCGATTCCCATTGCTGCCCGGGGTCATGACGCCGACGGAAGTGACTGCGGCGCGCCATGCCGGGTTCAATATTCTGAAGCTGTTTCCGGCGCAACAGGCAGGTGGAACGGGCATGCTCCGCGCGCTTGCCCCGCTGTTTCCCGACGTCTTGTTTTGCCCCACCGGCGGCATAACGCGCGCCGGCGCGGAGGAGTATTTGGCGCTGCCAAACGTTATTTGCGTGGGCGGAGGCTGGGTCGCGCCGCAAGAATTACTGCAGGCGCGCGACTGGCAGGGCATCGAGGCGTTGGCACGAGACGCTGCCGGGCTTAAGAAGAGCTAACGCGTTTCGGTAATAGGGGGAAAAACACGCGATGTCGAATCCTGGGCCACGTACCGAGATCAAATAGTTCGCGAGAAGTGAAAGCTATCGAGACTAAAGGAGAAGTCCATGAATCACCCAGTCGTATCGCACGAGGAGTGGCTCGCCGCTCGAAGAGCGTTGTTGGAAAAGGAAAAGGAGTTCACGCGCCAGGGTGATGAGCTAAGCCGCCAAGTGCGCGAGCTGCCGTGGGAAGTGGTAACAAAGAAGTATTTGTTTGATGGACCCGACGGCAAAGTATCACTCGCCGATCTCTTCGACGGCCGCAGCCAGTTGGTAATCTATCACTTCATGTTCCATCCGGACGACAAAGCCGGTTGCCCGCATTGTTCACTGCGCGCCGACGGATTCGGCGGCATCGGCGCGCACCTAAATCAGAGGGATGTGACGATGGTCGTGGTGTCACGAGCTCCGCACAACAAGCTGGCGGAGTACCAAAAGCGCATGGGCTGGAGCTTCAAATGGGTATCCTCCGGCGGCTCGGACTTCAACTTCGACTACCAGGTATCGTTCACGCCAGAGGAAATGGTGGCCAAACGCGCCCTCTACAACTTCACGATCCGTGACCCAAAGGCGCGCGATAGAGAGGGTCACAGCATCTTCTACAAGGATGAGAAGGGTACTGTATTTCACACCTACTCTTGTTACGACCGCGGCAACGACAAGCTCAACATCCACTATCACTATCTGGACCTCGTGCCCAATGGACGTGCTGAAGGTGGTCGCGGTCCGTACTGGGTGCGCCGTCGCGACGAGTACTAATCGGCTCATTCCTCATGGTGGCGCGACTTGAAGCGATACCATGCCGAAGCTGCATAACCATCATTTCCAGCGAGAAAGTAAGCCATGAGTAAAACGTTATTTGCTTGGCTCGCGTTTGCAGTTATGGCCGGCGCGGGGCAACCTGCGCACAGCAAAGATCGGGGTGTTGCGGGGACTTACGATCTGCTCATTTGCAAGGGGCCGTGCTCATTCTCCGATCGGAAGAACGTGGATCGAACTGCGGTCATCGCAATATTCGACAAAGCGATGAAGCGAAAGGACGTTGAAGGAATCGATTCCACTTCTGATGTTAAGCATGACCCGGTAAGAGCCTGCTACCTGCTCACGTATCCGAATCGCCAGAAATCCGGCGTGACGTCATGGACGCTTGACGGGAAGACTCTTTCGTTCTCGTTGATGCATTCGCCGGAATCCTGGTACTCCGTGCGAGTCGAACGCGCAGGCGACCTGCTTAAGGGTTTGGGCAATTTCTGGTCCGCAGGCGTTGCGCCTCCCCCGGGGTATATGCCGGACACGATTGTGGGGCGGAGACGGGGACCTGCGGATATTGGGGCGTGCAAGGCGGATGTTAAATTGCCCACAAGCCACGAATCCGACCGATGAGTCGCGTGCCTCGGTGAATCCAGCGTCCTCCATACAGCCCTTCTCGGCTGTCGTGCTGGGTTCAACTGGGAATGTCGGACGGCAGATCGTGAAGCTGCTGGTGGCCAGTCCCGCGGTGGGGCAGGTGGTGGTGGTGAACCGCCGGCAGACCGATCAGTTCAATGGCATGCGCAAGGTGCGTGAGGTCGTGGTGCCGGACATGGACACGTTGCCCAAGGCCGTCGAGCTAGCGGCGAGGGAGGCGGGCGCCACCGTCGGTTTCTGCGCTATTGGCGTCGGCAAGGGCAGCCAAAAGATGCCCGAGGCGGAGGTGCGCAAGATCGAGGTCCACTACCCCGAGGCCTTCGCCAAAGGATGCAAGGCGGGCGGCGTTCTTTCCTTAGGACTAATGACCGCCGCCGGCTCCGACATCAAGTCCTCGTTTTCGTATGCGCGCATCATCGGTGAGAAGGAGAACGCGGTGACCGGCGTAGGCATGCCAGCTCTAAGCATCTATAAGCCCAGCGTCATCTTGGGCAACTCGAACACGCCGTCCTACCTGCACTACGTTTTTCCGGCCGTTGAGTGGGCCCTGCCGTCGCGCTACCACTCCATCCACAAGAACGAGCTGGCCCGGGCCATGTTCGAGGGCACGCAGAGGGCGCTGGCCGAGCTGCAGAAGAAGCAATCCGAAGGCGGCGATTTCCTGGGGCCAGAGGTCAAGTTCTATGAGTACGTCGATATGAAGCTGCTCTTTGATAAGGATGACCCGAAGGATTGACGCGGGTCGGCGGCCGCGGCGGGATGTGAGAAAATGCACTCGAGAACATTTCGGGAAGCGGGAACATGGCCTCGCTAGATCACCTTATATTGAAGGTCAACGACCTGGAAGCGAGCGTGGCTTTCCGTATTCACGGTGTCGAAGGCGGAGTTCGCTGGAATCTTTCGACGGATCCAAACGGAGGGGATTGCACATGGGCCGGCTTTCGATGCCGTTGGTGCGAATACGGGGCCTGGCGAAGAAACGGGTGCTCGGGGCCGTGCGCCCACTCTGTACTTCAATGACCCGAACAAACACCTACTCGAGATCAGGACGTATGAACGGTAGGTTTGCGCGATGGAATTTCGCGTGTGATGGCGATCACTGGACTAGTGAATCTCTGAGCTCTTATCCTTCGGCTTTGGGCAGCGCAGAAGCTCGTCCAGCGCCTTGAGTCCCGCGAGGTTCGGCAGTTGTTGCGAGTGGGAGGAGTCGCTGAAGATCATGGCCATCTGCGACTTTTCGTCGAATGAGTTCCAAACGGGCAGACCGGGACCGTTCGGATCGCCGTGACTCGCGAAGTTTATCCAATATTGGCGCATCAGCGCGGAAACCGCCTCGTCCCGGGGAGTTGGGGGTTTTGGGAAATTGCCGAATACGAAGGGATATTCAGCCGCATGCCAGGCGCCGAAGGGTTGCTCGGGACCGTGTACGTCGAAGAGAAAAACGTATGCACGGTTGCGGCCTTTCAGCGATTGCAGTCGTGCCCAAGTCCATATGGGCCAGCCATCATAAAAGTCGCGAAATAAATAGCGCAGCTGGCTGGTTTCGTCGTTGGTGCGCGGATAGAGCTTATCGACGGCAGCTTGCGCCTGCTTGCAACCCGATCGGGCGATCACGGAGTCCATCCAGGCGACCAAGACCTTTGGCGGTGTTGCACCAGCCTCATCGGTGCTGAAGCCAACCAGCACCGGCGTGTCATTGAATATCCCTCGTTGGAAGCGATCCAAATTTGAGCCCACGATGAGACTGCCATCGATGGTTGGGCGCAATTCCAACTCTGAGGATGTGGGTACATCCAATAGGGCCTGCGCAGAAAGGCTTCGTGCAGATGCTAGATTCGTCACACCGAGCGCTTGGAAGAAATTCGTCCCGGTCTTTTCGGCGTCATCCAACGGCGGGAGTGGGGTGAGATTGCGCGGTATCAATTTTAGGCTCGGATAGAAGCTGGCTCGACCTACAGCGATGGCGCGCTGGTACAAGCCTTTGGCCGTCGGAGCGCCAGCGAGAAGACTGACGATGTGGCCACCGGAGGAGCCGCCGAAAATGGTGACTCGTGAGGGATCACCGCCGAATTGCGCGATGTTGGCCTGCACCCATTGCAGCGCAGCGACGACATCGAAGAAGCCATAGTTCCCGGAGCCCTTGCCTGACTCGCGCGTGAGTTCGGGATGCGCCAGGAAACCAATAGCTCCGAGCCGATAGGCGATCGTGACGAGAACCGCGCCCTCAGGCGCCAATTTCGTGCCGTACGACAGGCGCTCCCAAGACATGCCGTTCGTTAACCCACCGCCGTGGATCCAGACCATGACAGGGCGCCGATCATTAGCGGTCGCCGCGGCCGTCCAGACATTCAAGTACAGACAGTCTTCGCCGAGCAAGTTCGGCTCGGGATTGCCGCCCCAGGGTTGAACGCACGCTCGCGCGAAAGTGTCCGCTTTGCGCACGCCGCTCCAGGGAACGACGGGTTGCGGCACGCGCCATCGCAATGCTCCGACCGGCGGGGCGGCAAAGGGGAGGCCTTTGAATGACGCGAGGCTGTCCGTTACTTCGCCTTGAACCCGACCGCCTGTGATGTCTGCGTATTCAATTGCACTGTGAACTCGGTAGGAACCGGCCACTGACAAGGTCAATAACGCTGCGAGCCATAAAGACGGGCGCTTCATAACGAAACTATGCGGCTATAGCCATGGACGGGCAAGGACTGAAGACCAGGGTCTATCGATAGGGTAGGGGGCTATGGTAATATTCGGACATGAGCCATGCGATTCGCGATCAAAAGAAGCTGCTCGCCCGAGTGCGGCGGATTCGAGGACAGGTGGAGGGGATTGAGCGGGCTCTCGTGAGCAAAGCGGGGTGTGAGCAAGTGATGCATCTGATAGCCGGGGCGCGGGGCGCCATGGCCGGGCTGATGGCGGAGATCGTGGAAGACCATGTGCGTTCGCATCTGGTCGACGCCGAAAAACATCCCGGCGCCCTTAAGGTCGAAGCGGCCGATAGTTTGCTCGATGTAGTCCGGACTTACCTAAAGTGAGCACTGCCATGGTTGTTCCGACACCAGCCGAGACGCCGATTCATCAGCATGTCTTTCTAGGCGAAGCTCACGCGGAAAGCGAACGAAAAACTTGGGCCGTGATCTGGCTCTGCGGCGCGATGATGCTTGCCGAGATCGTCGGCGGGCTTCTGTTTGGATCGATCGCGCTCGTCGCGGACGGTCTGCACATGAGTACACACGCCGGCGCGCTGCTGCTCGCCGCGCTCGCCTACACCTACGCCCGAAAGCATGCAGCCAATACGAGTTTTACCTTCGGCACGGGTAAATTCGGCGATCTTGCCGGTTTCACCAGCGCGATCGTGCTTGCCATGATTGCCGTCTTGATCGGCTATGAATCAGTGACCCGCATTTTGGTTCCAATCCAGATTCACTTCGCCGAGGCGATCCCGATCGCCTGCGTTGGCTTGGCGGTCAATATCACCAGTGCATGGCTTTTGAGCAGCGGCGCTCATCACCACGGCCACAGCCATGGTGGGCAAGGCGAGCACGACGAGGCGCACGTCATCGCAACGCCGTCCGGCGACTTAATCCTCGAAGTGTTCGAAGAGGGAGTGCCACCGCGCTTTCGACTGCGTGCGGCGGTTGGGCCACCGCCCCCATCCCAAACCACACTCATCACGACGGTGCGGCCGGACGGCGTTCAACAGGAATTTACCCTGGTCGCTCGCGCCGAATATCTTGAGTCGGTGGAGGAAATTCCGGAACCGCACGCCTTCAGCGCGCAGGTGCGGATTGGCGCCGATACTTACACTGCGCTCTTTGAGGAACATGACCACGGGCATGGCGCAGCCGGGCGGGACAACAATATGCGGGCCGCGATTATCCACGTGGTCGCGGATGCGGCTGTCTCAGTCCTGGTTATTATTGGACTCGTGCTCGCCCGCGCGTTCGGCTGGCTCTGGATGGACCCTTTAGCCGGAATCATCGGGGCCATCGTGATCGCAAGTTGGTCTTATGGGCTCATTCGTGACACCGGCGCGATCCTGCTCGATAGAATTCCCGACAGCCGCTTGGCCAGCGATGTGCGCAATCTCATTGAGAGCGACGGCAGCACGGTGGGCGACCTGCATCTTTGGCGCCTCGGGCCCGGCCACTTGGGCGCTATTGTGTCCGTCTGTTCCAAAGAAGGGCGCACCGCGGACTATTATCGAGAGAAATTGGCGCGCTTCCGTTCCCTTTCTCACGTCACAATTGAAATTCACCGTTGAGCACGCGCTCAAGCGAGCGTGCCTCGTCTAAGGGAATGGTTCAAACGCCAAAATCGCCGCTTCCTGATCTCCGATCGCCTGGGATGCAACATAGAGGCGATTGAGTTTGGGTACGAATAGCGAGGTACCCGAGCCTGGCCTGGTCTTGATTTTTGAGATCAATTGGTAATGGTCGGCATCTTGCTGCTGATAGACGTAAAGCCATCCCGGCGAGGCCTCCGGCGTTCCGTACCAGCGTCCGCCTGAAACGTAAATGCGCTTAAGATTCGCATCGTAGTAAACGCCGTCCATGGTCTCAGGTCCCGGAAGGCTCGTAATTTCTTTACCGGACTCACTGTCGTAGACGGTCATCTCCGCGGGAATTCTCGTGCCCACAAAAAGACGGTGTCGCGCGCGATCGAGACTCATATCCGCCGCGCCGTCGCCATGCGCCGCCCAACTCTTGAGCAGTTCTCGCTTGCGGCTATCAAACTGAAAGATCGTGTCGGCACGCGAGTCGCAGGCTAGAAGCCTGCCGTCATCGTCCATCGCCATTTCTGCAAGGTGTCCCGGCCGGTGAGTGGGAGCAATCATGTCAGAAATGAACTGATCTGATTTCGCGCCGCGCATGGCCCGTACGACGCCAATCCTTTCGTAGGCGTCAAATCCCGCGTTTTGGCCGCCGTAGCCGAAATAAATCAGGTCGGTCGCCGGATCGTACAAAAGCCGGTTCGGATCCGGCTCGAGCTTGATGGCTTGAATCAAGCGAAAGGTCTCTCCCTGGAATATCCGCAGCGTTCCATCGAGGCTCGAGACGTACAGCTTGTTGAAATCGCCGCCCAGAAAGAGCGCGTCTTGAGCCTCTTTGATGCCGGGGATGGTGTTGATGACATTACCCGCATTCAAATCGAGAACTTCCAGAGTCCCATTGGAAACAGCCGCCACGAACAAGCGCTTTTTTTCCAAATCCACTGCCATGTGATCGAGACGTCCACCCACTCCCGGAAGTGCAATGGATTGAACCAGCCGAAGAGTCGGCCTCTCCTCCCCCTGGACACGAACCACGACGAGAAGTCCGACACAACACAGAAGCACGCGGAGATTCTTATGCACGATGTCCCGCATTGTTCTGTTCAGAGTTGGAAGTGACCTTCATCGACTTCCAATTTACCGGAGATGGATCCCTCTTGCGATGATTACTTTGCCAACGCCGCAGTCGCAGCGGCCGACGATGGGCGCTGCTCAGGCGCATCGATGCGCCACCCACCACCCAGCGCTTTGACCAACAGCACGCTGGCATTCATGTATCGGTTCAAGATGCTCACGCGGGATAGCTGCGCCTGCAGCGCGATGGTCTCCGCCGTCGCCACCTCAAGATACGTGACCAGTCCCGCCTTGTATCGATAGCGCGCCTGCTCGAGGGCCTGGCCGCTGGCCGTCACGGCAGCCTCCTCGCTCCGGCTTTCCTGATCCAGCCGATGCAAAGCGGCCAAGCTATCCTCGACTTCTTGGTAAGCAACGAGCACGGTACGGCGGTAATCGGCCACCTGCTCATCGTATTGCGCGTGAGCCTGCGCGGATTGCGCGCGGTGCCGCCCGGCATCGAACACGGTGAGCAGGCCCGCCGGTCCCACCGACCAGAGCCGGCTTATTCCGTTGAAAAACTGGGTGGTTTGAACGCGTTGATTTGGCCGCGTTTGACGGAGGAACAGCTCTGATTCGCTGAATTTTATTGGTTAGTGACTTCG
>Ga0210383_10005095_pt1 | contig 11581 bp, 13 predicted proteins | sample IncBWC14OmetaG_FD_160072 | JGI IMG/M metagenome (GOLD analysis project Ga0210383, IMG submission 160072) | Forest soil microbial communities from Barre Woods Harvard Forest LTER site, Petersham, Massachusetts, United States - Inc-BW-C-14-O ...
GCTTCGGCTGCGGCCACCAGTGTCAGCAGCCCGTCCTCGTCGAAGCCAGGCGCGGGGCGGACGTCAGTGAGGGCGGGTTTGCCCGCGGTGATGGTGCCGGTCTTGTCCAGCACCACGGTGTCCAGCTTGTGCGCGGTCTCCAGCGCCTCCGCCGAGCGGATGAGGATTCCGGCGCGAGCGCCCTTGCCGGTGCCCACCTGGATTGACAGCGGGGTGGCCAGGCCCAGCGCGCATGGGCAGGCGATGATCAGCACCGAGATCGCGGACACCAGCGCCAGGGTGAACGCTGGTGCGGGCCCGGCGGTGAACCAGACCGCGAAGGTCGCGATCGCGATCGCTATGACGGCGGGCACGAAGTACCCCGACACCGCGTCGGCGAGCCGCTGGATCGGGGCTTTGGACGCCTGCGCTTGCTGCACCATGGTGATGATCTGCGCCAGCATGGTGTCGGCACCGACCTTCTCCGCGCGTACCCGCAGCGACCCGGTGGTGTTGATCGTCGCGCCGATCACGGCGTCCCCGGCGCGCTTGGTGGCCGGCATCGGCTCCCCGGTGATCATGGATTCATCGACCGCTGAGGAACCGGAGAGGACGACCGCATCCACCGGGATCTTCTCCCCCGGCCGGATCACCAGCTCGTCCCCGACCACGACCTTCTCCACGCCGATCTCGGTCTCCGTGCCGTGGCGGATCACCCGAGCGGTGCGGGCCCGCAGGCCGAGCAGTTCGGTGATGGCCTGCCCAGTGCCCGCCTTGGCCCTGGTTTCGATCAGCCGGCCAAGCACGATCAGGGTGAGGATGACGCCGGTGATCTCGAAGTAGACCCCGCGCACGTCCGCCGGAAGCAGTGACGGTGCCAGCGTGACGACCAGGCTGTAGCCGTAAGCGGCCATGGTGCCGATCGTGATTAGGCTGTTCATGTCCGCCGACCGGTGCGACAGTGCCAGCCAGCCGGTGCGGTGGATCGGCCACCCGGTGTAGAACATCACCGGGGTGATCAGCGCGAACTGCACCCAGTGGTTAAGCAGCACCCCCGGCACCCACAGCCCCATCGCCGCATACAGCACTGGCAGCGTCAGCACCGCTCCCACGATGACCCGGCGGGCCAGATCGGCGATCTCCGCCCGGCGCTCCGCCGCCTCCGCGTCCTGCGTGCCTGGTGTTGCCCCCCCGGCTGCTGCCGGCACGGCTCCGCAGATGCTGGTGGGTCCGCACGAGGCGGCAGGCTCGGGTGAGGCGGCCGCCTGGCCCTGGCCGGGAGCGGCGCCGTTAACGGTGGCGCCGCCTGTGGCGGGCTCGACGATCAGGGTGCCGTGGATCATGTTCATCCCGCACGCGTACCCGAACTGCCCGGCCGTGGCGGGATCCAGCCGCACCGTGGTCTGCTGGTAAGCGGGCAGCGCGGCGCTCAGCTGGAAGTCGGGGAAGACGACCCGGGAGGTGCAGTCGCCGGACTCCTGCCGGTCGAATACAAGCTCCACCGGCACGCCCTGGCGCACCCGCAGCACCTCGGGGCTGTAACCGCCGCGCACCGTCACCGTGGCCCGCTGCACCCCGCGCGCCAGTTCGGCGGTCCTGGCCTTGCGCGGCCCAAAGAAAAACCAGCCTAGCCCGGCCAGCGCCACCACGGCGGCAACCACCACGGCGATGTCCGCTGCGCTCATCGCAACCTCCTCGCAACGTCTCCCGCTACACTGCCACTATATACCCCCAGGGGGTAATGGGAGTGTAGTGCTGAGACGCTGGCGACCTGCATGTTGTGGCGGAACAGCAGGCCAGCGGCGGCAGTGGCGGCGGCAAGCCGGGCCAGTGCGATCAGCAACGGATCGGTCTGAGGGAAGCCGGGCGTGAGCACGGCGTTGGTGAGGATGCGGAAGCCTCCGTAGCCGGGCAGGAGGTGCGCCCACGTGGGCGGGGTCTGGTGGAGCATGGGTCTTGGGCGATCCCGAGATCGAGGAACGGGACCAGGAAGGCGACCAGCACCCCGGCGACCCGGCCGAACAGCGGGGCGAGGATGACGCCGATCATCGCGTAGGTGAGCGCGAGCAGCACGCTGGCGACGACGTAGGCCCCCCATTAGGCGATGCTGGCAACGGCAGTCGCGACGGCGAGGGACATACCGGTGGCAAGCAGGGCGGCGACCGCGCCGTCGAAGTAGATCCAGGACGAGTGAACCCAGCACGTTGCGGCCGATCGGTGACCACAACAAGATGGGCACCGAGAAGGTGGCGGCTACCAGGAACCGGTTGCGCATGTCGCGGACCATCGAATCCATGGACATGCCAGCCGCGCCGCCGTGGCCCATCATCTCCCGCGCAGACGGCGCGCCCCCTCCGGCTGCCATCTCGTGCCCGCGATGCTCCGCGGGCATCTCCCAGGGCACGACGGTTGCGGACGCCGGGGACAGCGGATAGCCCTCGCGGGCAGGGGTCACGGCGAGCGCCGCGCCGGCCTCCTCCGCATCGGCGGTCGGCCCATTCTCGTCCACGGGGTGGGGCTCCTCCTTCGGGTCACGAGGGTAGGTAGGTACTGACTGGCCAGCGCAGTGGTAAGCCGCATTCCTCCACTCACCGACGGAGCTCGGCGACCGAAGCCTGCGTGGTATGGCCACATGAAATCCCTGACTCTGGGATTTCTCACTGGAATGCGGAGTCAAGCCCGCGCTCTGGCACCGAGGCAGGTGACATTCCCCCGGTTTTCCCGGCACTTGAACACGCCGCGGGAGATGTCACCACTCTGGGGAAGAATCCCCTGCTTGAGTGTTAAAGTCCTCGGACACGTCAAATCCCCATGAGCTGCCGTTTGCGGGCATGCTCGGACGTCACCCGCGCTCAGCCTCCGGCCGCGGCGGGTGCTTCTTCTTTCTTCCTCTAGCCAGTCCTCCTTTCCCTGTGCTGGCGCGAGTGAGTTTCGGCGGCGGCCGTGCCGATGGTGACCGGCGGTGCGTCGTGACCGTCGGCGCGCAGGGTCCGGCTGGCCGGGTCGTAGGTGAGGACGGTGCCGTCGGCGCGCAGCTGGTCGATCAGCGCGGCCGCACCGGCGGGGCCGGTCAGCGGGGCGGGTCCGCCGCTCGTCCGGCCGGGTTTCCCGGCATCACCGGCGAGCGGCGATGAAGTCAGCTTCGCTGACCAGCGCGGTGTGCGCGGGATGCTTGGAGATGACCCCATCCTTGGGCAGGTTCCACCGTTGCACCCGCCTGTGCCCCAGCCCGGTATTCGCCGGATCGACCAGGACCGCCTGGGACGGCTGCCGGTTCCACACCTGCCGGCCCGTATACCGGGGATTAGCCAAGATCGCCGCGACCGTCCGCAGCGTCCACCCGGCACCGGCCCGGTGCAGGCTACGTCCTGGGTCGGCCGCTGACGGGCACGGCACCCCGGCATCGTTCAGCGCGCGGGTGATCCGCGCGGCGGAGTGCCCGGCCAGCCGCTGGCCGAACATCCATGACACGATCGTCGCCGTCACCGGATCCGGCTCGAGCCGGTGCGCTCGCCGTCCCCACGCCGCGTGCGCTTTGTTCGGGTGCGGCCCGGCGTCCGCTAGCCGGTACCCGTACGGCGGGCGCCCGCCGAGATACCGGCCCTGCTCCAGCGTCTGCGCGGCCATCGCGGTCCGCACCCGGACCCGGGTCCGGGTGATCTCCCGCTTCGACGACAGCCCGAGCGCGAACATGGTCTGCTCGTGGTCCTCGGCGTGCCAGTCCACCCGCCCGCCCACTTCGGGCACCCACAGCGAGACACCGTAATGCTCAAACAACGGGGCCATCGACGCATACTGGTTCCCGCAGAACGCCCGCTCATACTCCCCGATCACGACCGCGTCCCAACTCCGCTCCGGATCCGCCAGCTGCGCCACCAGGGCAGCGGCCTGCGGGCGCCGCGCCCACCGGAAGCTCGCGGGACTCCCCCTTATCGAAGAACTCCGCGACGATCACCCCGACCCCGGCAGCCAGCATCAACGCTTGCTGCAGCTGCCGCGCCCGCGACGTCACCGGATCCTGCCAGTCCTCAGTCGACACCCGGCCGTAAAACGCCAACCGCAGCACCCCGCGTGCGCGCTTACCGGCACGGCCGCTGAGCTTCTCCGCCCACGACGACAGCACATCCCCACCCGCACCAGATCGGTCAAGTGAGCGGTACGCCAGCACCACAGAGGCCGTCTCCCGCTGCTGCCCAGCCGTCATCACGGACCACAGCTACCGCACCAGCCCACATGTAAACATCAGCCCGCCCAGAACATACAGGACACGAGACCACCGGCAGAGGGACAGGCTCCACACGCTCACCTACATAAAATGCAGATGAGCATGCCCAAACCAGTCAGAGCCGAGCCCGGCGACCGCCACTCCCGTCGGCCCGCCGAGGGCCCAGACGCCGCAGAAGCAGCACGCCGGGCTGCTCGAGCTGGACGCGCAGCCATCCGCCGACAGCATCCGTCCTCCCTGAGAGCGCCCGCCGCGACGTGGGTGAGGTCGCCAAAGAGCTGCGGGCGATCTGCACCGCGCCGACGGACGAGGCCGCCTTCGACGCCCTAGCCAGCTTCGCCGCCTCGCCGTGGGGCACCAAGTACCCGCAGGCCGTCCGGGTCTGGGAACAGGCCTGGGACTCCTTCACCCCGTTCCTGGCCTTTAGCCACGCGGTGCGCAAGCTGCTCTGCACGACGAACGCGATCGTTAGTCGCTGAACCACCAGCTCCGCAAGGTCACCAAGGCCCGCGGCCACTTCCCGACCGACGACGCCGTGGTCAAGCTGCTGTGGCTGGCCATCATCAACATCGAGGACAAGCGCGCCCGCGAGCGCGCCGCCCGCCGCGCCCAGACCGGGAAACGGTCCGACCAGCCTGCCCGGCTGGTGGAAGGCCAGCGGGTCATGGGCTGGCGCGAGGCCCTCACCGAGCTCGACACCGCCTACCCAGGACGCCTAAGATAACAGTTCAGAGAACTAATTCAAAAAAGTTTACATATCTGAGTTTACAGGCTCGGCTGCCCACTTAGCAGGCTGCCTCGACCGTCCAAGACTCTGGCGGTGAAGCTCGCCAATTGCGCCCGCAGTCTTTCGCGCGGTACTCCCTCATGTCCGGCCAGGTACTCGATGAGGTCGGCGCGCGTGGCGGCGAGCAGTGCGTGGGCGGTGAAACCGCCGTCATCTACACCGGGGAGCTGCTCCAGCATGGCTTGGAGCAGGTCGTGCCATCGCCCGTAATGCGCGGCCTGGTAAGGGCTGCTGCTCCCGGTCGCTTCAAGGGCGAGCGCGAGAGGACGGTTGTCGAGTTTGAAGCACAGGACGGCGTCGAGCAGGGCGGGCACGCGCTCAAGCGGCGGGGTGGCGGGACCCAGGGGCGGCGGGCCGGCTTCCACGGCTTCCCTGACCGGCTCGACTCGGGCCTGGTAGAGCGCGAGGAGCAGTCCATTGCGGTCACCGAAGGCGCGGAAGAGCGTCCCCTTGCCGACGCCGGCGGCCGCCGCGACGTCGGCCATGGTGACGTCCTCGGGGCTTTCGCAGCGGTCGAACAGGGCGTCGGCGGCGGCGAGAACGGCCTTCCGGTTCCGGACGGCGTCCTTGCGGGTTGAGTACCCGGGCACGTGCCCCCCTTTACAAAGCGGACCCCAGGTCCGTATCATCGAAACGGTCCCTGGGTCCGGATCTTACTCGATGGAGGATACTCATGTCTGCACCGACCTCTCCGGCGGATCTCTACCGCCACAGCCTGCGGCTTCTACTGGACAAGAACATTCCCGGCTGGGTCGGCCTGTGGGCCGAGAACGGCGTCATGCAGTTCCCATTTGCCCCGAAAGGCTGGCCCGAACGGCTGGATGGCAAGGAGGCCATCGCCGCCTATATGCGTCACTATCCCGACCACATCGATCTGCATGACTTCCCCAACCTGCGGATCCACGAGACCGCCGATCCTGAGACCATCGTGGTCGAGATGCGCGGCGTCGGCCGCCTGGTGGACACCGACAGCCCGTTCGACATGACCTATATCGCCGTCGTCACCATTCAGGACGGGCACTTCACCTCCTACCGGGACTACTGGAACCCCCTCGCCGTCCTGCAACCCGGCACTGACTTCACGAGCATCAGCCGGTGACCACGGTGGCTACCACTCTCGTCATCGGCGCCTCCGGTACGACCGGCAGCCGCGTCGTCGCGCAGCTGGCCGCCGCCGGCCACGGCGTCAAAGCCGCCACCCGTCACGCCACCCCGGTCCGCTGCGCGGCGCCGGTCCGCTTCGACTGGTACGACCCCTCCACCCACGCCGCCGCCCTCGACGGAGCCGACCGCGTCTACCTCATTCCGCCCCCGGCCGACTCCGACCCGGTCGCGGTCATGGCGCCCTTCCTTCGGCAGGCGCGCGCCGCAGGCGTGCATCGCGCAGTGCTCCTCAGCTCCTCGGCCATCCCCGAGGGCGGCCCGGCGGTGGGGTCGGTGCACAGGGCGCTGCCGGATCTGGTCGAGCAGTGGGCGGTGCTGCGGCCTTCGTGGTTCATGCAGAACTTCACCGGACAGCACGCGCACGCCCTCAGCATCCGCGAACATGGCAGCATCCTGACCGCCACCGGAAGCGGCCGGGTCGGCTTCATCGACGCCGAGGACATCGCTGCCGTCGCCTTCCACGCTCTGACCGACGAGCACGCCCCCGACACCGACCTCGTACTGACCGGGCCGGAGGCACTCAGCTACGACGACATCGCCGCGATCATGACCGAGGTCACCGGTCGGCTCGTGGTCCACCGCAGCCTCTCCGGTGAGCAGATGCGAGATCGCCTCGCGGCACAGATACCAGAGGAGTTCGCCGCGATGCTGGCTGGCCTGGACCGTGCCATCGCCGAGGGGGCGGAGGACCGCGTCACCGACGCCGTCCAGCGCCTCACCGGCCGGCCCGCGCGTACCTTCCGCGCTTTCCTGGAGGAAAAGCAATGAAACAGCTGATGTTCCACGAGGACCAGCAGTTCTGGTTCGAGACCCTGCGCAATCTCGGCTTGGCCGTCTACGGAGGCTCGGACGTCGGCGAAGTCATCGCCACCGCCTCCCGGGTCACCTCCGGTGACTACGACAGCTGGCACGACGCCTGGATATCCACCGCCCAGCGCCTGGAAACCGAAGCCCGCGCGAGCCGTCCCGTCAGCGCTCGCGACGGGCTCCTGCGCGCCTCCACCTACTACCGGGCCGCCGAGTTCTTCCTGCACGGCAACCCCGACGACCCGCGCATCGACCACGCCTACGAGCGTGGCGTCGCCTGCTTTCGTGACGCCGTCGCGCGCATCCCCGGCATCACCTCCGTGCAGATCCCGTACGAGGGCACCGTGCTGCAGGGCTATTTCTACCGGGCGGCGGGCGAGGGCCCGAAGCCGACGCTGGTGATGCACAACGGATTCGACGGCTCCGCCGAGGAGCTGTATTTCTTGGGCGCGACCGGCGGACAGGAACGCGGCTACCACGTCTTGACCTTCGACGGCCCCGGGCAGCCTGCGGCCATCCACCGGGACGGGCTGACCTTCAGGCCGGACTGGGAGAACGTGGTCGGTCCTGTCCTGGACTTCCTCACCCGGCAGCCGGGCGTCGACCCGGGCCGCATCGCGCTGCTCGGCGTCAGTCTCGGGGGCTACCTAGCGCCCCGCGCGGCGGCCTATGAGCCGCGCTTGGCCGCCGTCGTCGCCGTCGACGGTGTCTTCGACGCCGTCTCCGCCCTGACCGCGCACCTCCCGCTGCCGCACGACGAGGCGGTCCGGCGTGCGGCAGCCGAGCACGACGAGGAACTCGACCGGATGATCGCCAAGGCCCGTGAGCACAGCCCGACACTGCGCTGGGCCTGCGACCACGGCCGCTACGTCACCGGGACTTTGACCGACAGGGAGTTCCTGGCTGAGTACGCGCGCTACAACTTCAGCGATGGGAGTGCGGAGAAGATCACCTGCCCTGTTCTGGTGTGCGAGGCGACCGCCGACCTGTTCTATACCGCCGCCGAGGAGTCCGATCCGCGCAAGCTGTACCGGCACCTCACCGCGTCGAAAAAGCTCCTGAGCTTTACCGAGGAGGAAGGGGGCGACGCGCACTGCCACCCTGGCGCTCTGCGCCTGGCGGTGGCGCGCATCTTCGACTGGCTCGACGGCACGATCTGACATGGGCGAGATCCTTCCCGGCAGCCGCGTTGCTACGCTGACATACAGATCGCTCGCATGGGGGCACTCGTGAGCGTCCCGACTGTGCGCAGCGCCTACGACGCCATCGAGCGAGTGCTCGCTCCCCGGCTCGAAGCGCTGGTGCGGACGACGCAGTACGCCCAGGTCACCGCATTGCTCGCCGGCACTAGCTCATCCGCACCACCCGTCCTCCCCGCTGCGCAGCCTGACGGTGATGGCCACTCCGGTCGACTTCACGCAGCTCGGCCCGCTCGGCGATGTGTTCAGCACCACCAGCCTGGACGTCGAGTCAATCCTCGGTGACGACGGCAACGTTCCTCCGCGGGTGATGCTGCAGGCGTTCCGCTCGCTGACCCCGATGGCCGAGGTCACCCAGTACGTCAACCTGTGGGAGCGGCTGTGGAGCGATGAGTACGTGGCCACTTACCGGGCCATGACCGGGTGGGCCACCGGCCACGTCCCGTTCCCGGGCGCGGCGGCGAAGCAGACGGTGCAGATGCTGCTGCGCGACAACGCGCTGGTGACCGGCCGGCCAGTGCTCGGCGGCCACCAGGTCAGCCTGGGCGGCATCACAGTGCCGTTCCTGTCCGTGCTCGGCGTGCGCGACCACACCATCCCCGAGCCCAGCTCGGCTCCGGTCATGGACCTGGTCGGCTCGGCCGACAAACACGAACTGCGCCTGGACGGCGGGCACATCGGCCTGGTCGCGGGCCGGACCGCGGAGGAGACCACCATCCCGACGATCATCGGGTTCCTGCGACAGCGAAGCGAGCCGCAACCATGACCATTCGTGACCTCACGCCCGCAGACGTGGACGGGCTCGCCGCGTATTTCGGCGCGCCGTCGGAGGAGGACCTGACGTTCATCCGGGAGGACGTCCATGACCGCGCCGTGGCATCACGCTGGCTGTCGACGGCGACATCCTGATCAGCTGATGCCGTCCAAATCAGGCACCCGCGCGCCCGGTCCGCTGCTCCTGCATACCGACTACGCGCGGTCGGCCGTCGAATTCGGATCGCTGTTCTGGGCCTGGCCGGCACTCGCCCGCGCGCCGCGCGGCGACGGCCACCCGGTGCTCGTCGTGCCCGGCCTGGTCACGGACGACGCCACGACATTCATGCTGCGCACTTTCCTGGGCCGGCTTGGCTACCGTACATACGGCTGGGGTCTGGGGCGCAACATCGGCCCGACGGCGAAGGCCGTCCATGGCCTGCGGGCCCGGCTCGACCGCATCCGTGCCCAGCATGCCCAGCCGGTGAGCGTGATCGGCTGGAGCCTCGGTGGCATCTACGCCCGGCAACTCGCCCGGCGCAGCCCGGACGCCGTCCGGCTGGTCATCACGCTCGGGAGCCCGATCCGGCTCGAACACCACCAGCAGAGCAACGCCCGGCGTCTGTTCCACCGCTACGCCGACCTGCATATCGAACGGTGGGCCCTGCCTCTCGAAGACGGCTGCGGCCCGCTGCCGGTGCCCGCCACCGCCGTGTACAGCCGCCTCGACGGCGTTGTCACCTGGCGCACCTGCCTCGACCAGCCGTCGCCGCTGGCCGAAAATGTCGAGGTCCGCGCCAGCCACCTCGGCTTCGGCCACCACCCGGCGGTGCTATGGCTCGTTGCCGACCGGCTTGCCCAACCCCGGGATGCCTGGACGCCGTTCCGGCCGCCCCGTTTCACTAGGCTCGCCTATCCCCGGCCCGTCCGCGACCCGTGACAGGCACGAGGATGAGGCGCAGGATACCCGCATAGACCAGCTGCAGCTGACCGGCCAGCCAGCAGAACGGGTCGAGATCCCTACGGACAGGCAAGTTTCAACGATCTGGTCACCAGCCCCAAATCCGAGCTGAAGATCTTCACTGAGCGCGAAGGCGGTGTCGAGCACCGCAGCATCGGCAACCTGCCCGTCGTGCGCGAGGTCGATGATGCCGGACCCGGTGAAGCTGTTCAGTCTTGGGAACTGCGCGGGTGCGTGTTTTCGCGCACGACGACTGTCGAGGAGAAGTTCGAACTCGTCGCGGCGGGGCGCGGCATAGCCGTTCTGCCTCGCAGCGTCGCCCAGTACTATGCCGGGCCCGGTATGGTCTGTCTGCCGGTAGCCGACGCGGCCCTTACGGGCTCTGCGTGGCCGTCCTCAAGAACCGGTGCCAGCAACACCTGCGCGAGTTCGCCAAAGTCGCGGTGGCGGCGCTTGCCGCTAGCACCACTGGCCTGCGTGGTGCAAACGGTCATTCTGGTGCGCTGGTAGGTGACTAGCGAATTGCAACCGGGAAGGCGCAGGTGCCGGTCGCTCTTCGCGTCAGGTCATTCCGAGCGGGTCAGCAGCTGCGCACCGTCGGATGCGGCATCGACTCTCGTGGGATCGGAGAGCAGCATCTGCGTGGTGTACGCAATGTGGTCGCGCAGGAGACCTTCCATAACATCAGGATCCCTCATAACACCGGCCCGCAACCTGGCAACACGCCGCCGACCACCGCCGGCCACGGCAGAAACGCCACAAAGTGCAGATCAGACATAGCACAGCGGGCCGCGTCTCCCGGTGCTCGTGACCGGAAATCGTATAGATGATGTGATGCCCAGTCATGCAGTCGAGGGCGATGGTCGAGGCCAGACATCGTCGGCTAAAGCAAAGAGTCTGGAGTTCTCATGATTCTTCACACCCTCGTCTTCTCGTTCGGAGACCGCCGGACTCCTGAGGAACGAGACGAGTTCCTGGCGCAGATCAAGGAGATCTGTCTCGGCTCGGGCCTAACCCAGCATGTTGCGACCGGAGTGCACAAACCGGCCACCGAGGATCAGTACGCGCCGGTGTTCGTCTCCTCCGCGATTGCGCAGCTGCTCTGCGAGAACATGGAAACTCTCGGCCAGCTCTCGGCCTACGAGCCACTGGTGACCTTCGAGCAGGAACAGCAGAAGCTCAAGCCCTACGGCGTGGTGTGGGTCAACAGCGACCCGCTAGACCTGTCGGGAAGCTGACTGCCACCGACATCGCAGGCCGCGATCACCGGCCAGCGCGGCCGGCCAGCATCCGGCGCCGGGAAGATGACGTCGCACCTGAACCAGAAGGATCGTTCTTCGCCGCCCAGCCTGAGTCAGCGTCGGGGTGCGTGGGGGGCCAGCAAGCCTAGCGCGCGGGCGCGCTCGACGGCCTCGGTCCGGCTGTGGGTGCCGAGCTTGGCATAGAGATGGCTCATGTGGGTTCTGACGGTGTGCCGCGAGACGTGCAGTTCATTCGCGATCTCTGGTTGCGACAAGTTGGTCGGCAAGTAACGCAGCACCCGGATCTCGCTGCCGCTCAGCGGCTCCAGCGGCGCCTGCAGCCCGGCCGGGGGCGCGGGTCTTTTCCCCGCCAGCAGGTCGAGGATCTCGGCAATCAAGGAGGGATGTGCGGTGCGGTGCCGGGCGTGGCGCTCGAGCAGGGTCGCCGCAGGCTGGAGCATGAAG
>Ga0210383_10005097_pt1 | contig 11578 bp, 11 predicted proteins | sample IncBWC14OmetaG_FD_160072 | JGI IMG/M metagenome (GOLD analysis project Ga0210383, IMG submission 160072) | Forest soil microbial communities from Barre Woods Harvard Forest LTER site, Petersham, Massachusetts, United States - Inc-BW-C-14-O ...
ACCGTGATCAAGCGGCTCGCAGATTTGGCTCCGGGCGCCCGCGTCGGCACCTCGAGCCTGCGGCGGCAAGCGCAGCTGCGCGCCTTGCGTCCAGATCTTTCCATCCTGGCTCTGCGCGGCAATGTGGACACGCGGCTCCGCAAGCTCGATGCGGGGGAGATGGACGCGATCGTACTGGCGTGCGCCGGATTGATTCGATTGGGATTGGAATCGCGCATCACGGCGCGCCTCGATCCGGAAGAATGCCTGCCGGCGGTGAGCCAGGGCGTAATCGGAATCGAATGCCGAAGCAGCGATGCAAATACTCGCCGTTTGTTGCAAGCGCTCGAGGACTCATCCACGCGTGTGGTGATGGACGCGGAGCGGGCATTTGCCGAGCGATTGGGCGGCAGCTGTCAATCGCCGATAGCTGGATACGCCGAGCGCACCGCGGATGAAATCACCCTCCGCGGTCTGGTGGCCGAGCCGGATGGTTCGCGGCTGCTGCGCGACAGCCTGTCGGGCGGCAGCGAAAACCCGGCCGCGCTGGGGCGGCGGCTGGCCGAACGGATGCTGGCCGCCGGCGCCGGACATTTGCTAGAGCGCTTGCGCACGGCCTAGCCCATGCCTCCGCTGCACGGTGTGGGCGTTTTGGTTACGAGACCGGAGTTGCAGTCGATGCCGCTGTGCCGATTGCTGGAAGCTCAGGGCGCGAGCACGCTGCGCCTGCCCGCCGTGGAAATCAAATCCCTGGGCGATCGTCGCGCGCTGGCGGCTGACTTGAGCGCGCTCGAAGGCTTCGATCTCATCATTTTCACCAGCGCCAACGCCGTCAGGTTCGGCGCGTCGTTTCTCGGCCAAAAGCGCGATCTGCCGCTCGCCGCCCTCGGTGCGGCGACGGCGCGTGCCTTGAACCAGGCGGGCTACCGCGTGGCGGTGCAGCCCGTCGGCACCACGGACTCCGAGGGTCTGCTTTTGCATCCGCGCCTGGAACGTTTGGCAGGCCATCGCATATTGATAATCAAGGGCAGCAACGGCCGGCAACTGCTCGAGCAAGAACTCACTCGCCGCGGCGCGCAGGTCGTGCAGGCCGATGTCTACGAAGTCGTGCCGGCAACTCCCAGCGCGGCGACGCTGGCGGTGGTGCACGAAAGATTCGCCGCCGGAGAGCTGCATGTGATCACGGCAACCAGTTTGAATCTGGCGGGTGCATTGCTCGAGCTGGCTCCCCTGAAGCTGCGCAGCGAGTTCGAACGCGTGCACTGGCTCGTTCCGGGCGCGCGCATCGCCGCCGGGCTACGCGAACGCGGGCTGAAGGCGCCGCTGCTGCAAGCCGAATCCGCCGAAGATCAGGATTTGGTGGCTGCGCTTCTGCGCTGGCGCTCGAGCGTGTCCGGGGCATAGTCGAACGAATCGAAATACAATCGAGAAGCGGAAACTCCGCGCGCCTTAAACTCGCGCTGTACGGCGGCTATCATCGCGGGAGGGCCGGCCGCGTATACCTCATGAGCATCCAGATCATCGATATCCTGAAGTGCGGCCTCGTGCACCCAGCCGCTTCTGCCGCGCCATGCAGGCGTGGGCTCCGACAGTACCGGTACGTAGCGCATGCGGGCACGCTTGCTGAGATTCTCGAGCCGCGCATGCGCGTACAAGTCGCGCTCGCTGCGCACTCCCCAATAGACGCGCATGTCGCGATCAATGCCGTTTTCGATGACGTGGCGGAGGATGCTGATGAGCGGTGCTATGCCGGTGCCGCCGCCGATCAGCAACATCGGCGGCGCAGCGCCGCCCGGCGGTTGGCCGCCCCGTGGTTCGGTGCCCGGCGCTTGGACCTGCCGATATACAAATTGTCCGAGCGGACCTTCCATCGTCAGCAGTGTGCGGTCCGGACTCTGGAGAAATAGACGGTCGGTGAATTCGCCGCCGGCGACGCGCCGCACATGCAGTTCCAGCGGTCGGGAATCGTGCGGCGGCGATGCGATGGAGAAGCTGCGCCGCCGGCCGCCGGCAAGGATTATGTCGATGTACTGACCCGGTTCAAACGTAAAGGCTTCCGCGGCCGGCAGTTGCAGCCATACACCGAGCACATCGTGCGACAACGTCTGGGTGCGCTCGATGCGACAGGGCAGGCGTTTGCTGGTGGCTGCATGCGCCGGCCGCATTGCAAATGTTTCTATCAATAGATCGGATCGTCCGGTCGCCTGACACAGCAGAATCAGGCCTTCGGCCGCCTCGGCATCGGAAAGACCCAGCGGCGGGCCATTGGGATAATGAATCTCGCCTCGCAGCAGGCGGGCGCGGCAGGCGCCGCAGTTGCCGCCCTTGCAGCTGTGCGGCAGATTCAACGAGCAATCAAGCGCTGCGTCGAGCAGCGTCTGATCGGGCGCGGCGCAAAATTCTAAGTTCGAATTGAATACACTGATGCGCACGCGCGTGGTCGACAGTCATTCAGTCCCGGTCAGACCGCGGGTTGACTGCGTTTGCTGTCCAGCCATTCGCCGATCGGCTGCCATTGCTTCCAGTCCGGCCAGGCGAGATATTCCGGCAGTTCGAGCACGCCCATGCCTCGCGAGTAGGCCCGTATATAATTCTGCGCTTCGCGCAGAGCCCCCAGATATGGCACTTTGAGCTTGCTCAAGTATTGATCCAATTCCTCGTACACCAGGGTGTATTCGCGCACGCGATTGGCGATCAATCCCAGACGCGCTTGCTTGCGCGATACCTTGCCGATCTCGAGCAATTCAGCCATGAAATGTCCGCAGGCCTTGATGTCGATGCTGGAAGGCAGCACCGGCACGATGATGGTTTCGGCACGGCGCACCAGTTCGTTGAGTTCGGTAGCGTGTACGCGAGCCGGCGCATCGATCACCAGGATATCGGTGTTGCGCGGTACATGGCGCAGTCCGTCTTCAAAAGCGGCGACGCCATTGATGACCGGCAGATCGGCTGGCCTCGAGGCCAGCCAGTCAAGGCTGGATCGCTGCGGATCATAATCGGCAAGACAAACTTGATGCCCGTCGCGGGCGAAAAAAACGGCAATGTTCGTGCTCAGAGTGCTCTTGCCGCATCCACCCTTCGAATTCAATACCATTATGTGACGCATAATCCCCCAGCTTCGATGTTTGGTAAGGTTGAACGAGAGAGCCGCGGTGCGCAACCCCCAGGCATGAGGAAACTATTCGCGCCGCTGCTCTCGCGACGAACAGCCGCATCGGCTATGCTCGCATCATGCGCATCGAGTTTCTGAAGATGCAGGGGTTGGGCAACGATTTCTTGGTATTCGACGCCGCTGCCATCGCGGCTGACACCCGCCTGGACTCCGGGTTGCTGCGCGCTCTCGCCGATCGCCATACCGGAGTCGGCTTTGATCAAGCGTTGATGCTGGAAAGTCCGCGCGATGCGGCGAGCCGCGTGTTCTACCGGGTGTTCAATTCCGACGGTACCGAGGTCGAACAATGCGGCAACGGCGCGCGCTGTATCGCGGCACTGCTTTACTGTCGCGCGCCGCAGCTGGGCCGCGAACTCACGATGGGCTGCCCGGGCGGAACCGTGCATGCGCGAGTCAGAGACGACGGCTTGGTTTCTGTGGACATGGGCGTGCCGAACTTCGATCCGCGCTCCGTGCCGATACAGGCCGACGTGTATGCGGACAGCTATTCCCTGAACGTCGACGGCGCCGACCTCGAGGTCAGCGCCCTCTCCATGGGCAATCCGCACGTGGTGCTGCGCGTAGCCGATGTGAAAGCCGCGCCGGTGGAGCGGCTCGGACCCAAGATCGAGCGGCACCCGCGTTTACCGAAGCGCGCCAATGTGAGCTTCATGCAGATTGTGGACCGCGGCCGCATACAGCTCCGCGTGTTCGAACGCGGCGCCGGCGAAACCTTGGCCTGCGGTACGGCCGCCTGCGCGGCCGTTGCGGTCGGCAAGCGCTTCGGCATGCTCGACGGCGAAGTGCGGGTCGATTTACCAGGCGGCACCGCGCTGGTTAATTGGGCGGGTGCCGAGCAGCATATTTGGCTGACCGGACCCGCTACCACGGTTTATTCGGGTTCCATCGATTTAACGCGATTCACGGGAGCAAAACAATGACGACGAGTCACGCGCGCGGGATCAAGCAGGATGTTCTCAATGATTCAAGTGTCGGCGACTATTTGCAGACGTATCCGGACTTTTTCGAGCGCAACTCGCAGCTGTTGACCAAGCTGCGCCTGCCGCACCTGCGCGACGCGGGTGCCACCGTGAGCCTGGTGGAGCGGCAAATCGAGGTGCTGCGCGAGCGCAATCAGTCGCTCGAGCGCAAGCTGAAGGAGCTGGTCGATGTGGCCCGCGCCAATGACGCGTTGGCCGATCGCATTCACCGCTTGAGCCAACGGCTGATTCGTGCGCATTCGCTGTTGGAGTCGATCAACGCCGTCGAGACATCGCTGCGCGAGGATTTCGACGCCATGCATTCGGTGATGGTGCTGTTTCTCGAGGAAGCACGCGCGCTGGAACCGGAAGCGGGTCGATTCCTGCGCATCGGTCATCCGGCGGACGACGATATCAAGAGCTTCGAATCGCTGTTGACGTCGGGCAAGCCGCGCTGCGGGCAGGTGCGGGACGCGCAGCGCGACTATCTGTTCGGCAAGGATGCGATCGCCATCGGTTCGGTTGCCCTCACGCCGTTGGGGCAAAAAGGCTCGCTCGGAATCCTCGGCATAGGCGCCAGCGACTCGGAGCGCTTCCACCCGGGCATGAGCACCGAATTTCTATCGCGCATCGGCGAGCTCGTGACCTACGCCCTCATGCGCTGAAGATATCCTTGTGGATGCCGGCGAGCGCGAATGGATCGAGCGGTTTTTAGCGCATCTTGCGCAGGAGCGGCGAATGAGCGGCCATACCGTCGCCGCCTATCGCCGCGATTTGCACACCATGATCCGGTTCTGCGAACGCCGCAAACTTACGCGCTGGGACGCGCTGGATAATTCCCAGGTGCGCGCCTTTGCGGCGGCCGAACATGCCGGCGGCATGGCGCCGCGCAGTATCCAGCGGCGCTTGTCGGCGCTGCGCTCGTTTTACGAATTCCTGCTGCGCGAAGGCGCGGTGGCGCGCAACCCCGCACAGGATGTCCGGGCGCCGAAAACCAAGAAGCGCCTGCCACACACCCTGGATGTCGATCAAATGGCGCGGCTGCTGGACTTTCGCGTCGACGATAGCCTGTCCTCGCGCGACAAGGCGATCATGGAATTGTTTTATTCATCGGGATTGCGCTTGAGCGAACTCGTGGGATTGGATCTCTCCGCCATCGATCTCAAGGACAGAACCGTGCGGGTGCTCGGCAAGGGCAACAAGGCGCGAATCGTGCCCATTGGCCGCCATGCCATCGGCGCACTGAACAAGTGGCTGGTGCAACGGGCCGGGCTGCTGAAGCAGAGACCTGACATATCATCGCGGCGCGCCGGCGCGCCCGCCAGCCCCTTGTTCGTGGGCAGAACCGGCCGTCAATTGTCGGTTCGAGCCGTGCAGCTCCGGGTTGACACCTGGGCGCGCCGCCAGGGCTTGGCACTGCATGTACACCCGCATATGTTTCGTCATTCGTTTGCAACTCACCTGCTCGAGTCCAGCTCCGATCTGCGCGGTGTGCAGGAATTGTTGGGTCACGCCGACATCAGCAGCACGCAGATCTACACCCACCTCGACTTTGCGCACCTGGCCAGCGTCTACGACGCCGCACATCCGCGAGCGCGGCGCCGGTCACGCCCGGCTTGAAAGGGCCGCCATCGGCCCCATCCTGAAATTTCATATGACCCACGACCCCGATCGCATGTATGGCACCACGATCCTCGCCGTTCGGCGCAACGGCCGGGTCGCGGTCGGCGGCGATGGCCAGGTGACTCTCGGTCAAACCGTGATGAAGTCCAATGCGCGCAAGGTGCGCCGCCTTTACGGCGACAAGGTGCTGGCGGGGTTCGCGGGCGGAACCGCTGATGCATTTACCTTGTTCGAGCGCTTCGAAGGCAAGCTCGAGAAATTCGGCAATCTCACGCGTGCTGCAATTGAATTAGCCAAGGACTGGCGCAGCGACCGGAGCTTGCGGCGCTTGGAGGCCCTGCTGTGTGTGGCCGATGCCGACAGTACCTATGTGATATCGGGCACCGGCGATGTGATCGAACCGGAGCACGATTTGATCGCCATTGGTTCCGGCGGCGGATTCGCGCAGGCCGCGGCCCTCGCCTTCATGCACAGCGAACTGTCTGCGCGCGAGATTGTCGAACGCTCGCTGAACATCGCGGCGGACATCTGCATTTATACCAATCGGCATCTCACGATCGAGGAGCTGTAGCTCCATGTCGCAGATGACGCCGCGGGAAATCGTCGAAGAGCTGGACAAGCACATCGTCGGCCAGAAGGCCGCCAAGCGGGCGGTCGCGATTGCGCTGCGCAACCGCTGGCGGCGCCAGCAGGTCGCGGAATCGCTGCGGCCCGAAATAACCCCGAAAAACATTCTCATGATCGGCCCGACCGGCGTCGGCAAGACCGAAATCGCGCGCCGCTTGGCGAGGCTCGCCAAGGCGCCTTTTATCAAGGTCGAAGCCACAAAATTCACCGAAGTGGGCTATGTTGGCCGCGAAGTGGACTCGATCGTCCGCGATCTTGTCGACATCTCCGTCAAAATGACGCGCGAGGAAGAAATCGCCAAGGTACACACCCGAGCTGCCGACAGCGCCGAGGACCGCGTGCTCGAGATTCTGCTGCCGCGCGCCTCCGCCGGATTTACCGGCGACGCGGCGCCACGGGACAACGACACGCGGCAGCGTTTTCGCAAAATGCTGCGCGAAGGGGAATTGGACGACCGCGAGATCGAAATCGAAGTGCGCGCCATTCCCCATGGAGTCGAGATCATGGCGCCTCCGGGCATGGAGGAGATGACGCAGCAGCTGCAGGGGATGTTCCAGAACCTGGGCGGCGGCCGCACCCGCCCGCGCAAACTCAAGATCAAGGAGGCATTGAAGCTCTTGGTCGACGAAGAAGCGGCGAAGATGATCAACGAAGAGGACCTGAAGGTGCGCGCGGTCGAGAACGCCGAGCAAAATGGCATCGTCTTCATCGACGAGATCGACAAAATTGCGCGCCGCCAGGAAACCATGGGCGCGGATGTATCGCGCGAGGGTGTGCAGCGCGACCTGCTGCCCTTGGTTGAGGGCTGCACGGTGAACACCAAGTACGGCACGGTGAAGACCGATCACGTATTGTTCATCGCATCCGGCGCGTTTCACATGTCCAAGCCCTCGGACCTGATCCCGGAGCTGCAGGGCCGTTTGCCGATCCGGGTGGAACTCGAGCCTTTGGTCGTGGGAGATTTTGTGCGCATATTGACCGAGCCCGATGCGTCATTATGCCGCCAGTACACCGCGCTGCTCGCCACCGAGGGAGTGACACTGGAGTTTGCGGATAGCGGCGTGCAGCGGCTCGCGGAAGTTGCCTTCGAAGTCAACGAACGCACCGAAAACATTGGTGCGCGGCGCTTGCACACCGTGATGGAGCGCCTGCTGGAGACCGTGTCGTTCGATGCCGCCGATCGCAACGGCACGAAAGTTCTCATCAACCGGGAGTACGTGGAAGGCAATCTCGGCGAGCTGGTGAAGGATCAGGATCTGTCGCGCTATATACTTTGAGCACTCCTCAGCCAATCGAAATCAAGCTGCGGACGGAATCGCGGCTGCTCGACGTGCGTTTCGATGACGGCTCGCACTTCGAGCTGCCGTTCGAATACCTGAGGGTCTTCTCGCCGTCCGCCGAAGTCAAAGGTCACGGCGGCGGCGAGGGCGTGCTCGTGACCGGCAAGCAAAACGTCGGGATCAGCAGCGTCGAGCCGGTCGGAAATTATGCCCTGCGCCTGTTCTTCGATGATGGCCACAATACCGGTCTTTATTCCTGGGGCGTGCTGCACGAATTAGGAAGCGACCTGCAGGCGAATTGGGAGCGCTATCTCGAGCGCTGCGCCGCGGCCGATACTCCGGCGAAATAGCGCGGCGCTTGGCTGGCGCGCCAGTCGGCTACAATGCCGTCCTACACTTCAAGGGGCGCCATGGCTGACTCCGATCGCACGGTGGATTTTGGATTTGAAAAGGTCGCCGCGGCCGACAAGGCGGCGCGCGTGCGCGCGGTGTTCACTTCGGTGGCGGCCAAGTACGATGTGATGAACGATTTGATGTCGCTGGGCGCGCATCGGCTATGGAAACAGTTCACCCTGTCGTTGACGGGTTTACGGCCGGGTCAGAGCGCCTTGGATGTTGCCGGGGGTACGGGCGATCTCAGCAAGGGGCTGCTGCGGCAGGTGGGCAAATCCGGGCGGGTGGTGCTGTCGGATGTCAATCCCGCAATGCTGGAAATCGGCCGCGACCGGTTGCTGGATGCGGGATTCGTGGGCAATCTCGAATGCATCGTTGCGGATGCGCAAGCGCTGCCGTTTCCGGACGATAGTTTCGATTGCGTGACCATCGGCTTCGGCCTGCGCAATGTCACCGATAAGGCGGCGGCGCTGGTCTCCATGCACCGCGTGCTGAAACCGGGAGGTCAATTGCTGGTGCTGGAATTTTCGACGCCGGTGGCGCCGGGATTGAAATCCATTTACGACGCCTATTCCTTCAACATGCTGCCGCTCCTGGGAAGGCTGGTTGCGCAGGACGCGCAAAGCTACCGCTACCTTGCCGAATCGATCCGCGTGCATCCCAATCAAGAGACCTTGCTCGAGATGTTGCGCACCGCCGGGTTCGCCCAGGCGCGTTATCACAATCTGTCCGGCGGAATAGTCGCCGTGCATCGCGGCTACAAGATCTGACATGCCCGCTACTCCTGCGTGGTTGGCCTCCGCCGAGGCGGTTTTCAATAGAAACATTGCTGCTTCCACACCGGCCGCGGCGCTGGCGCGGCGCCTTGAAGGCACCAGTCTGCACGTTGAGATCGAGGCGCTCATGTGCATTCGTGCGGCGATGTTCGGCGGCCGCCTGGCGCTGCTCGCGACGGACTCCGGGACGCCCGCCGATGCCGTCATCTCAGGATCGCCGCCGGCGCTGTTGCAGATGCTCAATAGCGGACGGCTGGCGACGAGCAGAAACCCGGTGCAAATTCGCGGCGATGCCGAGATTGCCAATCTATACCGCGAGCTGTTTGCGGCGGCGCGACCCGACCTGGAAGAGGAGCTGTCGCGCTTGATCGGCGACATGCCGGCGCGGCACCTGGGGCAGATTGCCCGGAGCGTGAGAACCTGGGCCCGGCGTGCGCGGCGCATCGCCGGCGAAAACATCGCCGAATACCTGCAAGAAGAGGGCCGCGACCTGATCACGAGAACCGAGCTGGAGGAATTCCTGCGCGGCGTCGACAACGCGCGGGAAGCCGCCGACCGGGTCGAGGCAAGGCTCGGAAGAATCGAGCGGACCTTGACCGGCCCGCTCGAAAAAGACATGCCCTGATGCGTCCGCGAGTTCTCGCCCGGCTATTGCAAATACAGCGAGCGCTGGTAAGACACAGGCTGGACGACTTCGTGCGCGCAACGCATCTCTATCGTCCATTGCGCTTCCTGTTCTACTTTTCGCCCTGGACGTGGTTTCAGCGCAGCATCGGCGTTGCTCGCGGCGAGCGCCTGCGGCTGGCTCTCGAGGAATTGGGGCCGATATTCGTAAAGTTCGGCCAGGCGCTCTCGACACGCCGCGATCTTTTGCCGGTCGACGTCGCGGATGAATTGGCGAAATTGCAGGACCGCGTGCCGCCGTTTCCCGGCGAGATTGCCGTCGCGACCATCGAAAAGACCTTCGGGTTGCCGCTGGGCGAGGTCTTCGGCAGCTTCGAATCCACGCCCTTGGCGGCCGCCTCGATAGCGCAGGTGCATGCCGCCACTTTGAAAAACGGCGGCGAAGAAGTCGTGGTGAAGATTCTGCGCCCCGGCATGCGCGAGGTCATCGATCTCGACCTCGAGGTGCTGGACGCGCTCGCGAAACTGGCGGACCAGTATTGGGAGGAAGCGCGTCCGGTGCGGCCGATCGAGGTGGTGGCCGAGTACCGCAAGACCGTGACCGATGAGCTCGACCTGCTGCGTGAAGCCGGCAACGCCGCGCAGCTGAAGCGCAATTTCGCCGGCTCATCGCTGCTGTACGTCCCCGCCGTCCATTGGGACTACTGCCGCCCCAACATCATGGTCATGGAGCGCATTCACGGCATCATCGTGAGTCAGATCGATGAATTGCGGGCGCGCGGCACCGACATCGCAAAGCTTGCCGAGAACGGCGTCGAAATATTCTTCACTCAGGTGTTCCGCCACAACTTTTTCCACGCCGACATGCACCCGGGAAATATCTTCGTGCAAGTCGAGGATCCGAAGAATCCGCGCTACGCGGCGGTCGATTTCGGCATCGTCGGCACATTGCAGCCGCGCGATCAACATTACCTGGCGGAAAACTTCATGGCTTTTTTCGACCGCGATTACGCGCGCATCGCCGCCCTGCACATCGAATCCGGATGGGTGCCGCGCGGCACGCGGATCGATGAACTCGAGTCGGCCGTGCGTACCGTGTGCGAGCCGATATTCAACAAGCCGCTCAAGGAGATCTCTTTCGCGCAAGTGCTGCTGCGGCTGTTCGCCACCGCACGGCGCTTCGACATGCGGGTTCAGCCGCAACTGATTCTGCTGCAGAAGACGCTGTTCAACATCGAAGGCCTGGGCAGGCAGCTGTATCCGGAACTCGACCTGTGGAAGACGGCGCAGCCGGTTTTACGCGCCTGGATGCGCGAACGCGTAAGTCCGCGCACCATCGTCAGGGAGATTCGCGCGCGCATTCCCGACGCATTGATGACGCTGCGCCAGATCCCGCAGATATTGCAGACCGCGGTGCGCGAGGCGACGGAGGCCTCGGCTGCCGCCGCGGAATCCGCCCGCATGGCGGAGCTGCGCGAGGCAGCGCGGCGCGCCGCATTGCGCCGTGAAACGGCAATCCTCGCCGCGGTGCTGTGGCTGTCCGGATTGATCTTCTTGAGCCGCGCCACGCAATATCAATGGCTCGGCTGGCTGCAGATGGTTGCCGCCATCCTGCTATTCCTGAAGATGAGATCGTCGAAGTGGCGAAGCTGATGAGAATTCCAATCGAGAGCGCGACCACGTATCGCGGCCGCAATTCCCGGCCGAATCTGCCGGCGCTCGCGCTGTTTGTCGGCCTGGCGCTGGGCGTGGGCGTTTTCGCGTACCTGTTCTCGCCCGCAGGAGCTGGGGCGGCGGCGCGGTGGTACGCAATGTTGGTGAAGCCGCCGTGGGCTGCGCCGCAGAGCTGGTTTGTGCCGGTCTGGGCGGCTCTCTATGTGCTGATGGGGATGGCTGCATGGCTCATCTGGCGCGAACGCTACCACCGCGCCCGCAGCGTCGCGATCGCCGCCTACGCGGTGCAGTTGCTGCTTAACGCCGCCTGGGCGCCGTTGTTCTTCGGCTTGAAAGATATCGGCTTGGGGTTGTTTGAGATCGTGGCGCTGTGGTCGGCGGTCGGTTGGACGGTGCGCGAATTCGCCCGGGTGAAGCCCCTGGCAGCGTGGACCTTGGCGCCGTATTTCGTTTGCGTCAGCTACGCGGTTG
>Ga0210383_10005099_pt1 | contig 11575 bp, 13 predicted proteins | sample IncBWC14OmetaG_FD_160072 | JGI IMG/M metagenome (GOLD analysis project Ga0210383, IMG submission 160072) | Forest soil microbial communities from Barre Woods Harvard Forest LTER site, Petersham, Massachusetts, United States - Inc-BW-C-14-O ...
TCCAGAGTTGTTAGCCTCTGGGGATAGCTCGTCAGGAGATACCCCTTCTGATAGCCCTGAGACTCCTCAGGGTGAATTCCCCTCCGACGATGTGGCACCTCTAGGCGCGCCTCCGGCCTACACCGGGTCAATACGCACCAACCGTCGTGCATCGTATGCTGCACGGAATGTGGTACATGGTGCGGGTACTGTGATGTGTGCGGCTGATCTTGGGACCGGAGTGGATACCATTCGGCCGGTGAAGAAAGTCGATACCGTGGGATCTTTGAGACTGTCAGCCGAATATGTTGGGAGTATGCGAAGAGAAGGAAACATGTCTTCACCACCTTCGCCGTCAACGCATAGACGGGCAACAAGCGAAGCCACCAAGGCAGGAAAGTCGATCGTTGATGATGTCGTTATTCCTATTTTGCGGAACGTATGCCATTTCCTTTGTAATATGATAATCAAAGCCACTCATTTTACCTGCCAGGCAATTCGGGATGACATGGATGCTAGGGAAATCGAGTCACTCAGCATGCTATCACGAGGCTTCGTCGAACTTAAGGAAGTCAATCCTGAGCTCGCATACAATGTCATCCTAGACATTCTTTCGGGCATTAACGAGTAAGTGTTTTTTTTCCTACTATTTCTGAGCAGACGCATGCTAAAACTGCCATTTAGGAATTCCGCTGTCCGGCAGCATGTCCAAACTTCACGCGGATTATTCCCGCACAAACGGGTCATCCGCAAGAGCGAAATGACCGCCAAAGGGCTCATCGTCACAGAAGTGCAAGAGGATGTATCAGGGCTTCCATCCACTCCCGGCACTTCGCACTCCGCTCATTCAGTTGCACCTTCACCGTCGCCTGTCAAGAGTGACGAATCGTCCCCAACACGCAAATCGCCCATCGCAGAGCTACTGTACATGCGATGGTTGGAAGGGTTAAAGATTAAATGGCCCAGTCTAATGTAAACCTCTGGTCTGTACCCCCCTTCCATTCCGCACCCCGCCATAGAACTCGCCGCCGCAACTTATCCCTTCCCGGTGACTTCTACTTTGCCATTGACATAGTCTGCAGACGCTTTCCATACTTTTTATCAGACGAATGACATTGAAGACAATTCTGCGCCGAAACCTCTCTGTCTGGTTGACCAGTCTTTGGCGTTTTAATGGTATTTATTCACTTGCTCCGGCTAGCTCTTTATTCGACGGGTTTCCTTTCACTTGCTATCATTACCACATTTTCATATTGACTTTTTTAAGTTATACACGTCCTTCTACCCATTCGCAAGTACTCCGGATCCCCTGACGACATCCTCACGATCTATCACCGTGTTACTACCCACAAATCTGTTCACACATTTCCACTGCTATTTCAAGCTATTACCTAGCTACCAATCAAACTACTGAAAATGCGTATGTACCTGAGGAAATGGAAGTGCAGGTGCATGCTAACGACCAACCTACATGTTTGGACTTATAAGATTATACTCCAGCGCAACAGTGGCTTTCTTTCTGTCCCAGATACCAGGGAGGTAGCCAGGGTAGCGGGCATTAATTGTGGCAGCTTTCGCAGCTTTTGGGAAGTATCATCGTCGGGGTTTTCTCAAATCAATACCCGTTCAGCAAGTATCTCCTACCTCATACACTTTCCTTGATGGTTTTCTCATGTGCTGTGGCCCTGCTATCATCGTAGTTAACTCATGTACATGCACAACGGCCAACACGGTCTACTGGGAATGCACGGACAAGGCGCCAGCGATGCACCTCAGCCTTCCCCCTATCCTAGTCTGGGCCATCCTTGCCTCCCTTACCTCTACAGCTTCCCTGTCCCGTACGCCTTGCGAGGTGTGACTTCGGCTTCTGTCAACGGTCTGCGGCTAGTGATACTTGTATTATCTGGACATTCCAATCCACTTGGCACCCTTTAGTGAATCCAACAAGAGCATGTGTAAATATGCTATAAATGAATGCACCTTCTTTGAACTTCGCTCTTATAACAATGTATCCATGTCGTCGCCAATCGTAGCTGTAGTGTAGTAATATCTCGAAACCACAGCTGTTCCCGTGAATTCTAATGCTAGGATGAGGGTGCTAGTGTTGTGTATGTAAACGAAGAATAGGAAGTGTCCCAGTGGATGTTAGGGGATGCAAATCGTGGTGTACAACCTGAAATAGGCAATGTCCTGTCCTGTCGTCGTAATGATAATTGAAAATATGCCCCAGTCCCAAAACGTACAGATAAACAGTAAAATGTCATAGTCTGTGGGGAGAGACTCTTTAGTGTCCACAGCCAGGTCATAGGTCATGTCAATGTTGAGAATGCCGCCATCAAGAATCCGCCTAGCAGTGCCGATATCGTCCAGGACAAGTTGTCACGGTTCCAGATTGCCACGGCTCCATTCGGGGTACTGGGGCTGGGGCTAGTGCTTGAGGTAGCAACAACACTGGTTGATATCTGGGAGCTATGGAAGTACCAGCTAAGCACAAGGGTAACAGCAGGAGATAGAAAGACACGAACCTTGTAGAACTCGATGTTGTGGTGGTCGACGAATTGGAGACAAGTAAGATACCTTCAGGGGTGACAGGAGAGAAAGAGCTGTTGGCATTCTGGTATGAGGCATTGCCCGCGAGTTCAACCACGGAAACAGTTTTCCATCCAGCCGATTTCATTAATGGGTAGGCGGTCATGTATGCCTGGACAGACACATCTGTGAGCTCATGTTCGAGGACAATGAGACCCGGGGTTTTGGGGCCTGTGAAAAGAGACTTGCGTTAGAGACGGGGAGATCGATGTTATATACATGAAAACTTGCCCGTTAGCCATTGATTCATCGAAGCGTTGATCGCTGCCAGGGTTGTGCCTCCCGTAGTCAGACTCCAGTCTGCGGTGCTGAATGACAATCACACTCAATAACATTGATCCTGCGATGGATGAGACTAAGACGTACTCCTGATTCCAGAGAATCGTCTTCAAACCAAAGACCTCTCTTGCGATGGCCCTAACCCTGTTGTCCGAATCGCCATATGGGGGTCTCCAATATTTGGGAACCCTTCCCCCAGTAGAGTTGTGGATTAATTGCATCGACCAACCGAACTAGTACATGGTATTAGGTTACATATTTGAATGGGGCTTAGATTTACCTCTCCAAGTACTTGAAGATTGTTAAGAGTGGTCATGTAGGGGTGAGTCCAAGTGTGTACGGCGATATCGTTTCCCGAGTCAAAAGCCAATTGGAACTGAGTGGGGTAATATATAATATTAATGCCAATCATGAAATGGGTAGCTGTTTCGTTATTCTGGTTCAAAAACTGGATGAGATTGGTGGTAGCCTGGGAAAAAGGCTTTAGACAGGAAGGATAAATGAGAAGATTGAACCCACAGGTTGTGGTCCGTCATCAAAACCTGTACCAAAATAGCCTGTAGGCGCGTCCCAAAGATCCGTTGGATCCCTGCACTTGTAAGTAGAGGAGCAGACATTTGGATCATTTGGATTTGTTCCCGCGGGATATACGGGGTTCACTCCCGGAGTGTTGGTGGACTGAGGAATATTGGGTATTTTACCAGCCGCGACAGCAGCGTTCAGAGCATCGACCCAAGCTGGAGGAAGCATTGCAACATTGGGTGTGGAGGCTGGGTACGAGCTAGACCATGCTGCATTGAATTGAAGGGGAAAAAGTCAGAAAGGCGGGTTATTTTAAGGACCGAAGATATTGAGGCCACAAACCTGGAGAACCTACTGGAGCATAGTCGGTGCCATCACCGACAGCACGCTTGAACAGAGTGTGAACAGGATGATCGCGGGAGTGATACCAGTTGCCAGGTAATCGTTTATTGACGTGGTGGGCGTGGTCATGAGTGTCATCACGGGAAGGTATTGAAGCCGCCAAAGTTAAGGGGACAGAAAGGAGGAGGAAGGGGAACAACATGGAGGGCGGAAAAGGAGGAGGCAAGAACAAGGGTGAGGAGTTGCCCTGGGAGTTGCCCTGGTGAATGTTGGGCGTCAGCTGTAGTAACAACACTCCAAGGGAACTTGAAGGATTGGCGTGGGGGCTGTGGCTGCCGTTTATTCTACATGTCGCGATCTATTAGTCCCCTAACAAAGTTGCCTTTTTGGGAATCATTCATTTAACCATGTGCTTCTTTCCGAGAATACTCCCACGCCTTGCCAGCCGAGCCGTTGATGGCTCGGAATACACTGTGGTTACCATCTGATATGTTTGTGCCAAATTAATCAATATTACTTCCAGATCATGTAACTCTTTCGAACCTAGTATACGGGTTATGCTATCCTTATCGTTGACGACATCAGATACTAGACTCGAGCTTGTCCTTAGCGGTACCATACGCGTCTTAAATCCGAGAACGCGGACGGAGGGGAAAAAAAGGATATGTGGTTCTTGCTCGTGTATATAACGGCTGTATCGAGATTAATCAGATACCCCCATTTGCAGTTATAAATTTCCGCTGTTCGAAATACATAAGTCTCCGTTAACCTCGAGATTTGAGCCTCGGCAAGCCATTAGGACGCTGTAGTTGGCGCTGGCGAAGGCGCCGCAGATCCTCCACCCCGATACGCATTCCGTAAAACCAAAACACCTCCTTTCAGCTGTGCAACTTCCTTCACCAAAGTCGTAAATTTCCCCTTCTTCGTTTCGTCCGTCAAATATGGTGTGAAATGCTGTATGCAGTCTCTCGTTGATGCATTCGGCGTATTCCTCAACCATTCGATTACCATTCTATCTTCCAGTTCTCCCGCTGGCACCACGTTCGTCGTCACACCAGCCCCATGCGCTTTCCGTTTCTTTGTCTTCGGAGGTGCAGCCGTACCAGTACCATTTGGTGATGTAGGTGAAACCGCGGCCAAATCATCGGTGGCCTTTCGTTTATTACTTGGCCTCTGTGACCCATTGGTCGAATTCTGAGCTATGGGACTGCCAGCCCTGCTCCCCGTACTGCCACCCACACCAGCAACGGGGCTTGTTGCTCGGCTGCCAACAGTTGGACTGGTCGCACGGCTGGCCAAAGGACTATTCCCGCGACTCGCGTTATTTGCCTTCACCTTGGGTGCTTTGGGACTTGTTGCCCGCTTAGCAACGATGGAATGTCCACCAAGTGCTGGAGTGGGAACGGGAGAATTCGCTCGAGAGCCGGTCTTGGAACCATTTTGAGGACGAGCAGGGGCTGATTTTGGTGTCTGGGAACCGGATCGAGAATCAACTTGTTCAGGCTGTTGTTGGATAGCAGGTCCAGTGGGAGCTGCAGGAGGTTCTTCCTCTTCCTCTTCCTCCTCCTGAACACTAGGAAATAAGAAAGTGAAAGGGAATGAAAATAGCGGATACTTGCCGAGCTGGCATAAGGATTCTTCTCATCATCACTGTCGTATACATCGTTCCCCTCACGGTTACGAATTAGCTTCTTCATCGCTTCGCCTTGCTTTGTTAATTTGGCAGAATCTTCTTCGTCTGATTCGTCTACATAACCCTCCCGTTGTTTATTCGCGCTCTTGTACTCCCGCTTGAGTCTTTCCTGCATGAATATAACGGCATAAACAACAACTGAAAGAAAGAAAGAAAGAAAGAAATTATTAACCTCAATTTCTCTTGCTTCCTCGTCATTATCTTCCACATCCATCTTCTCCTCGTCATCAGCAAAATCTTCTTCATATACCATCTCATCCAAGTCCCCTTCACCCCCATATTCTTTGTCTCTCCGTCGCTTGGCATCTCTATCCTCATCGTCGTCACCGAACAAATTATTCCTGCCACTGTCCACTGCTTTCAATTTCCGTCCACCAGGGCCCAAGCTCCGTCCCGCATTATGTACCAGGGAACTGCCACCAGATAGTGCCCGGCCCTCCGACTCGGCTTTGAACATGGCTGCAGTGGCGGTTGAGGGACCCTTGCCATTGCGATTGTACAACCAAGTCTGAGGGTCTTTCTTCTGATTTTTGGAGTACTGTACGTCAAGTTGGTCAGTAAATAAATAGAATAGATACCCTCCCTCCACCTACCAGTGACTCCATGTTTGCTGTATCGGTAGGGAGGTCATGTTTAAGTTTCTTTTGAAACTTGTACCATCTGTGGGCAGGGACAAACTTGAAAATATCATTCGCCGCAGGCATGAAGAACGCGTGTGTTTCCGACTTGGAAATTTCCTCTAATTGCCCGACCCAGATTTCGCTCTGAGTGCCATCTTCCATGACCCAAGGATATCTTTCCTCTCTCCTCAACTGCCGTACCTCCTCGGGAACATAAAAGACCTGCCTCGTCTTCTTCTGGAATTTCTTCCTCCCATTCGCAGCCGCTCCCTTCCCTTTGGCATCTCGGCCAACGCCTCCAGAGGACCCATCCGTTGAGTGAATCGGCCGCCCCTCAGCATCCACCATGACCATTTTTCCATCCACACCAATGACTGGTTTTCCATCAGGTCCCAGCATTGGGCCCACAGCCTCTGGCGTGTTGTTGACCGCGGCTTCCTCCCGCCTCAGCTCCTTCCTGTTGAGCTTTATGGGCACCTGCCATGTTGAGATGTCTACGGATTTCCGCGAATCGAACTTCATTACGTCGTATTTCCAGCCATTGAGCGCAGAAGACATAAGCCTGAATTCTTGGAAAGGCCCCTCTGGGAGTTTCAGTTCGTCTTCGTCTTCGACCTCTGGAACGGATTTCGGGCGTGGGGTTGTAGAAGCCTTGCGGGGAGACGGTGGGAGTGTTTCTGTCTTCGTACCTTTCCTAGGGTGGAAGAGCATAGACAATGAGGCTTTCGGGGCCATTATTACGCGCAAAGTGGCAAGAACGATTGAATACTGAATATAACAGACAGCAGACCCGGAATAACTTGAAGCAGGAAATTAGTGCCTGGGGTGATAAGAAAGACCGAGTAAAGGGAAGTTCCAAGTTAGAGTCACGGTAATACCAGAATGAAGTTTGAGTCACGACAGCAGTACGTTCATTTGAAGCTTGACAGTGGCACATGTGACTTACTTTTCCTCAGCTTGTGAGCTAGTGCTCTTCAGAATAGTAGTTTTGGCTGTTCTGGCTAGGATTGAGTCTAGACCAGTGAACTGGCCTGTTCCGAAAGGGACATGTTACACACCCCAAACTACGAAAAGTGAATTCCATTCGATCTCCAAGGCGCTCTCTGTGGAAACAATGACAGCGATATATACAGAACACCTGATGTGGAAACCGTCCAAAAAATCATCTGGCCAATATAAAACATCGTTCCCTATTGATACACATCGATATAGAAACCAGAGTCGATTCAAGTCGGAGGAGCCTCCGCTCTACTCATGTGCCCATTCTGCGCTGGCGGAGCGGAAGGACCCCCGCTCGGCGGGAATACGTTTTGGGACGAACTAGGTCGCGAAAGCGGCGGTGGGTGTTGCACGACTCCTGGGGGGGGTGGCGGGTATTGGCCAGGTGCAGGTGGTGGGCCCTGACCATATACTACAGCATGGGGAGGTGGACCAACTGGGAAAGGCGGAATGCCTCCTTGGCGAACGGTCTCCAGTTCGTGCCTCAACATATCAATCTCTCGTGCCATATCTTGATGGCTTTGCTTCAATTGGGCAACAAAGTCTATGGCTGAGGATCAAAAAATCAGAACATCAATTTAATACAGCGAGAAAAGTGGATTACCTTTACTGAGGATCTCCCATTTGCTAGCTTTCATGCCTCGATCGGCTGGCAGTTGATCTCGCAATTCATCAAACAAATCCTTCATCTCCTTCCGTCTCTTTCTCTCAGCAAGTTTATGCGATACTCGAAGCTCCGGGGAGCGAGAATAAGGAGTTGCGCTTGACTCCTTTGACAATTTGCCAGAACCAGTGGGAGAAGGGGCTGATGCAAGATCGTCCTGACCAGAGGAAGGTGCAGATTGATTTGGAGGTTCTGCACTGCGCATCTGACGCGATGGAGGACGCGACCGCGAACGTAAAACTCTAGTGGGACCAGTGGAGGAGGATGCGACGGTATCTGAAATAGATGTTCGTCGTTCTGGGGCAAAATTCATAGGTGGCATCATGCCAAGCGAAGCGTTAGGGTCGAATGTCCGAGGTAGACCAGATATATTTGCATCACCATCGTTCTGCATGCCAGTGGCTCCTTGGTGATCGGAAGGATGGGTATTGGCAGGCCACGCGAAAGTAGCGATGCCTGGTGGTGCCTTGACATGCTGCGAGTCTCCTCCGGGAAAGCCCGAACTGTAGACACCTACATTCGACACGTTGGGAAACATCGTTGTCGAGGAATCTCGTCTATCATTCATCCACCACTGCGGTGCCCCGCGAGAATCTACAGAATTTCGCCTGTCATTCAAACTCAACTGTGCTATTCTTTGGGTATCGATGGCTGAACCCCGTCTTTTTGGGGCTGGGGGCTCCGTGTCCATATCCATCCCGCTCGGAACACCAGGCCCAACCAACTGAGGGTCAATTTCTTCACCGACAGTGGGGAACACCCCTCGATCCGATGACATCTTTCGTTTTGTGCCATGAGGCACAGATGGTAGGTGTGATCCAGAAGGTTGTGCGTGCGGATCCTGACCAACTGCGATTGAATGCCTTCGCATGTTATAGTCAAACTGCTGTGGTTCACGCCGCGTAGGGTCAACCAAGAACTGCTGCTCAAGCCTTTGCTTGTCCACATCCATCTGGTCCGTCTCGTTGGACTTTGCAGCTCCTGTGATCGAAAGAATGAAGTCGATAAGAGTATTTAGACTGATAGCATGACACACCTTGGACCCCAGGATGCTCTGGATATCCTGAAATATTACGCGATGTAAGTTCATGGGAACCGGGGGTCTCATCACGAGCTAACGCGGAAGAGCTACGGGTACTGTCGTGCTCCGTGGAAGGAGAGCGCAAGAGCCTTCGAATGTGTGCGTTGTCTGTAGCATTGGAAGTAGCGTCTCCGAAGACGTAGGGAGAAGACGGGCGTGGATCCGAAGAGTTGGTTTTCATGTTCGACTCTTGTGGGGCAGAGGAGGTGCCAGAAAGGGTTGAGGCAGTCGGTTCGGGTTGCCGAAATGTTTGCATGTTTTGCTTTGGAGTCGAATTGTGAGTGGCAGCATGAAGTGAGGGATCAGTGATAGAACCCCTGCGTTGGTTTTGTAGATATTCCAACGGAGCAAGGGGAGCTATTGAAGAATGTTTAGAATCAGTTTCCTTCGACGATGGGCCTTTGTTGGAAGACGATGAAGGCTTTAATTGACTGTGGTTGGCGGCGTCGGCGGCCGTTGAAGAATTGCCTGTATGGTCTGTCATAACAGACGAGCCTGACCTGTTCGGCGGCGAGAGGGAGGTCGTGGATGATGTAGAAAGTCAAGTTTATATGTAGCTTTCAAAGTTCTAACCCAACACCCGACCTAAAATGGGTTCACCGCCAGCAACGTGGAACTCCGACACGTGAACTTTCCAAGTAAGGATAAATTACGATCCACAACAACATATATTCATTCAACATCCATACCGGGGTCAGTGGGTAGAACATCAGAATCCAGTGAATTGGCCCCAAGGGCAGTCATCCTCAACGCATTTCGCTCCTCGGTTGACAAAGTAATCGTTCGAACATAGCGTTGGCTATTTCTTGTCATCCTGCCCGACCTCCCGCCATTTAATAGCAGTTCTTGCGAGTCATCGATAGCCACTATGTGTCTGACATATGGTTCATAATCAACATGAACCGCAGGGCAGCAGGTGAACGGCGCCGAGAATGGTAGAACATTTCGAACCACCCCAATCATCTGAATTTGATAGTCCACGCGAGCCCGGAACAACGCACGCGTTCGAAACGCGTCTGTGGTCATGATCGACGTCGAACCTCGTGGAGTCTTGGCCTGGAGAGTTTCACGTGAAAATCGAATCGCAGTCGATGCGATGAGCTCGTCTCGATCATACAAGCCAAAGTGGACATCATTCCTGACTGAAGCCTTTGTGGCATTGAAAAGAATTGTGTGGCCTATTTCATCGTTGGCAGATGGTTCGTAGCTGTTTAATACAAGTGCCTGGGAAGACCGTATACAATGAGCCGTCTGTAATCTTGAGGAGGAGTGGGTATACTAACATCTGGAGTGTCCAACGGACTCCGTGTAAGATGGCTATCTGCAAAGGACATCAGATCTGCGTGGTACAATTCGGATCGATGTAGTGCACGAGTTTGTTCCTGCGGCTCAGGGCAAGATTCATCCTTGCTTGGCGTAGTCCTTATTCGCAAATCCCAATCTAAATCTTCGAAAGAATCCTGACGGCGATACAACCGGCGAAAAGACTCAGGTCGAGGGGTATGATTCTTGATGGGACCCCATAACTGAAGGCAATGAATGGCCCGACGAAGATCAGGTGTTGGCAAGCCTGCAGTCATGAGATTGGTTGGCATATCAGGAAAATCGATGGAATTGAGGTCATATGCAGACTCGTAAAGTCGGGCAATAGATTCCGGTTCCAAGACATGTCCTTCGGCGCAGCATAAACTTTGGAGATACGAGGTAGCAACAGGCGGCGGACATGGTTTAAATGTCAAAGTAGTTTGCAGGGGCAAATCGTCAATTGGTATCAAGGAAGGATCTATGTCAATAAGCGTTAGTTTTCGGCACATGGAGAGAATCGCAGCACTGTTAGCTACCGTTACATGTGCAGACCACTGGTCGTCTACAATTTCTGATAAATTTGCTAACGGCTGGCCAGAAACTCGTGTCTTCCTTGAACAGGATGTCGACTTCCTCCAACAAGATAACCGACTGGCGAACTACCGGTGTTATCTTGATCGGCTTTTGACGATCCCCTGATTTGGTGTCCAAAGCAGCAACGAATCCGAAATCACCGGATGAAGGAGGACCTTCCTCGACTAGAATGTCGGCAACTTTACCGTCAGCCCCAGTTTCCCCCCCACTGAGGATCTCTTTATCTTTACCCTTGCCTTTCCCAAGAAACGCCGTAAAAACACCCCTGTCTTTGGAACTAGTCTTCATCTCGCTACCTCGATGTTGCGTTTTCCGCACAAGGTGATTCCTACCCACCTCCCCAACCAAATGATCCAAGTTTGCACCATTCCGTTTCCCGATGCCAGGATATACCTCGAAGACCTCCCAGCCGAGTTCTTCTGCGCATGCATAAACGGCGGCAGTCTTACCGCAACCAGGCGGACCCGTCAAGAGAATTGTGTTTGTCAGACGATCGAATGTGTGTTCCGCGGGAGGTTTAGCAAGTGTAGGAAAAGTGTCGCTACTTGTGTCATCCCTACGGTAAAGGCGCGAACGTGTCATCTGCTGGAAATCCGCCTCGTGATCATCGTCGCTCTCGGTTTGCGACACTTCGTCTTCCGAATTCCCATCGCTGTTCACAATCCAGTTGTCCTCTTCGTCCTCAGAGTTCATCCTCTGCTTTTTTCTCCTTTTCTTCTTCTCCACAGCACGCACAATCCGTGGCCGCTTTGCGCTTTTCCCGTCTTCCTTGACTTTGGATTGCCCACACCCATTGGCCCGCAATTTACTATCCTGAGTGATTGCTGCTGGTGAGCTACTCTCGAACTGTAATTCAAGGGCACGTAGCCAGTCTCGAAGAAATAATGAGGTTTTCTCGTTACCGAGAA
>Ga0210383_10005100_pt1 | contig 11575 bp, 14 predicted proteins | sample IncBWC14OmetaG_FD_160072 | JGI IMG/M metagenome (GOLD analysis project Ga0210383, IMG submission 160072) | Forest soil microbial communities from Barre Woods Harvard Forest LTER site, Petersham, Massachusetts, United States - Inc-BW-C-14-O ...
GAGGTTGGGACCGGACTCGTTGGCGCGCCGGAGTGCGGCGACGTGATGCGTCTGCAGATCAAGGTGAATCCTGAGACTCATGTGATCGAGGACGCGAAGTTCAAGACCTTCGGCTGCGGCTCGGCGATTGCTTCTTCCTCGCTTGCGACGGAGTGGGTGAAGGGCAAGACCGTTGCCGAGGCTCTGTCGATCAAGAACACGGACATCGTGAAGGAGCTTGCGCTGCCTCCAGTGAAGATTCACTGCTCGGTGCTGGCGGAAGACGCCATCCACGCGGCGATCAGCGACTGGAAGAAGAAGAACAACGTTACCGAGACGGCAAACGCTGCGGTCGCGGCGCAGTAAGCGCAACGAAGGATACCGACGGTAGCGGTGCGGGATAAGACCGCGCCCTACCGTTTTATTTTGGGACAAATGATATGGCGATGGTGACGTTACAACCTACTACCTCGCGAGAGGCGACAGCGGCAGCGGAGCAGCAGCCGAAGGATCCGCTTGCGGGAATGAAGCTGTTGACGGCTGAGGGGCAGCAGCCTCGTGCGAAGGCGGCGATTGAGATTACCGAGAAGGCGCTGAAGCGGATTCGTGTGGCAATGGCGAAGGAAGGTGTGTCGCCGACGGCGGGTGGGCTGCGTGTGGGGATTCAGGGCGGCGGGTGTTCGGGGCTGAGCTATTCGATTCGATTCGATTCGCAGCCTCGTGATCGCGACCGCGTGTATACGTTTGGCGCGGGGGTTCAGACGGCGGGCGACCCAACCGATGGCGCGCCGATCCGGATCTTTGTCGATCCGAAGAGCTTTCTTTACCTTGCCGGAATGGTTCTGGACTTTGAAGAGACACTGATGCGTCAGGGATTCAACTTCATTAATCCGAATTCGACGAAGAGTTGCGGCTGTGGGTCGAGCTTTACGGCGTAAGCTTAAGGGCGATGAGCCACGATTCGCAGAACAGCTACTTCACTCTTTTTCAACTTCCTCAACATTTGCACCTTGACGCAGCCGCGCTCGAGAAGCAGTTTTATGCCTTGTCGCGCAAGCTGCATCCGGACCGGTTCGCCTCGAAGCCTGCTGCAGAACAGGAGGCTGCGCTGGCGGCGAGTTCGCAGCTGAATGATGCCTATCGCACGTTGAAGGATCCGATTCTGCGGACGCAGTATCTGCTAAAGCTCGAGGGTGTGGAGTTGGAGGAGCAGTCAAAGGCCGCGACGGATGCGGCTCGGGCTAGCGGCGTCGAAAAGAAGCAGGTGGTTCCGCCGGAGTTGCTGGAGGAGGTCTTCGAGCTGAACATGCAGCTTCAGGAGATGCGCGCCGCTAAACAGATGGGTGAGGATGAGCCAGAGCTGCGGCGCGATTTGATGACGGCCAAGGACGCCTTCGACGCGAAGATGGTGGAGACGCAGGCGGAGTTGGAAGGACTTTGGACCGCCTGGGATGCTGCCGTGGATGCCGGGGATGAGGCGGCCAAGGGGAGAGTCCGGGATGCGATGGTGGCGCTGCTGAACAAGCGGAGCTATCTGCGGAATCTGGTTCGCGATGTGAATGACGCTCTGGAGCTGTAGTCTTTCTCGCGAAGGGTACGGCTTGCGTGACTATGCGGCGGAAGCGATTCGTTCGAGCTGCTGAAGGTGGTTGATGTCGTGGCCGGCCATGGTCTCGACGATGGTCCAGAGGGTCATGGTGCCGCGCTCGGGGTGAGTGGTGGGGCGGTGGCGGTCGGCCTCGTCGACGGTGGTGAGGAGTTTCAGATTCCAGTTGCGCGTGGCGGTGAAGAGTGCGAGCGCGGAGGGGAGGTCGTAGGCGGCGTAGCGCTTGGCCCAGATCTCCTGGTCGAAGGGTTGGATGATGGCGTGCTCTTCGCTGAGGGTCTGGCGGAGGCGGAAGCTGAAGACGAGTTCGCAGTCGGCGAGGTGGGCGATGATCTCGCGGACGCTCCACTTGCCGGGGGCGGGCGGCGCGTCGGCCTGGGCGGGGGAGAGGGATTCGGTAAGGGCGCGGAGATGGTCAGCGGTCGAGGTGATGACGGGAATGGGGTCTCGACCGTCAAGGAATTTAGCGTACGGGTTGAGGTCCATGAGGTCAACGTATCACGGATGAAAATGCAATGGTTTGCAATGTCGCGATGGGGTTTGTCTTCTACAGGATAAGGGGAATGGGTGGTGGGCCCGGAGGGATTTGAACCCCCAACCAAGGGATTATGAGTTGCTCTGCAATGCTGCAAGACTATGAAAATAAACAAAATGTGAGCGTAATCGAGTGCAGGCCTAAGTAATTGAGCCGCCGTAATTTAGAGCAATTTGCCCCAAGGATTCAGAGCTGACGTGTGTACCGTTACTGTACCTCAAGCGGCGTATTTTGCTGTTTGCAGCGCTCCTTGGTGTTTGCTTCTTCCCATTTTTTCATTTGCGGCCAAAGTGCACTCCATATCCGAGCTCTCGATGTTTCGTGTTCCTGTTGTCGCTGAAATCAAGGAACTCCGCGGCGCATTCGCAGTGCCAGTTCGTTCTCGTCTTCGTCTCAAATCTCTGCAAATTCCAGCCCGGCGCTTCTGCGCGCCCCGCAGCGTTGCAGAAGACAGTTTTGCTGTTTGGCGTCTCTTCCGTCAGCAAGCAGAGCAGTGGAAGGTAATCCTTGCCGCCAAAGAAGACAATCTCCTCGTAGGGTCTGTCCGGCAACATGCTGAAATCGAGGCATCGGTCAATTTCTTCGCTCCGCCGATATTAAATTTGAGCATCTCGATGATCGAATAAAAGCGATCGAATGCCCGAGTCACTGTTCATGTTCGGCATCTGTCTTGCCCCCTCCCGCAGGGTACGCCGGCGCCCGTCCAGCGTCAGACCACGCTCCTCACTGGGCTATAGACCACCGGCACCAGAGACACGGCTGACCAACAACAAGGGCATGGAGAAGTGGAAATCGCTACGCGTTTCCCACTTCTCCACACCCCCGACGGAGACTATCTGAACAACTCAGAGATAGACGCGCTACACTAACTCCTCACTGGTACAAAACATCGGGCACGTCAGTGCTTCTTCGGTACCTTCAGCCCTTCACGACGCCAGATGCGTTCGACTCTGTCCTTGCCCACCTTCCAACCGGCTCGCTGCCAGGAGCGCCGTGATCCGGCGATACCCATAGCGTCCATATTGGCCTAAGTCAGGGCATTTTCATCTTCACACTGTGTCGAACGGTAGCGCTGCGTGCCTCTGGGCTGCCCCAACAGAAGGCACGCATGCCGCTCGCTCACTCCATGCTCACATGCATGGCTGACCGCACAACGCCGTCGCTCCGGGCTTAGAAGTTTTCCGAGACGATGTCCTTCAGCACAAGATTATCTAGGCTGAGGTTTGCCACATCTGTTCCACAATCTCCGCTTCCTTACACGCCTGCGCCGTCGTCTTCCCGTTCGCTATCCCCACTTCAATCTGCCGCAGAAGTTCACTACCTGCTCAGGCTGATACCGTTTGCCTCGTCCCATATGCTCCCCTCGTTCCAGTGTGTCTCTTAGTCACTGGTACAAAGTGACCTGCTCTCCTGTATCCGCACATCGGCAAGTATGATTTCGGATTTGAGGGAGGAAGGGATGAGTAAGAGCAAGCACAGTGAATCGCAGATCATTGCGGCGTTGAAGCAGGTGGAGGCAGGCCGGACGAGGATGTGGCTCGGGAGTACGGCGTATCCAAGCACACGATCTATGCGTGGAAGGCGAAGTTCGGTGGCATGGATGCTACCGAAGCTCAGAAGCTGCGGGCGTTGGAGGATGAGAACGGCCGCCTGAAGCGGCTGGTGGCGGACCTGAGCCTGGATCGCGAGATGCTGAAGGCGGTGATCGCAAAAAACGGCCTGAGCTCGTAGACCGGAAGACGGATGCCTGCTGGCTGCGCGAGCAGTTCCAGACCAGTGAGCGCCGAGTGTGCAGGCTGATGTTGATCGCGGTGGGCAGCTTTCGTTACCACTCCACGCGATCGGATGAAGGGTTGAAGGAACGGTTGGTGCGGCTGGCTCGGGAGAAGCCTCGTTATGGCTACCGCGGGTTGCAAGTGTTGGCCGAGCGCGAAGGAGAACGAGTGAACCCACAAGCGTCTGTACCGGGTGTACCGCGAAGCTGGCTTATGTCTGAAGCGGAAGAATCGTAAACACTGTGTCCGCAGCGGCTCGCCGCGTGTGCAGCTGACGATCGTCAACCAGGAGTGGGCGCTGGACTTCGCGCATGATGTCGTCGCAGCCGGCGCACCATCCGCGTGCTGAGCATCGTGGATGCCTCACGCGCGAGTGCCTGGCTCTGGAAGTAGACACGGGCTTCGCAAGCCGCTGTGTTCACGCGCGTGCTGGATGAGGTGATCGCACAACGCGGTCTGCCGCAGGCGATTCGTTGCGACAACGGCCCCGAGCTAACCAGCCGCCACTTCCTCGCCTGGGCGCTGGAGTGGAAGATCGAACTGGCCACATCCAGCCCGGACGCCCCATGCAGAACGGCCACGTGGAGAGCTTCCACGGAAGGTTGCGCGAGGAGTGTCTGCGCACCAGCTGGTTCAAGAACCGCTTCGATGCACGTACCAAGATCACAGACTGGAGAAAGGAGTACAACGAAGTCCGGCCCCACAGCAGCCTCGACTACAGAACTCCGGCCGAGTTTGCTTAACACTGCGGCGCCTGGAGCTATGGAAAAGACGCGGGCGATGCCCGCTTGGGAGACGCCTCCGGCGTCTCCCACTTTCCCACAGCTACGGCGACGGCGACTCTAACTTAGTATCATCAACCGTGCGGAACCGGGGGCAGGTCAAAGTAAGCCGGGCATTCCATTCTCATACTGACACCGCAGCGGTTGGGACAAATAGAAGGATCGATATTGTGTAGGAGTGCTTAAAACAGAGAAGTAGGAATCGAGGAACTACCAAGAGACACGTTTTATGTCTTCAGGTGTATGAGACATCTGTTGAGTGCGGCCGACTATTAGAAATTTAGTGCCGACCAATGAAAACAAAGGTAAATCGACCAGCTCGTCTGAATAGGCACAGCTTTCCGCCCAATTAATAGTGCTTTGAGAAAAGTAATTTTGAAGATAAGTACGCTTCTCTTCCCCTAAAAACTCGGCCCCAGCTAATCGCCCGGAACATATGTCATTTGTGTACTCAAGCCGGGTAGATTGCCAAAGATCAATCTGATAGAAATCGCAAAAAGGTTTGAGGATAAAGTCAAATGCGCCGGACAGTATAACTAGGCCATAACCCTCATCACGTTTTTTCTGCATTTCCTCTATCCCAAGCTTGTTAAGATTTGGTAACAATTTGTTCTCAAAAATCATTTCACCGATCGATTCAACTTCAGCGCGTGTCTTGCCTTTGAGAGTTCCAAGAGCGATATTCATGAGAGTGGATCTTCCTACAAGGCCAGCTTTCCGAAGAGCCGTTGCACTCAAGAGTTTCAAACTATCCGTCGTATATTCCGTCATAAGCCATTTGAGAAAAACGTGGTATGAATTCAGTCGACACAATGTCCCATCAAAATCAAAAAGAGCTAGTCGCGAGCTTTGCTGGGTCAAATTGTTCATAAAGCCTCAGATACTCCTCTCTTTCCCGCGAATCGGAAGACCAGGGAAATCTGCAAAGCTGATGGTATATCCAAAAGTCCACGACCTCTTTGGCTCCCGTTTGAGTGACGGCAATCGTTGCCGACTTTACTTCGGCTTCGACGCCGCCCCTCTCTAGGATCCAATGCTTAGCAAGAAATAAGCTTTCACCTGAGTCAGCAGCATCATCGAGAATTAGGACTTTTTTCCTGAAGAAGTCAATTTCGGGAGCCTTGGTTATCTTTCGTTTATTGGGTCTTCGCGAGACGAACTGTCTCTCAATTCGTCGCAACAGGTTTTGCAGAGATAGTGGAAGAATTCCGAGAACGGCCACAATACGAAATTTAGTAGAATTTCCTGGACGTTGAATGGTAAGTGGCACTAATGCGATTCCCGTACGCCTATGGAAATGGACTGCCAGGAGTCGTGCACCTGTCTCCAAATAGACGATTACATCAGGTTCAAAGTGAGCTTGTCTTATATGATCAAGAAGAACTTCGGTCAAACCCTCAAGATCACCTAAACTTATATTTATTATTTCCTGGTTCATTCGGAAGCTTATGACGCTTTCTTTGAAAAGTTGCTATCAAAGACCGAATCTATAAATAGATTGAGTCGTTGGTCAAGTTTGCTCTTTTTAAAGGGTCCGAGTGCGGGGAGGCAGTCGTCCGTCTGTGTGCTTCTGACCTGCCCCTTTTCTCAACCATTCATAACTGAAGATTCTCAGTCGTTGACCCGACCCGCTTATCTAAGCCAGAAGGCGTTGGAGCTTTCGGCTTGCCTGGTTCGGTTCGGCCCGTGTTGACGGGCGGATTTACAGTTACTGTAGCTCAAGTGAGTGTCTCAAGCAAGGATGTTGAGATGGGTCGGCAGCGCAGGTGGCGGCCCATCTCCGCGGGGGGTACGGTCGTCTAGTGCCGAGTGAGGGCGATGGTAGTTGTAGTCGCGCGCCAGTGATGCAACTTCCGCCGGGCTCCGCCAGGTTAAGAAGACCTCGACGTTCAGGCACTCATCGCGCAGCTTGCCGTTGAAGCTTTCGATATAGCCGTTCTCGACCGGCCAGGCTGGATGAAGTCCAGATGCACCCCGTTCTTATAAGACCAGTGATCCAACGCCTTACTGGTGAACTCGGTTCTATTGTCTACGGTGATCGACTTCTGGCGTAGCCCGTTGCAGCAGGGCGTTATCCTAACGCCGTTGCCACTTTCTCTAGGCTCAGCGTGTTATTGGCCAGCAGAGTCACGCACTCACGCGTGTACTGGTCGACGACCGTCAACACCCGGATGCAACCGTACTTCGGAGGCCATGAAGCGGGTGACCAGGCGCGAGAATTTCAGGTCAACGCAACTCCGACTCTACTGCAAACTTCGCCGCACAAGCTGTCGCACACAAATTTGCATCGTTGGACCTGGGCGCTGGAGAATTACTGACAGCATTCTGGCCTGTTTGGCGGGGACGTCGCTCTGGCCAGCGTCGGGTAAACCGGCTATGCTTCGGTTTACCCGCCTCACCAACGACGGGAATGTTTAAGACATGAACCACTGTAGGACGGCTCACGAGTTTACTCTCGCGCAACCGTCGACGCGAGACTGTCTGGCCGAGGTTGCTGCAAGCGGAGGGGAGACGATACGGCATGAAAGTCCATTTTTCGGATGCTTCCCCGCAGTCTCTTATTCGAGTCGAAAAAACGAGATACCGTTCGGCTTTAACCTGGAGCAGGTTTCCGAACAGCCACTGACCGGATGCCCATGCCCGGTGGGGCCACACATACAGTGGGCGATCTCAGCGCCCATGCTACAAGCTGGTATCCGGCAACTCGATTGTTATGCCATGGGCCTGAGTCTCTACACAGCATTGGCAGACGGCAGCGACATCCATGAGATCGCCCGCATGAAGGCAGCACCCCTACCTGCCAAGATGGTCCTCCGATGGAAAACAGATCCGGTTCTCTGAGGATGCGTGGTGCATGAGAATGACTCTGTGGGAGATCCGTGCGGACGGCCGCATGAGGTATGGGGAAAACAGGGTAGTGGGTCGATTTCCCGCACGTGGGGCTTGAGTACATCGTACAGCTGGCCTGTCCGATGTTTTGTGCCGGTGAAGAGTAGTTCAGCCCAGCGAGAACACTACTAAATGCCGTTGGCATCATACCAGCATCGAGGTAAACAAACATCTCTTCGAGAAGGGACATTCACTTCGTCGAGCGCATGGGGGAAAGACTGAGCTGGTGTCGAGCTGCGAACCCTTTTCTTATTCAGAAAAGTGAATTCCATCAGCCGTGGAATCTCAATGTTCCCTCGTTTTACGCTGCCATAGAAGTTATTGGGGTGAATATGCGCTACATAGAACGATGTGAGTAATTTCTCAAAACACGTGGAATATAGTCCAAAGATAAAAGGATCGAAAAGTCGGTCGAGTGCGTGAAACTCGATCACAAGGATCCTGAACTGATTTAGCAGCTCGTCCGAGGTATTGAGTATCACCGGATACTCACCTCCTTCAATATCCATTTGCAGGATAAGATCGCCGGCGTAGCCCTTTAGATATTTTTCCTTCCAGGATGCCAGCGTGAAGAATCGTTCATTGTCCGTCGCTCCCAGGAACTTCTTATCGAAGGTAAATTCCGGCCGCATAATCGGCGGCGATTCGACGGAGAAATCTGCGAGAAATGACTTGATATTGCGATCTGCCAACTGGTTCTCGAACTCGGAGATGGTATTCACTCCAGGAGAGAAGCAATACTCAATTCCATCGAGATCATCGGGAACAAGATACCCCCCATCCCCCTTTGCTCCGATGCGAATCAGCTTCTTGCCGCAATCTCGAGGCCTGAGTTTCTCGATTAGGTTAAGAACCTGCGAACGCTCCGTCTCCCACATCACGTTGAATCCGGGTCCGACTATGCCGCAGTCGCGCGTATCGTGAAACATTCGAGAGATAGGAAGGTTATTGATCTTCTTGAGCAGCGGAAAAAGCCCTATGGTATGAGCTTGTCTACGAAAATAAGAATCTGTTTTAGTCGGCGCCATCCCTTGTTATCTTCCGTGCTGTTTCCGTCGCTGCTTTCTCTGGCCTAGTCTGCTGATACTAGCTTACACGATCTCAAATCTTAAATCTGGAACGCTAGCGAATGTCGACGTCGTCTTCAGTGTTCCGCGCGAAGAGATGCGACAGCTTCGAGGATTGTCGCAATGCGGCTCCGCCATGTACCGACCTCCAGAAGACGCTCATAATTCCTCTCAACTACACGATGAAATCCCTCCGGATCATTAAGCAGGGATTCTATCTGTTCAAACTCACTTCCCGGTTGTACCTCGACGACCGGGTTAAAGCCAAACAAGTCGACTAACTCCTGGGGAGCGTGGCCCACTATAAGGCACTTTGACGCCATCGACTCAAAGTACCGGTGGGTAACCGTCTCTACAGATCCAGACCGCTCGGGGTGGGTCTGAGAACTGGGGAAGCATATCGATAATTTCGTGCGCGCGAATCCATCCAGGAGGTCGCTTCGGTCGGGAAAGATGATTTCACCCTTGACCTTCTCAAAGTAATGAGTTCGGTTGGCCTGGGCCAATTGCGCAGCAATCTTTTCGTGGTAGGCATCGTTCTTCCGGCCTAGTTCGAGCACGTCAATATCTCTCTCTGCCCATGATCTCGAAGAGCAGTAATCGAGTGGATCGGTAGCCTCGGGGAGCCATATCGAGTGCATGTCGGGGAGCAAGCGGGCAAAATACTGAGCCGATTGGCGAGCCGTAAAGAATGCAATTCGAACCCGATGCCTCTGGAAGAATGCGGCCCAACGCTCATAAGTGTTCGGCCAACAATCGAAGCAATAAGGCACCAATTCGTTCCAATAGGAAAAGGGAAACGTCTTGTTTTCAGAATATCCCATGAAGCCAACAAAGACCGGGCCGACGGCGGAACGACGCAGGTTTCGCATCAAATTCAATCTGGATAATACCTTCGCAACGAAAAGAGTAGATTTTCCTAGGTTGTTCGACAGAGATTCAACCCCAGCTTCTTCTAAAGCGCGATCGATTGACAGAAGGGGATAGCAGGAGACCAAACTACGATCGGCTGTTTTAAGGAATCGGAGAGTCGAAATCCCGTTGGAATAGTCAGCCGACATATCCTTTGCGCTGTTGTTGTTCGAGATCGGCTCCGCCATTTTGCTAATGGCCATCCAGTATTCCCTGATTAGATGAGGCATGAAAAACCGTATGACTCGCCTTTTGAGTCAACGATGTGGTTCGATTTCGCGTCATCTCCAACTTATGGCATCTATAGTTCAAGACGTAGATTAACACGAAAAAAAATTGTTCAGCCACGAAGTAGTTGCCGTTGCGTTCCAATTTGAAGACGAAGTTGATCAGGATCGCATTGCTGATCGCTCCGTGTGGACCCCCACCCCCAACACGGAAGTAGGCGATAAAGAGAAGGATCCCTAAGAATCCGATTAATCCGAGCTCGGACAGTGAACGGAGGGCCAAAGAAGCCCCCTCGGTCGCGTTCAAGTCTGCCGCACCCATTTCCGCGAAGCCTTCCACTCCCGGAAGATCGGAGATGAAGCGCGCATGCGAGATGGGGTGCGACCCCAGGCCATTGCCAATTATGGGACTCTCTTGAAACACTTGCTTCGTAATAAAAAGATTAGACAGCGAAGCATAGGTGCTAAGATTGGCGCCGGTGAGATCTTGCGTAGTGGCTGCGAGCAGAGTGTCGTCCGCTCTCCTGCGAAAATCACTCGAAGTGGTATATGCCAGAACCAGTAGTCCGCCGGCAACAAAGGGGATCCCAATGAAGTGCCGCTTGCGCTCAGTGAGCAGTAGCATTGCGCCGAAAGCCACTCCAAGATAGCCAAGACTGGAACTCGACAGTGTGATTGCGACTAATAAGACAGCCAACTGGGTGCCGTATTTGCGGAATCGGAAGAATTGGTGCGCATACCAGTAAGTGGCGGGGAGGACGAGCTCGCAGAACCAACCCGGCTCCGACGAGAGACCTTGCAAGCGCTCGTAGTGGCCCAGGTAAAGGCATCGCCCCATCCACAGTGGTAGGGCGATGACAGCGAACCAAAAGGCGATCTTAGCGTAGGCGAGGAAAGCGCGCTCATAGTCGTCCTCGATCATTTGAAAGAAGTAACAGAAGTACAAAAGACTTACTGAAATGCCCAGAAATTCTTTGGCCACCTGAGTCAACGTGTCGGTGCCGTGACCAATTCCGATTCCTCCGCTTACCGCCAAATACAGAATGAGAAACAAGACCCATTTTGGAATGCGCGCCAGATCGACGAACAGGGACATAAGCACCAGGTTCATCACCATGACGCCATCGAATAAGCGGAGCTGAAAGGGTACTCGGATTACGAAAAGCCCGCCGAACAGACCGATCAGCGTCGACCAGAAGATGTAGTTGCGTAGCGATGCGGAATTAGTTGTTCCCGAAAGGTCCACCCGCGGCGCAATCTGTTCCATCGCTCTTAATCCAATCGTAGCCTGGTTCGTCCCAGCGAGTAGCGCAGGGGCCGCAAAGCAAATTTTGCCTTGGCGAAATACAGCTCGATCGTGGAAAGCAGTCTGGGTCTTCCGCCAGCATTCACTTTTGCGCGCGCCTGTTCATCAAGGGATTGACGATCATCGCTCAATCCGCCGGCCCGCATGGTTACCGTAACTCTAGGCATATAGGCCGTCTTGAGTTGATCCCGGGCGCGCAACAATAGTTCATAGTCGCCGGTCATCCGATAGGAGGCATCGTACGTGCCGAGCCAGTCGAACAAGCTCCGCCGGTGCATGCTGCCTACATGAGCGGTACACATCCACCGGGAAAACTGACTCCACTTCCAAGGTCCACCGATGATCCGCTCGTAGCCGGATGGGTGTACCCATCTCACCTGAGAGCTCAAGTATTCGGCCAGCGGGTGGTTACGAGCGAGCGCCATATAGCCACTAACAGCCCCCGCAAGCAGCTCATCGTCGACCCCGAGAAAGCATATCCATTCGCCGCGCGCTTC
>Ga0210383_10005101_pt1 | contig 11574 bp, 11 predicted proteins | sample IncBWC14OmetaG_FD_160072 | JGI IMG/M metagenome (GOLD analysis project Ga0210383, IMG submission 160072) | Forest soil microbial communities from Barre Woods Harvard Forest LTER site, Petersham, Massachusetts, United States - Inc-BW-C-14-O ...
TGAACTACAGCTCAGGGGGATATGGGTCATTCTCGGTCGCGGCTGCCGATGTGAATGGGGACGGCATACCCGACATCCTGGTAACTAACGAATGTCCGACCGTTAGGACCTGCAATAGTGGTACGTCGGTTGGTGTGCTTCTGAGCAACGGGGACGGGACTTTTCGGTCTCCCGTGAACTACAAGTCGGGCGGCGACGGGGAATCCTTCCTCGCTATCGCCGATGTGAATGGGGACGGGCGACCGGACGCGATTGTGGCCAACATGTGTGCGACCGGTGCCTGTGCGAATTCAGATGCGCCCGGAGATGGGTCCGTAGGTGTGTTGCTTAACCTGGAGCCGACGGCAACAGAGCTTGGCTCCGTTCCCAACCCTTCGCTATTGGGACAAGCCGTGACCTTCACCGCAATTGTAGTCGGACAGTCCGGCGGCACCCCAACTGGGTCGGTCATCTTCAAGCAAGGGTCCGCCGCGCTCGGCACCGTTCCGCTAGTTGACGGACATGCTGACTTCACAACTTCATTCGCAACCAGCGGAACGCGTTCAGTCACTGCGACGTACTCCGCGACCGGAAACTTCTCGGGCAGTACATCGGAGACGTTGAGGCAGACCGTGGCGAAGGACACAACGACGACAGTGCTTACCTCGTCGCAGAATCCATCAAGCCTGGGACAATCCGTAACCTTCCAGGCCACCGTGAGTCCCGCGAACGGAAATTCGGGACAACCACCGGTCGGGACGGTGACCTTCAAAGTTGGATCAACTGTTCTAGCCACGGTCACCTTGAACGGCAGTACAGCTACATATACGACATCGAACCTGTCGAAGGGGTCCGACAAGATCACTGGTGCTTATAACGGTTCAGCTGAGTTCAATAAAAGCTCAGCCACGATTACACAGATTGTCCACTGAGATGACGTGGAAGGATACGCGGCGGTTGATTCAGTAGAGGTGATTAGACGCCTATGGACACCAAACTGTACATCGAGTGGCGGAATCGGCTTGGCGAGTGGCATGTGAAGTTCCAGGGGGCCGTCGTCTCGAAACACCAGACGCAGGCAGAGGCGGAGAAGTGGGTTCGACGCTACTATCCGAATCACGGTTATGAAATCGAGAGAGTGGTCGTTCGCGAGAATTCGCCGCGCGGTGTCCATATTGGAGAGTGGCGTTGATATGAGCTTCGATTCCTACGCCGTGGTGAAAATCAAAGACTCAGAGCCCGAGGTGTTTTGGGTCATGCTCAGGGATTCCTTAATGTCTCGAAATGGACCGTCGATGCAATCGTCGGGCGACCTCGATGAAACAGGCGTGCGAGAACATCTAGCGAAAATGGGTTTGTCGGATACTAAGATCGAGGAACTGATAGCGCGCGCACGTGCAAACCCACAGTGACGGTCGTTGCAAACGCAATCGCAAGCTTCGTGGGTATTTCAGTCCGATGGCGAGTCCTGTCCACGCTTGAGATCATAGGCGATAAGCGAAAACTGGTCTAATGCCGCTTGCAGATCCTCTGCAATTTCGGCGGCGATCACGTCGGGGTCGGGAAGACTCGCGGAATCTTCGAGGCTTTCGTCTTTCAGCCAGAAAATATCCAGATTCGCTTTATCGCGCTTGACCAAATCTTCATAAGAAAAGGACTTGAAGCGCTCCGATTCTTTGCGCTTGTGACGATTCTCGGGGTGGTAGCAGGCAACGAAATCGTCCAGATCAGACCGTTTTAACGGATTCGTTTTCAGAGTGAAGTGCTGATTGGTTCTGAAATCATATATCCACAACTTGGAAGTCCAGGGCTTCTCACTTGCAGGTTTGCGATCAAAGAAGAGCACGTTTGCTTTCACGCCTTGAGCGTAAAAGATGCCGGTGGGCAAGCGCAGGAGCGTGTGCACGTCGCATTCATGCAAGAGTTTGCGGCGCACCGTTTCACCCGCTCCGCCCTCGAAAAGGACGTTATCGGGCACGACGATTGCGGCGCGCCCCGGTATTCTGAGCAACGATTTTGCGTGCTGAAGGAAATTGAGCTGCTTGTTACTCGTCGTCGCCCAGAAATCGTCGCGGAAATAGGTTAGAGCCTCTTTCGACTTCTCCCCATCTTCGCCGACGACGGTAATGCTCGATTTTTTTCCGAATGGCGGATTTGTGAGAATCACGTCATAGAAGGTAGTAGGTGATTGTGCCAGTGAGTCGATCCCATCTCGGATGGGCGAATCCTCCCCGCCAATTCCATGAAGAAAGAGATTCATTACACAGAGACGAGCCACCTCCGCAACAAGCTCCGACCCGGACAGAACCTTATGACGAAGCGCCAGTTTTTGGGTCTTATCAAGTTCATGGTGATGGCTGACGTAGTCATACGCGGCTAAGAGGAAACCGCCTGTGCCGCAAGCGGGGTCATTCACAGTCTCTTTGGGATTCGGTTGAATCACGTCCACAATGGCCTTGATCAGCGCGCGGGGAGTGAAATACTGCCCCGCGCCTCCCTTCACGTCCGCAGCGTTTTTCTCCAGCAATCCCTCGTAGGCGTCTCCCTTTACGTCCACTTCGAGGCTCATCCACTGTTCTTTGCCGATCAGATCGCTAATCAGACGCTTCAGCTTGGCGGGGTCTTGAATCTTGTTTTGCGCCTTGCGGAATATGACGCCCAGCATCGAATTCCGCTTACCAAGTTCGGTGAGAATATGACGGTAATGGCTGTCTAAATCCTGTCCTTCTAGTCTTTCCAGGCTGACCCAATCGAGGTCTTTTGGAATAATGCGCGGACGTGAATATGGTGCCTTCGTCTGTTCGTCTGCCATCTTCAAGAAAAGAAGAAAGGTCAATTGCTCGACGTAATCGCCGTATGAAAGGCCATCATCGCGGAGGATATTGCAGTAGTTCCAAAGCTTTTGAACGATTGCGGATGAACCGTTCGGCATCACGCTCTCTCGCTGCAATTAGAAATGATCGCGTTCATCTTCCGTCTGCACTTTTTCCAGCGCTCGTCGTTCCAATCTGTGCCTCGCAGTGTGCAACAATACTCTTTGATTGATGCGTCTAGGATATTCAGAAAGGTTTCCGCCTGAATTGTTCTAGTGCCATTGCCGCTTAAGAGGGGCTGCCCTCGTTTTCTTGTGATCCTCCACCCCAGCTTGGTCTCACCCTGGTGTAGAAGCCCGCAGCGAACACCTTGGTAGAAATCCGTCGAGTGCTTCTCGAATTGTTGGAATTGTTTAGTCCGCTTGAAATATCTCTCAAAGACCTCTTCGCCTGGCATCGCTCCCACCGACGTTTTCCATCCGTTCCAAAAGGATTCCATTGTCTCTATCAGCAGACACGCACAGGCCATCATCGCAAAGCCATGCCTCGTTCGAGACGAAACGGGTTTTATGTATCTTTCCGAGAGCCTTTCGTACAAAAAATTCGCGATTCCCTCGCGATCCTTGCGCCTCTCCAGTTCTCGGTACGCGTCAACGGTGACGCTACTCGAAAGGTGGAGCGTACCGTCCAACGTACTTGGGTTGCTTTGCATGCTCACTCAATTCGCCTCAGTAAGCCAGTCCAGGGCGGCCACTCTGGCACTTCGGGCACTTCCGTTCGAAGATGTCGCTGCCGTTTGCGCCATAGCGATTGCCGCAATGCTGACACTTTAATTCGTAAACGTATTGACCGTGATCGGTTCCGGCCTTGCCCGTGTTCCGAATGACTTCCTGTTCATGTTGATTTACGAAGCCTGGTGCCGTCGTGCCTTTGTCATGCGACATGTGCTGCCTCTCGTCTTCCGCGCCGTTTTGGAGTTGCGGCCTTGATCGCATTGTTTTTTTCTCTCCCTATTCGTTCGAGAAGCAAACCTGCGGGTTCGTCGTTTGGGTCTTGTGGGACGAGATCACCTTCGAAAGCGCGTTTCAGGATGGCTTGGCGTAGCCGGTCTGCGCGCCTGGCATTCGCTTCGACCTGGACTTCGAGCTCTTCAATGACCGAAAGGCGACGCCTGACTTCCGACACTATTCGGTTCTGCTCCTTCGCGGGTGGCAACGGAATGGCAGTTAAAAGCACATCCTCTTGGTTGATGCTCGCTTGATTTACAGCCCACTTCGCCCTCGACGTGAGCTTGCTCCGACCCTCCACTGAAGTAAGATAGATGACCACGTACTGAGTTGAAACTGATTCAACAAGACGAATCCTCATCATGTTCGATTCGAACAGGGCGGGCAGGTTTCTTTCTTCCACATAAAGTGCCTTACCCAAGTGACTTGGGCTGTTTACGCGGTTGACGATCATGTCGCCGGACTCCAACGAATAGGTCTCGACCTCTTCTTTGTTGGCCGCGACGAGACGTAAATCACTTGATGGGCGACTGAAGTGGCTCTGGAAATCGTCGATTCTCAAGATTGGCGTTCCTCGACCGTACTTGCCTTTCGGTAGATAAAGCCCGTTCTGTGGGCCGTCAGACACCAGCCGAGAGAGAGTTGTCCAGGTCCAGCCCTTTGCCACTTCCTGGAAATCGCCGGGCTGGATTTCGAAGCTAAGGCTGTCAGGACCAACTCTGATGCGATTGAGAAGCTCAGACGCGGGTTCGTAGGGGCGGCCCTCGCGGCGGGCGAGTTCGGCTTCGGTGGGGACGAGGCGTCCTTCGCAAGCGGCTTTGAGGACGGCGGCGCGGTACCGCTTCAAGTTTGCTTGGACGCGCTTGAGTGCTGCTACTGCTACATCCAGCCGCGTGAATTGCTTCTCAATTTCGGCAACAATCCTCTCTTGTTCGTTCCGAGGTGCGATCGGCACGGGGAATGCCATAAACGGACCTCGGTTGATATGCCTCATCGTTGATCCGTGAAGGTGCTCTGATTGCGTCATTTCCCAAATGGCTTCCTTCAACAAGTAGAACAGGAACTTGGAAGTGACGAGTTTCTCGTTTGGAATGACACGGAAAATATGCTGGTTCAGGAATGCAGGTTCGCCGTTCCACAAATACGCGTCAAGAGTTGCGGACCAACTTACAAGAATCTCGCCCGGCTCGACTTCAACGTCCTTGGGAGCTGCAAACGTTGTCCGATTCAGGTCTCGTGTCGGATCGGTCAGATTTTGAATACGTATAATTGGCCTGCCATGTCCAAACCAGTGCTCTGGCTTGAACGCGAAGCCGTTGATGTAACGGCCCGTATCTGCAATTCGCCCCAACACCCATCCCAGGGGTAAACTCTGAACGTCGCGGCTCATGCCGCAAGCTCCTCATTCAGTTGATCGAGAATCGGTTGCAATTCAGGACCGAAGACCTTATATGCCTTGCCAAGGCCTCCCCATTGCGAGAAGGGAGGCAATTCGAAGTCGTCCGGCTCAATAGAAACGCTTGCTGCAATGTGATCGCGGATTGCGATTAGCCATTGCCGTTGCTCATCAGTGAATTTGCGGCCTTCCTCTTCTTGATTCGCGCGCCACTTTTCAAAGCGCGCAAAGACGACGTCTTTGAACGGGCGAAGCTCGCCTTCCTGGTGAACCGCGTAGCGGACAAGCGACACGAGATCGGTCATCAATCGAGTTGAGCTTCCCCGGACTTTTGATTTGTCGAGCAACTCGTAAGCGTGCCAAAGCCTGTCTGGCAGCATCGGAGCGATTCCGGGTTGCTTTGGGCGCTCCACGGCGCGGGCCAACTCCCGTAGCTGTTCGTGAGTCAGACGCTCTTTGTACGGGCGGCTATAGAGAATTTGCAGCGCCGTGATTTGGTCTTTATTTTCCTCGATGAATTTTTCGAACGACTTCACCAGATTAGCGGCCCTCTCTCGCCCATCTTTTGAAACTCCTGCCTCTAATAGCCGGTCCTCGCTAACGTTGTCAATAATTTGCTCGACTGACTTCTTGAGATCGGCCAGGCGCTGGCGCAGTTTCGGGTTCCTGGCAATCGGTTGAGCGGCTTGGGCTAAGAGTGATTGGGAGAGCTTGACGATTTCGTCCGGCGTCGGTTCCGCTGTTCCGCTTGATTCTTGCGCTGCTTTGGCTTGCTCATCGGGATCGAGCGCCTGGACGATGCGGTGCGCGATGCTTGCGATGGACTCCCCGCCAGCAATTTGTTTGATCTCCGCCTTGTCCTCATGGCTCAACTGCCGGTCAAGCCGCGCCAAGCGGGAAGCGATGGAACTTAGCACGTCGGGTTCACGATTCCCGAAGGCAACCAGTTCCATGAGCTTTTCCAGGGACACATTCCGCTTGCGCTCTAGCGGCTTCGTCTCGTTCATTTCATTGGGATCGATCCCAATAGCGTCCACTATGACGAAGCGATCCTTAGCGAAAGCATCCGGCGTGACTTGCTTCAATTCGGTTTCGGTGACGACGCGAGCGCCGCGCCCCTTCATTTGCTCGAAGAGGGTGCGGCTTTTCACGGTGCGCATGAAGAAGACGATTTCGAGGGGGCGAATGTCTGTCCCAGTTGCGATCATGTCCACGGTGACTGCTATGCGGGGGAAATAGCTGTTGCGGAAAGAAGAAAGCAAATCTTCAGCTTTGATGCCGCTATTCACCCAGGTGACTTCCTCGTATTCGGTGCCATCTTCCCGCTGCTTTTTCTCCACTGAGCGAGCTGTGCCCGTGCGATAGGTGATCTTCTGCGCGAAGTCGTTCCCTTTGCCGAATTCCTCGCGGACGATTTGGACGATGTCCTCCGCGTGCGAGTCATCCTTTGCGAAGATCAGGGTCTTAGGAACGTCGGTGCGTCCAGGGAAGATTTCCTTAAACAAACGGTCCTTAAAAGTGCGAATGATTGTGCGGATTTGATCCTTTGAGACCACGCGACGGTCGAGTTCATCGGCATTGTACTGAATGTCCTGATCTGCCTTGGCGAATCGAATACGGCGCGTTTCGCGATCCCGAAAATCGACATAGTAACCGGCGTTGATTGTGGAGCCATGCGCGCTGATAAGGGTGCGAATCGTGTAGAGGTCGAAGTCTACGTTGACGCCATCCGCGACAGCTTGCTCGAAATTGTATTCCATGACCAAGTTCTGATTGAAAAAGCCAACGGTTTGCTTCGAGGGCGTGGCGGTTAGGCCGATGATCGAGGCGTCAAAGTATTCCAAAACCTGTCGCCAAAGGTTGTAAATGGAACGATGGCACTCGTCTGTGACGATGAAATCGAAAGTCTCGATGGGGATATTCGGATTGTAAGCGATGGGCGCTGGTTCTCGCTGTAGGGTTTCGAGGGTGAACCCGGCTTGCTCTTCAAGGGCCGGGTCGAGTTCCTCTTGGCCTTGCAGCATCGAGTAGAGGCGTTGAATGGTGGAGATGCAAACCTTGCTTACATTGTCCAGCTTGTTGGACCTCAAGTGCTGGACGTTGTAAAGCTCCGTGAAGAGGCGCTGCTCTTCCGGCGTGCGAAAGTTCTGAAATTCTTTCAGGGTTTGGCGTCCCAAGTTGGCGCGATCCACGAGAAACAGGATTCGATGTGCGCCGCCATGCTTTATAAGGCGATAAATGAAATTGCAGGCTGCAAAGGTCTTCCCTCCGCCGGATGCCATTTGGATCAGAGCGCGAGGCTTTCCTTGCGCGAGCGATACTTCGAGATTCCTGATCCCCTTGATTTGCGCGGGGCGAAGCCCTTGCTCGATTAGCGCGGGAATCCGGCGGATAAGCGCTTTAGACGTTGAACCTGGGCGTGATAGTTCGTCACTCAGCCATTCCGCCAGAGTTTCGGGACGATGAAACGAAAAGACGTTGCGGCTGGCAGCATCGGGTTCCAAGAGATTAGTGAAACGAGTCTCGACTCCAGTGCTTTGGTAACAAAACGGGACAGGACGCCGGGGCGCGGGGAGTGAATCGGGGAGTCCCTCGCTGTATTTCGACGTTTGGCCTTCGAATCCGGTGAGAGTGCTGCCTTCTTTCTTTGCTTCTACGACGCCAACTGCTTGGCCGTCCACGTAGAGAAGATAATCAGCTTCGCCGAATCCCGGTTTCATCGGGAATTCGCGGATTGCAACGCCACGTCCTGCCGAAATATTGGCGTCCTCGCGCGATTGCACAATCCAACCGGCTTCCGCCAAAGACGTATCGATGATTCGTCTGGCACGCGTTTCGGGAGTATCAGACATATGGATACAGCGAAGATTATAGATGGAACGCTCTTAAAGAACAGAAGGGACTCGACGCTCGGTCGGCATACCGTGACTTACAACGGACCTGAGCTTTATCGTTGGCTCGCGGATGGTTTCCGCCGATGAAATCTTCCAACTGGTTCCACCCACGACTCTAGGCGCTCTTCACTCCGTAGTCCGAATGGGCGGTAATCGTGAGGGATTTCTTGGTCGGCTTGATCGTGACACTTGCCAGGAAGGTATGATCGCGGTCGAATTCCAATTCGAGCTGCTCCGCAACGGCTTTCGGCGGCTCCATCAACTCCGACGCAGCGATTCGACATCCTAACACGGCAAAATCAGCCTTGAGTCTCGCTGCGATTTCCGCAACAACCTTAAACTGAGGGTTGCCCTTGCCCTTTTCGTAGAGATAGATACTTCCCCGATCCAGATGTACGCTGCGCGCCAAACTCTCCTGGCTCATGGACCGAAGCTCTCGCGCGGTTTTTATCTGCCTACCGAGTTGTACTTTCCAGGTCTTTTTGGCCATGTAGAATATATTTGACAGCAGTCATAGCAGATGTACATTATATTGCACATCGTAGCCAATAGGGGGACTAAAATGGAACTGGTGGCTCCTGTGGCTGGTGAACGTGCTAACTATCTCGCGGTGGCCCTTCGGGCCCGAGCTGCGATCAAGACGTTGAAGTCCCTGATGAACGCACAACAGGGACTTCTCTCCATTCCTAACTCAGAATTACAACAAGACCTCCAGAGTGTCGTGCAGTCTCTGAAGGCCGCCGAATCCTCCGAATCTCTGCGCGCTAGGCTGTGCCACGAGGAACCTTATCGCCGATTTGAGGAAGTGCAGACATTGGAGGAAGTCAGCCGATTGTTCAGCGATGCGCAGCTGCTTGCGCGCCTTGACGCGCTACTCAAAGGCGGCTGCCAGCACGATGACATGCGCACAGCAATTCGGCTTTTCGCGGCCATTGAAAACCGGGCACTCTACCATTATAACGATCCGTCCTGGGTTAGATCGGGCGTCTAGATGTGAAGCAGCTACGCGTTCAGCTACAACGTGAGGTAGCTTCTCTGTACGCATTCGTGGAGGCGATTTCACGCGCTTGTAGCCCGCCGCCGCAGGCAGTCTCGTTCTCCGAGTCATCCAGCAAATTCTTTGACTACATCAGCCACATTGCGGATCAAACGAAGATACACCTCCAGAATTTTGAAAATCATGCCGACGATGATGCGGAAGATTTCGTTGAAGCAAGGACTGAACTGCTAACCCTCCGGGCCACCTGGCGAGAGCTTCATCAGTTTATAAAGCCGAGTGCTGATGCAGATACACTCAACCAGCCCACGGCCTTGATAGCCGCCCTGGTGAACCGGCTCCGAGAGCTGAAGGGCTTTGAGTCCACCGATTTCACCATCTTTCACACAGATTCGTTCGATTATGCCCAAGCTAACCCAAGCGCAATCGAAAGCGCAGTCACGCAACTGGCTCGAATAGTCGATGCCAGACCATTCGATAGGAATTTGGCATTGATTGGCATACCGAATTCCCAGGGCAATGCACTCTTCCTAAATTGTTTGCTTGCTCACGAAGTCGGCGAGTATGCCTACGCGAAACGCGGAGTTGAGGCGAGTTTCGCTGCCGAAGTGACGGTCGCTCTTGAGATTCATATGAAGGACGAGTTTAAGAGTGCGCCTTCGATCAAGAGAAGTCACCTGACGAAAGTTGTTCTTCAATGGGCTAAGGAGATCTTTTGTGATCTATTTGCCGTCAGACTCGTTGGTCCGTGCTACAGCTATGCGTATGTGGAGTTGTTCGACTTACTCAATCTGTTAAGTAAGGACAACGCGTTAATTGTCGATGCTAAGTTGAACCCGTCGATCCTCATGTACCACTTCTATCCCTCGCATCCGTTCAGGGTGAGGGCGCAAGTGGAGTTGTTGAGGGAGGAGGGATGGTGGGATCGGATCAAGGATATGGACTCAAGGCAGTCTGCGCTTATGCGGGGCTTATTGGAGCTAAAGTCGGACGCCTTTGTAGAAGCTGAAAATGAGGCTGGAGGAGAGAGCACGAAGTTAATTGAAGCGTTGTTCGATTTGATGCCTGTCGTGCGACAGGAAGTAGTCAAGAGTACAGAGGGAATCGATCCGCATCTGCACGAATACAACCTGCTTTACGAAGTCATCGCTGAATACCTGAAACACGGTGTCGTGCCGTCTACACTTAGCTTGAAGGACAGCGACAGCTCGCTCCAGCAGGTTCACGCGAGCCCGATCACTTTGCTAAACGCTTCGTATCGATTCTATTTGGAGGGTGTCGAAGAACTGATGAACAGAATTCAGGGTCAGAACTTGGCATCTGCGGAAAACAGGGCTGCGTGGATGAGGAAGATCGAGAACTGGACGACAAAGGCGCTGGAAGACGTTGCACTTCTCCAAGCCTCACGGCCATGAGCGAAGCGCCAAAACACGGCACCGACGATCCGCACCACGTTACACATAGTGTCCTCTCGCGAGAGACAATTAAGGACAGAATAAGGAGACCAATTTCTGATCCAAAGTCTTTGGTGATTACTCCGCTGCTCCCGAAAGCGGACGTGTACGATCACGACTCAATTGACCTCCGGTTGGGCTCGTACTTCCTTATTCCACAAAGTCCGCCTGCACCATTTCTTGATCCTACCGAGGAAGACTCTTCCAGACTCTCCCATCTGAAAGTTCATAAGCCAATCGGGTCCTACCTCGTCATTCCTGCCCATCAAACCGTCCTCGGCGCCACTTTAGAATTCATCAAGCTCCCGCACGATGTGTCAGGGCAAATCCTCACCAAGTCCTCCGTGGCTCGAACGTTCCTTCTCATCGAGACTGCACCGTGGGTGCATCCCTTATATAGGGGCTGCTTAACGCTTGAGATTGCTAATGTCTCCAATACGCCCCAATTGCTCTACCCTGGATTTTATATCGGTCAATTAATTCTCATCGCGAACGACAGAGCAGCCGATGAGAGTCAGCCGCTCAGCGGCGCATATGTCGGACCAATTGAGCCTGAAAGTCCGGCGCTGAAGCATCCTGCGGAAGTACTCAAAGAAATCGGCATTAGTCGTTATCGTGACCCACATTCAGTCGAATGGCGGAGTACCACTGGCGTTGATCCGTCTGACCACGACAGCTAGTCTTCAGAATTTGAGATCGATTTAATCGTGCTGGTTCTCAGACCTTGGCTCTGGAGGGTAATTCTCGCTTAGGATTGTGACGTAATTTGTGACGCAGCGGGTCTGTTGAAGCACGGATTGGCTGCTCTTCGCAGCCATGGCGCTGTAGCGAGTAAGACGTGTGAAACCAGCCTCTTGCGCGCAATTCTCGCCTATTGTTGCTCTTCGCTGCTACTCTCGCTTTCTAAATTGACACGGTGGAGGTCTGGGGTTCGAGTCCCCACGAGCCTACCATTCCTGCCGCGATGAGTTGCGTCTACATCTTGCAAAGCGAGAGGAACCAGCGCTTCTACGTCGGTTCCACCAATGACTTCG
>Ga0210383_10005102_pt1 | contig 11573 bp, 12 predicted proteins | sample IncBWC14OmetaG_FD_160072 | JGI IMG/M metagenome (GOLD analysis project Ga0210383, IMG submission 160072) | Forest soil microbial communities from Barre Woods Harvard Forest LTER site, Petersham, Massachusetts, United States - Inc-BW-C-14-O ...
GAAAAAGCCCAAAATGATTCCGCTGCATCGTGAAAACACGTCGAATGCGATCACCAAGTGTTCTGATGCGCGATTGTAGGGATGAAGATGGAGGATTTTCTGAGACTGGAGCTGTGGACGAAGATGAAGTGTTGTTAGATACATTTAACTGATCGTTTGCTGCAGGCGGCAGGGGGAGTGGGGGTTGTGGGAGTACATCTCTGAAGCGAAGGGGAAGTTGGCGGTTGAGCCTTTGAGTCCATGGTCTACGTTCTAACAATGACAGATGAGAGTCATCGCCCAGCTCTACTAGTAACGGATGTTCTGAGATAGCCTGCTGATTCCATAGTAGTCAGAAGTCACATGTCATCCTCTTGACTACAATAAAACAAGCAGACCTCCGCTTGTTCCCTCGGCATGACAGGCTCAGGTATCAGGTCGGCCGAGGACAGGCTGATGCTTGGCTCGGGAGGTTCAAGGCGACGCCTCTTTTTTGATGTCCAGTTGTGCTTGGCCTTCTCCAGAGCGCTGGATAGACGCTTCTTTGACTTTTCACAAGATCGCTTGTGCTTGCTAAAGGCATTGGATTGGGAAAACGATCTCCCGCAGACACAGACTTGAGAACCTTCAGCATGGACTGCATGTGACCCAGAGAGTAGCATGACTGACTCGGACAGATGATAGTGGCAGCTACGGCGGCCTTCTGGATGATAGCGACCTGGGTATATGGCACCTCCGAGTCCCAGTGTGGGAAAACTCCGAGGCGGCGGGATTCCCACAACTTATCGCAAACAGCGGATCGTCAGAGTTCCGAACCTCCGAGTCGGAGTCAAGACAAGTTCTTGAATGGTTTTTTGAGCCAAGGGCTGCATTTGCGTGCACACGTCTTGAATGTGAATGAGTGGGACATTGGCAATCATGATCGAAAACAAAGACAAGGATAACTTGTAAGGAGGCAGACACGAAGGCGCACTATCCTAAGCCAAGTCGACTCGGAGACTCCAGTCCCAACTTGAAGTCGTCACGCCGTAAGTTAACTAGCTGAGACACGAAGGCTCCGACTCAGGTTGTGACTGTGACGACATTGTTGTTGTCAAAATCGTGACAGACACATTTGAACTGACTCGGCGGAAGCAGCCAAATGTAAGTTGAACACGGCACGAGTACTATAGCATGTAAAATTAATATACGGTCATGGTCTCGGCCCACCTCAGTGGTTAAGGTATGTCTACGAAGTGCAGTCTAATCTAAGGTATCAGAATGCTAACATGAACCAAATAGAAAACGAATGGTAAACTAAATGGTAAACTAAATGGCATCATGATCGTCGTGTTAAAGAATGAAAAAAACAGAATACTTGGCATTATGTAAGTTGGTCACCATCTTCCAATAGCGTCAGGACCTCGTCGAGTGGTTGGGAAGTGCCCTGAAAGAAACCTGAGACACTGGAATCAACCATCGAAATTGGGGGAAGTGCGAAGGAGGATGGCACTGTGGGCTCTAGGGGTGACGCCACACAGATAGAGGGGATTGAGTGTTGAGGTGTGGGGAAGGACTCCACTTTTTCCTGTGGGTGCCAGATGGACAAAGCGGGATCCGAATTTGCAGAGGGATCCATCGCGTTAACATCCCAGAGAAAGTCGGAGTCCATTGAAGCCATTGAAGATGTATAGATGTCTGACATCGGGAGAGATGTGGTGCTGGATGACACCACAGACTCTAGGGGTGACACCCCGTAGATCGACGGGATAGAAAGCTGGGATGTGGGGAAAAACTCCGATTCTTCCTGTGAGGGTAAAGCACATTCCGACGAGTTCGCGAAGGGATTCCCTATGTCAAGCTCTGACGAGATCTCGAAGAGGAAGGAGTCCCTCAATGTCAAAGGGTTGGGAGGATATTCGGAAGTGTTGGTATTGAACGGCGGGATGCCAGCTGAGGGGAGATGGGGGAGATGGTTGGAATCACCAATAAAGTGGTGATTGAAGGGAACGTCGCCGTATCCATGGGATGACCCTGTGCATTGGTTAGTTCCAAGTCAGTGCTAGGTAAGCTCGAAAAAAAAACTCACCTGCTTCCCGCTCAGTTTTCAAGTACATCTCCGCAAGGGCTACATAAGTGAATTTCCCCACCAACGGAGGCATGCCCTCACAGGCTAGGATCCTAGCCTGCAACATGCCAGTGCGTTCAGACATGGTGGTGGGAGGAAGGACAGTGAGACGATGTATCAGTGGAGTGTGGGCAATTTTGAGTTCGGGCCCGTGAGAACGGATAAGCGTGAGCAAGAGCCAGGGACTGGCTGGCATATATTAAGTCGGCCGGGCACGGGAATTTGAACTTGAAGTATGAAAACTGAGCAAGGCTTTGAGGCAGCAGTAAACCTCAGAAGAACTTGGCCTATGCCCTGGACCTCCACAAAAAATAGGTTTTCGAATGGCATCGAGCAGTGGCACGGCCTATTCAGAGGCACTAACTTCAAACCTTGACTCGGAGACGTTGAACTGCAAGACTGGCTGAGAATGACCAAGATATGATTTGGGTGTTTATGAAGTCCAAAGTAAGGAAGTTGGCTGGAAGGCAATAGACCTAGAGAAAGATGGGATGGGATCATGCTAGCAGCCCCCTGCCACTGGCACGATAGCAGGGCCAGCGAGGATGTCCAATGCGAAGTCGTGACAAGAAAAAGTCAGGTTAGTGTCACACTGTAGTCCAATGAAAAGTCTCGTGATCGTCAACGAAGTACACCAAAGGCGACTGACTAATTTGGTTACAACTCTTGTTTCAAACCTCCATTCAGATGATGGCGACAGTTTACGATGGACAACCATCTTCTACCTATCATGCTTTCATTCCTACCAGAACAAATCCAAACATCTCTCTCAGAACTCCCAAGACTCCGAGTCACTACACCCCACCCAGCAACAGTGTGAAGGTGTTGCCCCCCAAGGAGGCCAGCGATCAGAAGCAAGCCCTGCTCTCACTTCCCACACCTCAGGCTGGAAATGCGGAACATTCTCTCGATATTGAATCATCCAGGACTCGAAAATCATTGGTAAATGACGCGGAAGATTTGCAAGCACGGTGGGAACGATTCTTGGAAAACCATGAAAAAGACGTCTGCATGGTAACATTTACTCTCAAATTTGCTTGCTCTCGTATTCACATACGCGCAGGAATTTCAAAATGTTGGTTGGGAAGCCTTTCAGATATTGAATGTAGGTGAAGTCTTGGGCTAGTGACTGAAGTAAGTCCGAGTCTTGATTGCCACACAACCACAAACCACCTCACTCCTTATTTAGGTACGATTACTACAGCAAGACTGGGATGCTAATCGTTCAGTTTCCATCGGCATTGCACGAGATAGCTATTGAATCCTTGGTCGGCCCATTTTCTCGGGCCCTGGTTAATCTTGTGGAGGAGACTCGGGCTTGTAATGGGTCTATCGTTAGAGGGAAAACAAATTACTATGGATATGAGCCGAAGGCGGGGTCATTCATAGCAGATGCGTCGTTCGACGTGGATGGCGAATCAATTTTTCATATCGAGGTCGCTTTCTCCCAGTTTGGACGACGCGTACGCCAAAGCTAAGCGCATTTTGAAGAGTGACTCAGTTCTTGCGGTGCTTGTGGTGAATATTACCGAATCGTCTCCATGGCATGGCCCTACACGGCGCAGCGTACCGGACGATTTCATCGAGCGACGAAATTGGATGAGGGATGCCCTCGAATCACAGGAAGGAGATCCGTTCCATCACACCCTGGTCAATGGGCATATTTGGATGCATGACATCGCAATTGATATGCATCTATGCAAAAGGCCACAGGGGAACGCTGCCGGTGATCGACAACTAGTTTGTTTTCCACACCAGATCCCGATGATCACTCCTAACTCTCTACTGCAGTTTGTCATGCCCGCATACGAAAATCCGAGCTTCCCCGAACTGGATGCAGAGTTGCAGCGTAATTGGGAAGCATTTATCAACAATGTTGCCGGGGCTAGTGGTGTAGATTTGCAACCCGTTATCGTGCAGGTGCAGTGGGATGTGGTGCGGATGCAACTACAGACCGCGATACGGATAACAGCTCATCAGCGGTTCATTAAGTGGTATGGCACGGGGAAGAGGAGGCTCAATGAGGATGAATAGCGTGGATCTAATGGGACGAGGACATGGTCTGCAAAGGAGGCAAAGTAGAGGGAATAGAGCATGGGACAAAATCATTTCAGAAATACTCCTCTTTGCTTTCGTATTCTTGTCATCTCCAAGTGGCCTTATTACTTGTACGTAGTGACTCCGAGTCAGTACCGTATAGAACTTGAAGACTCGGCGGAAATTTCATTGAGGCACCTGGTGTTGGTTCCGGGAATTTCCTACTAAGTCTGGCCGCTACTAGCGGCGATGACTCACTCAGGCTCAGGCTGAACCCCGCCGAATCTTTCCCTTTCGCGTCGAATATGTCTAATGTCGATAACAATGAGCCGCTCCCTAGGGAAATATCCTCAGCCTCCGGTGTCGCCTCTACTGCTCCCAGCAAAGCTGTTGAAGCCCTTGATCTCTCAGAATTAATGAAAAACCCACACGTCACATATCTGTACGAGACAATGTCTACTGGTGTTAAAATGCAGCAGAGCCTCTGGACAGAGAACCTTCGTCTCAATGCAGTCGTCAAATCTCTTGAGGCGCAAGTGCCAACTCCATATAATTTTCCGTAAGTTATTTCAAGTTGTCTCGGATCTTCTACATATCTTATTTTCAGTTTTGAAGTCCTATGGCACATGCCAGTGGTAGTTCGAATTCTCGCACCAATTCAATATCGCCCAGCGACTCCATCTCACGACAAGGCAGTGATCCAGCTGCCTCTCAACTAGCTACCCGACCGGAGTCCTATCCTGTCGAAGTCCTCTGGTGTCTTGGAGATTGCAGAGGTGATCCAGATGTTGGCCTTTCCGCGTCGAATCTGTCAAGGCCGCAAATGGAGCGCGCAGTGCGTCATCCGGATGGCTCTCTAATCACAAGCAATGAGTGGGCAGCGATCAAGGCTTCAGCTCGCCTGATCAAGGCGGAACTCCTTCTACTTGACCCTCCTCGAGATCAACGTACCCACAGTCGTCGAAAAGCGAAGGCCTACTTTCGGAAATACTTCCCCAAGGAATGGGAAGCTGCGCTGTTGAAGCTGGAAATGCAACAACCTCTCCTTCGCTTGTGTGCCTCTCATTGGAAGGCTGAGCACGTTCTAGGGAATACTCTGGTTTGCCAGGCCAAAGAGGAGAAACTAACCAATACAAGTGACTCAGAGGGCCTGGTTAATGTGCCAAGTAAAAGGAAGAGGCCGACCGAGTCGCACCGCTCGGCGACTCGGAAGGGGAAGAGGGGGAAGGTCCAGGACAATGAGGAAGCGGAGAGAACTAATGATGGGGATAGCACTGTCATATCCAACGCAGGTAAGGTCTCTGCGTCTTGAACTTTATTATTATTATTGTCCATTGTGTAACTGCGCCTGTAGGTTCACTCCCAGTCAAAGGTGACGAGCACCGAAAAATACAACAAAGTACATCTACTGTCTTGACGAGGAATGTTCCATCGGCCAGAATGACGACGCCCGCATTTGTCGACATTAGTTTTATCCAACTGGACCCCTCGTGTACGTTCTCCTTTCTTGCACTTTTTTTCCTCCCCATCCTCACATCTTTTCTCTTAGTTGACAATCTTCTCGGTAAGGTTTAGCTCCTCTAGCTAACCACCCCTACCAACTTTTCTACTTATTTTACAGCTACGTTTTCAACTGGGTTTACTACCATTCCCTGCGCTGTTGACTTGTTGAAGTCCATGCAGTCCAACACTTCATTCAAGAACCGAGATCGGGAACCATCAAGTGATGTCATGGCCTTCCTCAAACGAATCGAGCATGCAGATCCGAATGCCCCTGACATATCAGAAGAGGACAACAACGAAAGCTGGGGCCATCATCAGTTCACAGCCGCATCTCTTACATGCACAACAGTCTTGACATCATGGGATTGCATCGGCAACATAGATGTCGCATGTAGGCTAATTGCTGCGGCTATCAAGACATGCAGAGTCGCTCGCCATCTCTGCTTCTCACGGAACATTAAGGCCAGTACTTACCTCAGCGACATTTACCTATCAAAGGTCGTCGAATTGCTGTGGAGCTTATGGAAGGGTGCTGGTGGGGTGAGTATCTTGTTATTCAGTTAATACTTTACAATGACTGTCGTGCAGGTGGAACTAGCAAAGAAAGGCAAGGGACCAACAGCAGCGCCAACATCTTCCAAGGACCCCATTGATCAGGGACTCGATGGTACCCCTGACTCAACCACATTGGCCCATGAAAAGTCTACGTCGACTGGATCAAACCCCACCACAAGAGCTCAAAATGCGAGTTCAGGCCAACCCTCAGAGACTACAGCCACTACCAATGGACCGGAACTGCTAGAACAAGGTGTAAGTCCATTCGATCGTGTCTAATCATAATTCTTTTATATGGGTCATAAAAATTTGTAGCCCAGTGGAGATAGCGTTCGCAAAATGATGCAAGTGTTGGTAAAGGATGAACTGAAGGAGTGGATAAGGGTGAGAGGGATAACATGTGCTGCTGCCAAGCAGCGGACGAAAGAAGGTCAGTTTCTTTCTTTATGATTTTCACGATTGCTGATGGTTCCCGATACCAGATCTACTATTAGCTATCCTCCATGCACCGGAGGGCCAACACCCGGCAAAGGAAGATATCGACAGAATTGTGAAACAGGTGTGCTTCACCCTTGTACAACAAACTTATCTGATTTTCTTGCTAGCGCAAAAGGAAGAAATCTGCTGGCAAGCCGGTGGAAGAGTGGGAGTCCTCCCTTGCATCCCAGGCCTCCTCGGCGACTGGCAACTGGTAGTGCACGGGTAGTGGTACGGCGGTCTAAGCACAGTAGTTCCCGGTCCCCTAGTCCCCGTTGTGAAGTAAGTGAAGCTTCGCATGCTTACATCTCCCATGGCCCATAGTCTCCCCTCTCGTGTTGCATCTTTTTTGTATTAAATGAAGTGATCTCTGCTAGACTGCAGCTTGACTTTTAGTAGACTTTTACATGACTCAAATCTGACATCTACATGACCAACATCCCGACACAAACCTGACTTTTACTTTACTACTTTCCTGCATTGCCGAAACAGAATTTGACTTTCACATGACTAGTGCACGAATTCTGCATATTTCTCATGGCACTCCAGAAACTTGAAGTGACTCGCCGTGACTCAAAAAATGTTAGTCACTTACATGTAATATTTCTGGCGAATATATATATATAGTTAAGCATTGTGGTCCTCATGCCAGCCTCACGAGCCTGCGAGTTTGGCCGAATGAAGTTAGGGCTTTGTAAGCATGATGTGGACAAGACACTCCACATGTTTTGTCTTCAATGGTTTGTGCACTCTTAGGTACACAAGATTAAAAATAACTCAAAAGCGGCAGAAAAAAGGGAATTTCAAAATTAAAAAGGAATTCAACTAATAAAAAACTGATTTCCCAAAAATAAAGTCCTGTCCCAAAAACAAAAACCTTTTTCAAGAAAATAAAAAGGCTGAAAAAACACAATAAAAAACTTTCTAAAAAAATGCTCGCATGGCATCATGTCAGATGATCATATCCCATCTATCCATGTCAACAATCCTGCAGCTCCCATTTTCCAACACATGCAAATCATTCGAGGTTCCCTCTTACTGCTGGGGTCAGTGGGTGGAACTGCGTTGTGGGATCTTCCGGGCAGTTCCCATCCCCAATAGTGCCTAGGTAGTGAGAGCCTGAACCTTGAATCTATCCCACTGCACTCTGCAAATTTCATCACAAACTTTTTGATTCAGCACAATCTCATTTTTAATCCAATGATTCTCGCATCGCATCCCCCACCAGAACAGATCCTCAGAGGCCCCAATGGCAAACAACTCCCAACATGCTCGACCTATTCAAATGTCTTACTGGATCTTACCAGTGATATTCGTCGATTCTGCAGTAGTGTGGGGGCTTGGATTGGAAAAATCGCGCAGGAAGAAAAAGCGAAGGCTGCCAGGTACTCTAGGTATGTTTGTGTATTCCAGGCAATGGTTTCCTGTTGAACATCTGTTAGATGCATTTGTCATTTCACTATGTGACTTGCGCGCAACCGTGGCCATGTTGTGTTGCACCACATGGAGCTGGCTTTTTACCAACTTGTGAGCCTGAAGAACATGTACTGCCAAGGGGGACCCAGCATGCAAAGCCGTACCCGACATTGGGGTGGGTGGGGTCAGGTCAGCGGCCGCAAAAAAAATTTCGGACCCTCAAAATTTCTGGCCATTTTCGGCCACAGACACCACAGTGAGCTGAAATAACGGCTGGAAGCCAAAAAAAAATTACGGAAGCACAAAGTTTTGGCAAATTTTGTGCCATTTCTCACCTAATTTGGCCTACTCCATCCAAAACTAGTTAAACCATGGAAATTTCTTACAGAAAATGTTGTAAATTGGATTCTGTTTAATTGTTTTTCACTCAGATTGCTTGAATTGAGACCGTGCATACGGTGCACCAAGGAGCCAGGCTGTCAGCGAAGTGATGTCCTTGGTCGCGTGATGTCTCAAAAAGGAAAATGCACGTGCAATATTACCATATATGGCAGGAGATGGGGTGGTCAAGCTTGGAGGTCAAAAAAAATTTACCGACCCCGGGTAGTAAATTTTTTCCCGGGACCCCCTTGTGTACTGCATTACTTTCCAGCGCAACTCGACAAGGCACTTACTAGACGGCCCAGCCACGGTGCCCTTTGCCTCCATGGCATCTTCCAAATCTTCCTCATCATGATCTTCCTTTTCAAGCTGCGCTTCCCACTGCTCTTTCTACGTGTCGCGAACCTGCCAGTCACAAGAGTACACATGCATGACCTGGGCCTACGCACATCAATTGTCTCCACGTCTGCAGCACTATCCGCAAAATCCCTCCCTTGAATCTCGAGATCTGCAAAATGCAACACAGGACACTCAGCTTCCGCCAACAACCAACCCAGCAAACTCACCTTCGTCAGTGTTGATAACCACAACCCGCAGCAAGTCATCAGTGGTGATATCATGACTCATACTCCAACCTATCCGCCATTGCCACCTTCCCACGCAGCCTCCACGCATTCCTCCTCCCGTGGCCTGTCCGCGTGCGCCTCTCCGTCTTGCGCGACCTCCTCCCCGTCAGATCCGAGATATTTTCCACGGGCTCGCGCCCCTCCGCCACCGCACGCATGCACCGCGAGCGCGCGGCCTTGGCCTCTTTCCTGCGCCCGAGCCACTCACGCAGCTTGATCGCGAGGGCCGAGGTTTGGTCCATGAGGCCTTCAGGCGTCTTGGGCGGGGGGACCGAGGGCAGTTCCTTGGCATGACGCTCGGATTGAATTTGTCCAATCAATGCCAACAGCACGACCGATTGTCCCATCCTGGCCTTTCCCCACACCGGGTTAGCCGCCGTCTCCTTCGCATTCGCATTCCCACCGCCAACATCGCTCATCAGTGCGACGGATATCATCTCTGCGCCACGTATCCAGAAGTCTTCTAGGAATTTCGAAAGGATTGTGATCGTGCAAAGGTGGTTCACGACAGTGAATTCCTTGGAAGAAGCAGCGCAAGCGAAAAGAGGTCTATAGAAGACTTGAGGATATAGTCGTGAAACTGCGTCCATCAGGTCTGTGAGAAGTGGGCAAGGATATGCAGGGGGGTCTGCAACCAATTGCTGGGTGGCCATTTATACTGAGAATTATTCTAAACTTCGACATTTCGCCTTGCCCGAGGTCTTCTTCCATTTGTGGCAACTGACATTGGCTCGAATTCATTTGTTCGAGAGGAGGATCCTAACGAATTTAAAGACAGTCTTCCTCTCGAACTGAGAAGGCGTCTGGCCGAAATTGGTTGGGCAGAGGATGATAAACCTGTCGATCAACAGTTAGAATGGATCAAAACGCCGATGTCTCTACTTCCCGCCCATCAACTCGACCGTTGGGATGCTATGGGATCTGAACAAATTCCTCTGTCCTCAGCATCACCCAGCCCGAGTCCTGCACCCATACCCAAAAAGTCTCCTTTATCTGGAGAGAAGCCCGAGTCTGCCAGGCTCCTCAGACGCAATTCGAGTACAGGTGGTCCCATGTATGGGACGAAGCGAAGGGCAGTCTTCGTCCCATCTCTCGCTGCGATCTTCCCTCGCCTTGCAGCCCTAGTATTCGACCCGAACTTTGCTATTGCTAGTGCGGCTCGGAACATTGTCATAGACTTGATGGGAAATGACCCGGCGCTCCTTCCTCGCCCTGTCTTAGATCTTTTTGTAGGAAACCAAAAGGATATATCTGCTGCGATATCAACTTTGCGGGCTTTTCTTCATGTGCGACGTGTGTTTCCGCCCGCTATGGCTCATAATGTGTTCTATAATCTTACCGGATTTCTCAAATTTGCCACCCGACAGGTCGAGATCGAAGACACCCTTCACGATTTTGCCCATACGATCCCCATCCTCGCAAAACTTGTCACTCAAGTTAGTGTGATATCGATTCGCAAAATTCGTAGAGCCAAAGTCGAGATGTTTCTGATTCCATCTGGCTCTCTATGGTCCCCCTCCTCAGCTCCGGCTGGCCGAATGTTTCCCAGAACCCTTGGACCTATGATCAATTCTCTGGACAATGTGCCTGCCCATTTAATATCCATAACGATGGTTCGACTTTCACAAAACATGCTTTTTCTCGGGATGCTCAAAAGGAATCACCAAGACGTGCAGCTAATCCGTAAGAACATGTCGAGGCTTGTCTTACCATCGAGGGACAATCAATTGGAGGCCGCACCGCTCGAGTTGAAGGACATCGTCCCAAAGAAAAAAGTCTTGGACAGTAGTGATTTTGCCCCCCTTCATACTAGCTTGAGCGGATTGTCCCTGATGCTGTCACGCAGTTATATCCTGCTCGTTGCTCAAGTGTTCCGCTCAATCTCCCGACACTTGAATGATCGAAACGAGTTGGCTGTTCTCATTGATGGGCTTAATCATATACTATTGGTTCACGGCAATGATATCGGAATAGTTAGCCAAGCCTTGATCGGTATGGCCTTTGATTTGTCTTGTTGCCAAAAATTCTCATTATATTGCATCAGCATTGATGGTTGCCAGTACCCGACATCAACGACTGTTCACCTCACACTCTTTTCATGCCAGCTGTCATCAAGATCTACACCGAATCGAAGTCGCACACTGGTATAAAACTCGCCATCGAGTATACAGTTAATCGATTCTATGCCCTTCACCGTGAAGCGTTTGTCTTCCAAAGTCTTGATGCCATTTCCCATCTTATGATATCAACGTTTACAGTCTGTTTTCCACGTTGAGGAGGGGTATTCCTCCATCCACTCCGGATGCAGCAGGCATCCATAACTCAAATAAGCTTCAAGAACGAGAGGTACTAATGGTTAGCACCGCAGAGGATCAACCTCAGACATTCCTAGCTTCTCTGCGCCAAGGGGGACGTATGGCAAAACTCTTGTCACTATTGACCTTCCGGTCGAATATGAAACCATGCGCCTTGGCATTTTGTACGACTTTTCC
>Ga0210383_10005108_pt1 | contig 11570 bp, 12 predicted proteins | sample IncBWC14OmetaG_FD_160072 | JGI IMG/M metagenome (GOLD analysis project Ga0210383, IMG submission 160072) | Forest soil microbial communities from Barre Woods Harvard Forest LTER site, Petersham, Massachusetts, United States - Inc-BW-C-14-O ...
TCTCAACACGGCCGGGAACTGTGAACGCGTCGGCGCTGAAGTCGTGGCTCAGCGGCGCGCACTCTGCCTGCGCAACTTCGATTACGCCTGGCAGCTCCGAAATCCGCTGCCGCAAGCGCCCCATAAATGCCGTCCCTCGGGCATCGTCGTAGCCCTGCTGCCCGAGGTTCAGAAACATCGTCGCGACGCGCTTCATTTCAAATCCGGGATCCACTGTCTGCGCACGGTAAAGTCCGCGCAACAGCAGTCCTGCCGCCAGCAGCAGGATCATGCACACCGCGACTTGCGCGCCCACCAAGGCGTCGCGCAAAAACCGCCCGCTTCTTTTGCCGGGGCCGGAATGAGCGCCATCTTCCTTCAGCGAAGTGTTCAGGTCCTGTCGCGAACTCTGCAAAGCCGGAATCAGCCCAAACCCGATCCCCGTCAAGAACGTAAGCCCCAGCCCGTAGCCGAGCACACGGAAGTCGGGCGCAACATTCACCGCGAGGGTGGAAACCTCATGCGGCAGGTGAGAGATTATGAGCCGCGTGATTGCTTCGAAGGACCAGAATGCAAGCAGCGACCCGAGCGTACCCCCGATCAAGGAAAGCAGAAGGCTCTCCGTCAGCAACTGCCGTACCAAACGCCACCGGCTGGCGCCAATGGATAGCCGCAGCGCGATTTCCTTCTGCCGCACCGACGCCCTCGCCAGCAAGAGGTTGGCCACATTCGCGCACGCAACCAGCAGAACGAGTCCGAAAGCCGCGAGAATTACAGAAACGACGGGCGTCAGGATCTCCCGTTCCATTTGCCTGTTGAAAAATGTCGCTGTGCGGATCGCCAACGAGGTAGTCCGTCCAGGATGCAGTAGGTCAATTCGCCCGGCAATGACGCCGAGGTCCGCGCGCACCTGCTCCATGGTCACGCCAGGCTGCACGCGCCCTAGCACCGCCAGCCAGCTCAAATTGTCATCCGCCATGCGATCGCTCCACGGGTCCAGTGCTTTTTGCATGGTTATGGGTGCCCAGAATGAGCTGGGAATCGGCTCTGTGCCCCTGAATCCCGGCGGCGCAATTCCAACCACGGTGTATGCTGTGCGATTTAGGATGATGCTTTTGCCCACGAGCGACGGGTGGCTTGCGAACGTGCCTCGCCATAAATCATCGCTAATCACCACCACAGCGTTTCCACCTGGCGCTGCACAATCAGATTCGAGAAATCCACGGCCCTGTCCGGGATGTGCTCCGAGAACGTCGAAGTAGTCGCAGGTAGCTAAAGTTACTGTGAGCCCCGTCATCTTGCCACCGCCTAGGGTTGCTTCAACAAAGGGCTCATAGGCTAAAAGTCCCGAGAAGACGTGATTGTGGTCGCGATAGTCCAGATATTCCGAGTAGGAAAACATGCTGGACCCGTTGTGCTCGTTACGCTTGAATCTTCCGTGAAGGATCTGATCTATGCTGACCACTTGTTCGGCGCGAGGAATCGGAAGCAGACGCAGCGCGGCGCCGTTCAGCACGGAAAAGATTCCCACATTGATTCCAACGCCGAGAGCAATCGCCAACACGGCGACCGCGGTAAAGCCAGGATTGTTGCGCAGCACGCGGACGGCGAAGCGTAGGTCCTGCCAACAGCTCCCCACAATTGATTCCCAGCCCGCAGCGCGGACCGCTTCCTTCGAAACTTCGAGATTCCCTCGTTCCAAGCGCACGGCGCGAAGTGCATCGCTGCGGCTCATTCCCTGCTTCATCTTTTCTTCGGCGGCCAGCTCCAAGAAGCCGTTTAATTCTTCGTCCAGCTCCTGACTGACCTGCTCCTTTCGAAACAAAGATCGGAGCCCGCCTGCTATGCTTCGCAGCAACGACATGGACCCTCCCTACGACGCCTCCAAGATTCTGGCGATTGCAGCCACTTGCCTTCCCCATTCTCGTGTTTCGCTGTTGAGCCTCTTTCGTCCCTGGTCGGTCAGGGCGTAATACTTGGCGCGCCTGCTGTTCTCGGTGGCCTTCCATTCGCTCTTGATCAGGCCATCCCGTTGCAACCGCTGAAAGGCGACGAACAACGAACCTGCGTTGAGTCGGAAAACGCCCTTGCTCATCTGTTCGAGCCGGACGGCGATCCCATATCCGTGCATGGGTTCGAGCGCCAGCGTTTTCAAAATGAGCATGTCCAGAGTGCCTTGAACGAGATCACTCGGCTTGTCCGCCATAGATGCATTCCCCCTGAGGATCAAGAGGAAGAATATACCTCTCCTACTGATTGTCAAGAGGAGGACAACGACAGTCCTGGCTTGTTAGGGATAGACGGCAAGGTGTCTAAACATGCTGTTTTGCAGTTTAATTTGCTAGTGGCGGAGAGGGTGGGATTACCCCCCATGCCCTTCCCATGTAATTCTGTGTTTTCATCGACATGCGCGAATAACTGCATGAATACGGGAGATTCTGCAATTTCACCTGTTTCAATCCCTCAGCGGTTCCCGGGGGATGGTGATCAACGATTCCCGAACGATCCTTCAACGCATTCTCCTGTTTGGGGCAGTGCATAGTTTCCCTCAAGACCCGAAGTGGCCGAGCAGGTCAAGGTCGAGCCGGTCGGGCTGCAAGTTCGTAGCTCCTGACCTGGTTGCTCGGCCCTTGCGATTCGTGGAGACAGGCAGTGATCCTGAAACAGTCGGCACGACAAATGCTCTATTTCTTCTCAAAGTGGTTGCCGAAGTAATAGACCCTGTGATGGGATCCTCTCAGCTCGGCCGCATTGAGCGTCAAATCCGCACTATCGAGGCGACGGACATCCGCGTGATGAACCTTCTCCTGGTCCTTTACCCATTCATCGGCCGACTCCAGACCGGAGACCCGGCTCGTGAAACCGTTGAGAAAATAGTGCGCTGGAACTACCGCCTTAGGATCATATTTCTGCACGATTGCATCCACCTCAGCGCGCGTTAGGATTGACTCGATCGGCAGAATAAGCACGTCAACATTTTTCAAGTAATGATCGAGGGAGGGATCAGGCGCTGCCCGATTGTCGCCCCAGATGACGACCCGCAATCCTCCGGTCTCAACGATCTGAATCGCGTTATCGAACGCCATCACGTTGTCTGGCGGACAAGTCTCTACATGCAGATCTGCGGAGGCACTACCCGGCTTATCAGGAGGCGTCGGTTCACATTTGTGCTTGTCGGCCAGGCCCGTTATTTCAATATCGCCGAGCTTAAACTGTCCAACCAAACGTTCGAGAACCATCAGCCCATTCGGGCGGTCGACGGCATCGTGGTCGAAATGAGCGTGAGTCGAAAGAACTATGTCGATCCGGAGGGCAGGAAACTCATTCAGGAACCACTTCGGGTAAAGACCGGTTGAATCATTTCGCCAAGGATCGGTCAGAACGGTTAAACCGGTTGGCGATGTGATCTTGAATGCATCGTGGCCGTAGAACGCGATCTTGACATCGCCGGAACGAGTAGGGTCTCCACCGTTTTTCTGAATGGTGATTAGGGAATTGTCATTCCATGCAGGGGAGGACGCCGAGGAGATATCAGACTGTTGCGCGTACGCGCCGAATGCGAAGACCAATGAGACAAACATGACGATGGAAGCAAACGCTTTGAGACGCATATCATTCTCTCGTGCTTCACGCATGATCGTTTACGGTTATGCTTGTCATCCATTCTGTACCCGCTTCTCGCCGCAGCGGAAGGCTTTGGTAAAACGCATATGCCATTCGGCTGGATCCGAACCCGCTGACAGGCGACGAGGGATCGAGGCTGGTGGTAGAGTCAATCATGCCACGCCCATTAGGTGAGATCTAGGAAGACTCTTGAGTGCAACGTTCTCATATCTCCACTGCGGCATACAAATTCCGAGGCTGCAACTATTGACCGAAGCGCGGGTGCTGGCGATCACTGGGGCGGCGCTTGGGGTTGCTTTGTGTTTCGGGATTTGGGCCGGGATCAAGACCGCTGTATGGCTCTGATTGTTTTCTTCCGAGGCATCAATGTTGGAGGGCACAGGACCTTCCGCCCAAGCATTCTCGCAAGAGAACTGAGCGCGTATGATGTCGTGAATGTCGGCGCTGCAGGCACACTTGTCGTTCGAAAACCTGGGTTGCGCGCAAAGTTCGTCGCTGAACTGCGTCGAAAACTACCATTCAACACGGCGGTCGCGTTCTGTAACGGTAGTGATCTTATCCGATTGGAAATGGAGAATCCGTTTGGAGCTGAGCCACTACGTTCGGACGTTGTTCGATTCGTGAGCATCCTGTCGAAAGCTGGACGCGACAAAATTTCCCTTCCGATCGCACTTCCCCAGAGTGGGGAATGGTTTGTACGAATTGTCGGGTCGAAAAACCGACTCGTGTTTGGAGTGTACCGGCGTCACATGAAGACGATCGGCTATCTTGGCCAGATCGATAAACTCTTCGGTGCGCCGGCGACAACACGCAGTTGGAACACAATACTTTCGGTGCTGCGGATTTTGAAAGCCCAAACGATGAATGCGCCCGGCGGACGGCCTACTAAAAAACGCGAAACGTGATCTGCTCGAGCGGCGAGTAGGGGGTTAAGCATATCGAACGCCGCCAATCCTACCAGCCAGAGGTAATCGTGAAGCTCTTACCTCCGCCGCACTATCCTGCAGAACTTTGGTAGAGGCTGTGGACAGTGTCGGTGTAGGAAGGACGGGCTTCTGCGCGCGCACGTCGGCTGTCCACATGGCGAGTCAGCTCGTCAGCCGTGTGGCTTCAATACCGATCGTGCCGGCGCAGCCACTCCATTGAGAATTTGAAGTGGTCCTGGCCCCTGTCCTTCGGCACAAGGTCGAGGTGTTGGTAGGCGCGGTTCAGTGCCTGCCGGTTCCCAGGTCGTCCGAATAGCCGGCCTTCAGGCGAGACCACTGGGAGGTGGGACGTCCATTGGTACGCAGCGTGTCCATAATGTCCCCTTGCGGCCAGCCAGCTGGCGAGTCCTCCCACGTCTCCTGCCGCCCGTAGATGGTCAAGTCGAGCAATCGATAGTTGTTATCCATCGCCTCGACGCCGCGAATTGTGGTCCAGTAAGTCTCGAAGACGTTGGATCCTTGTCGCAGGTAGCAAACGATGTGCATCCTGCCCACCCGGCGTCCAACCAAGAGGATCTCGAGCGAGTCCTGGGCCGAGTACCAAGGCATTTCCCATCCCATGAAATTGCGGTACCGGGCGCCCTCTTCGTAGGGGCCTTGGCAAAACACGGCGAAGGTGACGTCGCGGGAATGAATGTAGGACAGCTCGCGGACCTGCGATGTAACCCAGGTGCACCCCTCGCACTGCTCCGGCGCAGGGTGGCCGGTGTGCCACATGAAGTAATAGGCAATGAGCATCCGGCGTCCCGCAAACGCGTCCAATAGGGTCACCGCGCCACGTTCGCCAATGAGCGGTGTGGCGCCGCCCACCTCGACCATGGGGAGCAGTCGGCGGGCAGCCGCAATGGCGTCGCCTTCTCTTGTGTGAGCCTTCTCTCGAACCCGCAATGCCTCCAGCTCCGCCTGGAAGGCGCTTCGATCGACTATTTTTGGCGCTCCAAGGTCATCTCTCATGATGTCTTTCATCCTTCTCTCCTTGCTAACCTCGGTCATCATTTCGCCTCTGCGTCGCGCCTTCGAGAGGCGGCTCCTTGAGGGTCGGTTATTATATCGACCCACTTCGGGTCAGGGGAGGCCTCGGCTCCGTAATTGTCGTGCCAGTTCCACCATTTGTACGTCGGGGTCTGCGGGTAACCAGCTGGCGAGTCCTCCCAAGTCTCCTGACGGCCGAGCGCCGTCATATCGAGGTAGTTCCAGGTGGTCCCCATCGCCTCGTCGCCGCGGCCGTTGATGAAGTATGTGCGGAACACCTTGCCGCCGTCGCGGATGAATGCATTGTGGCCGTGCCACTGGTCGACGCCGAAGTCGGTGTCGAAGCTGTCTGTGAAGGTGTACCACGGCATCTTCCAACCCATTCGTGCCTTCAGGCGCTCGATGTCCTTTTGTGGTGCGCGCGAGGCGTACGCCAGCGTGGTGTCGCGGGCGTTCAGATGCGCCAGGTGAGCGACCTGATCAGCGCCAAAAGAGCAACCGCGGCAGGCGTGCTCGGGCCAGCCGAACACCCCAGGCTCGAAGAAGGCGCGATACACAATCAACTGCCGGCGGCCCTCGAACAGGTCAAACAGGCTAACCTTGCCCTGGGGCCCCGCAAATTCGTACGCCTTCTCGACGGCCATCCACGGCATCCGCCGGCGTTCGGCGGCTAGAGCATCGCGGGAGCGGGTCAAGGCCTTCTCCTTCACAAGGAGCTGCTGCCGCGCAGCCTCCCACTCCTGCTGCGACACGATCGGGGGTATGTTCATCGCGAGATGTCCTTTCCCATGTCCCTTGTCTTCTCTCTCCTTGCTTGTTGCCATCTTATTTCTCCTTTTTTTTCCGAAACAGACCGAGACCATTCGCTCTGAAAGATTTTCTGCACTTGCCGATGCACACCGTCAGGATTTCTCCCGTGGCTCCGGCGATCATCACTGCTGTGCTTGCGATGCACGTTGGGAACATAGATCCCTTTTCTGAACTTCCGATTCGTCCGCGTCGATTTCGCTTCCGAAGCTGCCACCACACTTTCATCGATCACTGCTGATTCAGTTTCGCAAGCTCATTCGGGATATGTTTTGCTTCGATGCGGCTGCGCATAACTTGTCGTTGAATCGCGCCCACGTCCACGGCCAAGGGCGTGAGGCGTTCGTTAGGATGTTGCAGCGCGCTGCGCGTTCCCGCATATACCCTCTTCGCCTCACATTTACGCGGCTCATCGAGAAGCGCTCGGCCCGAGCCCTCGGTTGGCGACCGTGATCAAGATTGCCTTGTCGGTGATCTTCATGCCGTTCTCCTTTGAACTGAGATCTCGCGGTTCTGGAATCAACTTCGCCTCAATCTCAAAAAAAGACGAAACAGAGCCTAAGGCGTCTAGCATTCCGTCATTGTGTCTGGTGCGTTCCGGCCAGGGGCACGTCAGCTCTCACGTGCCTGCCGTGGCGTCTCGCCCAGCGACACATACCTCCGAGCGGGACGATGATGGTCGCTCCAAGTTGGGTCAAGGAATACTCGACAGCGACGGTGTTCGATCTCATGATGCGCCGAGCGATTAGTCCTGTGGATTCGAGATTGCGAAGAGTTCTGGTAAGAATCCGTTGGGAAATGCTTCCTAGGTGGCGGCGCAACTGCCCGTGTCGATAAGGCCTCTGTTTCAGCGAAAACAAAATCTTGGGTGTCCACCTCCCGATGAAGATCTGGGGCACCGTTCTCGATCTTTGCACTATCTTCATGTCCCGCCTCCCGCGAAAGCTTCTCGGTGGGTAACCTTTCAAGTTTCCTTCTCCGGCCTTTTCGCGCTAGGCACTGTCCCACCTTGCCAGTGCTTACGCGGTATGCGCAATTAGGAACACGCGTGTACCTAGGCCTTACTAGCTGGCATTAGCCTGCTCGTTTACGATTCCTGCCAGGCCGACTCGGCGGTCTTGGCCTCTCGTGCCACCTTCACTTGAAGTTGGGAGTGACTTCGTGTACCGGTTTTTCTTTTGAGACAGCTTCACGGCCAATGCCGTCAGCCCTCCGGCGGAAGTCGCGCTGGCGACGATCAACCCTATGCTTGCCAAACAGAATGGGCACATCGCATCACCTCTCGGTCGGTCGGCGAAGCGTGACCGCTTCGCCGCCTCTGTATGGATGACGGGGAAAGAGGGGCGATTTCTACATCAGTCGAGAAAAAGGAGCTGAGGGCCAAATGCTGATGATTACGCAGGGCTTACACACGTATTTGAAAGCCAGCCTGCTCCAAGGAAGCCGCGATTTCTTCTGGAACGGAATCAGAATTTTCTGAATGAAGACAGTAGGAAGAACTAGGGGCGTTTCTGGAGCAGGAACTCTCTGACGACAGGATCTTCGGCCAAGCCGACCGCGCGGTCATAAGCGTCTGAGGCCTCATGGATCTTACCGAGACCTTGCAGGAGGTGGGCGCGAACAGCCCAATACGGTTGATAGTGCGACACAGCGTCCGGGGCAATGGGCTCCAAAGCGGCGAGTCCTGCTTCTGGTCCCTCGGCTTCCGCAATTGCGGCGGCGTATCCAACTCGTGTGCCGAGCGCGGGCGATATGCGGACCAGTTGTTCGTAGAACAATGCTATCGCCGCCCAGTCGGTCCGGCCAGTGCGCGCACGCTCCGCATGTACCGACTGAATTGCAGCTTCAAGCTGAAACCTGCCGGAGCTCCCGCGTTTGGAAGCCTCGGCGAGATGATGTTCGGCCTCTTCCATCAAAGGAAGTGACCATTGCTTCGGGTCCTGCTCGGAAAGAGGAACGTACCGGCCATCAAGCGCCCTGCGTGCCGAGCGCCGTGCATCACAGTGCAGCATGAGAGCCAGCAGGCCTTGAATCTCAGCCACGGCGGGCATGAGCTGCAGAAGAACCCGCGCAAGCCAGATGGCTTCCTCGGCCAGATCGCGGCCACGCCGGTCGACGCCAAACATGTCGTCCCAGCCGATCCCGAAGGCAGCGTAGATAGCTTCAAGCACGGCATCGAGCCGCTCCGGCAAATCGCGCTCTTGCGGAATTTCAAACTGGATACCGCCATCGCGGATTTTTGTCTTTGCACGGAAGAGCCGCTGGCCCATAGTCTTCGGTGGGACAAGGAAGGCATCGGCAATACGAGCTGCGTCCAAACCCAGAACCGTCTGCAGCATAAGCGGCGTGTGCATGGCGGGATCAATCGCCGGGTGAGCGCACACGAAGAGCAGTTTCAGCCGTTCATCTGGAAATTCAGTCGACAAAGCCGCCTCCGGGGAATTTTCCTTCAGGAGCACAAGAGTCGGCTCGCTCGCTAAGACCACGCGCTGGTGACGAATAACATCAATAAGTGCATGGCGCGCTGCTGTGAGCAGCCAGGCCTCGGGGTTTTGCGGCACGCCGTCTCGTGGCCAGGTCTTGAGCGCGGCGACTAACGCCTCACTGAGGGCATCCTCAGCGCTGGCCAAGTCGTGCGTGTGGACGGAAAGGTACGCCACCAGGCGGCCGTAGGATTCTCGGGCCACGCGCTCTATGGTCCGCCCTACGGCGCTCCCGATGTCCTCGTGACTGCCTTTATTCATCCTTTGAACCCCCGGCGCATGGCTTCAGGCGCCAGCGGCCGGACTTCCACTGCGCCGATCGGTGCACCCGGGCATCGCGCAGCCCATTCGAGCGCGGCCTCAAGGGAAGGGAGTTCCAGGATGATGAATCCTGCCAGTTGCTCCTTCGTCTCCGCATAGGGCCCATCCTGCACGCGGCGCTTTCCCTCCCTAAGACGAACGGTCGTTCCCGTCTCCGGTACTTCAAGAGCATTGGCGCCGACGTAGACACCGGCCTCGACGAGCGCCTTGTGGTAAGCCCGCCAGGCGCCGAGATGGGGGTCGCTATAGTCGTTCTTCCGCATGGCAAACTCTTCCGGTGAGTGGTAGATCAGCAGGGCGAATTGCATCAAGGTTCTCCTTTTAAGGCGCCAGTCTTCAGGCGGTGGTCGGCGGTTTCGCGCCTGAACGTATGACGGACAGAAAGCGGTCCATTCTACAGCCTCACGAAATCTGCTGCGATTTCAACTGGGGTAGAAGCCCTTCGCTGCTCCTAATGTGCCGGGCAAACCAAGACAGCGGTAAACACTCAGCTAACCTGTTGTGAGATTGAACCTAAAATCACTGGCTGCGGCCCTCGCGGATCCCACCGCGAAAACCACAGATTCGGCTGGTTGCAGGGCTTGCGAAAGTGATTGAAAGAGAAGAAGCTTTGGTTGCGGCGGCCCGCAACCATCCGAATTTGTTGGTCCTGCGATTCAAACTGGAACTGATTCGGCTCCTAGCGTAGCCCCATCGCGGGAGATGAGGCTCTAGTAGACACTACGGCGTAAGCGCGGGTAATTCGATAGGGTCAAAGACCGCGCTCTCGTAGTAAAGTGAGAACGCGGCTGTGTCCCATCTTTTCCGCCCACGCCCGTGGTTGCGCCCATGGCTCGGCATCGACTTCCACCGGATCAGCGCCCCTCTCAAGCATCACTTTTGCCACTTCTGCCCGACCCCAGCGGCACGCCCACCCCAGCGGCGTGCTCTTCAAAATGCCGTCACGCAGGTCCATCCTCGCACCTGCGTCCAGTAGCATCTGGGCGAACGCCACTGCTTCTTCTTCCGTGACGTGCTCGCGCATTGCGGCAACCTCATGTAGCGCTGTCCGCGCAAAACTCGCGATTAGGTTGGGGTTACACCGCTCTAAGATAAGGTGGAAGCACGGCAGATACGTTGCCCGATCGAACTCGCGATTTCCCGCATACAGCCAAGGAATGTGGTGCCAGAAAAACAATGGTTCCATCAGCTCGCGGATCCATCGCTCATCGTTCCGTGGCCAATCGATCCGTTCCAGCGCCATTCGCACGATTTCCGGATCGCCGCCGCTCGCGCCAAAGTGCAGCAAGTCTTCTGCTAGCGATTTACCGGCTGAAACAATTCCGTCCTGCAGGACTCCGCGAGCCTCGTCCGCAAGCATCTGCCGCGCCAGATCGGTCTGCCGGTAAATTGCCGCCGTATCTGCGCTCACCACTCCGCCGCGCCGCCGCAGCAATTCGACCATGTCCCATTGCTTATGACTGAACGCACTGTAGACCGCCGAGCCGCTTGAGTCCACATGCACGTTCGGATTCGCTCCGCGCTTCAAGAGCGTCTCAGCCATCTCGCGCTTGCCAAGCGCCGCACAATACCAGAGGGGATATCCCTCGGAGTACGCCACCCAATCGCCTTCGCCCGAGGCGACGCGTTCATTTGGATCGAAACCGAAGTCCAGCAGCAGCGATAGAATCTCCGGCTGGTTGTGCTGCACAGCGACAGTGAGGAGCCCGCCCCCATCCCACCGAATTGGGTTCACGAGGGCCCCTTCGGCACGCCGCAGACGCAGCCACTTCATGTCGCCCGATACCACGGCCGCACGAGCCGCCTCGTCGCCGATTGCTTCTGCTTTGGGCACGCTGGGCACCGCGCCGCGCTTTCGCTCTTGCTCCTCGATGATCGCGACAATCTCGTCGTATCCGCGCTCCTTTGCAATTGTCCAAGCCGTAGTTGCGTCCCGGTGCGGATGTATGCCTTTCCGCGCATTCGCCCCGTGCTGCATCAAGAGCCGCACCATTTCCGGCAATCGCTTCATTGCCGCATAGTGGATGGGGCGATGCTCGTCGCCATACGACATCGTCAAATCGGCAAGTTCCGGTCGCGCCCGAACGATCGCGCGTACCTGAGCGAGATCGCCCGCGCCTACCGCATCAGCTATTCGCTTGACCGTTACGCCGTCCACATACGCCTTGAGTTTAGGCCAGCTCTCAAAACCGTAGCTTCGGGCAATCACCAGTTGCGCGTCGTGCAGTGCGAATTTCGAGGCGTCAGCTGTGCAATAATGCGCGTTGACCTCCTTTGTGGCGTCCGCCTCGCCGCCGGCAAATCCACGCAGCAACTTTTTCGCTTGTCGTTTCAGTTGTTCGAGATCTGGATGCTCCCGCATCCGACGGGTGGGTAACTTCTGTTTCACATGAGCTCC
>Ga0210383_10005109_pt1 | contig 11570 bp, 9 predicted proteins | sample IncBWC14OmetaG_FD_160072 | JGI IMG/M metagenome (GOLD analysis project Ga0210383, IMG submission 160072) | Forest soil microbial communities from Barre Woods Harvard Forest LTER site, Petersham, Massachusetts, United States - Inc-BW-C-14-O ...
TCCTCCCACGCGCGCTCGACATCTCCCCGGTCGAGGTGCAGGTAGCCAAGATTCAGCACCACTTTTCCGATACCGTCAAAGTGCGCATGCAGAGCGTAGATTTCCCGCGCCCGGGTTAGATCTTCGAGCGCCTCTTGCCAAACGCACTGGTACCGGCTGAGCGGGTTCTCGCGCGTGACCGCGGGTTGCTTGGGTGAAGAGCGGGAACGAAGCCGCCCGGATTGAACCCGCGTATCGATGCGCTTTCGAAGTTGCAGGGCCAGCAGCCGCCGGACGTACGCCGCATTCACCAGGGTGCGGGCGAGATTGACGTGATTCGGATCTTGCCGCGCGTACATTCCGATAGCCCGGGCAAAGTGCTCGAGTGCCTTGGTGTATTCTCCCGATCGCCGGATGATGCGGCCGCGCGCCGACTCGATGTTCCCGAGGGCCACGTAGTGATCGGTTGATTTCAAAACCGACTCAGCCCGATCCAGGATCTGCAGCGCGTCCCGCGACATTCCCTTCTGGAAGAGAAGCCAGCTCTCCTGAATCTGAATCACGGAGGTGAACATATCGTCGTGGTCTGCCTGCGCCATTTCACGCGCCTGGACAATGTCCTTTAACGAGGCTTCGTACTCGCCCTTTTTTCGGTGCGCGCGCCCTTTCCAGAAATGCGCCCAGGCGGCCAGGGAGGTGTCGGGAATGTCGCAGCAGGTCTTGAGGACCAGGTCCAGGGTATCGATGGCCGCATCCAGTTCGCCGGTGGTGAAATGGCGAAAGCCATCGACCATGCGCATACGCAGATAGTCGTCGACCGGGAGCTTTTTCCGGCAGCCGGCAGGGAAGCGGCTAAGCAATGCATCGAGCAGGCGGTGATCGCGATATCCCACGTCGACCCACTGCGCGATGAGAAGCAAGAGGCTGGCAGCGTTGGGTGATTCGGCACGAAGCCTCTCGATTTCGGCAGCGGCGCCGGTCAGCATCTGTACGCCCGCTTTCATGCGCCGAAGGCGGAGCGCCGAGCTCAGTTCCTCCGCAAATTGCCTTCCGAGAGGCATCTCGTATCTCCTTTTCCAGTTGACCGGATCGGTCGAGCAGGCGAATCGGGCGTGGCGCGTTCTCCACCGGCTAACAGCATATAAGTTATGCCAAGCTAAGCGACTAGCGCTGCTGGAGCCGATTATGACCCGGCACGGGAGTTCTCGTCCACTCGTCCGAATCGGACGAGTGGCTGTTGCCAGCGCCTCCAGCCATGTTCTCTACTCGTCGCCATGCAGCGCTGCGGCACAGCATCGACCCGGAACATTCGCCGCGATGATCACTTTCGCAGAGGAGCTTAATGACCGCGACCATTACCGTCCCGTACATTCCCGGACCTTTTTATCAATCCGGACCCGAGATCCTCACCCAGGAAGCCGTGGAATTTCTCCATGCGCTCGATGCGCGCTTCGGGGCCGCCCGGCTGGGTCTGCTCGAGGCGCGGCGCCACCGCCATCGTGCGTTTGACCGCGGTGAGTTTCCTGCGTTCCTTCCGGAGACCGAGCAGATCCGCAACGCCGACTGGACTGTAGCGGCAATTCCGTCAGAATTGCTCGACCGCCACGTGGAGATCGCCGGACCGCCGGAACGCAGGGCGATGATCAACGCTCTCAACTCCGGGGCCACGGTGTTTGTGGCCGATTTCGAAAACGCAAATGCGCCCACCTGGAACAACTGCATCGACGGCCAGCGCAATCTCATTGACGCCAACCGGCGCTCGATCAATTGGTGTTCGAGCGACGGCCGCATGTATGGCCTGCGGCCGAATCCCGCCGTCGTGTTTGTGTGCCCGCGTGGCTGGCATATGGTGGAGAAGCATTTCCTGGCTGCGGGCGCGCCCATCTCCGCATCGTTGTTCGATTTCGGGCTCTATTTCTTCCACAACTACCGTACCCTGCTGGACCGGGGCTCTGCGCCCTACTTCTACCTTCCCAAGCTGGAGAGCCATCGCGAGGCCCGGCTATGGAACGATGTCTTCGTCTTCGCCCAGGAGTACGTCGGCATACCCAAAGGAACCATTCGGGCCACGGTGCTGATCGAAACCATTCCTGCCGCCTTTGAGATGGACGAGATCGTTTACGAGCTCCGCGACCACTCCGCCGGCCTGGCCTGGAGCCGCTGGGACTACCTCTTCAGCTTTATCCAGAAGTTCAGGAACCGCCCCGATTGCGTGCTGCCGCAACACTGTGACCTGACGATGGAGCAGCCGTTCCTGCGCTCCTTTGCAGAACTGCTCGTCCAGACGTGTCACAAGCGGGGCATTCACGCCATCGGCGGAATGGCGGCACAAATTCCGATCCGGAACGATGCCATGGCGAACGAAGAAGCCATGCAGCGGGTGAGACACGAGAAAGTGCGCGAAGTGGTGGCGGGACATGATGGCACCCGAGTTGCACATCCCGGCCTGGTTCCCGTTGTCCGCGCGGTTTTCGATGAGTACATGCCCCAGGACAACCAGATCAGGAACAACCAGACCGGCATGCCATCGGCATCGCACGCGCAGGTCACGGCGAACAAGCTGCTGGAAGTACCGCGCGGGCGGATCACAGAATCTGCCTTGCGGCGCAACCTCGAAGTTGCGCTCCGTTACGCGGAGTCCTGGCTCAGGGGTAGCGGCGATGTGCCCATTTACAACCTCATGGAAGATGCCGCGACGGCGGAGCTATGTCGAGCTCAGCTCTGGCAGTGGATCCGCTATCACGCCCGGCTCGAAGATGGCCGGATGATCACTCCGGAACTGCACGAGCGTGTGCTCGCGGAGACCCTCGAAGACATCTGCGCGTCGATGGGAGTTCAGGCGTACGCCGCGTCGAATTTTGATCGCGCCTGCGAACTGGTGATGGAACTGAGCACGGGCGAGTTCCACGAGTTTTTGACCAGCGCGGCTTACGGTGATCTGGCGTAACTCAATCTTCGCGCAGCAGCACGATTGGATTCACAGTCAGGGCGCGTTGAGCGGGAATCCATGTAGCCAGCAACCCGAGCAGCAACATTGCCGCCACCACTCCCGCCAGCACCAGCGGATCGCGCGGCGTCGCCTGGTACACGATAGACGCCAGAACCCGGCTGGCCAGAACTCCCAGCACCAATCCGGCAGCCGAACCGACGGCCAGCAACTTCACTGCGCGGCCCAGGGCGGGGCCCAGCACCTCTCGGCGCTGCGCACCCAGGGCCACGCGAATTCCGAGTTCCTTGAGGCGCTTGCTTACCGAGTAGGCCGCCATCCCAAAGATGCCGGTGATCGAGAGGATCGCGCCCATGAGGCCCAGGACCCCGAGCGCCGTGGTGGCTACGCGCGCCGGGAACATTACCACTTCGAGGGATTGGTTCCACGTCTCGATGTCGGCGGGCAGCCCAGCGTCGAGCTCGCGAATTTTGTTTCTCATCGCTGACGCCAGTTGCTGGGGATCGCGACCGGAACGCACCAGCACCTGCGAATAACCCGACGGGTATCGCAGAAAGGAGAGAAACATGGCCGCGTTCTGGTTTTCGGTGAGGCTCATGTATTTTCCGTCTTCGACGACACCCACCACCTGGACATGGGTTCCATCCTGCATCCGGTAATACCGGCCTACTGCATTTGGCACTGAGCCAAAGATCCGGCGGGCGAATTCGCGATTGACGACCGCCACCGGCGGCGCGTCTTTGTCATCGTGCCAGGTGAAGTCCCGCCCTGCGAGCAGGCTGGTGCCGGCCGCATCAAAATACCTCGGCGACACTTCGTACCGGAAAGTCATGGAAGCGACATGCGATTGGCTCAGGTCCCGGGTCTCATCCTTGAATACGTTCTCGGTGTTGCCCGCGGCATTGATCAACGGGGCGTAATTATTCACGACCGCCACTCGGTCGACGCCATGAATCGACTGCGTCGCATCGATCATGCGCCGTTGCATGGCCGTCCAGGTGTCGGTTCGGTAGCCGGCCATGGCCAGGTTTGTGCCTGCCAGCATGGTGTTGCGGGGTTCAAAACCGAAGTTGCTGTGCAGGCCGCGCTCCAGGCCGCGAATGGCGACCAACGATGAGGTCACGAGAAGAGCGCAGATCGCGATCTGGATGACGAGGAGAACATCGCGGACCGTCATTCTCCGCCCGAACTGGCCGCTCGGCCCTGCCTTGACGATCTCATAGGGATTGGCTCTCAAGACCTGGCGCACCGGGACCATTCCGAATAGGAATCCACTCACCAGAGCTAATGCCAGTGCCACCACGTAAAGTCTTGCATCCGGGCTGATCGGCAAATGGATTGGAGCCCCCGGAAACGGCTGCCATCCCGCCAACTCGCGCAAGAGCACTACGCTGCCTGCCAGGCCAAGCGCGCCGCCGGCAAGCGAAATCACCACCGCTTCGGTCAGGAGTTGCCGCAGGATGCGCTGCCGGCTCGATCCCAGAGCGAGCCGCAACGCCACTTCGCGCGAACGATCCGCGGCATGGGCTGCAAATAGGCTGCCCAGGTTGGCGCAGGCGGCCAGCAGAATCAAGCCGGCCAGCAGCATCAGGCCTCCGACGAAGGCCTGCGCCGGACGGGAAAACACGAAGAGCCCGGGACGGCCCAGCGTGTAAGTCTTGTGTTCCACTTCTTTGGGATACGTCTTTTCGAGACACGCGCCAATGGCGTTCAGATCGGCTGTCGCCTGGGCGGGGGTCACACCCGGCTTCAGATGTCCGAGGATTTCGAATACTTCGCGGTTATTGATGCTGCGCGTGTTCAGGAACTTCTCGCCGTCCGCGTCTTCGTTGATGATGGGAATGAAGAAGTCCGGTGACATAAATGCCAGGGTGCCGCGGAATTCCGGGGGTGCCACGCCAATAATCGCGAAGGGATGCTTGTTAACGAGAATCGTTCTGCCCACCACTTGCCGGTCGTCCTGGAAATGGGTGTGCCAATACGCATAACTCAGTACGAGGTAGGGGGCGCTGTTGGACCCCTTCTCATCCTGAGAGTGAAAGAAGCGTCCCAGAAACGGCTGAATCCGGAGTTCATCGAAGTAATTCCCGCTGGTTGCCCAACCGTTGGCCTGGGCTGGATCGTTGCCGGTGTCGAGGCCCGCAAATTCCATGCGGATCGCGGCCAGGTCGTCGAAGGTGTGGTTGCGTTCCCGAAAATCGCGATAGTTGGGATAGGATTGCCAGCCGGAACCGTCCCCGTTTTCAAGTCCCCAGAGGCTCTCGGGTTGGGGCACACGCAGCGGACGGAGAATAAGCGCATCCATCACGCCGTAGACGACGGCGTTGGCGCCAATGGCGAGGGCCAGCGAAACGATGGCTGCAAAGGCGAAGCCCTTGGACTTGCGCAATACCCGCAACGCAAACCGCACGTCGCGCCAGAGCGTATCCAGAAAGTTGCCGCCCAGGGCTTCGAAGCTTTCCTCCTTGAATCGTTCGCGCGCGCCAAACTCGATCCGCGCCTGCCGCTGGGCCTCGGCGCGAGTCATGCCCGATCGTTCCAGATCGTCGGCCCGATGCTCGATATGCGAACGCAGTTCCTCATCCAGGTCGTCGGCAACGGCGGAACGACGGAAGAACTTGTTTGCCAGAGAGCGAAAATACCCAGGAAGATTCATACTTCCTCCGGTCGTGCGGCGAGGACCGACGTCATGGCGACGGCCAGCCGGTTCCAGCCCTCAGTTTCCTCCTGCAAGCGTTTGCGCCCTTCCGGCGTGAGTTCGTAGAACTTGGCGCGGCGATTGTTTTCGGATGTGCCCCAATCAGACGTCAAGAGTCCCTGGCGCACCAGTCGGAACAAGGCGGGATAGAGCGCCCCTTGTTCGATCAGCAGCGCGCTCCCGGAAATCTGCCCGATACGCAGGAGAACTCCGTAACCGTGCAGCGGGCCTAACGAGACGGCTTTGAGGATGAGAAGGTCGAGGGTTCCGGGAAGGAGCTGGGCCTGATCATTCATGGACCCTCCTAAGATGCTTAGGAGATTAAGGCCATCTCTCCTAAGCTGTCAAGGAGAAAGATGCGTCCGCTGGAATGGATGCGGGGTTGAGACGGCCGTAGCCGATGCGTATTCTCCGAAAAAAGAGGTAAATTAAAAATAATTAAATTCATTAACCATGATTAAGTAACCTGTGTCATACTCTATTTCAAAGGCGCGGGTGGGCCTTCCCCCTATTCATGGCTACTGAGATCACAAGTCCCGTTGGAGTCCACGAGCCCTCACTTCCCGAGGTCTACTCCAGCGTACGGATTTCCCGGTCGCCGTTTTACTGGAGGCGGCTGGCGGGTTTCCTGGGGCCGGGATTTCTGATTGCCGTCGGTTACATGGACCCGGGCAATTGGGCCACCGACATCGCCGGCGGATCGCGCTACGGTTACACGCTGCTCTCGGTCATCATGGTCTCCAACCTGATGGCCATCCTGCTGCAAAGCCTGTCGCTCAAGCTGGGTGTGGCTACGGACCGCGACCTGGCGCAGCTCTGCAGAGAGAGCACCGGCCGGGTGGGGAGTTTCATCCTGTGGCTGATGGCGGAGATCGCGATCGCCGCCTGCGACATGGCCGAAGTGATCGGCTCGGCCATCGCCCTGCAACTACTGTTCCACATTCCGTTGTTTTATGGAGTGCTGATCACGGGGCTCGACGTGCTGCTGATCCTGCTCCTGCAACGGTGGGGATTCCGCCTTGTGGAAGCGCTGGTGATTGCCCTCATCGGCACCATCTTCGTGTTGTTCGCAATCCAGATGGTGCTTTCCAAGCCGGATTACCTGCCCGCGCTGCACAGCCTCTTCGTTCCTTCAAAGTCGATCATCACGGACCCTGGCATGCTGTTCATCGCCATCGGCATGCTGGGCGCAACCGTGATGCCGCACAATCTTTACCTGCACTCTTCGATCGTGCAGAGCCGGCGCTACTCGCGCACCCCCGCGGGCAAGCGCGAAGCCATTCGCATGGCCAACATCGATTCGGCCTTTGCGCTCACTGTAGCCCTGTTTGTGAATGCCGCGATCCTGATCGTAGCCTCCGCTGTGTTCCATCGCAGCGGGCATTTCGAGGTGGCGGCCATCGAGGATGCCTACAAACTGCTAAGCCCGCTGGTCGGGGCGGCGGGCGCGAGCACGTTGTTTGCCATCGCGCTGCTGGCCTCGGGACAAAACTCGTCGATCACCGGGACGCTTGCCGGACAGGTGGTGATGGAAGGTTTTATTCATCTCCGTGTCGCGCCTTGGCTGCGGCGGCTCATTACCCGTTCTATCGCCATCATTCCCACCATCGTGGTGGTCGCGTTGTGGGGCGAGCACGGGACTGAGAAGCTGCTCCTTCTCAGCCAGGTGATTCTTTCCCTGCAACTGAGTTTCGCGGTGGTCCCCCTGGTGATCTTCACCGGGAACAGGAAGAGGATGGGCGAGTTCACCAATGCGCCGTGGCTTAAAGCGCTATCGTGGACGACAGCGGCAGTGATCGCGGGCCTGAACGGGTGGTTCCTTCTCTTGATGTTGCGGTGAAGACTTTCGCCGCACTTTAGGCACCCGTCCCGGGCTCAAACACGCAGGGCAGACAACACGAAGGCCGGTCTGGCTTGGCGTTGAACAAATTCTCTGATCCCAAACCTCGGATACGTAATCAATACATTTGAGGAGACATTTGTGAGAGACCTGGCTCTCTGGATTATGGTCTTTACTTTGGTGGTTCTGCCGTTGGTGTTGGTGATGATTGGGAAACGCACGGCCAGATCGCGTGTAAGTTCAGCGGACAACAATGAGTCCAAAACTGACGGACTTCGCTATGCTCGCGGGTTTGGGGGAGCTGCGAGCGCGTTGCCGGTTCTTCTGCTGCTTCTCGGATTCTTGCCGGAACAAACTTCGCAGAGCCTTCCGGCCGCTTTATTTGTCTTGATTGTCATCGCGGGCGCCTTGGCGGGTCTTTGCGGGCTCTGCCTCTACCTGTTCCATGGCCGAGGGGCAGAGCGATGGACCGGCTCACTCGCTTCTGTGATGGCGATCGGCCTCTTGATTCTTTTCGCGCTGGCGAGCGGGGCCGCTGCATAAGCAGGGGCAGCATCCTGTTCCGGTGCTGAACTCCAAACAACTTAGTAAGGCTTGATGGTTCGAATGAACGTCGTCGCCGTGCCATCAGCAGGATTGACGAAATGCACGTCGGCCGGGTCGCGCCGCGGAGTGTCAACCGAAAACACCACCAGCGGCGCTTCGACAACATCCGGAATGCTGTGCACGACGTTGCGGCGAAAGAAGAGCAATTGGCCGGGGCCAAGCACCATCGGCTCGCCGCCCGCAACCACGAATGTGCCGCGGCCCGAAATCACCTGCAAATACTCATCGCATGTCTTGTGGAAGTGTGCCGGCACCGGCCTGTAAATCCGAAACAGCCGTGAACTCGCCGCCGCCTCATCAGTCAGGCGCATGTCGAGCAACATCGTATCCGCGGTCGATGGAAACTTGCCGGCCAGTGCATGAAGATCGAACGTTGACGTTTCCCCCGCTGTACCCACACTCTTGCCATCGGACATGACTTCACCCCTTCTCTTATTCGGGCCGTCAGAGAGCGGTTCGCGGCCACGCTTGCCCGTACCCGGCTACCATAGGAGCCATGCACGTTCTCTCCGCTGAGGAAATGCAGGCATGCGACCGCGCCACCACCGAGCGGTTCGGAACTCCATCGGTCGATTTGATGCGCCATGCGGCCAAGTCGATTGCGGCACTGGCGCGGCAGCAGTTTTCCGATGCAAAACGCATCACGGTCCTTTGCGGGCGCGGCAACAATGGCGGGGACGGCATGATGGCGGCGCGGCTGCTTGCCGATGCCGGCGCGGCCGTCACCGTTGTTCTGCTGGGGTCGCCCCCTGAGATCAAAGGCGATGCGGCGGTTGCCTGGCGTGAACTCGAAGCCGCCGGAACGTGCCAGCTTCGAATCGTTGACGCAGCGGGGGATCTGGCCCGGCACAACGACGCGCTCCAGACCGACCTGATTCTCGACTCCGTGCTGGGCACGGGTTTCAAGCCCCCGTTGAAGGGCCTCGCGCTGGCTGCCTTGGAGTGGCTGAAAACAAATGCGCTAGCGGTCCCGATACTCGCGATCGATTTGCCATCGGGCTGGCCGGCCGATGAGACGCAAGCCACGGTCGACCGTCCGGTGTTTCCCGCCGATTCTGTCGTCACATTTACAGCTCCCAAGCCGGCCCACGTTTTCGGCCAGTTGACGCGGTCATGGGATCAGCCCGTGGTCGTTGCGCCGATCGGCTCGCCCGACGAGGCGATTGTTTCCGCGCTGGATATCGACTGGGCCGGATCCGCGCAGGCGCTTACGCTCGCACCTCGCGCCGCCGATGCGAACAAGGGCAAGTTCGGACATGTTCTGGTGGTCGGCGGCTCTTTTGGATCGGAGGGCGGCAAAGCGGGAGCTCCAGCGATGGCTTCGGTCGCGGCCATGCGCGTGGGAGCAGGACTGGTGACGGCGGCCACTCCGGCGCCCGCGCTGGCCGTAGTCTCGAGCCACGCCCCTGAGTTGATGACCTGGCCGCTGATCGCAAATGATGCCGGACAAGCTTCGCCGGCCAATCTCGAGGGCGAATTTGTGTCGCGCTTGACCAAGGGCATCTCAGTCCTTGCCATCGGACCCGGACTTGGCCAGAGTGATGACACTTCTCAATTCTGCGTGGGACTGCTGGAGGCTACGACGATGCCCGCGGTCATCGATGCAGACGCGCTCAATATCCTGGCGAAGCAGCCGGACGTTCTCATGCGGCTCGCTCGCAATGGACGCACGGTTGTTCTTACGCCTCATCCGGGAGAGATGGCCCGGTTGGCGGGCATGACCACGTCTGAGGTTCAAGCCCGGCGTCTCGAGGTGGCGCGGGATTTTGCGCAGAAGCACAATGTGACAATCGTGTTAAAAGGTGCACGCACGCTGATTGCCCATCCCACCGGCCGCGTGGCCGTGAATACCACCGGCAATCCGGGCATGGCGAAAGGCGGCAGCGGTGACCTGCTCACCGGCATGGTGGCGGGGATCCTTGCGCAATATAAGGAAGATCCCGAGCGCGCCGTCGAAGCGGCGGTCTTTCTCCACGGGCTCGCTGCCGACTTTGCAGTCCGCGAAGAAAACGAGCACACCTTGCTCGCCACGGACAGTCTTCCTCATCTTTCTCGGGCTTTTCGCTTTCACTCTCGCACCGGGAACGGTTATGTTTGGTTGCAGGGGCTGCCGGGGGGCTCGAGCCCTCATGAACAGGACTTCGTTCATGGGGTGACTGGAGTGGGTACCGGGAAGGGCTCCCGCGAGGCAGCAGAATGAGCAAGGATGCCCCTGTGGCCGAAGGCCGGACACACCAGTTCATTACCCGTAGCGGTGCGGACACGATCGAGGTGGGCCGCAAGCTGGCTGGGATTTTGAGGCCGCCGCAACTTCTGCTTTTGCGCGGCGAACTAGGTACCGGAAAGACTACCCTGGTGAAGGGCATCGCCCAGGCCCTGGACGCCGCCGAGCCCGAAGAGGTGACCAGTCCCACCTTCACGCTCATTCATGAGTACGATGGAACGCTTGATGGCAAGCCGGTCAAGCTCTTCCACATCGATGTGTACCGCCTGGAGAGCGAACGCCAGTTGGAGACCCTCGGCCTCGATGAACTGCTGACGCCTGATGCGCTGGTGCTGGTGGAGTGGGGCGACAAGTTCAAGAGCATCAAGAAGCGCGCCACCGGCGAAATCGTGATCAGCTCCGAGGGCGGCGATGCGCGCAAGATCACGGTCACACTGAAGGAATAGTGGAGTTCGCGGATCGACGGCTGTTGCTTGGCCGCTGCTTAGCCCCGAACTTCACACGGCGCCGCCTTCTGAAGATATGAGCACTCCGTCGAATGTCGGGCACGAGGCCGCTTGTTGCGGATCCTGTGCCGTACCTTCGAGTGCGCCGGCGGCCGGTCTTTCGCGTGAGGTCGCCTGGCTCCAGTATGTGACCATCGCCTGGATGTTGGTGGAGTGCGCGCTGTCGCTTGCCGCCGCTGCCCAGGCGCACAGCGTGGCTCTTCTTGCATTTGGGTCTGACAGCCTGATCGAGTTGCTGTCGGCCTCCGTGGTGCTTCTGCAGTTCCTGCCTCGATTTCCACTCAAGAATGTGCACGCGGAGCGGGCCGCCGCGGTGCTATTGTTCCTGCTGGCCGGCGTGGTGGTGATCATCGCGGCGCTTGCCTACCGCACTCCGATGGAGACGAGTTGCCTTGGAATCGGCGTCACTGCGGCGGCGCTGATCGCCATGCCGGTGCTGGCCTGGCTGAAGCGCAAGCATGCGCGCGCTGCGAATAATCGAGCCCTGGCTGCGGACGCGGTGCAGTCGGCCACCTGCGCTTATCTGGCGGCGGTCACGCTGGCCGGCCTGGTGATCTACGCGCTATGGCACGTTCGGTGGGTGGACACTGTTGCCGCCTGCGCCGCCGTGCCCGTTCTCATCATCGAGGGTCGGAGGGCATGGTGTGGCGAAGGATGCGGCTGCACCGACTAGCCAACCGATCAAGGGGCACCGCTGGGATTATGCCAGCCGCCGTCTGCCGCGATGAGCGCATCCGCCTGTTTCGGCCCCCAGGTGCCACGCTTGTATG
>Ga0210383_10005110_pt1 | contig 11569 bp, 23 predicted proteins | sample IncBWC14OmetaG_FD_160072 | JGI IMG/M metagenome (GOLD analysis project Ga0210383, IMG submission 160072) | Forest soil microbial communities from Barre Woods Harvard Forest LTER site, Petersham, Massachusetts, United States - Inc-BW-C-14-O ...
CGGGCAGCGTGGACAGCAGGATGCGCCGCAGCGCGTTGCCAACGGTGATTCCGTAGCCGCGTTCGAGCGGTTCCGCGGAAAATTTGCCGTAGGAAGGAGTGACTTCCTTCTCGTCGAACTCGACAGTTTTGGGTTTGATCAGATCTCGCCAGTCGTTTTGCATAGTCTGTGCTCTTTTTTCCCGATGGATTTCCCGCGCCCACACAGGTCCACCACGGACCGGGACGCCGAATCGGTAGCCTCCGCCTTATCTTGAGTAATGCTCGACTATCAGCTTCTCGCTGATCGGCATCGTCAGTTCAGCGCGCGCCGGCAGCGACCGGAGCGAGCCGCGGAATTGTTCGCGCTCGAGTGCCATCCACGGCGGTACGCCGCGGCGCTGCGCCATCTCGATTGCCTCGACGATCACCTTCTTGGTGCGGCTCGCCTCGGCCACGCTTATCACACTGCCAACCTCGACCAGCGTCGAGGGAATCGTAACCTTCTTGCCGTTAACCTGGATGTGCCCGTGGCGGACCACCTGACGCGCCTGCGCCAACGAACTCGCAAAGCCGAGACGGTAGACGACGTTGTCGAGCCGGCGCTCGAGCAATACGAGCAGATTCTCGCCCGTGATTCCGTCCATCCGTTCCGCCATCGCGAAGTATTCCGAGAATTGGCGTTCCATCATCCCGTAGATGCGCTTGACCTTCTGCTTCTCGCGCAACCGAATCGCGAATTCAGAGAAACGCGTGCGCGCCTGTCCGTGAGCGCCGGGCGGATAGTTGCGCCGCTCGATCGCGCACTTGTCGCTGTAGCATCGCTCTCCCTTGAGGAAAAGTTTCAGTCCTTCGCGCCGACATAAGCGACATACGGGCCCTAGGTTCCTTGCCATGTTCTATATTGCCTTCTTCAATTGCGAGTACTTCGGTTCAGACGCGGCGCCGTTTTGGCGGACGGCATCCGTTGTGCGGAATCGGCGTAACGTCCTTGATCGATATGACGCCGAGGCCCGCCGCTTGGAGCGCGCGCACGGCCGATTCGCGGCCGCCGCCGGGCCCTTTGACGTGAACGACAACTGCACGCATCCCGACTTCCGAGCATTTCCGGGCGCAAGCCTCCGCGGCCATCTGAGCCGCGTACGGCGTGCCCTTGCGCGATCCCTTGAAGCCGACCGAACCGGCACTCGACCAGGCAATCACGGTGCCCTGCTGGTCGGTGATCGTGACGATCGTGTTGTTGAAGGTCGCATGCACATGCGCGACGCCTTCGGGCACGTTGCGGCGGACCTTCTTGCGACGCGGCGCAGGAACAGGCGCGCCGGCGGCACCGGCAGCGGCAGGCGCAGCAACGCCCTTCTTCTCGGGCGCTTCTTTGGTCTCTTTAATTTCTTCAGCCATTCTTTTCTTTTTTCAGCGAATCCGTATTTGCGATGATTATCGGGTGAAAATTTCGTTAGTGTCGCGCGTTTTGAATGCTAGCCTTTTGGTGGCGCCATCTTCTTGCCCGCTACTACCTTGCGCGGGCCCTTTCGGGTGCGCGCATTGGTGTGCGTGCGCTGGCCACGGACCGGAAGTCCGCGGCGATGCCGAATGCCGCGGTAGCATCCGAGATCCATCAGACGCTTGATCGACTGCTGAAAATCGCGGCGCAGATCGCCTTCGACTTCGTAATCGGTGTCGATCACCTGGCGGATGTGGACCTGCTGATCGGCCGACAAGTCGTCGGTCTTGGTCGCAGGATCAACCTTCGCTGCGGCGAGAATCTTGATCGCGCTCGGCCGGCCGATGCCGTAGATATAAGTGAGCGCGATATCCATCCGCTTGTTCTTCGGCAGTTCGACTCCAGCTATACGTGCCATCGCGAGACCCTTCCTAGCCCTGGCGCTGCTTGTGGCGCGGGTTGGAGCAGAGGATGCGCACGACGCCCTCGCGACGCACGACCTTGCAGTTCTTGCAGATTTTTTTTACGGAAGCTCTTACTTTCATAGTCGTAAATCTCTATCGCATCCGGTATGTGATTCGGCCGCGGGTTAGGTCGTAGGGGGACAGTTCCACCGTGACTTTGTCGCCGGCCAGGATTTTTATGTAATGCATGCGCATCTTGCCCGAAATATGAGCCAACACCTTGTGCCCGTTGTCGAGCGTCACTCTGAACACCGCATTTGGGAGTGCTTCCTGCACCGTCCCCTGTACTTCGATCGCGTCGCCTTTAGACATTAGTTACCAATTCGCTCAGGATTTCCGGGCCGTTGGAGGTAATCGCGATGGAATGCTCGAAGTGGGCAGATAGTTTACCGTCCGCCGTCACCGCAGTCCAGCCATCGGAAAGTATCTCCAAATCAGCGGTTCCCTCGTTAACCATCGGCTCGATAGCCAGCGCCATCCCTTCGCGGAGGCGCGGATTGGGCATCCCCGGGCGGAAATAATTGGGCACCTGCGGGTCTTCGTGGAGGCGGCGGCCGATACCGTGGCCGGCAAAGTCGGTTACGACTGAGAAGCCAGCGCGCTCGACGGTATCCTGCACGGCGCGCGCGATATCGCTGATGCGATTGCCAGCGCGCGCCTGCGCAATACCAGCATAGAGGGAGTCGCGCGTAACTTTGAGCAGCCGGGTCACGCGATCGGGCACGGGGCCGACCGCGACCGTGCGGGCCGAGTCGCCGTAGAAGCCTTCGTACACGACGCCGAAATCGAGGCCGACGATGTCGCCGGCTTTCAGTTTGCGGCTCGACGGGATGCCGTGAACGATTTCGTTGTTAATCGAAACGCACAAAGTCTTCGGATAAACGACGTCGCCCGGCTTGTAGCCTTTGAACGCCGGTTTCGCGCCTTTTTTGTAGGTCAGTTCTTCGGCCAGCTTGTCGAGTTCTTCCGTCGTAATTCCCGGTCGCACCGCCGTCGCGAGCGCCTCGAGGATCTCCGCAACGATCTGGCTCGCCTGACGCATGACGGCGATTTCGGCCGGGGTCTTAATAGTAATCATGATTGGGCGCTCGTGCGGGCCTCACTTGGGGGGTACTGCGGCGCCGTTTACTGCGTTGAGGATTCGCTTTTCTACTTCGTCGGTGCGTCCGACGCCGTTAACCTGTGCGAGCAAGCCGAGGCGGCCGTAGTGGGCGAGGAGCGGCTTGGTGGTTTCGGCAAAAACTTTGAGGCGTTCGCGGACGGTCTCTTCGGCGTCATCTTCGCGCTGGTAAAGATCGCCGCCGCATTTGTCGCATACGCCGGGATTTTTCGGCGGCTCGAAGGATACGTGATACATCGCATTGCATTTCGCGCAGGTGCGGCGTCCGGAAATTCGCTTGACGATTTCTTCATCGGGCACGATTACCGCCACGACCTTGTCGAGTTTCAGGTGGTAGTGGTCGAGCCCCTTTGCCAGCGCTTCGGCCTGCGACACGTTGCGCGGGAAGCCGTCGAGGATGAAGCCGGGGCGGGCGTCTTCCTTGCGCAGGCGGGAATCGACGAGCTTGAGCACGAGGTCATCGGGGACCAACTGGCCGCGATCCATGTAGCTGGCCGCCTCGCGGCCGAGATCCGAATCTTCGCGCACGACGGCGCGCAACAAGTCGCCGCTGGCAACCTGCGGAACTCCCCACAGCGTCGCGAGCGCCCGCGCTTGCGTACCCTTGCCCGCACCCGGCGGACCCAGCAGCACGACCCGCACCAGTTAAGCGCTCCCCGTGCCGGTTGGAGTTTTGTCGGGGTTGTCACTCGCCCTGTCGGACCGCATCTTCTTGCTGATGTTCGGCTTCTTGGTCTTGACGCGGCCGCGGCGCATGAAGCCTTCGTAGTTGCGGGTCAACAGATGGGTTTCGATTTGCGCGACGGTGTCGAGTGCGACGCCGACGACGATCAGCAGCGCGGTGCCGCCGAAGAAAAAAGGAACGTTGAAGCGCGCGATCAATATGGTGGGCAGGACGCATACGGCGCTGACGTAAAACGCGCCGCCGAGCGTGATGCGCGAGAGCACGCGATCGATGTAGTCGGCGGTGAAACGGCCGGGGCGGATGCCCGGGATGAAGCCGCCGTACTTTTTCAGATTGTCGGCGACGTCGACCGGGTTGAAGGTGACGGAGGTGTAGAAATAACAGAAGAAAAAAATCAGGGCGACGTAAACGATGTCGTAGTAGAAGCCGCCGGGGGTCAGGTAGCTCGCGTACGGTTTCAGGAACGGGACGAAGGTCGCGAGCGTCGCGGGGAATACCAGCAGCGCGGAGGCGAAAATCGGCGGGATAACGCCCGAGGTGTTGATCTTCAGCGGCAGATGCGAGCTCTGACCGCCGTAAACGCGGCGGCCGACGACGCGGCGCGCATATTGGATCGGGATGCGGCGCTGCGCGGTCTCGATATAGACGATGCCGGCGATGACGGCGGCGGCGATGGCGAGAATAAAGATGAGCAGGAAAATGCTCATCTCGCCCTCGCGCACGAACTGCGCGGTGGTGCTGAGTGCGCTCGGCAGGCGCGCGACGATTCCAGCCATGATGATCAGCGAGATACCGTTGCCGATGCCGCGCTCGGTCACCTGCTCACCGACCCACATGAGGAACATCGTGCCCGCCGTAAGCGTGATCACGGTCATGACGATGAAAGAGGGGCCGGGATTGTAAACGATACTGCCGCCGCCGGGCGCCGATGCTTTTTCGAGCGCGATCGCGAACATCGTGCCCTGGAACAGCGCCAGCAGCACGGTGCCGTAGCGCGTGTACTGGGTAATCTTGCGGCGGCCGGCCTCGCCTTCTTTGTATAGCTCGTCGAGGTAAGGGGATGCGATTTTCAGCAGGTCGAGAACGATGGCGACGGAGATGTACGGCATGATGCCGAGCGCGAGGACGGAGAAATGTTCGAGCGCGCCGCCGGAGAAGAGATTGACCCATCCGAAGAGCGTGCCGCTGGTCTGCTGGAAGAGCGAGGCGAGGGCCTGGCCGTCGATGCCGGGAGTGGGCACGGCGACGCCGAGGCGGAACACGGCGAGCATCGCGGCCGTGAAGACCAGGCGTCGGCGCAATTCGGGGATGCGCGAGGCGTTTGAAAACCCGTCAAGCATCTAGCTTTGGGAAGGTTTTACTACCAACTCCGCGAAGCCGCCAACGGCGGCGATTTTGTCCAGCGCGCTTTTCGAGAACGCGTCTGCGCGCACTTTGATTTTAGTCTTAAGGTCGCCGTCACCCAAAACCTTCACCTTGCGGCCGGCCGGGACCAATCCGCGCGCGACGAGGGCGGCGGCGTCGATGGTGACGTCGGGGCCGAAGTCGCCGAGCCGCGAGAGATTGACGATGGCGAATTCGTCGCGGCGCGCCTGGTTCTTAAGCGTGCGACGAAAACCCTGCTTTGGCAAGCGCCGCTGCAGAGGCATCTGGCCGCCCTCGTAACTCGGCGGCGTGTTGCCGTGCGAGCGCGCGCCGAGACCCTTGTGGCCGCGGCCCGAAGTCTTGCCGTGGCCCGAGCCGATACCGCGGCCGACGCGGCGCTTGCGATGGGTCGAGCCGGGCGAGGGTTTGAGATCCTTCAAATCCATGACTGCATCTAATCCTTGAGCTCGACGACGATATGCTTGAGCCGCTTGACCATCCCTTCGACCGCGGCGCTGCGCTTGAGCTCGCGCACGCTGCCGACTTTGCCGAGGCCGAGGCCCTTGACGGTTTCGCGCACGCGCCGGTTGGTGCTGATCGGACTGCCGACGAGCTTGACGCGAATTTTATCTGACATTGTATAAGCCTCGATCAGGCGGCCGCTTCGGGCTGATTCGGCGTGCGACCGCGGAGACGATTGATATCCTGCGTGCTGCGTAATTCGGCCAGCGCTTCGAGCGTGGCCTTGACGAGGTTGTGCGGATTCGAAGAGCCGAGGCGCTTGGTCAGAATGTTGCGGATGCCTGCGAGCTCGACGACGGCGCGCACGCCGCCCGCCGCGATAACGCCGGTGCCTTCGGCGGCCGGCCGCAGCACGACGCGTCCCGCGCCGAAACGTCCGACGACTTCGTGCGGGATGGTGCCGTCCTGAATTGGCACGCGGACGAGACTCTTCTTGGCGCGATCGACGCCCTTGCGAATCGCCTCGGGCACTTCGTTGGCCTTGCCGAGACCGAAGCCGACGAGTCCGTTGTGATCGCCGGCGACGACCAGCGCGCTGAAGCTGAAGCGGCGACCGCCCTTCACGACTTTCGCGACGCGGTTGATATGCACGACCTTCTCTTTGATTTCGAGGCCCTGCGGATCGATGCGCTGCGTGACCGTACCTTCGCGTAATGTACGTTGCCTGCCTATCAAAATTTTAACCCCGCTTCGCGCGCTGCGTCGGCCAGTGCCTTGACGCGGCCGTGATAGAGAAATCCGTTTCGATCAAAGACGACGTTGGAGATTCCGCTCTGGAGGCATCGCTCGGCGATGGCCTTGCCGACAGCTTTCGCGGCGGCGAGATTGCGCTTGCTCTTGAGCTCGTCGCGCAGGCCGGCGGTCTCGGTGGAGGCGGCGGCGAGCGTGCGTCCGCTCTCGTCGGAAATCACCTGCACATATATATGATGGAGCGAGCGGAAGACCGACAGGCGCGGACGACTGTCGTTGCCGACCGCCTTGCGCCGCACGCGGCCTTGGCGAAATTTACGCTTTTCGGATCGTTGTAAAGCCATAGTCGTAACTACCTTAGGCGGACGTCGATCCAGCAGCGGCCTTGCCGGCCTTGCGGCGAATCGTCTCGGTCGCGTACTTGATTCCCTTGCCCTTGTACGGCTCGGGCGGACGGAGCTCGCGAATCTGCGCGGCGACGGTGCCGAGCAGCTGCCGGTCGGCGCTCTCGAGCGTCACGGTCACCTGCTTTTCGACTTTCGCGGTCACGCCGGGCGGAAGCTGATACACAATCGGATGCGAATAGCCGAGCGTGAGATTCACCTGCTGGCCCTTGGCTTCCGCGCGATAGCCGACGCCGTTGATTTCGAGCACGCGGCTGAAGCCCTTGCCCACACCCTCGACCATGTTGGCGACGAGCTTGCGCATGAGGCCGTGAATCGAGCGCTCCTCGCTGGTGTCGCCGGGGCGCTTCACGAGAATTTCGCCGTCCTTGATCTCGGCGGTGAAGCCGGGATGCAGCTTGAGCTCGAGCTTGCCCTTGGGGCCTTCGACCTTGAGAACGCCGCCGGCGACGGACGCCTTGACGCTCTTGTCGAGATGAATTGGCAGTCTACCTATGCGCGACATTGATCGTTACCAGACCCTGCAGAGAATTTCGCCGCCGACTTTGCGACGGCGCGCCTCGCGACCGGTCATCACACCGAGCGGAGTGGATACGATTTGCACGCCCATCGCGCCGCGCACCTTGCCGATTTCGGCGGCGCCGGCATAGCGGCGATTGCTCGGCTTGCTGATGCGGTCGATGCCGCGGATGACGGACTCGCGCGTCGGCGAGTAACGCAGCTTGAGCGCCAGCACTTTCTTCGGCGCTTCGCCGCCGACCTCGACGCCACTGAGAAAGCCTTCGGCCATCAGCACGCGGCAAATCGCTTCGCGGAGTCGCGAATGCGGCAGCGTCAGTTCGTTGTACCGCGCGCGCATCGCGTTGCGGATTCGCGTCAGCAATTCTGCGATAGGATCGGTCTGCGACATAATTCGTCTCTTTTACCAGCTCGCCTTGATCACGCCGGGCAACTTGCCGTCGAGCGCGTACTTGCGCAGGCAGAGCCTGCACATCTTGAAACGCCGATAGTAGGCACGCGCGCGGCCGCATAGCGGGCATCGGTTGTACGCGCGGACTTTAAATTTTGGTTTGCGAGTCGCTTTGACCCGCAGGCACGTTTTCGCCATTCGAGTTTCCTTATGCCCCCTGCGTCGGCGTCGGAGTCGGCGGCGGTGTTGCCGCTGCTGCGACTGCAGCGCGCGCGGCTGCATGAGCCTGCGCCGCTGCTGCAGCTTTGGCCGCGTCGGCTTCGCGCTCGGCCGCACCGCGCATCGGCATCCCGAGCGCGCGGAGCAGCGTCTGCCCTTCGAAATCGCTGCGCGCCGTGGTCGTGATCGAAATCGTCAAACCCTTCACCTTCTCGACCTTGTCGAGGTTGAGTTCGGGGAAAATCGTATGTTCCTTCAAGCCGAGCGAGTAGTTGCCACGGCCGTCGAAAGCCTTGTCGCTGACGCCGCGGAAATCGCGCACGCGCGGCAGCGAGATGTTGACGAGGCGATCGAAAAACTCCCACATCTTCTCGCGCCGCAACGTGACCATCACACCAATCGGCATGCCCTGGCGCAGTTTGAAATTCGATATCGCCTTGCGCGCACGGGTCAGCACCGGCTTCTGGCCGGCGATGACTTTCAGTTCTTCGAGCGCCGAGTCGAGGATCTTCACGTTGTCGCGCGCTTCCTGCAGCGCCATGTTGATCGTGATCTTTTCAAGGCGCGGCACGCGCATCTTGTTGTCGATCTTCAGCTCTTTCATCAGGGCCGGCGCGATTTCGTTCTCGAAGCGCACGCGCAGACGCGCGGGCAGCTTGGGCTCGGGCGGCAGCGGTGCTGCGGCGGAGGCTTTCGCCTCTTCGGCGGCCTGCTTCTGCTGAGCCTGGCGGGCCTTGCCTTCGCGCTTGGCCTTGGCGGCAGCGTCAGACTTGGCGGTCTGCTCGGCTTTCGCCGCCTGATCGACCTTGTCCGGCTTTTCTTTTTTATCGGCCATTAGTCGTTACCTATAACTTCGCCGCATCGCCGGCAGACCCGGCTTTTGGCGCCGTCGGCCGCTTCCTTGACTCCGACGCGGACCGGCGCGTTGCAGCGATCGCAAAAAATCATGACGTTCGAGATGGCGATCGGCGCTTCCTTTTCGACGATTCCGCCCGGGCTCTGTGCGCCGCGCGGCTTGCTGTGCCGCTTGACGATATTGAGCCGCTCGATCACGACGCGTCCAGCCTCGGGCAGCACGCGCATCACCTTGCCGGTCTTGCCGCGGTCGCGCCCGGTCACCACCATCACGGTGTCATTCTTCTTAATCTTGTACTTCGCCGACGCCATCACAGCACCTCCGGCGCGAGCGAGATTATTTTTAAAAACTTTTTCGCGCGCAGTTCCCTAGCCACGGGGCCGAAGATGCGCGTGCCGATCGGTTCGTGATCCTTGTCGAGCAGCACCGCCGAGTTGCCGTCGAAGCGGATATAACTGCCGTCGTCGCGGCTGATCTCTTTCGCCGTGCGCACGATCACCGCGCGCGAGACGTCGCCCTTTTTGACCTTGGCGTTGGGAATCGCTTCTTTCACTGCGACCACGATCACGTCTCCGACCGACGCGTACCGGCGCTTGGAGCCGCCGAGCACCTTGATGCACATCACCTTGCGGGCGCCCGAGTTATCGGCGACATCCAGAACTGTTTGCACCTGAACCATAGCTATCGCGCCTACCCCGCGGCCTTTTTGAGTACGCGGCTGACGCGCCAGCGCTTGTTCTTCGAGAGCGGACGCGACTCGATGATCTGGACGCGGTCGCCTTCCTTGCACTCGCCGCGCTCGTCATGCGCCATGAACTTGGTGCTGCGGCGCACGCGTTTGCCGTAGAGCTCGTGCTCGACCATCCGATCGACCTTGACCACGACGGTCTTGGTCATCTTGGCGGAGACCACGGTCCCCTCGCGCCGTTTAATTCGCTCGCGCATTAACTTGCCTTCTTCTTCGTTACTACAGTCTCGCCACGCGCCTTCTGGCCGAGCAGCGTCATAATCAGCGCCAGCTCGCGACGCGCGCGGCGGTAGCCGGCGTGATTGTCGAGCTGATTGGTGCGCAGCTTCAGGCGCAGGCGGAAAATTTCCTCGCGCGCCTCGTGTTCTTTCACGCGCAAATCCGGCGCGGTCATCTGCTTTAATTCGTCAAGCTCCAAGGCCGCCTCCCTCCTCGCGCGAGATCATCATTGTCTTAATCGGCAGCTTGTGCGCCGCCAGACGCATCGCTTCTTTGGCGGTGGCGTAGTCGACGCCTTCCATCTCGAAAAGAATCCGGCCCGGCCGAACGCACGCGACCCATCCCTCGGGCGAGCCCTTGCCCTTGCCCATGCGGGTTTCAGCCGGCTTCTTGGTGAAGGGCTTGTCCGGGAACACGCGAATCCAGACGCGGCCGCCGCGCTTGATATGACGGGTGAGCGCGATACGAGCGGCTTCCAGAGCGCGCGTGTCAATTCGGCAAGTTTCGAGCGACTTCAGGCCGTAGTCGCCGAACGCGAGCCACAGTCCGCGATTCTCGGCGCCGCGGACGCGGCCCTTCATCATCTTGCGCCATTTAACTTTTTTTGGTGCGAGCATCTTACTTCGTCAATTCGCCTGCACAGGCGTTCCTGCGCGTTTCGCGTCCGCATCTTTACGAGTTAGAACTTCGCCGCGGAAAATCCAGACCTTCACGCCGATCTGGCCGTAGGTCGTGCGCGCTTCGGCAAATCCGTACGCGACATCGGCGCGCAGAGTCTGCAGCGGCACGCGACCCTCGCGATACCATTCCTGGCGCGCGATTTCCGCGCCGCCGAGGCGTCCCGCGACGTGGACCTTGACGCCCTGCGCACCCATCCGCATCGCACGCGTGACCGCTTCCTTCATCGCGCGGCGAAACGCGACGCGGCGCTCGAGTTGCAGCGCGATATTTTCCGCAACGAGTTGCGGATCAAGATCTGGACGACGTACTTCGTGAATATTGATAAAGGAGTCGCGCCCCTTCATCAGCTTCTGGATATCGAGTTTGAGCTTGTCGATTTCCGCGCCCTTCTTGCCGATTACGATTCCCGGACGCGCCGTATAAATATTTATCTTGGCCTTGTTGGCCATCCGCTCGATTTCGATGCGCGAGATGCCGGCGTGGTAGAGCCGCTTCTTGATGAAATCGCGCAGCTTCAAATCTTCGTGCAGCAACTTCGCGTAGTCGTGGCTCGCGTACCATCGCGAGTCCCAGCTCTCGATGATGCCGAGACGAAATCCGCGGGGATGTACTTTCTGTCCCATAGGAGACCTCTAGGACGCCCGCTCGTCCACGATTACCGTGAGATGGCTGGTGCGTTTATGGATCGGCGTCGCATGCATATGTGCGCGCGTGAGCGAGCGCTTCCAGGTCGGCCCGGTATCGGCGGTCGCGCGTTTTACGAATAGTTTATCTTCGTCGACGTTCTGCTGATCGCGAGCGTTGGCGACTGCGGCGAGCAAAGTCTTCGAGACGAAGCGCGCCGCCTTCTTGGGCGTGAACTCGAGAATCGACAGCGCTTGATCGACTTTCTTGCCGACAATCAGCTCGCACACGAGATGCAGCTTGCGCGGCGAGATTCTGATGAAGCGGGTTCGCGATACGGATTCCATGACTCTTACAACTTCCCCGCTTACGCCTTGGCCGCCGCCGGCGGTGCTGCCGGTGCGGCTGGAGCGGAAGCCGCCTTCACTTCGCCCTTGCGATCGCCGGCATGGCCGTGAAAAGTTCGCGTCGGCGCGAATTCGCCGAGCTTGTGACCGACCATGTTCTCGGTGCAATACACCGGGATGAACTTGTGGCCGTTGTGGACGGCGAAGGTCAGCGCAATCATGTCGGGCGTGATCATCGAGCGCCGCGACCAGGTCTTGATGATGCGCTTGTCGCCTGAGGCGGTCGCGACGGT
>Ga0210383_10005111_pt1 | contig 11568 bp, 7 predicted proteins | sample IncBWC14OmetaG_FD_160072 | JGI IMG/M metagenome (GOLD analysis project Ga0210383, IMG submission 160072) | Forest soil microbial communities from Barre Woods Harvard Forest LTER site, Petersham, Massachusetts, United States - Inc-BW-C-14-O ...
TGTACGGCTCCGTTGCGGTGCCGGCCGGCAAGGTCATCAAAATCGTGCCGAACACCGATGCCCGGCAACTGCCGTCCATCGATCTGCCGAATGATGTGAGTTCGACATCGGATGAAATCGTGACGCAGATCATTACCTTGAAGAATATCAACGCGGGAGCGCTGGTACCGATACTGCGGCCCCTGGTGCCGCCCTATGGGCATCTTGCGGCCTATCCGGCCGGCAATATCCTGATCATCTCGGACCGGGCCAGCAATGTGAGCCGCCTGGTGCGCATCATCCAGCGCATGGATGACAGCGGCGATGAGCCCATTGAGCTGATTCCGCTGCACAATGCCGGCGCCGGCGAGGTGGTGCGAATCGTCACCGCGCTCAATTCCGGTGCCGGTGCCGAGGCCGGCGGCGCCCTCGCCAAAGTCGTTGCCGATGAGCGTACCAACAGCGTCATTCTGACCGGCGAGCGCGGCCAGCGCCTGCGGCTCAAGGCCTTGATCTTCAACATGGATACGCCCTCGGCGACCGGTGGCGACATTCAAGTACGCTATTTGCGCTATGCCGACGCCGAAAAAATTGCCGAGAAGCTCAAGGGCCAGGCCACCGCCACAGCCAAGGCACAGGGCGGGCCGGCGGTTCAGGCGTCGGTCCAGGGCCCCCAGGGCGGCACCGCCAATATCGATGCCAGCGTCACCATTTGGGCGGATATTCCGACCAACGCGCTCATTATTACTGCCCCGCCCAAGATCATGAAGTCCCTGATGGCGGTCATCGACAAGATCGACATCCGCCGCGCTCAGGTCCACGTTGAAGCCATCATTGTGGAAATCGACGTGAATAAGAGTTCCAATCTCGGCGTGCAATGGCTGCTGTTCGGACAGGGCGGCGGCACGGTCCCGGCAGGCGTCATCAATTTGCCCGGTGCGGGTACCAGCATCGTCGATTTGGCGGCATTGGCGTTGAGCGGCGGCCAGGTCGGCTCGCCCACCACGCCCGGCGCATCGACCAGCGTGCCCGGCATCAGCAGCTCGACCGTGGGTACCGGGGCTACGATCGGCGTCGGGCGCATCGCGAGCACCGGCGTTAGTTTCGCAGCATTGGTGCAGGCGCTGCGCAGCGACGGCAGCAGCAACATCATTTCCACGCCCTCGCTGGTCACCATGAACAACGAAGAGGCCGAAGTGAAGGTGACACAGGAAATCCCGCTGATCACCGGCTCTTTCGCCAATACCACCGCCAGCGTTTCCGGCACCAGCAGCCCGTTCCAAACCATTCAGCGCGAGGAAGTGGGCACGATATTAAAGGTCACGCCGCATATCAACGAAGGCAATTCGGTGCAGCTCAAAATCGAGCAGGAAGATTCCTCGCCCGGCGCGAAGCTGACCGACTCGGCGGATATCTCGACCAATAAGCGCTCGATCAAGACCACTGTGCTGATTGAGGACGGCGGCATCATCGTGCTCGGCGGACTGATCTCGGATGCGGTGACCGAGAGCGAGGATCGGGTGCCCGGACTGGGTGCCATTCCGATCATCGGCAATCTGTTCAAGTCGCGCAGCGGTTCGAGGCAGAAGAAGAACCTGATGGTGTTCATTCGTCCGAAAATACTGCGCGATGCCGATGCCACCGAAAGCAGCAGCGAAGCGGCATACAACGAGGTGCGACAGAGTCAGCGCACTTTGAACGGCGGCCACATCACCTTGTTGCCCGGACAGAAACAGCCCGCTGTGCCCGCGATTCCGTCCGGCATCGCACTGCCGCCGCCGCCGCCGCCGTCGCAAACCAATCCGGTGGGGGCCACGCCTGACTCGGCGGCTCCACAGACGCCGCCGGCTGCACCCACGCAGCCGCCGACGCAGCCGCCCGGCACACCGCAGCAATGAACGCAGAACTGCAAGAGGCCGAACAGCAACGCAAGCTGTCGTTTCCATTCGCGAAGCGCCATGGCATTTTGGTGCGCGGCATCGCCGATGGGGTGGCCGACACCGTATGCCGCCCCGGCGTGACGCCGCAAAGCCTTGCCGAGGTGCGCCGCTTCGTCGGCGTTCCCTTGAAACTCGAACGCGTGCCGGTCGAGACCTTCGATTCCATGCTGCGCATCGCCTACGAAGCGGGCTCCGGCGCCGCGATGCAGATGTTGGAGGGGTTGGACGACAACACGGATCTGGCGCATCTGGCCGAGGACATACCCGAGTCCTCCGACTTGCTCGAGAGCGACGACGAGGCGCCCATCATCCGCCTGATCAACGCGCTGCTTACCCAGGCCGTCAAAGAAAACGCCTCGGACATTCACATTGAACCATACGAGAATCGGCTGGTGATTCGATTTCGGGTGGACGGTGTGCTGCGCGAAGTGCTGCAAACCAAGCGCGCGGTGGCACCGCTCGTGGTTTCGCGCATCAAGGTCATGTCGAAACTGGACATCGCGGAACGCCGGCTGCCGCAAGACGGCAGAATTTCGCTGCGCATTGCGGGGCGCGCGGTTGACGTACGCGTCTCCACCCTGCCCTCCGGTCACGGCGAACGTGTGGTGCTGCGACTGCTGGACAAACAGGCCGGCCGAATCGAACTGACCGCGCTGGGAATGGATCCGCGCACGCAGGCATTGATGGATGAAATCATCCACAAACCGCACGGCATCATCTTGGTGACCGGTCCCACCGGTTCCGGCAAGACCACGACGCTGTATGCCGCCCTCGAACGAATCAATGACAACACCCGCAATGTCATGACGGTCGAAGATCCCATCGAGTACTACATCGACGGCATCGGCCAGACGCAGGTCAACACCAAGGTGGAAATGACCTTCGCCCGGGGTCTGCGCGCGATTTTGCGGCAGGACCCCGACGTGGTCATGGTCGGGGAAATCCGCGACCTGGAAACGGCGCAGATCGCCGTACAGGCGAGCTTGACCGGACACTTGGTACTCTCGACCCTGCATACCAACACCGCGGTGGGCGCGGTCACGCGCCTGCGGGACATGGGCATTGAACCGTTCCTGCTGTCATCAAGCCTTATCGGCGTACTGGCGCAGCGCCTGGTGCGCGTGCTCAATCCGTCGAACCGCGAGAAATACCTGGCCGGCGAATACGAGCGCCGCCTCCTGAATCTCGACCCCAAGGGTCCGCCCGTGGAGCTGTTCCGGCCGAGCAGCGACCCCGGCAACGGCGGCTACCGCGGCCGTACCGGCATCTATGAGCTCATCGCGGTCGACGATCACATGCGCACCATGATTCACGATGGATCCTCGGAACAGGAGCTGGAGCGTTACGCGCGCTCCTCGAGTCCGGGTATCCGCGACGACGGCCGCAAGAAGGTGATGTTGGGCGAAACCACCTTGGAAGAAGTGCTGCGCGTCACCCGTGAAGACTAGGAACTGCTCCTGATGGGTGCGTTCGAATACACAGCACTCGATGCGGAAGGCCGCGAACGCAAGGGCCTCATCGAGGGTGATACTCCCAAACATGTCCGGCAGCTGCTGCGAGACAAACAGCTGCTGCCGATGGACATCCAGGAAACCGCGGCCCAAGAATTGAAACAAAGCCGGCGGCGGCGATTTTTGCGCCGCGGCCTGTCCACGTTGGATTTGGCAATGCTGACGCGGCAATTGGCAACCCTGTTGCGATCGGGTCTGCCGCTCGAGGAGACGCTGCAGGCAGTGGCCGAACAAACGGAAAAGCCGCGCGTGCAGCGCATTATTCTCGGCGTGCGCAGCAAAGTCGTCGAAGGCCACCCCCTGGCCGACGGGTTGCGGGATTTTCCACAGGCTTTTCCGGAAATCTATCGCGCCACCGTTTCCGCCGGCGAGCAGTCCGGCAAGCTGGATCAGGTTCTGGAGCGGTTGTCGGATTACACCGAATCGCGCCAGGTCATGGGTCAGCAAGTCAGCAACGCGCTGGTATATCCCATTGTCTTGCTGGTGCTGTCTTTCGGCATCGTGTCCTTCTTGCTGGCGTATGTGGTGCCGCAGGTGGTCGCGGTATTCGAATCCAGCCACCAGGAATTGCCCCTGGCGACCCGCATTCTGATCGGCATGAGCGATCTGATCCGCCACTATTGGGTCTATGCGCTGATTGTCATTGCCGCCGTCGTCTGGGGGTTCCTACGCTGGCTCAAGAATCCGGAAGCGCGCTTGCGCTTCGATCGCTTCCTATTGCGGGTGCCGGTGGCAGGAAAGCTCATTCGCGGGCTGAACACCGGGCGTTTCTCGCGCACATTCAGCATTCTGACCGCCAGCGCGGTACCGGTGCTCGAAGCGCTGCGGATTTCCGCCGAGGTGGTTACCAACCTGCCGATGCGCCGCGCGGTGGAAGAGGCGGCGTCGCGGGTTCGCGAAGGCGCGCCGATCGGCAAATCTCTCGCGGCGCGCAAGCTGTTTCCGCCGATGATGATTCACTTGATCAGCAGCGGCGAAAGCAGCGGCGAGCTGGAAAAGATGCTGGAGCGGGCGGCGACCAACCAGGAGCGTGAAATGGACGGCTTGCTGTCCAACATGACCAACCTTTTGGGCCCCTTCATGGTGGTTTTCATGGGGGCGATCGTCATGTTCATCGTAATTGCGCTCTTGCTGCCGATTTTTCAGCTCAACGACCTGGTCAAATAGCCAACTGTGCATCAGGGTATTGCACGGAAGCCGCATTTCCGTTTATAACGCGCGTGCTTCACCAATGAACCCACACCGGCCTTCGGAGCATGAGCGAAAAGCCTGAATCGGACGAGTTCGAGGAAGAGGACGCCGAAGACACTGCGCCCGGAAGTGAGGATGTCGACGTCGATCACATCATGCGGGATGTCGATTCCCAGCGGCGGCGCGCGCCGAAGGGAGCGGAGCCTGCCTGGCGCCGCCTGGAACGCGTCATGGAGGAACGGCGCACCGCCGAACTGATGAGCGATTTCGACGACTACGAGATTGCCGGAGGGGACGGCGCTGCCGCTGATCCGAACGCGATGGATGAAGGGCCGGAATCCGGCGAAAAAAGCGCGCGCAAGAAGAAGAAGACCCGCTGACCCAAACTCTCAGATCTCGTTGCGCTTGGCGAACTGACCAATGTAGTCCGCCGCGCGGAACGCGAGCGCCTGAATGGTCATCGTGGGCTGCCCTCTGCCGGACGTGACGAAACTCGAGCCATCGCATAAGAATAGGTTCGGTACATCGTGCGTGCGATGGTGCTTGTCGACCACCGAGGTTGCCGGATCATTACCCATCCGCGCCGTTCCCAATAAATGCACGCCGAAGACGTTTTCGGAAATCTCATTGCGCCAGATCTTCTGCGCCCCGGCCGCCTGCAGGATTTCGTACGATCGGTCCTGCAGGAACTTGGCCATGGCCAGATCGTCGGGATGATCCTTGTAGGTGACGCGGATGGCGGGAATACCCCAGGCATCCTTCAAGGTCGGATCGATGCTGACGCTATTCGACTCCAGCGGCAGCGAGGTGGTGTGGCCGGTTGAGGCCATGGCGCGCGGAAATGCTTCCAGGCGCGCCTTGAATTCCGCTCCCCAGCGCGGCAGGTCGCCGCCGGAATCCAGCGCCCACAAAGCCGGCTGCGGATTGATGCGCGCATCGATGCCGCCGCCGCCGTAGAACCCGCGTTTCGGGTCGGAATCGTAGAAATCGTGCAGGATGCGCGTGACCTGCACGCTCTTGTATTCGTTCAAATTGTGCTCGAATATGCCCTGCGCGCCTGAGCCTTGGTTGAACATCAAATGCTTGCCGACCATGCCGCTCGAATTGGCGAGCCCTTGTGGGAAGCGATTGCTGGTGGAATTGAGCAGCAATCGCGTCGTCTCCGCGCCATTCGCCGACAGCACCACGGCTCGCGCCGGTTGAAAGTGCGAGCGTTTCTGGCTGTCGAAGTAGTGCACGCCGGTGGTGCGCCCCTGCGCATTGGTGTCCACGTGGTACACGAAACTATTGGCGCGAATTTCACACAGCCCGGTGGCCTCTGCTTCCGGGATCATGGTGTACAACGTGGAGGACTTGGCTTGCGCTTCGCAGCCGTAGCCCATGCAGAAGCCGCAATGTATGCATTGCGAGCGGCCGCGATACGGCTGTGACGCGATCGCCATCGGCGCCGGGAACGGATGCAGCCCCAGCTTGCGGGCTCCACGCTCCAGCAGCACGCCGGAGGATTTGACCGGCAACGGCGGCATGGGATAGGGCTTGCTGCGCGGCGGATCGAAGGGGCTGGCGTTGGCGAGGCCCGACACGCCGACCTCCCACTCCACCTTGGTGTAATACGGCTCGAGCTCCTGATAGCTGATCGGCCAATCGGCAAATGCAGTCCCCGGGATGCTGCCGAGCACGCTGCGCTCGTTGAAGTCGATTTCGTGAAAGCGCCAGAAATTGGCGGTGTAATGCGTACTGCTGCCGCCGACCAATCGCGCATAGGAGGCCGGGAGAAGTCCGCCGCCCCTGGGTCGCTGCGCAGTTTCGGTCGGCAGCTTGCGGAATGTCTGCGGGGCGTACTGGGCGCTGTTGGTTATGCCGTTGAGAAAAAAGTACTTCAGTTCATCGTGTTCGAAATCAGCGGCCGACAAGCGCGGCCCCTGTTCGAACACCAAGACGGTGAATCCGCCCTGCGATAACTCGCGCGCCACGACGCCGCCGGCGGCACCCGAGCCCACCACCACGAAATCGACCATTTCGTCCGGCTTGAACTTGCGAGCCGTCAAGCGTGCTTCTCCGCGGGGTACGGAACGAAACCTTTGTACTCGGCATCGTAGTAACCAAACGGAGGTGCGAAGGCGTGTTGATCGGCAAAGCCCATCATCTTCCAGCCGGATCCTTGAAAATTGCCGCCGTACTTCGGTGAGCTGAACATTCCGAGGACCGTCAACGTCCGCGTGATTTCGAAGAATGGCGTGCGATCCACCGTCTTTAGGAACGCGATCTGCTGATCGCTGCCGGCCGCCGCAAACGACGCGGCCCCTGGGTTGGCGGCGCGAAATTTGCCCTGAAAATCGGCGAGTACGAGCCGATAGCCCGGTGCCATCGACGCAAAATACGTGGACAGCGATCGATCGATGAAGAACACCGCATGGGCCTCGCGGGCACCGCCCGTCGAACCGCTTGGCACGATCTGCGCGCCGACGGCTTCCACGTCGGCGCCTTCGGCGGCGCTGAAGAACTGGAAATGCGCAGGGACTGCATCGGACACCTGGTCCGCGTGATGCGCCGCCGCCGCGATGCCCGGCCAATGCGCAGCAACCCACATGCTGCTGAAAAGGCCGCTGCTCGACAGCAGAAACGAACGCCGTGAGATGTCGTCCTGAGTGTCACCGGATGCGTTCATGATTCCCCTATGCGTTGCTCAAATTTCCGCGCTCTCGTTGCAATCCTGCGCTCGACGCAAATGCTCAGTCAAGCGCGCGGGTTCGGGCGCGATGTTATGCACACGTGTTAAATCTCGCCGCGCTTGGCAAACTGGCCGATGTGATCGGCGGCGCGGAAAGCGAGCGCCTGTATCGTCATGGTCGGCTGGCCTCTGCCCGAGGTGACGAAGCTCGATCCGTCGCAGAGAAAAAGATTCCGCACGTCGTGAGTGCGATGATACTTGTCGACCACGGAACTCTCAGGATCGTTGCCCATCCGGCAGGTGCCGAGCAAGTGCACGCCGCCACGCGCCGGGCGCGGCGCAGCCCGCCAGGCCTTCTGCGCGCCCGCAGCCTGCATGATCTCGAACGCGCGGTCCTGCAAGAATTTCGCGGTCGCGAGATCGTCCGGATGATCCTTGTAGGTCACACGGATTGCCGGGATGCCCCAGGCGTCCTTGAGCTTGGGATCGATGCTGACACTGTTGCTCTCCTGCGCGAGGGATGTGCAATGCCCCGCTGCCACCATGCTGCGCGAGAAAGCCTCAAGGCGCGCCTTGTATTCCGCGCCCCACAGCGGCAATTCTCCGCCACTCGCGAGAGCCCACCCAAGGGGTTGCGAGCCCATGCGCGCATCGATGCCGCCACCACCGTAAAACCCTCGCTTGGGATCGCTGTCGTAAAAATCGTGAATGATCCGAGTCACCTGCACGCTCTTGTACTCGTTGAGCTCATGCTCGAACTGCGCATGCACGCCGGACCCCTGATTGAACATCAAGTACTTGCCCACCATGCCGCTTGAATTGGCGAGCCCCTGCGGAAAGCGGTCGCTCGCGGAATTCAGCAGCAGGCGCGCAGTCTCGGCGCCATTGGCCGACAACACCACAGCCCTCGCCTGCTGGAAATGCTCGCGTTTATTCTGATCGAAGTAATGTACACCCGCGGCGCGGCCATTTTTATCGAGCGCCACGTTGAACACGTAGCTGTGCGGCCGAATCTCACACTTACCGGTGGCTTCGGCCTCGGGGATCATCGTGTACAGCGTCGAGGACTTTGCCATCACCTCGCAGCCGAAGCCGATGCAAAAGCCGCAATGTGCGCACGCCGGCCGACCGCGATACGGTTGCGACACGATTGCCATGGGCGCGGGAAAGGCATGCAGCCCGAGTTTGCGGGCGCCGCGTTCGAGCAGCACGCCTGATGACTTCACCGGCAGCGGCGGCATGGGATAGGGCTTGCTGCGCGGCGGATCGAAGGGACTGGCGTACGCGAGTCCGGATACGCCGACTTCCCACTCCACTTTGGCGTAGTAAGGTTCGAGCTCCTGATAGCTGATCGGCCAGTCGGCAAAGCCGGTTCCGGCGATGCCGCCGAGCAGGCTGCGCTCGTTGAAATCGTTTTCGCGAAAGCGCCAGAAGTTGGCGGTGTAGTGGGCGCTGCTGCCGCCGACGATGCGCGCATAGACGACCGAATTGCCCATCGGCGGCTGCTCCGCGGTCTTACCGGGATCGTCCCTGAAGGTCTGCGGGCTCACCGCGGGGTCGTTGGTGATGCCGCTCAAGTGGGCGTACTTGAGCTCATCATGTTCGAAATCGCCCGGTCCCAGGCGCGGTCCCTGCTCGAGAACCACCACGGTGAAGCCAGCCTGCGAGAGCTCGCGCGCCATCACGCCGCCGGCGGCGCCTGAACCCACAACGACGAAGTCGACGATCTCGCTGCTCTTGAACTTGCGGGCCGTCACGGGCGTTGTTCGATGTGTGGCAATGGGCGTCCTTTAGGGGGAACAGTGATCCTACCCGCGCCGAATTACGAGTCAAGACGAAAATGCGATGCACCGCGTTGCAGCCTGCAGCAAGCTTCCTCGCACTGTTTGGGGGCTAATTTTTGCATCCGTGCCGCGATTGCCGCGGACCGACGCCTACTCTGTTATTTGCCGTAAATTTTCGAGTTAGCTCTGATGTAATCGATCAAGGCGTTGAACATCGGGTACCAGTTATACTGATCATTGACCCCTGTCCACATGAAATCGAGATGCGTCTCGGCGATGAACAAATCGTCGAGAGTCACGGCATCTGTTAGAACAAACTGAGAATAGCGGTCAGCGCCAGCGCCGCGCGATTTGGTATGAAACCATACAAAAGGCTTGTAGTATTTGGCCGCGTTGTTGATACCGATGAGATCCGTGAGAGTGGGGACTTTATCGCTAAGTCCGTTCAACACGATGGCTTTCTGCAACTCTTCCGGCGTGATGATCGTGTTGAAGTAATGTATGTTGGCTATTTCTCCCTTCAGAAAATCGTTGGGCGGGACCACGATGAGGTCCCTCCTCGAGTCCAGATCGAAAGGTTTGCTTAGAACCACGGTCGCGGGCTTGCGTGCCGGATAGTGTCCGGTGCTGTCCACTTCCACGACTTTTTGAGAACTGCAGGCGATGAGCCACACAGATGCGAGTCCGACGGTCAGGTAGCGACGCATGGAATCCTCTTTGATTTGTTTGAATTGTAATTGTTGTTTGGTTCGGTGCCGGCGCTCAAAGCGCTCGTCTTACCTGCAACCGTAGGGTAGCCGGTTCGGGTGCGGCGCGCATGTTGTATTTTGACGATGTGTCATATCAACGAAAATTCCGCGACACGACCTGCAGGTCTCCCAGCATCTCCGATAGATTCGTCAGCCGCTGCGCGATGACATGCTGCACATCGCCCTCGCGCTGCAATTTGCCGTACACCTCGAGCAGGCGCGACTCGAGCAGCGCCGCGCGCTGCTCGACGGCGATGCGGTTCCATACGATCAAATTCACATAGCCGGTCTCATCTTCCATGGTGACGAAGGTCACTCCCCCGGCACTGCCCGGCCGCTGGCGGGTGATGACCAGACCCGCGGTCTTGACCAATTTTCCGTTCGGCTGCCCCCACAGTTCCTGTGTGGGCAACACTCCACGGCGCTGCAACTTATCCCGCAGCAGTGCCAGCGGATGGCGGCGCAGCGTCAATCCCAAGCTGCCGTAGTCCGCGACGATGTCCTGGCCTTCCCGCGGGGCGCGCAGCAGCGGGATGCCTTCGTCGATCGCGGTTGCAGCGGGCAGTAAGGGTAAGGCTCGCTCCACCCCGGTTACCTGCCACACCGCGCGATGCCGATGCCCTGCCAGCCTCGCCAATGCATCCGCGGCAGCCAGCGCTTCAAGATCGCGCTGATCGAGGTCGGCGCGCTCCGCCAGATCCGCAATGCCCTCAAAGGCCCGGAGTTGCCGTGCCGCCAGCAGCCGCGATGCACCTTCTTGCGATAAATGCTTCACCAGGCGCAGTCCTAGGCGCAAAGCCGGGCGCCCATCGTCGCGCCGCTCGAGGGTGCAATCCCAATCGCTCACCGTCACATCGGCGGCGCGCACCTCCACGCCGTGAGCGCGTGCATCGCGCACCAATTGCGCCGGCGCATAGAAGCCCATTGGCTGGCTATTGACCAGGGCTGCGCAAAACGCCGCCGGTTCGTACGCTTTGAGCCACGCCGAGGTATAGACGAGCAGCGCGAAGCTTGCCGCGTGCGAGTTGTGGACAACGAAATTATTGGCCAAAAAATTATGATCGCCTTCGATCTGCAAATCGTAGGTTTCTCGATTCCCGACTGCCTCGATTTCCACGATTCTGTCCCAGTCGACCTGCGCCCCCGGCACCGGCACGGAACGCGCCGTCGCCACATGATCACCCACTTTTAGCTTTTTCAGTGGCAGCCACCCCGTCATGGTCATGAATGGATGTTCAGCCGTCGCGGCAATCTCATGGCCGAGAGCCGTGTGTAGACGCCATACGGGCTTGACACCGCTGCGCATTACGCGCACCACCTTGCGCTTTCTCAAACGCAGTTCACTATCGCAAGCAAGGGTGTTATCAAGGTGCGCCTGCCCGCTGATGACTTCATCGATGGTCAACCATTTACCTGTATCGGCATCCACGACACGCGTCTCGCCAACGACACATTCCGGAAAGCCGTACTCCCCGAACCCCAGTATCTGATTGAATATCTGATGCGCGAAGCTCTCGGGATAGCCGCGCTCGCGCATGCCGTCGATCAGCTGGCGCTGAAAAGGTTCCAAGCCGCCCTTGCGCTTCCAGGCGGCCATCGCGCGGCGCAGCCGATCGGCTTCGCCCGGAGAGAATCCGGCGGCGACGATCGCCAGCTGCATGACTTGCTCCTGAAAAATCGGCACGCCCAAGGTGCGCTTGAGTACCTCCTCGACCGCCTTGCTCGGATAGCTGACCGCCTCTT
>Ga0210383_10005113_pt1 | contig 11567 bp, 10 predicted proteins | sample IncBWC14OmetaG_FD_160072 | JGI IMG/M metagenome (GOLD analysis project Ga0210383, IMG submission 160072) | Forest soil microbial communities from Barre Woods Harvard Forest LTER site, Petersham, Massachusetts, United States - Inc-BW-C-14-O ...
GTTTCGAGCGACAGCCGGGGGATTTGGATCCCACGCCATTCAGTTTTCGCACGCGGCGGGTTGCTCATCACGACTCGCAGGTGCCTTGCTACATCGCTTTTACCACCGAAGAGACGCACCGCATTATTCGCGAGAACGTGCATCGCTCGCCAATGTATAGCGGACAGATTCAATCGACCGGGCCGCGTTACTGTCCATCGATTGAAGACAAGATCGTCAAGTTTCCCGATAAACTGACGCACCAGCTTTTCTTGGAGCCGGAGGGACTGAACACTCACGAGATCTATGTCAACGGCATGAGCACTTCGTTGCCGATTGATGTGCAGCTAGCGATCCTGAAGTCGATTCCAGGGCTCGAAAACGCGGAGATGATGCGGCCGGGGTACGCAATTGAGTACGACTCGATCGATCCCACGGAACTAAGGCGGACACTGGAAACGAAAAAGATCGCCGGACTGTTTCTGGCCGGCCAGATCAATGGAACGTCGGGGTATGAAGAAGCCGCGTGCCAGGGAATTATGGCTGGGATTAACGCGGCATTGAAGGTGAAGGAAGAAGCTCCGCTGGTGCTCGATCGCACGGAAGCTTACACCGCGATTCTGATCGACGATTTGATTTCTAAAGGTACCAACGAACCTTACCGGATGTTTACTTCGCGCGCGGAATTCCGCTTGCATCTGCGGATCGACAATGCTGACCGGCGGTTGACTCCGCATGGACGGCGGGTGGGGCTGATTTCGGATGAAGCCTGGGCGGATTTTGAGGCGAAGCAGCGGCGATTCGAAGAACTGAAGTTGGCGCTGGAGCGGACGCGAGTAACAGCGGCAATGGCGGAGGAAATCGAACTGGCTGCCGTTGCCGGCGAAAGTTCGCGGACAGGAGTGTCCGCGCAACTCGATCTTTCTGCTGCAATCGGGCAGCCCTTGGCGCAATTGCTGAAGCGCCCCGAGATAGTCATTGAACAACTGGCGCCAGTTTTGCGGAATGTCGTGCCCAAGTTTTTCGAGAGAGACTTCTCTTCGAACTCCGCGTCCTCTGCGGTCAAGCTTTCGTCCGAACTTTCGTCCGAACTTCGCAACGAACTCAAGTCGGCGGAAACAGAAATCAAGTATGCGGGATACCTTGACCAGCAGCAGCGCGCTATTGATCGGCTGAAAAAGGCCGAGCAGCGGCGCATTCCCGATTGGTTCGATTATCAGGCGGTCAGTGGGTTGTCGCGCGAAATGCAGGAGAAGCTGGGAAATGTCGTGCCGCAGACGCTCGGCCAGGCTTCGCGCATTCCCGGGGTGACACCGGCGGCGGTTTCTTTGATCAACGTTTATATCGAGATTCAAGGCCGGCGGCGGGAACAGGCTGCGGCGCTGTAATCTTCTTCTGCTGCGGCTGGAAAAGCGGCCGCCCATCCCTACACTAACGAGCTACAGCTTTCTGCACGGCGGATCTCAGCTCGTCATAAGAGAGCGCGCCGGGATGATACATCGCTACTTGTCCGGCGCGATTCAGAACGACCAAAGTCGGCGTTGTGCTCGCTCCGTAAGCGTTAAAGTTCTGCTTGCTTAGTGGCACTGGCATGTCTTGCAGGCTGGCGTAATACTTTGCGCGCACTGATTCGATATAGGCCCGCTCCTGTTCGGGAGAGGCATCGGCTCCTTGGGCGGCGTAGCCGTAGAGCTGGGTCGGACCGATTACTACCAGGCCTTCGGGAGAGAATTCCTGCCGCAGGCGGGCAATGATAGGGACTTCAGCTTTGCAGTCCCCGCACCAATGCGCCCAGAAGAACAGCAGAACAGGCGAGCCTTTCAAGGACGCGAGCGTGGGTGGCTTCGGTCCGAGATACTGAGCTTCCTGCAAGGGTGGCGCCGGTTGACCGACTAACGCCAACAGGTTGAGGTTCTTCTGGAGGCGCGGTCGAATGGAGGTATTTCCATAGCGCGCCAGCGCCGCGCGCAGAAGGCTGACGGCTTTTGCGTGCTGACCTTTTGCCTCCATCGTCTGAGCAAGAACTTCATAGGCTGCGCCGAGAGCGATGGGGAGATGAGGTTCGGCGTCCAGTTTGCGCTTCGTCAGTTGCTGCTCGCAAAGAGTGCGAGTCTCGGTGGCGTAGGTCGTGGCTTGGCCCCATTGTTTGGCTGCGGCGGCCGCGCGGGCCATCCACGACAGGGCTTCGAGATATTCCGGCGTGACGCCATGTTGAGCCTTGTAGGCGCGAAGTTCGGACTCGGCCGCGGAAAAGGAATTCTGCGCTAATTGGATGCGAACATCGCCGATGAGGTCGGATTGGGCAAGAATTGGAGCGGGTGTGAGAACAAATAGGGGAAGGCAGAGGAAAACTCCTGCGAGGACGGGGCCCCACTTTCCCGCTTGAATACTCATCTCTCGATGATGAATGAGGCGGTGGGAAGTTGCAACTGGGGATCAGGCGGCGATGATCAGGCGGCCATGGCGTATTGGCTGGCGGAGTTAGCCAGGATGTCCATCATTTGATGAAAGGTCGCAATCTCGAAGTTCAGGATGGAGCGGTTGCGCACTAACCCTTCCAGGACTGGTTTGGACGGCGAGAACAGTTTCAATTGAATATCGTGTTCGCGTGACCAGCGCTCGAGGAACGCGAGCATCCCGAGGCCGCCACCGCCGATAGCTTCGACTTCGGAAAGATCCAGCGCGATGATGCGCACGGGTGCTTGCGACTGCACAAAGTCGCGCAGTTTGAAAACCGAATCGCTGTGCAAGATACGGCCTTTGCACTCGATCACTGCCAGATCACCAAGGTTTTCAGCGCGGATGGCTAGCATAAGAATCCTCCAACCTCTTAGCTACTCGCCAACCTTGGATGCAAAGTTCCTGCCAAAGGACAACGGGTTATTTTTCAGTTTGATATGAGAGCGGAGCGGGCTGCTGCCGGGAATTTTTGGGAGGCCCGCAGAGAAATGTATTCGTACAGTGAATGCTGTATTCGCGGAATCCGCCCCTGCGGGTAAGCCTATGTGGGTTACCTCCGTAAGCACAAAATCCTCTGGCCATTCAGTCCCGAATATGTAAAATTTAGGTGCGTTTGAGCTTTGCGGTTGTCAGCAGCAGACCGCTCCAAAGCGTGACCTGCCTGCACTATCCTCCGAGTTCCAGCGCTACTTCAACACAAAAGGAACACAGCAACATCATGGAAACCGGAACAGTAAAGTGGTTTAACGATGCCAAGGGCTATGGGTTTATCAGCCGCCAGAATGGCGAGGACGTTTTTGTTCACTTCTCCGCCATCCAGGCAAACGGGTTTCGCAGCCTGCAGGAAGGTCAACAAGTTCAGTTCGACGTGGTAAAAGGCCCCAAGGGCTGGCAGGCGGAGAACGTCAAAGGCGTCTAGACCACAATCAAAACTCGGAACAGGAAGGGCGGCCCGCAAAGGCCGCTTTTCTTTTTTGGCGTCGATTGGACGGTAGTCCGCAGACGTCCGGCTCTCATTTTCATGCCGCTTGCTCAGCTTCGGCGACGGTTCCGTAGAAGCTGAAAAAGCCTTCCACACGTGTGACTTCCAGAGCGTGGTGGATACGCTGATTCACGCCGACCAGCCCCAGGCTGCGTCCGTCTTTCTGTCGCGTTACATAGGCGCCGACGAGCGCTCCAATCCCCGCCGAATCGGCTAAGGGGACGTTCGTAAAATCGAGAATGAGGGCGCGCGCGCCATCGGCCCGCACCTTGGACTGAAAACCGAATAGATTGGTAAGGGTCAGGGGCCCAGAAAGGCGCAAAACGTGGATTCCCTCGCGTGACCCGGGAAGATCTTCAATGTGCAACGGCTGATCGGGCATGTCAGAAATGTTAACGGTTCATGACAGGGTAAATGTTAAAAACACGTTAATTCCGAGTTGAGGCCGGCAGCCTGCAATCTCAATTACAATTTTGTTCGGATCGGAGACGACAATGGCTCTTAAAGTTGGCGACCGAGCGCCGAACTTCGAACTGCGTGCGGTTGCCGGCGAACGCCAGATTACGGTGCGCTCGCGCGATTATCTCGGCCGGCAGAACCTGGTCGTCACGTTTCATCCACTGGACTGGACGCCGACTTGAGCGGCGCAGGTGCCGGAACTCGACGCCAGGAAAAAAGAGTTCGCGGCACTTAATGCCCAGGTCATGGACATCAGCGTAGATTCGATTCCGAGCCACATCGCGTGGCGGCAAGAGGAACTTGGTCCGGTCAAGGTTCCTTTGTGCTCCGATTTCTATCCTCACGCCGAGGTGACGCTTAAATTCGGGATATTGCGTGAAGGGCTGCCGGTTGCGGGCATCAGCGAACGGGCTGCTTTCATCGTCGATAAAGCGGGGAAGATTATTTTTGGCAAGGTTTATCCGATCGACCAACTGCCAAACATTGAAGAGTTGCTGGCGGCGTTGCGGGAGCTTGCTTAAAAGCTCGCGGTACACGTCCGACTAGACAGCCGAGACCGGCTGTCTCTGCAAAGTCTTACTCTCCGCCAACAGTGAGGCCGTCGATGCGGATTGTGGGTGAGGCGACGCTGCCGCGGAATTCCAGGTCGCTGCCTATCTCGGAGATGTTGCAAAACATATCTTTGAGATTGCCGGCCACGGTGATTTCTTCGACAGGAAAGGCCAGTTCGCCGTTGACGATCCACATGCCGGAGGCTCCGCGAGAATAATCACCGGTGACCAGGTTGGCGCCATGGCCCAGAAACTCGGTTACATAAAGGCCGTCTTTGACGTCGGCAATTATTTGCTTGGGCGCTTTCGTTCCTGGTTCGAGGAAGTAATTTCCGGGACCGATTCCGGGTGTTCCGGCGAGGCCGCGAGATGCGTTGGCCGTGGTCTCCAGTCCCAACTTCTTCGCGGTGTAGGTGTTTAGCAGATACGACTTCAGAATCCCGTTTTCAATTACCACGGTGCGACGTGTGGGAATGCCTTCGCCGTCGAAGGGCGTCGTGCCAAAGCCGCCGGGCATGGTGCCGTCATCGATGACGGTGACATTCGGTCCGGCAATTTTCTCGCCGAGCTTGCCTGCGAGGAACGAGGCTCCGCGATAAACGGAGTCGCCGTTCACACCCTCGAAAATATGTTCGAGCATGGAAGCGGCGACCATGGGATCGAGCACCACCGGCACGTGTGCGGTCTTTACTTTGCGGGCGCCAAGGCGTCGCAGGGTGCGGCGCGCCGCTTCTTTCCCAACTTGCTCGGCCGTGTCGAGCTTCGCGAGGCTGCGCGCCACCGAATACCAGTAATCGCGCTGCATGAGGCCATTCGCGTCCTGCGCGATGGGCACAGCCGCTACGGAACAGTACGACCGCCGGTATTCGCCGACAAAGCCGTGAGAATTTGCCAGCACTTTTCTGCCGGTGGCGGCGTCGAACGATCCGCCTTCGGAGTTCTTGATGCGGGGATCAGTGTCAAGCGCGGCCTTTTCGGCGCGGCGCGCGTACTCGATGCGCTCGGCGCCCGGAAGCGAGTAGACATCCTCGTGATAGAGATCGAGGTTGCCAGAAAGCGATCCGAACTTACCGGCTTCGGGAATGCCAGAGTACGGGTCTTCAGAGCAGATCTTCGCCAGTTCCAGCGCTGACTTCAACATGCGCTCGATACCCTCGGCGGAGAAATCGCTGGAGTAGGTGCTAGCGGCGCGCTGTCCGAAGAAGACGCGGACGCCGATGGCGCGCGAACCGGACTCTTTCAGAGTTTCGACCTGGCCGAGGCGTACTACGGTGGAGAATTCGTCGCCTTCGCGGACGACGCACTCGGCGGCGGTTGCTCCGCCTTTCATGGCGCGGCGGACTACGTCGGTTGCGAGTTCCTTGAGGTCCAGAGCGAGTTTCGTTGCAGCGGTTTCTAGGGTTGTAGTCATTTTTGAAAAATATCGCAGAGGTTAAAGGTCAGATTGCAGAAGTCAAAACCCTAACGGTCTTCACCTCTGCAATCTGACCTCTGCAATGCTCTTACTGCATGTATCCGCCTGTTTCCCGCTTGGCGGTGCCCCCAACGGTCATGCGATCGATTTTAATTGTCGGGATACCAACACCGACGGGAACGGCTTGTCCATCTTTGCCGCAGGTGCCGACGCCTTCATCGAGCTTCAAATCGTTGCCGACCATCGAAACCCGGGTCAGCACATCGGGGCCGTTGCCGATCAGGGTTGCGCCTTTGATCGGAGCGGTGATCTGTCCGTTTTCGATGAGGTAGGCTTCCGACGCCGAGAAAACAAACTTGCCGTTCGTGATGTCAACCTGTCCGCCGCCAAAGTTCACGGCATACACTCCATTTTTTACCGAACGAATAATGTCGCCGGGATCGTCCTGCCCGGCCAGCATGTAGGTATTGGTCATGCGCGGCATTGGGATGTGCTCGTAACTCTCGCGGCGTCCGTTGCCAGTGTCGGCCAGGCCCATCAGCTTCGAGGAAAGTTTGTCGCTCAGATATCCCTTCAGAATTCCGTTCTCGATGAGCACGGTTTCCTGCGTGGGCTGGCCTTCGTCGTCCACATTTAGAGAGCCGCGGCGCCACGGCATGGTGCCGTTGTCGACGACGGTGCATTTTTCGCTGGCCACACGTTTGCCGATCAGTCCGGCGAATGCTGATGTCTTCTTACGATTGAAGTCGGCTTCCAGTCCGTGGCCTACGGCCTCGTGCAAAAGTACGCCTGGCCATCCTGGACCTAGCACGACTTCCATGTCGCCGGCTGGAGCTTCGCGGGCATCCAGTTGCAGGATCGCCTGGCGCGCCGCCTCTTTAGCAAAGAACTCGGGAGTCTTGTCGCCGAAAAAGAAGTCGAGCGCAACCCGGCCGCCGCCGCCGGAGGTGCCGCGGCCCGAACTTGTTTCCGTTTTCGTGATGCAGGAAACATTCATGCGCGCCAGCGGCTGCGAGTCTTCCGCAAAGGTGCCGTCGGAGCCAACGATCAGGATGGTCCTCAATTCATCGGCATAGCTGGCCCGAACCTCCTTGATTCGCGGATCGTAGCCGCGTGCGGTCCGATCGGCCCTCATCAGGAGTTCGACTTTGGCGGTAATGTCGGCGTCCACCGAAGGCAAGGCTATGGGGTACAAGCTGCGGGCGGGTTTCTGCTGGAACCCGGCTACTGTCGTCTTGGATGGCGCGCTCGCGATCAGGGCAGCGGTGCGGGCCGCATGCAAAATCCGCTGGGGGGAAAGATCGTCTGTATAGGCGTAGCCGGTGCGTTCGCCGGACACCACACGCACGCCGCAGCCGGCTGAAATTCCCTGCGAGGCGGATTTGACCAGCGACTCATCGACCATCAGAGAGGTCGAGGTAAGGTATTCGAAATAAAGGTCGGCATAGTCACCGCCAGCCGAGAGGGCGGCGGTGAGATAAATCTCAAGATCGTGATTGGTGAGTCCGTAATGCTCGAAGAAGAAACGTTCCTGGTTGGCTGTCACCATATTTTGATGCCTTGGGCTTTGCAAACGACTCGCGTCCCCGAGTTGATTATCCCATGAGCAAAACACCCTTCGGTGTCATGGACCGAGACGTTAAGTTACTTCTGGAGCAGGATGTTTCCCAGCCAGGGAACCGGTAATGCGCCCTGGTCCAAGGCACGGTCATGGAAGTCGGCGAGCGTGAAGTCCTTGCCCTTGGCTGCTTCATAAGCGCGGCGCAGACGCCACCATTCGCTGGTGCCAACGAAATACGTCGGCAATTGGGTGGAACTGAGTTTGGCGCGCTGCAATTTTCCCTCGGCCTCGGCGCGGGTCTGGAAGGCGTCGTTCATCATGAACGACATGGCCTCGTCGTCCGTCATGTTCATGGTTTGCATGCGTACATCGAGAATAGTATTGCCGACGGCTCGGAGCCAAACTTTCAGGTAGCTCAGGCGGTAACGTGGATCGTCGTCGGCGAAGCCTTGCTGCATCATGACCTGGGCTATGTACTCGGCCCAGCCTTCGACGTAGGCTCCGTTGCCGTAGAGGCTGCGGACGAGGCGACGGGTTACGGGCTGGATTTCGTTGGCGTGCTCGGCCTGCACGTAGTGGCCGGGCAGCGCCTCATGAATGGTGAGCCACTTCAGCACCCAGTTGTTGTACTCGCGCAGCTTCGATTCAGCCTTGTCTTCGGGCGTCTTCGGATCGATGGGCGTGACCCAATACTGAGCCTCGGCGTTCGGATCGAGCGGCGGGGCGCCGTGGAAACCAGCGACCGAATAGATGCCGCGCATGAAGGGAGGGGTGGGGATGACCTTTAAGTTGTCGCGCGATTTCAGCGAGACGATCTTCTTATCGATGATGAATTGCCGGATACCGACGAGATCGTCTTTCACGGTCTGCATCAAATCGTCGCGCTTGGGGCGGTCGTCGGAGATCTTCCGCAACACCTCGCCGATGACCTTATTTTCACGCTCCTGCGGAGTGAGGTTGGCGTGGTCGTCGTGATCGGGGAAGTATTGCTTGTGCAGGGGCAGAGCGATCTGGAGCATTTCGGCGCGCTTCGTCTTGAGTTCGGCTTCTGCGTCGGCGAGGACCTGGTCGGGTGTGACTGGGGTCTCCATCACCAGGCGGAATTTTTCCGCGTACAGATCCTTGCCCAGGCGCCAAGTGCGATCGGTCTTGCGCTTCGCGAGATCGTCCTGAAGCCAGCGGGAAAAACTCTTGAGCGCTTCTACAGCGGGGGGCGCGACCTGATCGAACTGCGCTTTCAATTTTGATCCGGCGGGAAATGCTGGGGCAATCGTGTGCCCTATCAGATCGACGTTGCCTTCATTTTCCTCGATGGCGACCTTGATGAAGATGGGGTCGGCATCGAGGAGCTGGCCGCGCGCCTGTTCAAGGAAGCGCGGGGTCGCGGAGATGCGGGAGAGGATGTGGCCGAGGCGGACGTCCTGGGGCGCGTAGTCATCGGTGAGCGGCTGAAACAGGGCGCTGCCCAGGAGCTCCACATAGTCGGTGGGGTTGTGCTTGTAATTCTGGATGCGATCGAATTCGAGCAGGGTGAGGGCGATCTGGTCATCGATGAGCTGCCAGTCGGCCGCATCCTCAACGCCGAGCGTGGCGAGCGGAGTCTCGGTGCGGAAGCGCTCGCGAAACTGGGCGTAGACGCGGCGTTGTTCCGCCACGCCGGCGGGACTCACGTCGTCGAGCAACGCATCGAGCGCAATGGTTTTGCCGGTCTTCGGATCGACGTGCTGGTGGTACCCGGCTTGGGAAGCCGTGGACGGCGAAAGCGCCAGCGTCTGGTGAATGAAATCTTCACTGAGCTTCGCGAATTTGGCGTTAGCTTCGACGGATGAGTTAGAGGTTTGAGCCATCAGAGCACTTGAGATTAGAAGACAGGCAGCGACGGGAGCGAGTTGCATGGTGCTCGATTTTAGCAGGTAGCAGAGAAGCTCGGTCTCGAAGGATGTTTACCCGAATTAAACCGAACAATTTTACTGTGCAGCGGTCACCGACACGGGCGCCGGAGGGGCGAATAATTATCGACATAATTCACAAAATAATTCTCAACCCATGACTCCAGACTCGCTCAGCCAGATGCTCTCCGACTTCCTCACCGGCGCACGCGCGGCGGTGGTGATAGAAGACGGCGCCATCGCGTTCGATTTGGCGGAATCCAAGTATTCAATTTCTGGCGAGTACAACAAGTGCCTGTTGCATCTGTGGTCCCACGAACGGAACGTTGTGCGGCGCGTGCTGGATGGGGAAGTTAAGGCCACTACGCTGCGGTTACAGGTGCAGCGGATGGGGCAGAATCGTCCGACTCGTCTCGACTTCTGCCGGAATCGCGATCAGCGCTCGCCCGCCGCCCGGCGGCAAGCACGCGTAGCCTACGAGCCTCGCATGCGTCGGGCGTTAGAGAGAAGTTTTCCCGAATGGACCGTGGTCCGGCTCACTACCAGCATTGATCTCGAGCACTCTTTCGGTCCTGCATACCTGCGCGGCTGGTTGCGCCAGGGACAGCGCGCGTTGGCCGTAGTTGGTGTGAACGATGAAGAGACGCAATCGACCGTCGATGGCGCACTGACTTGCGGAATTCTTTGGCTCGAAGCGTGCCGCCTGTCGCAGCACGAGCGTCGGGTGGTGGAGGGGCTGACGATGATTTTGCCGAAAGGCATGGCTATGCTCACGCGGCAGCGCATGGCACATCTGAATCCGGCAGCGGCGAAATGGAGTTTGTACGAATTCGACCAGCGGGAGGATGCGCTCGTGCCCGCAGATATCGGCGATCGCGGCAATCTGGCAACCCGGTTGGTGCATGCAGTCGATGAAGGCCCTGCGCGCGATCGCTTTGCGGAGTCGATCACGCGCATTCGCGACATACTGCCGCAAACTGAAGTGGTGGTGCTCTCGCCGGCGCTGATTTCATTTCGGCGACACGGCCTTGAATTTGCACAGGGACGGATTGCGCATGATCCGCTGGACTTCAAGAGCAAGGAGGAAATCGCTTTCGGACTGGGGCCGGAAGAACGGGTTCTCAACGCAGAGAACGAAACGCGGTTTGGCGATCTGGTGCGACTCGCGGCGGCGGTTCGTCATAAGGATGGGCCGAAGAACCACGCGCTGTGGCGAATGCATCCAGAGCGTTGGCTGGAGTCGCTGGTGGTCACGAACGTCGCGGCTCTGGACGGGCGGCTGCGACCGGAACCGGTGTATGCGCAGGTGCCCGCGTTTGCTGCGGCCGATCGAGCGATGATAGACATTCTGGCCACAACTCGCGAGACGCGGCTGGCGGTGATCGAACTCAAAGCCGACGAAGATATCCACCTGCCGCTGCAGGGCGTGGATTACTGGTCACGCGTGGCCTGGCACCAGAGCCGCGGCGAGTTTGCGCAGTTCGGTTATTTCCCTGGGTGCGAGCCTTCGGTGCAGAAGCCTCTGCTTATGCTGGTCGCGCCCGCTCTGCACGTCCATCCTACGACCGACACAATTCTGCGCTATCTGTCGCCCGACATCGATTGGGAAGTGTTGGGAATCGACGAGCGCTGGCGGGAGGAGATACGGGTGGTGTTTCGCAAGAGACCGGCGCGGACGCCGGTTCGGGCGGCTTAGGGCTTGTTCACCGCCGAGACGCAGAGAATCCCGAAAAACCCTTTCGGCTCGTCAAAGAGCCTAGATCCCGATGCTCTTCCGCAGCATTACCAGTTGCCCGAGGTGATACGCGTTGTGGTCAGCTACCAGCAGTGCCTCGCGCAAGACTGTCTGCCCATCGCCCCAGGGGATCCGGGCGTAGAGGTTGACTTTTCGGTCGGCAACCAGCCGCTCCAATGTCCGCAGGTCTTTTTTGAACGTGGCTGCGCTTGCGGCCCACGCCTTTTCGTTCGGGGGCGCTTCCGACTCGGGCCAGTATCCCTCCGGCCATTTCGGTGAGACATGCTTCGAGTTGCGGCTGAATTCCAGGATGTCCCACTGGGCGAGACGCATATGCTCGAGCAACATCCAGGCCGTGTGGGGAAAGTTTGCGACTTTGACTCCGGCGAGTTGCACGGGCCAGTCGCCCAAGGCAGCGTCGAAGGTGACGTGCGCCCCTCCATCTTTCAGCAGATAAAGCAGGTGGTCGCGGAGAAGCTGATCGGGAGAGGCAGGTCGCGCCGCCGCTTTCTTTTTCGATTTGGATTTGATTGATGT
>Ga0210383_10005114_pt1 | contig 11566 bp, 6 predicted proteins | sample IncBWC14OmetaG_FD_160072 | JGI IMG/M metagenome (GOLD analysis project Ga0210383, IMG submission 160072) | Forest soil microbial communities from Barre Woods Harvard Forest LTER site, Petersham, Massachusetts, United States - Inc-BW-C-14-O ...
GACGGAGGGTTGGTGCAGGGCGGGAAGGACAGCACCATCCGCATTCTCACCGCCGCCGCCATCGTTGGCTCGGCACCTCACATCGGTCATGAGGCGCAGGTCCTCTCGACGCCGTCGAGCAACGACCTGTTTACGGCCCCCGTGGTGTGGCGGACGCCAACCGGGACGTGGCTCTTCGCGGCGGATGGCGGCGGCACCGCGGCGTGGACGGTGAGCGGCGATCGGCTGTCATTCGCGTGGCGCAACGGCAACGCCGGGACGAGCCCAGTCATCGCCGGTGGCTTGCTCTTCGTATATGATCCGGGCGGCGTGGTGCGCGTCTATCAGCCTGCCACGGGCACAGTGGTCGCGTCTTTGGGCTGCGGAAGAGGCCACTGGAACAGCCCGATCGTCGTAGACGGGCAGATCGCGCTTCCCGAGGGTAACGCGAACGATCGCGCGGCAACCGGCGTGCTCGACATCTGGCGCAAGTCATGACGATTCCCACTCGGACCACACCAGCGCCTCGCATTCAGTCGGTGGATGCGCTGCGGGGCGCAATCATGATGTTGATGGCGATTGATCACATTCGCGACTTCGTGGCGCGAAGTGCCCAGCAGTTCCAACCGACAGACCTGACGCAAACGACGCCAGCGATCTTTTTCACCCGGTGGATCACGCATTTCTGCGCGCCGGTGTTCGTGCTCACCGCCGGCCTCGGCGCGTATTTTTGGATGACCCGAGGTCAGCATTCGAAGCGCGAGCTGTCGCGGCTGCTGATTACTCGTGGTCTCTGGCTGATTGTGCTTGAAGCGACGGTGCTTCGCTTCATCATGTTCTCGTGGATCAGCGTGACGGACCATCCGGTGCTGTTGATCATCCTGTGGGCAATCGGGATGTCCATGATCGCATTGGCTGGTCTGATCTATTTGCCGATGCGGGTGCTGCTCGGGCTCAGCATAGCGATCATCTGCCTGCACAATGTGCTCTTCAATGTGTCGGCGGACAGCTTCGGGAGCGCGGCGTGGATTTGGAACATCCTCTACGACCGGGGGCTGATCACCGTTGGTGGCATCAAATTCAGGCCCGCATACCCGGTGCTACCCTGGATTGGCGTCATGGCACTCGGGTATTGCCTCGGTCCGGTATTTGATTGGGAGTCTGCTCGCCGCCGCCGTTTTCTCACGCGTGTGGGGCTGGCAATGACTGCCGCGTTCGTCGTGGTGCGCGCCGTGAATGGATACGGCGATCCCGCCCCGTGGAGTCATCAGGCATCGCCGGTGTTCACGCTGCTCTCGTTTCTCAATGTCAGCAAATATCCGCCGTCGCTCGACTTCTTGTTGATGACACTCGGTCCGGCGTTTGTGGCGTTGGCGTGGCTGGAGCGATTTGACTTTCGGTTCACGAATCCGCTGATCGTTTTCGGGCGCGTGCCGTTCTTTTACTACGTGGCGCACATGGCGTTGGCGCATCTGATCGCGATCGTGATGAACTTCGTGCGGTACGGCGCACATCCATTCCTGCTGATTGCGCCGCCTTCGATGGGGAGTCCGAGCGACCTCTTTCCGGCTGACTACGGGTACCCGCTGTGGGCGGTGTATGCAGTTTGGGTCGTCGTGCTCCTGCTTCTGTATCCGGTTTGTCTTTGGTTTGCCAGGCTCAAACAGCGTCGGCACGATTGGTGGCTGACCTACTTGTGATCCCGATCGCTTACCGGGATGCTCCTTGTTGGACGTGCGCGAGGTCGATGCCATTGGCCGGCAGCGAGACGGTGCGCAGATAGCCGTTCCACCGTGCGGTCAACGTGGCGATATCGGCGCCGTAGATCGTCGGCGCGGCCGGCAGTCCTTGCTCCCACAGCTGTCGAAAGTTGTCGATGCCGTTCGCGCGGATGAGATAACCGACGAACGAGCTGGAGAGCATGTACGCCCGGAACTTCGCCACCGAGTCACCGGCTGAAAATCCTGCTCCTGACAACTCCGCTGGACCGCGTGTGTCGCCATCGCGTCGCGCCTGCGCCGCCATCTGGTCGATGGTGTACGGCCAATCTGGGGCCGAGGCCAGGTTGCCGAGCCCCTCGTGCCGCCAGCGTTCATTCGGCGCGCCCCAGCCCCACATCGTGATCGATAGGACGTGCATCATCTCGTGTCGATCGCTGGGCGTCTCCAAGCCGTGGGCGTTCGCGGTGACCATCACGAGCAACGCTTCCGGATACGCCTGGCCATCCCCCGGGACGCCGAACACGGAGTCGAGCCGCGCTTGGGACTCGAAGTAGAAGATGTGAATGCGCGGTCCGTACCCGGATGCGTGGAGCAATGCCAGGTCGTCGGTCAACGCGCGCTCGGCGCGTCGCTCGAGCGCGGCGATGTGTCGCGCCGCGTACGCCCCGGGCTCGGTATACAGCCGCAAGTGCGGCGTATCGACGCTGTCCCATGGCGGCCCCGGAATCGATCGTACCCGATCGAGTCGGCTGAAGTCGAGCGGCAGTTGCAAGGTTGCGGCGGGACGCGGGTCGCGACACGCGGTCAGGGCGCTCGCGCTGCACGCTATGGCATACCGGAGAATACGCACGATGGCGTCTCGCACCGTCACAGTGAGCGGTCGCTCGCGCAACGCGGACTACTGGGACGCAGCCTGCATTGTGTCGCCGGGGAAGCTCCATCGCGGCACGACCTCGAGCACGACAACGAACGTGCCACGCGCGACCCGCTCCGCGTCTGTGCGATCCTTCGCCATCAGGATCTCGTAGCGCGTGCCATCGCGTCCCTTGAAGACATGGCTGCCGCTCAGATGCTCCACGGGATTCACCGCGACCACGATATATCGCGCTAACCCTGCCGTCCACGGCTCGGAGTCCGCTCGCGGTTCGAGATCGGCCAGTTGCTCAATCGGCCTTCCCGTATACGGCGCTTTGCGCTCCTGGTTCTTCGTGAGCGCCGCCATCCAACCCTCGTTCGCTTTGTATGCTTCGCCGACCGAGTCCACCTGGCGTTGAGAGTCGAACCCGTTGAACCACCAGATTTCGTCTTTAGCACCGGACAACGGTTTCAGCGCGAGGTATGGGTGCGGACACCGCAATGTCGCCGCCAGCACGGCGGTCTCCGTCTCGATGCGGTCGTACTCCGCCTCCGCACCGGGTTGGAGCGGTTCGCGAGCGATCAGCAGGATTTTGGGCGGTCCGGGCAACAGTGCGGGCTCCTCACCCTGGTTGCAAACCAATTTACAGAGCATCCACCCGAGGATGAAGGCGAGTTATCGCAAGAGACGGCCTACAGACGCTAAAAAGACGGGGGTGACAAATCTTGCGGTCCGATGCGACGACCCGCTTGGGCCCTCCTGGGGCTTTGCCTTGCTAGCTGCCAAAAGAGCGGCGCCCCGACCGCCGGTGGCGATATCGCGCGCGTGAGCTTGCGGGCCGCGGTCGTCGGTACGCCCACGGACACGCTGGATGTCCGGATCGCCTATCTCGATCAGGGGTCAAACGGCGCGACGATCCCGATCACGTTGCTCGACCGCCAGTTCGGGATCGGATCGGGCAACGTGACCGTGCCGCTCACGATCGACCTTTCTACCTGTCTCTCCGATCCGCGCCGGGTCGTCACGGGTCCGGCCTGTCAACTGGATGTGACGATTCGCCTGACGAACGCCGGTACCGTCGTTGACAGCGCCGTGCTCACGCCGATCGACGCCGAACCGGGCGCCGTCATCACGGTGAGCCCAGCGTTCCCGCTCGCGCAGGTCGACACGATCATCGTCGTGCCCGCCGTCGACACCCTAGCCGTCGGCGCTACCGTGCAATTGGTGGACACGGTGAAGGCGGCGAACGGGACGATCGAGACCGACGCGCACGTGTCCTGGACGTCGGCGAATACGGGTGTCGCGACCGTCGATACGCTCGGCCGCGTCACGGCCGTCGCGCCGGGCGCGGCGGTCATCGCGGCGAGCGCCGGTAACAAGACGGGCCGGGCGACGATCGCGGTCCTCGCACCGCCCGCGCTCATCCTCGGCGCCACGTCTCTCGCTTTCACGGCCGGCCGCGGCGCCGCGATCCCGGCCGCGCAGAATGTCTCGGTGACGAGCAGCATCGCGGGCCGCGCCGTATCGGGTCTCGCGGTCGGCGCCCCGACGTATGCGGCCGGCCAACCCACCGGTTGGCTCTCGGCGTCGCTGTCGGCCACGGCAACGCCCAGCACACTCACGCTCGTGCCGACAACGACGAATCTGGCGGTCGGCGGGCCCTATACCGCCACGCTGTTGGTCACCGGCAACGGCGCGTCGCCGCAAACGCTGACCGTCACGTACACGATCGCCGCTGGACCGGTCATCGTCGCCTCGCCAGCGAGCGTGAGCGACACGGGCATTCAAGGCGCGCCGGCGACGACACGCACGGTGGCCATCACGAACGGCGGGGCCGGTTCCCTCTCGGGTCTCTCGGCCACGGTGAGCTACACCGGAAAGGCGACCGGCTGGCTCGCGGCGACGCTCGATCGCACGGTCGCGCCCGCAACACTCACCATCGCGTCGACTGCCGGCACGCTGGCACCGGGCTCCTATAACGCCACAGTGACACTCGCATCGAGCGTCGCGGGCGTCAACGCGCAGTCCGTCGCGGTCACATTCTTCGTCGAGACACCGGCGACCATTACCGTCACGCCTGGGAGTGTCGCGTTCACGGCGCAGCACGCGGCGCCGATTCCGGCGGCGCAAACGATCGCCGTGGGGAGCGTCGCCACCGGACCACCCGTCGTGGGGCTCGCGGTCGGCACCGTGACGTACGGCGCCAGTCAGCCCACCGGATGGCTCACCGTCAGCGTCAGCGGAACGACGACGCCGGCGACGCTGACGCTCATCCCGAACACGACCGCGTTGGTCGCGGGTGGCCCATACACGGCGACAGTGCCGATATCCGGAACGGGCGCGGCGACCCAGAGCGTCACGGTGTCGTACACGGTGACGCCCGCGCCCGTGATCGCCGTAGCCCCGGCCAGTCTCGCCGACACGGTGCTCGTGGGCGCGGGCGCCACGACGCGCACGATCGCGGTGTCGAACTCCGGCGGTGGCACGCTGTCGGGCTTGAGCGCCGCGATCGCGTACGGGTCCGGCACCGGCTGGCTTGGCGTCGCGCTCAATCGCACGACGGCGCCCGCGACACTGACGCTGACGTTCACGGCCGGGGCGTTGGCCCCAGGCGCCTATACGGCCACGGTGACGCTCGCCTCCACCGTGAGTGGGGTCGCGACCAAAACCGTGCCGGTGACCTTCATCGTGCAAACGGGGCCATCGATCGCGCTCGCGCCGGCGTCGCTCGCGTTCAACATCTACGCCAAGGGCAGCACACTGCCCGCGACGCAGACCGTGACGGTGAACAACGGTGGGCACGGGGCGCTCGGTACGGTCACCGTGGGAGCGATCGCGTACGGCGCCGGCGCTACGGGTTGGCTCGCCGCGACGGTGGCCGGGACGACAGTCACGGTGCGCGTGACGACGACGAACGTGGCCCTTGGCGTCTTCACCGCGACGATTCCGGTGAGCGCCGCGAATGCCGGCAACAACCCGCAACAGATCACGGTGACGCTCACATCCTCGGTCACGTTCACGAAGGTCGCAGCCGGCGGGAACGACTTCGCGTGTGGGCTCACGACCGCGGCGACCGTCTATTGCTGGGGCGATGACACGTACGGCGAGCTCGGGACCGGCGTGGTCGGGACGTCGAGCTCGACGCCGGTCGCGGTGTCGTTGCCGGCGGGCGTCACCGACGTTGAAGCCGGGTCGCTCTATGCCTGCGCGCTCGTCGGCTCGACCGCATACTGCTGGGGCAATAATGTATTCGGCCAACTCGGCACGGGTGCGGCGGGGCCACCCGTCGCGACACCGGCGGCTGTTCCTGGTATCCAGTTCCTCTCGATCAGCACGGGTTCAGAGCATGTGTGCGGCGTCGCCACGGACAACACCCTCTACTGCTGGGGCGCGAACAAGAGCTCACAGCTTGGCAACAACTCCGCGGCCGACTCCGTTCCGACGCCGGTGCACCTGGCATCGGCTCAGTGGCTGAGTGTGAGCGCCGGCGCGCTGCACACGTGCGGCATCCAAGTCGGTCCGTCGCTGTACTGCTGGGGTGACAACTCGAATGCGGAGCTCGGCGCCGGCCAGGCGCGTTTCCCACTCGGCGCGTCGGCGCCGCTGTTCATCGCGTCGAATTTCGTCGCGGTGACGTCGGGACAGGAGCATACGTGCGCGATCGACGCGAACGCCAATGGGTGGTGCTGGGGGCTCAACATCTCCGGGCAAGTGGGAAATGGCACGAGCGCCGATACCATCTATAGTCCGGCCGAGCTCCCCTCGCTCAAGTTCTCGAGCATGAGCGCGGCGTTGGCTTATACCTGCGGTGTCAGCGGGAGCACGACGTACTGCTGGGGGATGGGCACGTTCGGCGTCATCGGCAACGGGTCGACGCCGAGCGTCGTCGCGACTCCGACGCTGGCGACGGGCCAGACATCCGTGACGTCATTGAGCACCGCGATCACGGGCGGGCGCGTGTGCGACATCGCGGCGGGTGTCGCCAACTGCTGGGGCGACAATACGTCCGGGGCGCTCGGGAGCGGCACGTCGGGCGGCATCATCGCATCGCCAACCGCGGTCTCGGGGCAGCCCGCGCCGTCGGGGGTCAGCCCGTCACGCGTCATCCGCCGGGCTTTCTAAGGGTTGGAGCAACCCCTGACCTCCTGGTTGCAAACCAAGGTACAGGGTATCCGAAGTCCGTCAACTTGACGGCGTTCAGAGGGAAACCGCGCATCGGCGCCGTGGTTCCCTGTCCGGATGCGCAAGCTGGTCAGCCGGCTGTGGCTGATCGATCGGCCGTCGTACATGCTGCGCTGGGAGTTCTACGACGCGCCGGAAGCCGGATCGTCGCCAGCGAAGAGGCAATCGGCAACTAGCGGGCGACGCTCGGCACCGCAAAACTGTGTCGGAATCCGCGGACTGAAACGGACCACATGTGCTCGTGAGGTGAGCCCATGCCTGTCAGGCGACGCTTACCCCTGCTCAAAATCCGGCAACGTGGGGCAAGTCCCTCGCTCGGATTGAGTGCGTGCACTACCCCGAACGCCGTCGAGATCAGGTCCATCACTGGCGCGCCGTGACCTGCGCATCGCCGTACGCGCCGTGGAGTCGCCCGTCCACGGCAAAGTCCCGGATCATCTTGAAATAGCCCGGCGCATATTGCGTCATGGTACGTGAGCCATCTTTGACCGTCTCGAATAACGTCATGCCGTGCTCCGCGTGCGGATAGTACGCGATGGTGAACGGCCGCCCCTGGGCCACGAGTGTATCGAGGCGCCGGCGCGTCTCCGCACTCGGCGCTTGGTAGTCCTCCCCACCCAATATCCAGAGTTGTGGAACGGTGTTGCTCCGCAACACCGGCATGGGATCGTAATAGAATGGGACTTGCCAGTCGAACTGCGGGGCCATCGCCCGCAGCTCTTTCTCCGAGCGAGGCAGAAAGAGCCAGGTATAATCGCCTTCGAGATGCTTATACCAACGGGCTTGGCGGTACTTGGCCCGGAGCGAATCGAATTGGCCGAACCCCTTGGTGAAATTGCTCGTCCAGATATTCTCCGCGGCGCGCGCCACCGACTGCCCAGCGGCGATCTCGTCGGCGGAGTAACCCCGCTCCCGGAGTTGCAGATCGACCGACTCTTGATCCTCGTCGATGACATTGACGGCCAGCCCGTAGCAGACGATGACAAAATCCACCGGGGCGCGATTCGCAGCGAGCGGCTCCACCCATCCAGCCTGACTGCCACCCTGGTATCCGATACGCCCCACGCGAGGACCCGCCATCCGCCGCGCCACGCGCATCGCGGCGACTCCATCATCCGCGAGAATACTGTAATCCTGGGTGTATTTGCCGCCGGACTTTCCCGTCCCGCGCTTGTCGAAGACAAAAGCCCCGACGCCGACGGCCGGCAGCATGCGCTGCAGGAAGAAGCTCGTCAGTGCAGGCGTCGGGTCCGATCCGTGTATCATCACGACGACCGGAACCTTGTCGTTTCCCTCCGGCATCACGAGACGGCCGGCGAGCATCACGCTGTGACTCTCGAAGGTCGTGTCTTTGACCACGAGCGGCACGCGTTGTCCCGGCACGCCGTCAAACTGAATACCGTTTCCCCCGCAATCCGAAAACGCGAGCGTTTTTCCGTCCGGCCGGCCGGTCTCGCCAAAGGTGCTGACCCACTTGCCGCCAGCGGACTGATACAGCCCGCCGGTCCTTCCATCAAACGTGGTCCAGCGCAACGTGTCTTTCTCTTCGGGCGCTATGTCGACCAACGTGCCGTTGGTCAGCCGGTAGCTCCCGATGTAGCAATCCGGGGCCTGTTGGGCGCGGGCGAGAGCGGCCGCACCAAGAAACAAGAAGACGGTGGCGTGCGTACGTGAATGCATAGGTTGGGACATGAATAACCCCGCACCAGGACTTCGCCTTGGATGGATTCAATGTCAGGAGAGTCGTAGATCGGAGTCATGCCCGTGTGCCCGAGCACGCCCACGACTGGCCGGTGATCTCGGTCTTCGTGATGGGCGGATACCTGAACGAGACAGAGATCGGAACGAAGTTCATCGCTGGCCCATCCGTGGTTTTCTACAACCCGGGCGCCGCTCATCGCAATACCATCGCGGCTGACGGGTTCGAGCAGATCGAGATCGAATTCGATGCGACTTGGCTCGGACGCTCGTTCCTGCCAACCATGCCCGTCCAGCACTGGGTCGGCGCCCACGCGACACACCTTTTTCGCGCGTGTGGACCGAGGGGATCCGAGATTCGCCTCCGCACGGCCTTGCGGCGATTCCTGAGAACCGCGAGCGCGGGGCCCACGCGCGAGCCCGTCGCCTGGATCGACGGGATAGCGCAGCGACTGAGGGTAAATCCGAGTTTGCGAGTCAAGGATCTCGCGTTCGCGATCTCTCGCCATCCGTCCTGGGTCGGATCGGCGTATCGGCACGCAACGGGAGAAGGCGTGTCGGCGACGGCCGCTCGTTTCCGAGTCGAGCGCGCGGGGCGCTTGCTCCGTGAGTCCGAGTTGCCATGCGCTCGGATTGCGCTCGAGGCGGGGTTCTACGATCAGAGTCACATGAACCGCACATTCCAGCGCGTGCTTGGCCGCTCGCCAACGGAAGTCAGGGCCGACCGCCTGAGATTTCGCACACCACTTGGTACGGACCACACGGCGATTGTTGGACCTTGACCTGTGATGCGGCCACGCCGAACGATTGCGGCATGCAGAACGAGATTCGCATCGTCAGCCCTGAGCACGCGATTTTTGAGGTGACAATGATCGGCCTCGGCATCTTCGGCCTCTGGCTCCTGATCCGCCGGCGGCGAGCCGCGATCGCATGATGAGGCGCCTCTGCTCGATCGGTCTCTTCGCGGCGACCGCCGCATGCAGCCACGGCCACTCCACGCCGAGCGGGCTTTCGGTCGCGGCCGATGGCCCGCCGCGTCTCCCGACGGGCGTTCGACTCGACCCAGCCGGCCGCTCGATCGCCGTTGGTAACATGCCGCTGGCCGCGCTTGCCTCGCCGGACGGGCGATGGCTGGTGCTGAGCATGTCGGGATATCGTGAGCAAGGCATCGAAGTCATCGACCGCGAAAAAGGCATCGTCGTTCAACAGATCGAGCAACCCGGCGCCTTCCTCGGTCTCGCCTGGAGCGCCGACCATCGCAAGCTCTACGCGTCGGGCGGCGTAGCCGACGCCGTATACATCTACTCCTGGCAGTCGGCGGCCACGCGGCCGGCGACCCTCACCGACAGCATCGTCCTGGGCCATGCTCCTGGCGACTCGACTCCGGGTACGCGCTATCCCGCCGGCGTCGGCATCTCGCCCGATGGGCGCACCCTGTACGTCGCCGAAGATCTCAGTGACTCGCTGGCCATCATCGACCTGGCCACACGCCGGGTCACCCAGCGCGTGAGTATCGGCGCGTTTCCGTACGGCGTAGCCGTCGGGCCGGACGGGCATGTCTATGCATCGGCATGGGGGAGCGACTACGTCGCGGTGTTTCAGGAGAACGGCACTGGTCACCTGATTGCCGACCGCCCTATCAACCCCATTCGCCATCCCTCGGCCCTTCTGCTCACGGCCGACGGGCGCCGACTCTTTGTCGCGTCGGCGAGCACGGATCGCGTGGGCATCGTCGATCCCGTCTCGCGCCGCGTCCTTGGCTGGCTCGATGATTCCCCGCCCGACGGCGTGACCGAAGGCAGCACGCCGAACGCGCTCGCGCTCGACCGCGACGGAACCCGATTGTTCGTCGCCGAGGCAGACGCCAACGCGGTCGCCGTGTTCGACCTCCAAACCAACACGCGCGTTGGACGTATCCCGACGGAGTGGTATCCATCGGCGCTGCTGGGCCTCGGCGACTCGCTGTGGATCGTGAACGGCAAAGGCCATGGCGCCGGACCGAACCCGCGCGGGCCTCAACCGAATATCCCAGTCGCCAATTTCGAGGCCACGAGCTACACCCTCGGTCAGTTGAACGGCTCCATCACCGTCGTACCCACCCCGCGCGGCGCGGCGCTCGATGCGCTGTCGGCTCGCGTCGCCCGCGCGAACGGATGGGATGTGCCGCACGAGGGACGGGCGCACTATCCCCCGATCGCACACGTCGTCTACATCATCAAGGAAAACCGCACCTACGACCAGGTATTCGGTGACCTGACGCAGGGCGATGGCGACACCTCACTCCTTTTTTTCCCACGCGCGATATCGCCCAACCATCACGCGCTCGCGGAGCGGTTCGGCCTCTTCGACCGGTTCTTTACCAACGCCGAGGTCAGCGAGCAGGGTCATCCCTGGTCGACGTCCGCGTACGTCACGGACTACTCCGAAAAGAACGCCCCGTCCACCTATAGCAACAAACGTCCGGAACCAGACGAGCTCGGGGAGACCGACGAACCGGCGAACGGCTACCTCTGGGACGCCGCGCGGAAGGCGGGCATTACGTTCCGCGACTACGGCGAGTACGTCGAGAGCATCCGGCGCGATTCGACGAAGCCGCCCGTGTACCGCGCCCTCAAGGCGGGCCTGGCACCATACACGAGCCCGATCTACCCGCCGTTCGACATGTCGATCCCCGATCAGGTCCGCGCGGATGCGTGGCTCGCGGAGCTGCACGGTTTCGAGCGCGAGGGGAAAATGCCGGCGCTGGAGATGATGCACCTGCCATCGGACCACACGGCTGGTCCGCGAAAGGGGATGCGGACACCTCGCGCGTGCATGGCCGACAACGATCTCGCGCTTGGCAGAATTATCGAGGGTCTCTCACGGTCGCCGTTCTGGAGTAGCACCGTCGTGTTCGTGCTCGAGGACGATGCGCAGGATGGTCCGGACCACGTCGACTCGCACCGGTCCGTCTTCCTGGCGATCTCGCCATGGACTCATGGCGGCGTGTTGCACCGCTTCGTCAACACGACCGACGTCGTCGCGACGATCGAGGACATCCTGGGCCTCCCTTCCCTCTCGCAGTACGACCATTTTGGCCGGCCGTTGCGCGACATCTGGAATGGCCATCCGGACCTGCGCCCGTACGTAG
>Ga0210383_10005116_pt1 | contig 11561 bp, 10 predicted proteins | sample IncBWC14OmetaG_FD_160072 | JGI IMG/M metagenome (GOLD analysis project Ga0210383, IMG submission 160072) | Forest soil microbial communities from Barre Woods Harvard Forest LTER site, Petersham, Massachusetts, United States - Inc-BW-C-14-O ...
CGGATTCGAACAGACGCTGTAGCGTGCGCTGCATCGCGCGGCTATCTTCGACGACGAGTACCGTTTCCATTTCTTCACTCCAGACCTATGCGAGATTTCGGATGCGTTGTTCCGCCCATATCAATAGACCGGCGACGTGGCGTTCGGATCGTAGTCATGTCCGTATTTGTTTTTGTGCTTCATAAGATTCTGCTTCGTCATGGCGATGGAGATCGCGGGCAGAGAGCGCGTGTCGCTGCCAACGACGAACTGGCGTGTGAGCGCCTGAAGCGTGTCCGCAGTCGCATCCTCGTACCAGACCTTCAAGAGGTAGGAGCCTTCGGGCACATTCGAGATTGTCAAATGCCCGGTCTTATCGGAGACGCCGAAGTATTGCGAATCCACCGTCAGAACGACGGCCGTCATTTCCGGGTGAATATTGCAGAAAATAAAAGACGGGCCGGGACGGTCGAAGCGAACCTGCCTATTGGAACCGGCCTCGTAGAGTCCGAGGTCGAATTTCTTGCCGCGATAGAGAGAAAAAACATTGTGAAACCAGGGATCGAGGTTCGGAAAGTCCACAATGCTGCCAACGGGCACGACGAGGAAATTCGGCTGGAACATTTTGTCGCGCTGGACCATTTTGTAGACCGGGCGAGTCTTCGGAAACTGAGCCGGCTGCAGTTTCGCCAGCGGAACCAGCCATTCGACCACACGAGAAGCGTCTTTCACGGGCGCAGAGGACTTCGGAACGACGACCGAGATTTCGCCGGTGAGGGCCTGGCCTGGCTGATCGGCTGTGCCGGCCGACTGTCCCAAAGCAAGTGAGGCGCTGAGCGCGAGGAGTGCAATTGCCGAACATTTTGTGAGCGAATTCATATTTGCCTAAAAGAGGAACCCCGCCGCGAAGCCGATTTGGTCTGCAAAGGCCGGCGACGTGCCGAGCTCAAACGTGCGAAGCCTCCGGAATTCGGGCGAAAATACGAGATCGGAGCGCGGGCGGAAAATGTAGTTAACGAAAATTGCGTCGTTGCGCGGCGAAATGGCAGTGATCTCAGGATAGCTCTCGACGACATAGTTCAATTCCGAGGCGACGCGGCCGCCGGTGCCGATGCCGATGTTGAATTCGTTGCGCGAGTTGACGCGAGCCTTGAGCTGCGCCCAGCCCCCAAACATCGTGATGCCGGCGAGCAAGGATGGCGCGGCGCTCTGGTAGTAAGTGAGATATTGGTTCGTGGGGATCACGGGGCCAGCGACTCCTCCAAACGCGTCGAGACCCTTGCCGACGAAGGCTTCGCCGCTGAGTTCAATGTGGGGGATGAGTCCGAATTTCCAGTCGGCCACAGCCCCCCCGCCGCTGATCGAAGTGCCGTTCCAGGAATAATACTGCGGGCTATAGACACCTGAGACGCCGAAGGAAACCGGCCGCGCTTCGTTTCTGGAATTCACCGAAAGGCGAACCGCAACGGTTGGACGCCGCGAACTTTCGCCGGGAGTCGGAAAGCGCGTGCTCGATGCAGGCGGAACGTCCGCCGAAGGATCCATCACGCCAGCCTCGATCTTGAACTGCGTGGAATCGGTATTCAGGCGCTGCTCCACGCGGATCGTAGGCGTCCACGTCCAGAGATTACCGGCGGCGGAGAAGGTAGGCTCGGCGACGGACATGTAAGACGTCGGCATGTTGGGCGAGAAAAACGGTTCGTCGAGACCGGCGATGATAGAAGTGTTCGTCCAGTCGAGACGAAGCCGCGCGAGGCGCAAGCGGATGACGCCGGAGCTGGCGGAGCCGTAGCCGCTCGGCAGCCCGCCGAAGAAATCCATTTGGATGTCGCCGGAAGTTTTCGCGCCGAGAATCTCCGGGCCAAAGCCCGAAAGGCCGAGCACAGTCTGGCGAAGTGAAGCGCCAACGGTGCCCGAAGGCGCGCCCGCGAAGCTCGGCTCGGCAACAGTAGGAACGTCGAGATTGTCCACGAGCCCCGAGACGCCAAATGCGTTCATCAGGACGATCCCGGAAAGCTTGAGGCGATATTTAAGATTGGTCTCAACTTTATCCTGCGCCTGCTCGTCCACGCGGGAGTTGAGGACCTGCCAATCGTCTTCGCTGATTTGCGCCGGATGCTGCGCGGCGCCGGTGGGCTCGCTGGAGGGTTGGGCGGAGTCGTTGCCATTGGCAACCGAGAGTGCATTCTGACTCGGAGCCGCACTTGTTGACGCGACCGAATCTGCACCGAGTGGTCCCACTTTTTGCACGACTTGCTCGAGCAACGAGCGAAGCTGGCGAATCTCGGCGCGGGACTCGGAGAGTTCTGAGCGGGTTTGGTCGAGCGAGGTGGTGAGCGCCTGGATTTTGGCTTCGAGGTCCGCCTGATCCGGGGGCGCGGCCGGAGCGCTCGCATTCTGGGCGCAGACAGGGGTCGAACCGATCGCCAGCGCAATCAAAATTCGCCGGGATGCGCGTAAAAAGCTGCGATTCGCGAGTTGCATAAAATCCTCCCTGTCGATGGTGCGAACACCCTTCATTGCCGGGGCGCCATTCGCGATGCAGGCCCGGCCGGTGGATTGCGATTGATCAGAAGCACGCCGCTCACGAGGATGCCGCCCGCGCCCGGCGGCTCGCATGCAAAGCGTGCCTCCACCGGACGGTCTCCCACGAAAAGGATATAGCCGCGCCTGCGTGGAACAAAAGGCGTCGTAGGATGAAGTCAACTTGCGCCAAATGGCCGCGGAACCCTGTTTTTCCATCGGATGCATGCGCGGATGCCGGGGATGTTTTCGGCCGGCATGGAATCATGCGGTGCAGGAAATAGGCGCGCCACTCCGCGTCGCCTGGAAAAAATTCGCGGTGGACGAAGAGCGAGAGCTTGCTTCCTGCAATTTCAGAGAGGGCCCAGCGCGTGCCGCAGTGCGCCACCCATGCGGAGATCTGCCCGGGAAGCGGCTCAAGATACCGAGCATGAAGTGCGAAGGGAACGCGGGTCCGAAAGAGACGCTGGGTCAGACAGAGAACGAGACCTATCGCATTTCGCATTCGTGGATCGTTGCCAGTGCGCTCGCAGAACGATTGCCAAAGCTGTCCGTGATCTGCGTGTGTTTCGATGAAGTAGTGAATCTCCCAGAGCCAAGCAACGCGCAGCCAGGAGCCGAGTAGATGGCCGAACGCGTGCAGCACTTGGACAAGGAAAGCGTCGTCCAGTGCGAGCGCATCGAAGGAGATGCCGCGCAGTTCGCGCGGTTCCGTGCGGCTAAGAAAATCTTGGGGGACCTCGAGATGAACACCGCCGACGGAGCTCCAGATCGAGGTGTGAAGCTCCACTTCACGCTGAGGCGGAAGCGAATAGATGTCGTCGCGAAGAGTGGGCACACGCGTGGCGGGTGTCGCAAAGCGAAAGTCGCACGGGTCGGTAACGTGCTGCGGCCGATAGCCGCATGCGACAACCGCGCGCGAGGCCGCGTCGAGAAAATCCCGAACGACTATGACATCGACGTCGGACTGGTGACGCAAATTGCGATCCGGGCAGAAGGCAGGGGCGAGTGTGAAGCCCTTCAGGAATGCGTGCGGGACGCCGTGACTTCGGAGAGACGCACTCACAGCGCCGAAATCCGCCAGGAGCGCCTCCGTGCGCTGCACGTTGGCCTCGACGCGGCGGTCAAGTTCGGCGCGGAAATTAGCGGAGACCTCGCCCCACTGCGCCGTCCGCTTTAGGCGGATCGCGAAATAAAGAGCGAGGCCGCTGTGGTCGAGCCATTGGAGAAACGCGCGGAGTTCTCGAGGCCGAGCCGAGTGGAGCGCGCATAGGCTGAGCGGCTCCGGCGCGGATCCCAGAACGTCGAGCGCGAAATGTTTTAACTCAGCGCTACGCATTTTTGTAGTCCGCATCTTCACTTGCAACGATATGACCGGCTTCGTGACGCGCGGCCAGATTGAGCGAGCCGCGCCCGCCGAGCGTCAGTTTCTCGAACAGCGGAAGCGCGGTGGCAGCAAATTCCGCAGGCGAAATCACACCGCCGACGAAAGCGATCAGTTCATTGCGTTCGTGATCCACTGCGACTGTGAGCGATGACCCCATCGCGACAAATGTCAACGGCCCTTCTGCAAACGCGACGCCCGGGTCGAGCGCACCGAGTGCCTCTTCATCCCGTACGATGCGCCAGAGGAAATCGGATTCGCGCGTCTGCACGGCGTTTTCCGTGTTGACAATCCCGACCGGAAACTGCGCAAGAAGCACAGGATCGTTCGTCTCGACGGCCACGCAGCGGCGCGCAAGCTGCACCTCGGCACGGAATGGAGTTGGCACGCCGCGCCAGAGAACGTCCAGCGGATTACGATATGGCGCAACGGCGGACATGGTTCGACAGGCTCCATTCATAAAGGCTGCGAATCATTTCAGCGGCTTCTTGCGGCGAGCCGCCGTGACGCATCTTCCAGCATTCAATTTGGCTCAGTTGCGTGATGAGCGCGGCTCGGGAAACTGCGAAGCCATCGAGTGGCGGCGGCATCAAGTCCACGCTGGCGAGGAAAAATTCTCGAACGGCATCGGCCGAGAGGCGCTCGAGTCTAGATCGCGCGCTCTGTGAGCGTTCAAGCAGCACCAGGCGGCGCGGCCGCGATTCGCAGAGCATCGTTGCGTTCAGTGCGAGCGACGCGTCGACCTCAATGGCAATCTCGCCGTTGAAGGCCCGCGCGGATCTGTAGCCGCGCAGCTCGGGAAAGTGATTCACTGCGTCCGGCAGCAATTTCACCGGCGCGGAAATACCGCGGGCGACCAATTCGCCACGCTCATCGCGCGCGAGATACGTCCATCCATCGGAAATCAGCGCGAAGCCGCGCTTGCTGAGCGCGACGGCAAGCGTGGACTTCCCGGCGAGCGACTTGCCTGCGAGCAGAAGCCCTTCCCCATCGGGGTCGAGGCACGCGCAGTGAAGCGGTACGATGCCGACGGTGACTCCCATGATTCCAAGTATGAGCGGAACCATACGCGTGGACCAGAATTCGGCGTCGCGCGCCGTCTCGGGCGAGACGACTCCGCTGACGCGGCGGCGCAGAAGGTCGAAGACGAAAAACTCACCGGGAGAAATCAGGGCGAAGACGAGATGATTCAGCCCGCGGAAGTGCATCGGCGCGTCCACGTGGCGCCGGGCGGCGGTATCCGCAATCACATGGAGCTCAATCGCCGGCCCGCGCGAGCCATCGGGAGCACTCCAGCGCGCGACGGAAGCAATGAGGTCCGTGGAATTCGTCGCAAGCGAACAGCACGCGCCCGCGAAATAAAGCTCGGCGCGAAGCGGCAGCAACGCGGGATGGAAGGCGTGGTGTCGCATCATTTCTCGCATCACTCTAGCGCAAAAAATCCTCGCTGGAACGCTGCAAGCAAAGGAATTACAGGGCAGTGACAACCCTGTGACAAACCGCTTGGGAGCGCCCCGTATCGTTGATTTCGGCGAGATCAGCGATGTCCAGAAAGATCGTTTTTTTCTTTCCATCCTTTGCAAGCTCTGAGGCGACGGCGCCTCTCGGAATCTTGGCCGTAGCTACTCCGCTGCTGCGCGCGGGCTACACCGTGCGACTAATCGATTCGACGATCACTCCCAATTACAAAAAACGAGTGTTGGAAGAAGTGAAAGACGCGATTTGCTTGTGCGTTTCGCTCGTGACGGGGCCAATGATTCGGGAGACCGTGGAAATCGCACGCGCCGTGAAAGAGTGGCGGCCCGATTTTCCCGTGATTCTCGGCGGTTGGCATCCGTCGCTGTTGCCGAAGCAAACGCTGGAAGCGGAATTCGTGGACGTCGTCGTGCGCGGACAGGGCGAAGAGACGTTGCTTGAGCTCGTGCAGCACATTGAGAGCGGTTCCGCGATCGACTTGATCCCGGGAATCGGTTTCAAGCGCGATGGAAAAGTGGCCTTCACCACCGAGCGTCCGTTGAAGCCACTCGTCGAGATGCCGCCAAAGGCGTACGAACTAGCAGACTTCGATGCATACGAGCGACTGTGCGGAAGGCGATGGGCGATGTACACGTCGAGCCTCGCTTGCCCGTTCAACTGCGCTTACTGCACCAACGGAGGAGTCTACGGACGGAAGTGGAACGCGCTTCCGGCCGAGCAGTTTGTCGCCGAGACAACGGAACTTACACGGCGCTACAACCTGGAAATGCTTTGGGTGGTGGACGACAACTTCCTCGTGGACCTCGACCGCGCACGAGCGATCAGCGAAGGTCTGGTGCGCGAGCGCGCGAATTTCAAGTGGAGCATTCAAGCGACAACGAATTTGACGGCGCGGTTGAGTCTCGAAGACTTAAAGCTGCTGCGCCGCGCAGGACTGCACCAGATCTGCCAGGGCGTCGATTCCGGATCACCGAAGATTTTGAAACTGATGAACAAGACGTTTCAGGATTTCGACGACATTTACGCGTGCGCGGCCCGGTGCCTGCGCGCGGACATCCGTCCATCGTTCAACATCATTTTCGCGTATCCCGGAGAGGGCCGAACCGAATTGCGGCAGACGATCTCTTTCATCATGGATATGTGCCGCCGATTTCCGGGCGCAGAGTTCTGGACAAACATTTTCACTCCGTATCCAGGCTCTCCCGTGATGCAGCAGGCGGAAGAAATCGGGATCGAAGTGCCCACATCGCTCGAGGGGTGGGCGGACTTCTTCCCGCGCTACACCGTGCTGCCGTGGCTGAAGGGCCGCGATCACCGCCGATTGCAAGTGATGCGCGATTACCTGCGCATCGCGTTTGACCGGATTCCGATCGCCGCGGACACGCGCGACCGCGCGACGCGCGTGCTGCAGAAGATGCTGTCGCTTCCGGCGCGCTGGCGGCTGGATCACGATTTTTACGAATATCCCGCGGAGCTCTGGCTCAACGATCGGTTGAAGCGCCGTACGGCGAGTTTCAAACCGGCCGTGGATGCGAAGCGGCTGGAGCCGGCGGCCGCGTGCTGATGCGATGAGGGCCCCGACCCACACTCGATTTGCGCGGCGCGCGAGCGGAAGGCGTCGCTGCGCTCGCCCGATCGCGGGGTGCGCCGGTGGCTGACGTCCTCCTCACGCACTCATACCACTTGCTCTACGACCGCAAGCAGGCGCGGAAAATGCAGCCCTATCCTCCGCTCGGCACGCTCTACGCCGCCGCTACTTTGCGCGAAAAAGGAATCTCTGTGGCGGTATTCGATACGATGCTGCGAGATCCGGGCGCTGAATTCCGCGAGGCATTGCGCACGCATCGGCCGCGTATCGTTGCGATTTACGAAGACGATTTCAATTTCCTGACGAAAATGTGCCTCACGCGCATGCGCGAAGTGGCGTGGAGGATGCTGGCAGAGGCGAAGGAGTGTGGCTGCCGCGCGATCGTTCATGGCTCGGACGCAACCGATCACATTGCAGACTACTTGGAGGCAGGATTCGATTTCGTGCTGCTCGGCGAAGCCGAGCAATCGCTGCTCGATTTGGTGCGTGCGCTGCGGCACGGGCTCGATACGTCGCGCATGCCCGGCGTTATTTCGGCGCGAACAAACGGCAACGCTGGTTCGCCGCATAGCCGCGCCCCGCACCCCTCCAACGGAATTCTAGATGTGCCGTTTCAGGCGCGAGACCTGATCGACATGCGGCCGTATCGCGAGGCCTGGCAGGCGGCCCATGGAACTTTCTCGCTCAATCTGGTTGCGAGCCGGGGCTGCCCGTTCCGTTGCAACTGGTGCGCGAAGCCGATCTTCGGCGATAGCTATCGTGTGCAGCCGCCAGAGGCCGTAGCGCAGGAAATGCAGATTCTGAAGGAGCGATACGAAGCGCAGCACCTATGGTTTGCCGACGACATTTTCGGGCTTAACCGCAACTGGGTGCAGCGATTTGCGGAGGAGGTGGAGCGTCGCGGCTGCGCGCTGCCGTTCAAAGTGCAGGCGCGGGCGGACCTGCTGACGCCAGAGACCGTGGAAGCCTTGCGGCGCGCGGGCTGCGCGGAAGTCTGGATGGGCGTCGAATCCGGATCGCAAAAAGTTCTGGATGCGATGGACAAAGGCATCGCTGTCGAGGATGTGGTGGAGGCCCGCCGCCAGTTGCGCGAACAGGGCGTGCGAGCGTGCTACTTCCTGCAGTTCGGGTATCCGGGCGAATCCTGGGAAGACATCCGCAGGACGATTGCGCTGGTGCATGAGACGCGCCCGGATGACATCGGCGTTTCATTTTCCTATCCGCTCCCGAATACGAAATTCTACGAACGTGTGCACGAAGAGCTCGGCGGGAAGCGCAACTGGGCAGACAGCGAAGATTTGTGCGTGATGTTTAAAGGTGCCTACACAGACGAGTTTTATCGCGCGATTCGCGACGCGTTGCACGCCGAAGTGGATAGCTGGAGTTCCCCGCAGCCCGCCGCCGCACTGCGTCAAACCGAAATTCGGGAGATCTGGCGGCGTGTCGAATTGCTCGAACCGGTAAGCCGGAACGCAGATGCGACGCAACTTCCACTAGCCCCGGCAAGTTCTCACTCGGCGGCTCTCGAGTTGCCCTTCGGCAACGGCTTCGTACCGCTTCGTCGGCTGATCGCGTCAGCAGGAGAGCGCTGATGCGCGATCTACTGCTCACCCACGGATACTTCATGGACGAGGATCCGAAGGAGCGCGAGATTCGCAAGCCGTACGTGCCGCTCGGAATCCTCTATATCTGCGCGCACCTTCGCGACAGGGGCTTCGGCGTTGATGTCTTCGATTCCACGTTCTCCACCAAGGAGGCGCTGCTCGGTCTTCTGCGCAGTGAGCAGCCTTCGGTACTTGGCGTCTACGCAAACCTGATCACGCGCGGCAACGTTGTAGAAATCCTGCGCGTCGCGCGCGAGGCTGGTTGGCGAACCGTGGTCGGAGGGCCGGAGCCTGGCGCGTACGTAGAAGAGTATCTGGCGGCTGGCGCGGAAGTGGTGGTGATGGGCGAAGGCGAATTGGCGATGGAAGAGCTGCTACCCGCTCTGCGGACCAATTCCGCCGCCGAATTGGGCAAAGTTCGCGGCATCGCGTTTCTTGACGATACTGGAATGGTTCGACGGACCGAGCCCCGCGCTCAGATCGCGAATCTCGATTTGCAGCCGTGGCCGGCGCGAGATGCCGTCGACATCCGCCGTTATATTCAAACCTGGCGCGAAGCGCACGGCCTCGGCTCGATTTCGTTTATCACCGCGCGCGGTTGCCCCTATCACTGCCGGTGGTGCAGCCATCAGGTTTACGGGCAGACGCATCGGCGCAGGAGCCCGCAGGCCGTGGTGAACGAAGTGGAGTGGCTGCTCGCGGCGTACGAGCCCGAAATGATGTGGATCGCGGATGACGTCTTCACAATTCATCACGGCTGGCTGCGCGAATACGCCACGGAAATGCGCCGCCGCGGACTGCGAATTCCGTTTGAATGCATCACTCGCGCGGATCGGCTGAATCCGGAGATTACTCAAATTCTGGCCGAGCTTGGCTGCTTCCGAGTGTGGATCGGATCAGAAAGCGGATCGCAACGGATTCTCGATGCGATGGAGCGTGGTGTGAAGGTCGAGCAGGTGCAGCGGGCGATTGACCTCTGCAAATCGAATGGCGTGCAGACGGGCATGTTCCTGATGTGGGGCTATGAAGGCGAGGAGCTGGAAGACATCGAAGCCACGATCGAGCACGTGAAACGCTCCGATCCGGACATTTTTCTCACCACTGTGTCGTATCCGATCAAGGGAACGCCGTATTTCGAGCGAATTGCGCGCTCGCTCGTGCAATTGAAGCCATGGAGTGAAACTAACGACCGCCAATTTGTAGTGCGCGGAAGGCACTCGCGCCGATTTTACGATTTCGCTGACAAGCTCCTGCGCGATGAAGTGAGCCTCGAGCGGCTCCGGCGGAAAGAGGTCGGCGAAGTAGCCGCTGGCGATCTTGAGTCGCGAATTCGCGAGTCGCGCGAAGGCCTATATGCGATGGCCGCGGAGGTGGAGGCATGAGTTTCGCGGCAGGGCTGCCAGTGCATGATGCCGGGCACGCCTTCGACCAGATCGCCGGCTCCTACGACGAGATCTTTACGCGAACGCTGGTCGGCCGCGCGCAACGAGATGCTGTGTGGCAAGCCATGCGCTCGGCGTTCCGCGTGGGCGAGCGGATTCTCGAATTAAATTGCGGCACGGGTGAAGACGCATTCTTTCTGGCACGGCTTGGAGTATCGGTGGTGGCGTGCGATGCGTCTGCGCGCATGATTGAAACCGCGCAGCGGCGGCAAAGCGCCGAGGCGAATCAAGGCTCGCGAATTATCTTCCGGCAATTACAGACGGAAGAATTGCGCTGCATGCCGACGACCGAAAAGTTCGACGGCGTGCTTTCAAACTTCGCGGGGCTGAACTGCGTGAGGGATTTGAAGAGCGTAGCCGTCCAGCTCGCGCGCCTCACAAAGCCCGGTGCAAGCGGTCTCCTATGTGTTTCAACGCGATTCTGCGCATGGGAGACGGTGTGGTTTGGGCTGCGCGCGAGTTTCCGCAAAGCATTCCGGCGAATTCGAGGCACGGCTATCGCACGCGTGGCGGACGAACGGGTGCAAGTGTGGTACCCGACGGTCCGCTCGATCGCGCGCTCGTTTTCGCCAGAGTTTCGCCTGCGTTCGATTCGTGCGGTTGGGCTGACGGTGCCTCCCACCTATGTCCGGGCGAAGTGGATTAACAATCCGGCCACGATTTCGTTTCTGCAGCGATTGGACGCGCGGATCGGCTCGGCGCCGCTGCTTCGAGTTCTCGGTGATCACGTACTGCTCCGGTTCGAAAGGCTGCCGATATGACCGCTTCCGCCGCTCGCGCTGAAATCGTCTCCGCCGCCGGCTCCTCCGAAATTCCATCGGCGCTAAATCTCTCGATCGAGTGCCCGCGATGCCGGCGGCCGCTCGGCTGCGTGGGGTACAGCACGCAATCAGTGTTCGTGCCGGAGGTCCGGTGTTCAGGCTGCGGCTTTCAATTGAGCCACGAACAGGGGATCTGGAAGGCGCTGCCCCCCGAGCGACTGCAATACTTCGATCGCTTTCTCACGGAATATCAATTGATACGGGCCAGCGAAGGCCGCGGAAGCGATGATCCGGACTTCTATCTAGCGCTCCCTTACCGGGACCTAACAGGCCGCAACAAGCGGCAATGGGCGATTCGCGCGCGGACTTTTCGCTTTTTGGCGCGACAAATTCTGCCCGAACTGCAACGCCGCACCGAGCCGCGTCTGCGGCTGCTCGATCTGGGGGCGGGCAACGGGTGGATGAGTTACCGCCTGGCGCTACGTGGGCATTTCCCTGTGGCCGTGGATCTCTCTGTGAATCATCGCGACGGACTCGGCGCCGCGACGCACTATCTGGCCGAACTGCCGACCCTGTTTCCGCGCTTTCAGGCGGAGCTCGATCATCTTCCATTTGCGGACGGCCAGTTCGACGGCGTGATCTTTAACGCGTCGTTTCACTATTCCGAGAATTACTCTGAGACGCTAGCCGAAGCGGTTCGCTGCGTGCGCAGCGGCGGAATCATTGCGATCGCGGATTCCGCAACGTATCGCTCGGAAGACCAGGGTCAACGCATGCTGCAGGAACGACGTGCTGCGTACGTGA
>Ga0210383_10005117_pt1 | contig 11560 bp, 11 predicted proteins | sample IncBWC14OmetaG_FD_160072 | JGI IMG/M metagenome (GOLD analysis project Ga0210383, IMG submission 160072) | Forest soil microbial communities from Barre Woods Harvard Forest LTER site, Petersham, Massachusetts, United States - Inc-BW-C-14-O ...
GCCTCGGAAAAAGAAGTTGTGCTGTTCGGGCGAACGCCAGACGAGGGTGAGCCGAAATCAGTAACGGCTTAGAGCTGGTTTCACCTTCCGCGAAATCGCCGACGATGACGGCGGAAGCGTTTGAACCCAGGGCTCGGCGGAGATTCTTTTCGTCGTCCACAAAGATCAAGTCACCCGACGTAGCGGATTGGACGCTCGACATGCCGGTTAACCGCACTGCTTCATCCCCAAGGACGCGGGCCTGCACGTAATCGGCGACCTCTTTCACGGATCGCGCCCTGACTAAAGTCATGGCACCTTTTTATACGTTTGCCACGGGAAAGGAAAGCTGGCGCTAGAATGATCGCATGGAGCGAAAGATCTTCTGGATCAGCTTCACCGTGCTGGGCTTGGCGGCGGATTTCGTTTTGCCGCTATGGTGGGCATTGGCAGCAACTATACCCATCGTTTACGTAAGCTGGTGGATCGCCTACAGAAGCGACTGGTTTTGAGCAGAGTATTCTCGCCGCTTGAAACATTGCAAGCAATGTTTCTACAGTTGAGGCTAATACAGCGGAGGCTGGCCTTCTGGTCGCGTCTTCCAGCGCCTATGCACCCATAGCCATTGATCTGGATATCGCCGCACGTAATCTTCGATTACCTTCGTAAACAAAGCAGTGTTGGCTACGGCGTCGGCATCGTCGTCGCCGGTGCGTATCAGGTTTATCGCGGGATCAAAGCGTAAACGGTATTTTCGGAGGGCAGGATCCCAGATTGTGAATCCGGGGACTACTGCCGCATCCGTGCGTAACGCGATTCTGGCTAGGCCGCTTGCCGTGCAGGCTGGAATTCCGAAGAAGTCGACGAACACACCTTGCGGTGGGGTCATGTTCGTGTCCATGAGAATGCCGACGGTTTCTCCGGCTTTCATAGCGGATAACAGACCGCGGACGAAATCGTCTTTGGGGACCATGGAGTTGCCGTGCATAGTCCGATACTGACGGGTCAGGCGGTCGAGGTGAACGTTGTCCAGCGGACGCATCACGACGTGCAGGGGGTGTCCGTGAAGTGAATGGGTAAATGCCGAAAGCTCCCAAGCCCCCATATGCGCCGTTAGAAAGAGAACGCCTTTGCCTCGCGCCAGGGCGCGTTCAAAGTTTTCGAATCCGTCATAAACCACGACCTTGCTGACGTTTTCGCGAGTGTATCCCGGGAAAAGGCAGACTTCCGCCGCTTGCCGACCGAAAGAGGTAAAGACACCGCGCAGGATTTTGGCACGCTGGCGGCGACTTTTCTCGGGGAATGCCAATGCCAGATTGTGCATCCCAACCCGCCTCAACCGGCCATGGAGCGCGTAAACCATCCAACCGAGCGCAATTCCAGCGGCGCGGGCCAATGGACGAGGCAGCGCTCCTATGAACTTGACGATCAGCCAGGCGAGGGCATACTCGAGTCGCTGCCGCATGTTGGGGGAAAGGGTGACGGTAGCACCGGGGAAATCCCACGTCAAACGGAACTTGGCGGAGATGCATGGCCTGCCGAGATAGTAATGCGGGAAATTGCGGTGATAGGTAGAGGAGGTAGGCTATTGATGATTCGGGTGCTTACAAAAAAATGCGGGGTTGGCAACGGTGACCCTAATCTCCGCTCCCAACCCCGTCTCCCAGGTTCTGTGGTAGGTGAAGCGAGTATGCTTCAGGAGCCGGAAACCGGCAAGATTACGAGGGTCATTGTCCTTTGGTAACTATGCAAGAGCCAGGCTATTTCGCCGTAACCAGGTTGTGCGTAATGGCATGAACCGACAGCGCGATCCGGTTCTGCACTCCTACTTTTCGCATCAATTTGGCGACGTGAGCCTTCACCGTGCGCTCTTCGATGCCCAGCGCGGAGCCGATCTCTTTGTTGGAGCGGCCCGCTACCAGCATTTCCAGAACTTCCTTCTCGCGGTCGGTAAAGGTCACACGGCCAGCAGGAAAGATGCGACCCGGAGACGATGAGACGCGCTCGATGAACATGGAGAGCACTCGTCTGGGCGCCCATACTGAGCCTTCATTCACCACCCGGATGGCTTGCACGAATTCGGTTGGCGAGGCGGCCTCGTCTACATAGCCCTTTGCGCCTGAAGCAATGGCCTTGAGAATGGTCTCTTCGTCAATGCCGGAACCTGTCACAATAATGCGCAGGTCAGGGCGCGTGGCTTTCATGGTGGCCATCAGATCGAAGAGGTTTTGGCCGTTGCGGTTGCCCAGCAGGATGAGATCGATGCCTTGCAAGTTGCTAATATCGGGAAGCGAGGCAGAGATCAGCTCGAAATCCGACTCATTATCGAACAGGGCCCTAAATCCCACGAACCGCAGTGGATCACTCTCCACCACGGCAATACGGATCGGCGCTTTCTTTACCGGTGCTGCTTTCGTGGCCATTGCAGATTTCATAGCTTTCCTACTCGGGTTAGTAGGGGCTAGCATAGCTGCAATCGTGCATGATGAAAAGCGCCGTAACGGTTTTGCAATTACGGCAGTAACATAGCAAACATTGATGAAAAGAGGCTGGAATCTTATGAGATTACTCTCCCGATTACCCTCCCGCAGGCGCGCAGCCCGGATTGCCGTGCTTCTTGTCGCCGGAACGCTGTTTTCAGCGGCACAAACCGCTTATCAGCCAAAATTCAAGGGCGATCCGGCCCGGTCGGATTCCGAAGCCAATGCTCTGGGTTACATGCGCACCGTAATCCGGGCGCAGCAGCAATACTTCAAGAAGAATAATAAGTACGCCGCGACCCTCGCGGACCTGGTTCACACCGGCTCCTTCACCAAACGCATGACCCAGACTGATCGTGGAGACTACACCGTCAGTTTCCATGCCCGGAAGGATGGCTATGAGCTAACCATGACTCCCAAGCAAATGGACGCGGAACATCGGGCTTTTTACGCTAACGAGGATGGCGTGATTCACGCCGATGAGACGAAAGCCGCGGATGAGAATTCTCCGGTGATCAAGTGAGAGCGTTTGTGCATGCCGCAACGGGCGTGGACGACAGCGCCTACATTTGTTGGCCCGGTTTGATTTCTGCTGCTTTGTCGTCCTGGTAAGTGATGCTGAGGGAGTTGCCGCCGTTCGGGTAGTTCACTGTTCGATTGCCCGGTTGGCCTGAGCTTTCCGGAATCCCCAAGCCAATGGCGAAGTCGGTTTGCAGTTCGCTCATGCCGGGTTTGACCTGGTGCTTGTCGATTGCCTCCCAAACGTCCGCCGGCCAATGTTTGTACAACTCGTGCGGATCTTCGATGAAGAGCATATCGTCGGAGTAGAACTTGTAGGTGCCATCTTTGGTTGATCCGATGGAAAAGGCGTAGGCTTTGCCATCTTTTTCAAAAACTGCCATCACCTGCGGTTCGCCCGGCGACTGCGGGGCATTGGCCGTGAGAACATCCTTGATCTGCAACTTCTCAAGCGGTGGAAGTTTCCCGGCCTCATGGGCGAAATCTACGTGCTTGCTTGAGTCGCACGGATAGTAGGTATAGGCATATCCAACTTTGACCCAGACCGGCTGCTGGGTCAGTTGATGAGCTGACTTCAAATCGTAGGGATAAAGCTTTTTCGGGGTTACGTAGTAGTCGGGATTCAGCGGTGGCGGCGGAGTCTTCGCACGTTCAATGGCGTTTTCGTGCCGACGGTATAGCACGAAAGCCAAACGAGTGCCGGATATTAGAATGGCTACAATCAGCACCCACTGGATCCGCTCTTTAAGCTCAGAACTGATTTGCATAAAGCGTAACCTTAGCAGATTATTTAGCCGAAATGACGCATTTGAACCGGCTTTCCATCGCGGACCCAGGTTTGATGCGGTAAACTTATCTAGAGGCGAGGCATTCTGTCGCGCCCCGCTTTGAGGAGAATCCCATGGCTGTCACGGAAGACGAAGTTCGAAGCGCTCTAAAGCAATGTTATGACCCGGAGATCCCGGTGAATATCGTGGATCTGGGATTGATCTACGCGGTGCGCTTGGAACCGGTCGCCGACGATCGTCAGGATGTTTCGATCGATCTGACGCTTACCTCTCCGGGCTGCCCGTCGCATGTCATGATCGGGGAACAAGTAAAGGCCAGGCTGGAGCAGTTGGCCGGCATCCGTACCGCAACCGTGAATGTTGTGTGGACGCCGGCTTGGACACCCGAGCGCTTAAGTCCCGAGGCGAGAACGCAGCTGGGAATTGAGTAGAGGGAACATCGGCTACCTGGAGAGTCTTTTCCATGGCGGCGGAATTTTCACGGAAGCCATCCCCGCGGCATTCGCTGCCTGAATCCCCATATCCGTATCTTCGAATACCAGACACATTTCCGGAGTAACTCCGAGCCTGGAAGCCGCAAGTAGAAAAGCTTCCGGATCTGGTTTGCTCTTCTTATAGTCACCGGCACAGACCAGAGTATCGAATTTATCGAGAAGCTGGACCAAAGTCAAAGACGCGGTCACCGATTCGCGGGTACTCCCTGACACGACTGCAAACGGAATTCGACCGTGCTGGCGCTTCATATGTTCCACCACCTCAGGTATCGGCTTGAGCTGTGGTAGTAGATCGAAATAGAGGTCTTCTTTTCGCGAGGACACATCCTCAACCGACATGCTGAGTCTCTGTCTTTGGTTGAGCAGAGAAATTATCTCGGCTACTGGAAGTCCTCCCCAGGAATAGAAAAGCTCCTCGTCAAAAGTGCAATTCCATTCTGCGAGGGCCTTTTTCCAGGCGATGTAGTGAAGCGGCATCGAATCGACAACAGTGCCGTCGCAGTCGAATAAATAAGCTTGGAAAGAACCGGCCGGCAATTTTAGTTTCACGCGGTGTGCAAAATCCTTCCTGAATAACCAGGCCTGACCAGCTTTCGTTTTCGCAACGAGAATCCCTCAATAAATAGAGTGTCCCGGGGCTTTGCTTCGCACGTCCGGCTTCGATCCCATCAGCAGCAACGCGCCCATCCGTTTGAAAGCACGTAAATCTTCCAAGCTGTGAAAGGACTTCGTCTGGTAGTCGTCAGGCGTGGGCGTGTCATCCGGAATTCGCTTGGGCTCGACGTTCTCAAAACCATGCTTCTTGAGCAGTTCGATGTACTCCGCTTCCGAGCGAACATGTACCGGCACTCTTAGCTTGTCCACCCATTGCAGGGAGTAAGGATTGTCTTTGTACAAGTTAATCAGAATGAACATGCGCCCGCGCGGAGCCATGACGCGGAACAATTCGGCCAGCGCCCGTTCCTGATCCGGATAGTAGTAGAACGACTCGACCGAAAGCATCTTGTCGAAGAAATTCTCTTCCCACGGAATCTGTTGCGCCGATCCCCAGACATACAGAATGTTCTCGAAATCCTTCGAGGCCGCACGAGCTTGGCGGATCATTTCGTCAGAAACATCGATGCCCACCACTTGCCCGAAACCCTCCGGCCCGTCAGTGACCAAGCGGGCCAGCAACCGTGTTGCCCAGCCCGAGCCACATCCCAAATCAAGCACACGCTCTCCGGGACGCAGATCCATAAGCCGGATCGTCTTGCCTGTGATGTCAAGGTGATGGCGTTCCATGGTCGCGCCTTCACCCGCATCGGCCCAGCGATTGAATTCCTGCTGAAGAATCTCGTCAGAACTTGGCTTCGTCTCGGCCACGTCAGTTCTCCTTTGCGTAAGTTCGTGTCTTTTGTGGTTAAAGGTTTAAAGGCATCAACCACAAAGGACACAAACAACCACAAAGGATATGCTACATTTGCGTTCCTCATGGCTTCAAATCCACAGCCTCCGGCCGAACCTAAGCCTGAACTTCTTTATTGCCCGAAGTGCGCCGTCGAGGTCTCCGAACCCCTGACTTGCGGGGATTGCTCGGCGGTCATCTGCCGGCGCTGTGGCACGCCGCTAGAATCGGCCGACGAATTGGGGATGGGGTAATGGAGACTCCGGTTGTATCCCTGCCCGCGATGAAAACTGAACCGGCGCCCACCCTGGTTCGCGGCCTTTCCCTGCTGGACGCGGTATTGCTCTTGGTCGGTGGGGTTATTGGCTCATCCATTTTTCTGACTGCGAAAGACATTGCCGGATCGCTGCCTCATCCCGTACTTTTTCTGCTGGTCTGGGTGCTGGGTGGTGCGATCTCCATGTGCGCCTGTTTTGCCTTCGCCGAAATGGGCACGATGTTTCCCGACGCCGGCGGTCAATACGTATACCTGCGCGAAGCCTACGGCGACCTGCCCGCATTTCTTTACGGATGGATGATGTTCAGCGTGGGCAACGGTGGCTCGATTGCCGCGCTTGCCGTAGGCGCGGCTGCGTACCTGGGCGGGATTGTTCCCATGCTTTCGCAGGAACATGTCGTTCTTGACGTGGCGGGTGTCGTACTTACTCGGGCGCACGTGATGGCTTTAATCATGATTGCGGGAGTTACCTGGATCAATATCGTCGGATTGCGGCGAGGCGCGTTGCTGCAGAATGTGGCCACCTGGGCGAAGTTTGCAGCCATGGCTGCGTTTGTGATTCTTGGCTTCGCCATTGGCAAGGGTGATTGGCATCACTTCACGGCCAGCGAATGGGGATCGGTTCACGGGCTGACCATGGGCATGAGTCTCGGTCCGCTACTTTCCGCTTTTGGGGTGGCGTTGATTGCCGTCTTCTGGGCCTACGACGGATGGGTCTACATCGGATGGGTGGCGGGCGAAATGAAAGAGCCGCGTCGCAATGTACCGCTGGCCATGATACTCGGGGTAACGATCGTCGGCGTCATTTACGTGGCGATGAACATGACCTACCTGTACGCTCTTCCGCTTACCGAAATCGTTAAGCACGAGACGATCGCTCACGCCGCTGCCGTAGCGCTATTCTCGCCGGCGGCTGCCGTGTGGCTGTCGGCATTAGTAGCCATCTCCTGCTTTGGCGCGATGGCCTGCGCCATCCTCGGCAGTCCGCGGATCTATTACGCTATGGCGAAAGACGGCCTTTTTTTCCCGAGTATGGCCGAGGTCCATCCCAAATGGCGCACGCCAGCATTTGCTCTGATCGGACAAGGAGTCTGGGCCGGCATCCTCACGCTGAGCGGCCGCTACGATCAGCTGTACACCTATGTAATGTTTGGCATGGTGCTTTCTTACACCCTGACGGTGGTGGGATTGTTCGTGCTGCGCCGCAAGCGTCCGGACATTCCGCGGGCTTATCGATGCACTGGATATCCGTGGTTGCCGGCGCTTTACGTGATCATCGGCACCGCCTGGACGTTGAATACGATTTTCACCCGGCCGAGGGAGGCGCTGGCGGGGACGATTATTGTGCTGATCGGCGTGCCTGGGTATTTGTACTGGAAACGGAGCGGAAAGAGGACACTGGCGTAGTCAATTGGCGACGAATCGCAATAGCGACGAAACGCCCGCCGAGCTTGATCAAGTTGTATATGGCATCGTCGCCTAAACTGGGACCACCGTTTTTCTTGCGGGATTGAAGAAGGGCGTCTTCACAATTTTTGCCGTCACTTTTTGCCGGATAGCTTCAATGGTGATTTCCATTTGCAGTCGGGTACCGAGCTTGGAGTGCGAAGTTTCAATGCTGGCCAGCGCAATCATTTTCTTTAGGACCGGCGACCAGGTAGTTGATGTCGCTTTGCCGACCTGCTTTTCGCCGCAATAGACCGGAACTGCAACGCGCGAAGCCTGGCTGGGCGCGGCTGGCGTCAAGCCAAACTTCTCGTAACGCTCTTCGACTTCAGGCCAATCGATCTCTAATCCCACAAACTGTCTTGCCACTCCCTGCTTCTGATCCTGTTCCAGAGCCGCTTTGCCGATGAAATTCTCTTTATTGAGATGCACCATTTTGGCGAAGCCAAGCTCGTAGGGAGAGTATTTCTGCGACGCGATCAGAGCTTTCTTGCTGCTGGTGTAATCAACCTCGATCAGCAGCAATCCCGCTTCGACGCGAGCAACGTCGAGCGCCAGCATCCCGGCGGCGTGAATGTCGAAGCGCTTGCCGGTTTCCATAACCGCGTCCCAGACTTTCACGGCGTCGTTCCATGGCACCCAGATTTCGTAGCCGAGGTCGCCGGTGTATCCGGTGCGCGAAATGTCGACGGGAACGCCCGCGATCTTGCCGTGAGTCACGCGGAAATATTTCAGGTTGGCGATGTCCGCTTCGGCCACCGACTTCAGCACTTTGCCGGAGGTTGGTCCTTGCAACGCGAGTGCGGCGACTTTCTCTGAGATGTCTTCGATCTGGACATCCATGTTGGTGCCGTTCTGGCGAAACCAGCGCAGGCTGGGATCAGCAGCGGTCCAGCGATATTTGTTCTCTTCGAGGCGCGTTACCGTGCCGTCGTCAATAACCTTGCCCTGTTCATCGCACCAACAGCAATAGATCACCTGGCCCACCGAGACTTTGCGGATGTCGCGCGTGATCACGCGGTTCACCAATTTAGTCGCGTCTTTGCCGGTGATCAGATACTTGTAGAGCGGGGAGATATCTATCAGCGCGGAGGCGTTGCGGATTGCGTTGTACTCGTGCTCGTGATGGACCTCGTAAACGCTGACCGTGTAGTATCCCGACCACTCGCGGTAGTTGAGGCTTTGGCAGAGCGGAAAAGTTCTTTCGTGAAAGGCAGTTCCTACGGGCACAGAATCTCCTCAAGAGTTTCTCGTCGAGCAGAAACGTAGCTAGCTACGTTTCTACGATGGCTGTAGAAACATTGCTCGCAATGTTTCTTGCACGCTGGATTATATGCAGCGGTGGAGGCTGGCGGCAAACGACTCGCCCTTTCGGTGTGACTGGAAGTCAAAAGAATCGCGCTTGCCATTGCAGACAAAAGACGCACTCCCCCGGTAGAATGTGGAGTCCTTTTCCTGGCGTTCATCACAGGAATCCTAACAAGCGCAGCGCCGGCATCTTGCAGGCTGTCCCTTGGGTTTTTGCCGTGCTTATTCGCGCGAGAACTGCGTCGAGAGGTCTATGGCTGCTTCAAGCAACTCGAAATACGATGTAATCGTGATTGGCGGAGGCCACAACGGCCTGGTCAACGCCGCTTACCTGGCGCGCGCGGGGAGGAAAGTTCTCGTGCTCGAACGCCGCTACGTGCTTGGCGGCGCGGCTTGTACCGAAGAAGTTTTTCCCGGATTCAAGTTCTCGGTCTGCTCTTACGTAGTCTCTCTGTTGCGGCCGGAGATCATTCGTGATCTCGACCTTCCGCGTCACGGATTGGAGATTCTCCCGCTCGACGGTACCTTCACCCCGATGCCGAACGGCGATCACTTGTGGCGGGTGAACGACCACGGGAAGACGCATCGCGAGATTGCGCGTCACTCGAAGACTGACGCAGAAGCCTACGACGAGTTTGGCAAGGCAATGCAGGCAATGTGCCGCTTTGTGAAGCCGATTCTCAGCATGGTGCCGCCAGATCCGGCTACGCTCAATCCGAAAGAATTGATGAAGTTGTTGTTTCTCGGCCGCCGCTTTCAGGGTCTCACGAGCGAGGACAAGTACAACCAGGTGCAGTTGATGACCATGAGCGCCATCGACTTCCTGGATCAGTGGTTTGAAACCGATGTGCTGAAAGCGACTATGTCGGCTTCCGGAATCATCGGAACATTTCTGGGCGTGCGCTCGCCCGGAACTGCGTACGTGCTGTTGCATCACTACATGGGAGAGATCGACGGTGCGTTTCGATCGTGGGGATTTGCCCGCGGCGGCACCGGCGCAATTTCTAATGCAATCGCAGATGCGGCGCGCGAAGCCGGAGTAGAAATCCGCACTGAGGCGGCGATTGCCCAAATCATCATTAAGAATGGCAAAGCAAAGGGTGTGGTGCTGGCCAGCGGGGACGAGATCTACGCTGAAATTATTTCTTCGAGCGTCGATCCGCGAATGACGTTTGTGAAGATGATAGAGAAGGGCAATTTGCCCGACGACTTTCTCGAAGAGATCAATCGCTACAAATTCCGAGGATCCTCGGGCAAAGTGAATTTGGCTCTCGACGCGCTTCCGAATTTCAAAGCCATGCCCGGACCGGGCGCCCATTTACGCGGTGCGATTTCTATTTCTCCCAGCGTCGAATACATGGAACGGGCTTACGACGATGCCAAGTACGGCAATTTTTCACGCCGTCCGTACATTGACATGGTTATTCCCACGCTGACCGATCCTTCAGTCGCGCCGCCGGGAAAGCATATTCTTTCCTGCTTCGTTCAGTACGCGCCTTACAAACTTCGTCCTGGCCTCAACTGGGACGATCAGAAGGAAGCCTTCGGCAACAACGTGATCAACACCATTGCTGAGTACGCACCCAACATCAGGGACATCATTCTGCACAAGCAAGTGGTGACGCCGCTTGATCTCGAACGCGAATGGGGATTGTCGGAGGGCAACATTTTTCAGGGCGAGCTTTCGCTGGAGCAACTTTTCTTTTTGCGGCCGGTGCCGGGATACGCGCAGTTTCGCACTCCGATCAAGAATCTCTACATGTGCGGCTCGGCTACACACCCGGGCGGCGGAATTATGGGTGGGCCAGGACGTTTGGCGGCGCTCGAGATTCTCAAAGACTTCAAGGGAGCGGCCTAAGCGATGGCGAGCGCGCGCGACGTTGTCATCATTGGCGGAGGCCATAACGGGCTGGTCACCGCATTTTATCTGGCCAAAGCCGGATACAAGCCGCTGGTCTTGGAGCGCCGCGCGCAGCCCGGCGGCGCCGCGATTACCGAGGAATTTCATCCTGGCTTTCGCTGTTCCATTCTTGCGCACGCGGCCGGCCCGCTGCGGTCGGATGTGGTTCGCGACATGCAGTTGGAGAAGCATGGTCTCAGGCTGATCACGCCTGATGTAGGGGTGGTCGCGCTGTCACCCGACGGGCGCGCTCTGATTCTCGAAAACGATGTCAAGAAATCGGTTCAGGAAATCGGCAAGTTCTCTCAGAAAGACGCTGCCAAGTATCCAGAATTTCAAACATCGCTCGCTAAGGTGAGCAAGGTTATCGGCGAGGCGCTGGCGCTGGCGCCGCCTAACATCGACCATCCGAATCGCGGTGATTTGTGGGGCATTCTGCAAACCGGACGCTCGATTCGGAATCTGGGCAAGAAAGATATGTACCGGCTGCTGCGCTGGGGGCCGATGGCGGTCGCCGATCTCGTCGCCGAATACTTTGAGACCGAGTTGCTTCGCGCCACCGTGGCCGCTCGCGGCATCTTTGGAACTTTCCTCGGCCCGTGGTCGGCGGGCACCAGCCTCGTGCTTTTGATTCGTGCTGCCGGAGACACGCATCCCGCGGGCTCGACGTGCTTCGCGCAAGGCGGAATGGGATCCATCGCCGAGGCCATGGCATCTGCGGCCACGCATGCGGGGGCTGAGATTCGCAGCGGCGCTGAGGTGATTGAAGTTCGTGTAAAGGACGGCGCGGCCACCAGCGTGGTGCTTTCGACCGGCGAGGAAATTAGTGCCAAGGCAATTATTTCAAATGCGGATCCCAAGCGAACGTTATTAAAGCTTGTCGATCCGGTTCACCTCTCGCCCGATTTCGTGATGAAGCTGCAGCACTATCGTATGCCCGGGACAGTTGCGAAGGTCAACCTCGCGCTTTCCGATCTTCCCG
>Ga0210383_10005118_pt1 | contig 11556 bp, 17 predicted proteins | sample IncBWC14OmetaG_FD_160072 | JGI IMG/M metagenome (GOLD analysis project Ga0210383, IMG submission 160072) | Forest soil microbial communities from Barre Woods Harvard Forest LTER site, Petersham, Massachusetts, United States - Inc-BW-C-14-O ...
CGCGGCGGTCACCAGGTCCAGCGAGAGCGCGTCGTCATGCTCAGTCATTGGTAGCGGCTCCACAAGTAGCGATGCCGAAATTCTAGTCGGGCGCCGATCCGTTACAGATAGGCAACTTCTAAGCGGGGCGGTTCCGCCACCAGGGCGGGCCGCCCCGCACCCCGTTCTACAAGCGGTTTTCTACATTGTCCGGTGCGGCCGGTTCATGCCCGTTGATGCCTGCCATGTGCCCGGGATGTGCCCCGACCGCCCCGCGCAGCAAGAGCCCTGCGACCAGGACGTGCGCTGTACGCAGGCCGAGCCAGCCGGCGGTTGTAGAATCGGACCCAGGCAGCCACGATGGCTGCCGAGTGTGCGTGGCGGCGCCGCATTCCGCGGGCAAGCCATCGACGGGTCAGGGCCGTGAGCGCGCGACACGAGAGATACGAAACGGAAGCACGCGAGCTGGCCGGCGAAAGCCTGCGGTCCTTCCGTTTCTGCCTGGCCGGCACCGAGGAGGTGGTGAGGGACCAGGCAGGAGTAGTACGTGCTCGCGCACATCGCCACCGGAACCGGCGTCGGCGCCGTAATCGTGGCGGCGATCATCGCCATCACTCGGGTGATCACCAACATCATCCGGCTGACTGCCTTCGCTCTCGACGACGACAAGCGCTGGCCGCGGTTCAGGAACCTCGCCCTGTTCGTGATCCTCCTGCTGCTGGCCATCGCCATCGTGGCCGGATGGTGGTTGTTCGGCGACGGCGGGGTCCAGGTCCTCCTCCACGACTTCGAGCCGACGGGCGTGGCCAAGTCCCGGGCCACCCCGTGACACGTGGCTGGAACGGCAGCTTCTGGCCAGCGGCGCACGGCCCCGTTCGGCTAGATTTCTACGCGATGAGCGAAGACGAGGAGCAGGACCGGGCAGCCGAGGGCGGTCAGGCCCTCCTGCACGAGACCGACCTAATCAACCAGGCGGGCGAGACCATGCGCCGCCACGCGGACCTGATCAACCAGGGCCCCGAAGTCATGCGCCGCCACACGGAGACGGTCGGCCAGGCCGACGGGGCTACGCGCCTCCAGATCCAGCAGGTCGGGCAGTTCATCCGGGACAACAACCCGCTCGTCCTCCAACTCCAGGAAGTCGCGCAGATCATCCGGAACTACAACCCGCTGACTCTCCAGATCCAGCAGGTCGCGCAAATCATCCGGGACAGCGCGGCCCTGCGGTGCCAGGTCGAGCCGATCATCCAAGCCGCCGAGTGGTTCGCCCGCCCCGGCATCTGGCCCGTACCGCCTTTCGAGCAGCGCGTGGTGTCCGTCGTGGACGCTGCCATGCGTGAACTCACGCCTCCAGGCCCGGTCGCCCACCAGCGAACCGCCTCACTCACTGTTACGCCCGTCATGGCCGCCACCGCCACGGTCACGGCCAGCCTCGATCTCACGCTGCGACCGGCGCCCTCCGCCGGGCACGGGACGGTGGAGAATCGCCCCAGCGGCCAGGCCGAACGGAGCATCGGGCAGATCCTCGCCTTGGTGCTCGTGGCCATTGCGACGTGGAGGCTGCTGGTTGTGCCGGAACGAGATCGGGCCGCCGTGGATCACTACCTGGCCGTCATCGGATTCGGACTGACCCTTGCCGTGCTCATCTGGAACAAGCAGAACAAGCCTAAGTAGAGGTAGAGCCGGAGTCGGCGTCGTGCCGGTGCCGAACACCCATGGGTCCAGGTGACGATCACGTGAAATATGCTCGCGACCGGCCGCTAACCTGGCGTGATGCCAGGACCAGCTCAGTGCCCCATCTCCCTGGCATCGCCGTGCACCACGTTCCTGAACACGCTCATCACCACGTTCCGGTCGCTTCACCTCGCGGCCGCGTACCCGGACGCCTCCGGAGCCCACGTGACCATCGATCCGACGCCCTTCTTGTCCACGATCGTGACGGCCAGCGCGGCCCTGGTCGCCATCATCGGCGGCCTCCTCGTCGCCCGGTTCATCAGCCTCGACAGCGACCAGCGCGCCAGCCGCAAGATCCTCACGGGCGCACGCGACCGGCTCGAGGTCGCTCGGCGCAGGGCCCAGGAGGCATGGCGCGGCATCCTCCGGTGGGATGCCGAAGGGTTCTTCAACACGCCGGAGGTTGCCGAGGCGATCGTGGGCAAGGGCGTGGTGTCGCCGGCCGAGCTGATGCGGATGGCCAGCTGGCAGCACGACTCGGACGAGCTCGCCCCGTTCGTCACCGAGGTCACCGAAGAGATCGGCCGCGCCCGCGAGGCGATAACGCCCCGCATCCGAGGCGACGACATGTTCTGGAATGACTTCCGCCGCCGATGCCCCGACCTCCCGGAGGTCCGCTGGCCGAGGGTGTGGGAGCACGTCTACGACGGCGTCGCGAAAGAACGTGCCGCAGTAGAAGGGGCAACGGCAGAAGCCAGGCGTAGGGCCGCGCCGCGGAAGAGCGCGATCGAGGAATCGATCGACCGGATGAATGACGGGCTGATCCGCGGCCAGCAGCAGCGTGCCCTCATGGCGACGTTTTCGGCGCCGCGGCCCCAAACTGACCACGGCGCGATCGCGGCCCGCCGGTCCGACGATCTGCGCGCGAGCCACGCGCGAGCACAGCAGCAGGTCGAAGACCTGGAAGCAGAGCTGCACCGGCTTGAGCAGGAGCACGCTGAGATCGTCCGGCCAGACGCGCGCCTGTGGTCGGGCGTCGCCATCCTGATCATCTTCACGATCCTGGGCGTCGTGCTCCCGTTGGGGGTCATGGCCACGGGCCCGCGCGACCTGGCGCCGGTGCGATGGGTGCTCTACCCGTTCCTCGGCAGCTTGGCGCTCCTGATCGGCTACATCGTCGTGTACCTAGTCCAGCTCACCCGGAACAAGCACGATCGGCCGACGGCTTCCGCATGATCAGCGAGCCCGCATAGGCGCCGCCATCAGCCGCTGCTGCAGTACATTTCTACGGGATGAGCGAGGACAGAGAACCGGACTGGCTGACCGAGCTGGCCAAGGGCGGCGAAGCCCTCCAGCGCGAGGCGATGCGGATCGTCAAGGCCGCGGAGGAGTTCGCGGCCAGCAGCCAGGGCCGGCCGTTCGCGCGGCGGATCGTACGTGCGGTGGGGGCCGGTATCCGCGAACTCGCGGCACCCGAGCCGGTCGTCCGCTATGTGACCTTCAGCGACGCGGGAGTGGCAACTGACAGCCTGGAGGTCGTCCGCGCGATAACGGGCAGCGGAAGTCTCGCGCTGCCCCCGATCCGCTTCGCCGGGGAGGGGACGGTACAGGAGCCCGACCTGATCGAGCGGAACATCGGACGCATCTTCGCCCTGGTGCTGCTGGCCATTGGAACCGCCGGGCTACTGAGCGTCCACGGGCAAGCTCAGGCATCCGTGGGCTTCTACGCGGGCGTGATCTTCGGTGCGCTGAGCCTCGCCTTCGCCATCTGGACTGGGCACAAGTAGCCGACGGCGGAACGGCGCGGCGCCACTTCAGCTGACCGATGTCGAGGCCTGGTAGAGGACCGGCTACCGGGCTGCGTTGTACGTGCGGACGCCCGGCCGCGCCTTGTAGAATTCGGGTGCGGCAGCAAGACAATGGCTGCCGAGTGCGTGGCGGCGCCGCGTTCCGCGGGCAGGCCACTGACGGGGTCGGGACGTCCCAGGATTCGGAGCCTTATTCCTGCCATGACTCACAACCGGGGTGGTCTGCTCGCGCAGATCCAGGCGGACGTGATTGACCACACGGTGCCGCTGTCGTCGATACTGCAGAAGTGCATCGTGCTCGGCGGAGAGGCCGGGTCGGAGAAGATGCGGGCCTGGGCGCGTCGGGAGCTGAACGGTTATACCGGGGCGGACACAGTGCCGAACTACCGTCGCGTTCCTGCGGTCCTGATGGCGCGGATCACCAACAGCGCCGGCTATGGCGGCGGGTCCGTGCGGTTCGACGCCTCGGTCCTCTCCACCCAGGTCCGCGAAATGATGACCCGCGAACAGATCGACCTGGACAACATAATCTTCGGCGAGGGGATCGGCGAGCTGGAGGACATGGCCAGCCAGGGCAAAGAGGCGCACACCCTCGTCCCGAGTTGGGCGACCTTCATCGCGCATGTGCTGAACCAGCACAACATGGAGCCAGGAAGCCGCGTCGCCGATGTGTACTGGTCGGTGTCCAACGCGTCGATCCGGGGCGTCCTCGTCCGTATCCGGACCGCCTTGGCCGAACTGGTCGCCGAGCTGATCACGTTGATGCCGCAGGATCAGGAGGTGCCGGACCAGATGGCCGCCGACCAGGCGGTCCACTTCGTGATCACCGGGGATCGCACCACGATCTACTACAACTCCCAGCACGCCGCCGACGGCGGCACGAACGTCGCGGTCGGCGTCGGCTCTGCCGCCGTGTCTGGCCCACACGGCAGCGCAATCGGCAGCCAGACCGCTAGCGGCGCGAACTCCAGCGTGGTGGGCGGCCAGGCCGCCACCGGGGCGAATTCCAGCGTGGTGGGCGGCCAGGCCGTGCAGGCCGGCCATGACGCTGTCACCGCCGGACAGGACGCCACCATTAGCAGCGCCGCGGACCAGTCTGTGAGGGAAGGCTGGTGGGCGCGGCTGCGGAAGCGGGGTATGGTCGTGGCCTTCGCCACCATCATCGGCGCCATCGCCGCAGTCGTCGGAACTGTCGTCGGGATAGCTGTCTGGAGCGGCTGGAAACCGTAGAGGCGGGCCGTGGCCGACCGCGATGTTCCGGTGACCAGCAGAATCCGGTCCTGGCTCCGGACGCAGCGCATCACGAATGAGGAGTTCCAGCCGGCCGTCGGGGCGATGAACGTCGATAGTGTCCGCTGCCTGAGTGACCTCTCCGGCGTCGAGCTGATAGCCAGAGACCCGAACATCCCTGGTGCGAGGCAATGAGCGAGGAAAATGAACCGGACTGGCTGGCCGAGCTGGCCAAGGGCGGCGACGCCGTGCTGGGCCAGATCGAACAGCTTGTTCAGAGCGCCCGGCGGTTTATACGCGACGGCAGGCAGGCCATGGCGAGCAGCGGGCCCGTGCCGCCGCTTTAGGACCGGGTGATACGTGCCGTCGGTGCAGCCGTGCGCGAACTCGCACCAGCTCGCCAGCCGGTCATCCAACCGGTGCTCCTCACGACCACGGTGATCGGACACTCCAGCCTGACCGGCGTAGGCACGATCACGGCCATCGGAGGCCTTGCCATGGCCCCGATGCGCGTCTCCGGGCAAGCGACGGTGGAGAATCTCACTAGCGGTAAAGCCGCCCGGCGTATCGGGCAGATACTCGGGCTGGTCCTCGTGGCTTTCGGGACGTGGCGCCTGCTGAGCGTACCGCCGTCGGATCAGGCCGCCGCGGGTTACTACCTCGCCGTCATCGGGTTTGCGCTGACCGTCGCCACGCTGATTTGTAGCTGGACCAAGTAACCGGCGAGGGCGTCGCCGCCCGGGTCTGCGACCTTCCTGTCGTCATCCCGGGCTCGCTCGGGACCCAGATCACCGCCTGCGCGGGATCGCGCCGTGGCGCCTGGCACCGGGACGCGCGAGGCCGGGTCGGCTACGGCATCCACTCCTTCGCCTCGGGGTCCCAGCGCAGCCACCTGCGCCCGTGGGGGTCCCAGGCGACCTGTTCGAAGCAGCCCTCCCCGGTGTAGTCGTATCCGCTGCCGCCGCAGTGGGCGAGGAGCCGGGGATCGTTGCCCATGACCGTGATGTTCTTCGCGTCGCCGACCGGCTTCCCGCAGTGCGGGCACGGCGCGGAGTGGTCGGGCTGCTGCTCTTCGACGAGCTGGGCGACGTCGCTCGAATCGAAATTCTTGAAGTTCACGGGGAGTAGCGTACCTACCGTCGCGACCATCGCGCCCGGCACAAGAACGCGACCCTCTTGGCCGGCCGGCGGCCGGGCCGATCTGCTGGTCCAGGTGGCTGGCACGAGATGGCTCGGATGGGTTCCAGTCGCGTCCCAGACAAGCGGAAGTAGCAGTCCAGCGCTCGACATGTACAGTGCTCGACATGTACAGTGCTAGACGTGGCGACTGCGGAGGCTGAGGCGGCACTGGCCGACTGGAAGCGCCGTATCGACAGCGCCAACGCTGAACGCGACGGCCTCATCCGGGCCGCCCATGAGGCTGGCGTCAACATCCGCCGCATCAGCCTGCTCTCCGGCGTCAGCCGGAGCACCGTGTATAAGGTCCTCGGCCTCGACCAGGACCACGGCCCCCCGACATAGAAACGCCCCCGGCAACGGTGATCGCAACACCGCGCCGGGGACTTGCCCACCTGGACTAGCAGGAGGACCGATGGAAACACTAGCGATCCGCGCCGTGCTCGCGGTCGTCGCCCTGGTCGTGTCAGCCAGGACCCGGCTCGACGTGGTTATCCTCGGCCGGCCCGTGTCCGTGCCGTGGCTCGGCATCGTCGCCGTCGTGCTGGTACTCGCGCTGGCGGCGCTGGTGCTGCACCTGGCGCGGCTGCTGGCACGGGACGGCCTGCGGTTGCGGCCGGTCGTGGTGCGGACGTGAGACCGCTACCTCGCCGCCCCTGGTGGCTGCACCGTCCGGGCTGGCTCCGCTGGCCGTCGCGACCGCAGCCCGACCGCCAGGTTGCGCTTGTCAGCCGGCGCGGTGACTGGCTCGTGCGGTGGTGCGCCGTGCTCGCTGTCGTCGCCGTCGCCGGGGTCGCCGGGTACATCAGCTACTGGCACGCCGTCGAGGTGGTCACCCGCCACGGCGAGACTGCCGTCAGAGGCCACCTCTACCCGGTCGTCATCGACGGCATCATCGTGGCCGCGTCCATGGTCGTGCTCGACGCCGCGAGGCACCGTGAGCGCGCCCCGCTGCTGTCCTGGTCGCTGCTCGGTGCCGGCATCGGCGTCACGCTCGCCGCGAACGTTACGTACGGCGTCACGTTCGGCCTCGCCGGGGCCCTGTGGGCCGCGTGGCCCGCGCTCGGTTTCGTCGGATGCTTCGAGCTGCTGATGATGCTGGTCAGAGCATCGGCGAGGCGCGCGCAGACCGGACCCGCCGGCATGGTCCCGTCGCCCGTTCCGAACGCCGCCGAAACGTCGGCTGAGGCCTCGCTGCGCGCCACGCTCGCCGCTGGCAACCCGTGGTCGGTCAACCAGCTCGCGACACAGTTCCGGCTCACCCGGGCCGAGGCGACGAAACTACGCGTTCGCGTGCTCGCCGGATCTAACGGGCACGCACCCGAACCGGATCCACCCGACACCCCATAAGCCGCCAGCGGCGGGCCTGGCCTCCTAGGCCACCCGGCCCGCCGCTGGCACTCTCCCGAGGGAGGTAACCATCATGGCCGTACCGCCGTTCGATGGTCTACCCGGCGACGGCGACGAGCCGGCCGACGAGACCGCGCTCGAACGAGACGACGCTATCGAGGGGACCGTCGTCCCGTTCCCTGGATCCCCGCCGCCGCCTGCCCCGCGCAAGGCCAAGTTCGGCGAGGCCGCCGAGCTGCGCCCGATCCTGCCCGCGCACCTCCAGACGCTGGCCGCCGCCAGAAAGCATTACGGCTGGCACCTCAAGCGCGGCCGGCACCACTTCCTGTACCACCTGGTCAGACTGCCGAAGCGGGGATGGGACACGCTCCGGTGGGCCGCGCTCGGCGTGCTCAAGATCGGCTGGTTGCAGGTCAACTGGTGGTGGCTCACTGAGCAGACCTACCTGCGGATGCAGGCGGTGGCGAGCAATGACCCCCGCACGTGGGAGTCACTGCACAAGCACGCGGTCAAGCGGCGCGCGTTCCGCGGCGGCGTGCTCGCTGCCGAGCTGGCCGCCCTGCTCGTGCTCATCGGCACCGTGACCGCGTACGCCCCGGTCGCGTGGGCGCCTATCGCCCTGGTCGTGCTGCCGCTGCTGGCATGGTTCGGCCATCCCGATGACAAGCCGATCCTTACCTCGGCCACCGTGCCGGTGGCGTACGAGACGCTCTCGTTCGAGGTGATCGTGCGCGCCATGGAGGGTTTGCGCATGGCCGGCATCAACCAGGCGCTCGCCAAGGACCGGGCGAACGCCATCGTGCTCATCGACCCGATCCAGCGCGACGGGCCCGGCTGGCTCGCCCGGCTCGACCTGCCGCACGGCGTTACCGCCGGGGAGGTCGGCGAGAAACGCGAGGAACTCGCGTCCGGCCTGCGCAGGCAACTCGGCTGCGTATGGCCCGAGACGATCCACAAGCGCCACCCGGGCGCCCTAGCGCTGTTCGTCGCCGATGAGGACATGTCCGGGGCCGATCAGCCGCCGTGGCCGCTGCAGCGCCGCGGCGCGGCCGACATGTTCGCCCCGCAGGTGTTCGGCACCGACCCGCGAGGCCGTCTCGTCACGGTCACGCTGATGTTCGCCAGCATCATCATCGGCAGCGTGCCCAGGATGGGCAAAAGCTTCCTGCTGCGCCTGCTGCTGCTGATCTGCGCATTCGACGTGCGGTCTGAACTGCACCTGTTCGACCTCAAGGGAACCGGCGACCTCAAGCCGCTCGCCCAGGTCGCGCACGCCTACCGGTCGGGCGAGGAACCCGAAGACATCGAGTACGTCCTTGCCGATCTGCGGAAACTGCGGATTGAGCTGCGCCGCCGCGCCCGCGTCATCAAGGGACTCGACGAGAAACGCTGCCCCGAGAACAAGGTGACGCCCGAACTGGCCGACGACCCGCGCCTCGGCCTGCACCCGGTCGTGATCGCCGCCGACGAGTGCCAGGTGCTATTCGAGCACGAGGAATACGGCAAGGAACTGGAGGCCATCTGCACCGACTTCACCAAGCGCGGTCCCGCGCTCGGGATGCTGCTCATGCTGGCCACCCAGCGGCCGGACGCCAAGTCGATCCCCACTGGCATCAGCGCGAACGCCATCCTGCGGTTCTGCCTCAAGGTGATGGGCCAGCTCGAGAACGACATGGTGCTCGGCACCTCGATGTACAAGAACGGCATCCGCGCCACGATGTTCGCCCGCGACGACAAAGGCATCATGTATTTCGCCGGGGAAGGCCGGGATCCGGTCATCGTCCACGGCTACGGGTTCGACATGCTCGCGTCCAAGCCGATCGCCGCCCGTGCCCGGATCATGCGCGAGGCCGCCGGCCGGATCACCGGCTACGCGCTCGGCGAGGAACACGACGTCGAAGTGCGCTCGATCGCCGAGGATGTGCTGCTCGTCTTCCGCGACGACCCGAAGCTGTACCTGACCACGATCGCCGAGCGTCTGCGCGAGTCCATTCCGTCCGCCTACGCGGACATCACGCCCGAGGCGGTGCGGAGCCAGCTCGCCGGGCTCGGCGCGACCGCCAAGAAGGTCCGCGAGCCCAGCGGGATGCCTCTGGCCGGGTTCGAGAAGCTGGCCATCATCGCCGTGCTCGGGAACCCCGATGTGTAGCCGCGGGCCCCGGGTGTGTTCCGCTAGCGGAACATTCGCTGACCTGCACGTTCCCGGTTTTCCGGAACACGCGGAACACTCCGGCTACAGCCCTGGCCTGCAATGTTCCGCAGAATCGCCCCGGACGGCCCGGCGACCGGTTTTCAGCCCCCCCGGGGGGTCGGCGATGAGAGGGAGCGACGTTGCGGAACAGGCCGCGGCTCGTCATCACCTGCGGCCGGTGCGGCAAGCCGCGGACGGGCATCCGGCACGACTGCATCGTCAGCAGCGGCCGGGCCGCCCGGCGCAAGGCCACGCTCAAACCGCAGATCACGTTCGGCAAGTGCGAGACGTGCAAGAAGCCGCTCGGCAACCCGCTCACGCACGTCTGCAAGCCGAAGTCCGACTTCAAGGCCCGGAAGTCCAGGGCAGCCAAGCAGGCGAAGGAACGGGAGCGGGCCAAGGCTCGCAAGAAGCGGCAGGCCGAGCAGCACCCGTTCGAGTCGTGTCGCGACGACCAGTGCAAACGCCCTCAGTGCGTGACGTACGGGACCGGATGGCACCAAGGGGAAGCGGTCGGGTTCGAGTCCGGGTTCGATGCCGGCCTGGCCGCGTGCCCCCGGAATCACAGCAGCGGATAGGAGACCGCCGTGTTCATCACGATCATGCGTGACGTCCTGCTCGGCCTGGCCGTGCTCGCCGCCTACGGGCTGCTCGTGCTCGTCAAGCCCAAGATGGGCTGCCGCAAGTGCAGCGGCAACGGCAGCCGCAAGCGCCTCGGCCGCGCCCGCTCGGCCTGCGGACGGTGCCAGGGAACGGGCCGCCAGTTCCGGCCCGGCGCCCGGCTCGTCCACGCCGGTGCCGTGCTCGCCGTCGACACCATCCGCGAGCACATCGAGCGGCGCAGGGAGGAACGGCAATGAGCTGTCCAGGCCTGCACTGCCCGGGATGTTCGGGCGGCCAGTCGCTCGGCGTCCTCGCCGCGGTCGTCGCTGTCACCTACGTCGCTGCCGAGACGGTGCTGTGGGTCGCCGAGCACATCTGGTGGATCGTCGGCACGCTGGCCGTAGGCTTCGCCCTGGCCGTCGCTGCGAGCATGGCGCTGGAAGCGTGGGCCGACCGCCGCGGGGCCAGGTTCGCCGCCCTGCACGGCATACGGTCGCGCGCTGACGTGATCCTGCCCGATCCCGTGCGGGGCGTCGTGGTCGAGCGCCTGCCCGAGCACCCGGCCATCGCCCCCGCGCCGCGGGTGGTTATTAACATTTTCGGGATGCCATCGCCCGAGCAGGCCGCGATCATCCGCCAGGCGCTCCCCTTGGAGCAGCCCCCAGACGGCTACCACGGCGAGCGCAGCGCCCGGTAACGCGGCCGCTGCTAGCATCCCCGCACGGCTCGTGCACAACAGCGCCGCGATGGCGATCAGGTACGTCCGCGAGTGGATGGAGCGTGAGCGATGAAGCGCGATGGCGCTACGGACAGCAGGTGGAGCGGGTTCTGGGCTCAGCTCCGCCGCGACTACGCCAGGCTCTGGCCGGAAATGCATGACTCGTGGCGCCAGCAGCGCGAGCAATGGTGGGAGACCATCGCGGAGATCCGCCAGGCGCGCCAGCTCGACCGCGGGGCGAAGCAGCGGATCACCGGCCTGCACAACCCCACCAGGCGGCAGGTCCGCCGCGCGCTGCGTGGTCACCGGCAGGATGACCATGGGCTGGTCTGAGGTGCCTCCGCGGACGCCATCACCGAAGGGAACTGACCAGAGGTCAGACTCCGTCGGTGCAGGCCTTGTCCAGCTGCCGGGCCGTGTTGTCGTCGGCCATGTCGCCGATGGTGGCCTCCGCGTATGCGGCCGAGAGATTCGTATACGTGGGGTCGCCGCCAATATTGCTCATGCCGGCTTCGGCTTTCGCCCAATCGGGCCCGGAGAACCACTGGTTGAGCTGGTACGGGCTGTCGTTGACGACGGCGCTGACGTACTCCGTACGCAGCTTCGCCCATTGCTCGCAGACGTCGCGAGCCTGCCTGCCGTCAGTGGTCTGCGGGAAATCGGCGATCGTCAGGGGCGCCAGAGTCGGGATCGCTCCGGATGTCTGGGCGGGAGGGTTGAACACAGGACGCTGCGATATAGCGGACGGCGCCGCATCCAGGCTGTCGCCCGCGCTTGCGCAGGCACTCAGCAAGGCGATAATGGCTCCGGCTACGGCGCCGCAGACG
>Ga0210383_10005119_pt1 | contig 11554 bp, 12 predicted proteins | sample IncBWC14OmetaG_FD_160072 | JGI IMG/M metagenome (GOLD analysis project Ga0210383, IMG submission 160072) | Forest soil microbial communities from Barre Woods Harvard Forest LTER site, Petersham, Massachusetts, United States - Inc-BW-C-14-O ...
CAAGCATATGCGCGTCTGCACGTCCTGTCTGCGCAGCGGCAAAGTCGTTAAGGCGTAAGGGATTTTAAAAGCCCGCAGCTCATAGAGTCCTGCGGGCTTTCGCGTGTCTGCCGTCTTTTCGCGGCCGCCGTCCTACTTCACATCCACCAATTGCACGTCGAAGATCAAGGTTGAGTTAGGCGGGATTAGAGTCGTATAGCCACTCGCTCCGTAGGCCAGATCCGGCGGAATGCGCAGCTGCCGCTTGCCCCCGACCTTCATGCCGACGATGCCTTCGTCCCATCCCTTGATGACCTGGCCCGCTCCCAGCATCAGAGAAAATGGATGGCCCGTACCGACCGAGCTGTCAAACTTCTTGCCATTCGTCAGCCAGCCCGTGTAATCGACTTTAATGTGCATTCCGCTCTGCGCCACCGCGCCCGTACCTACTTTGATGTCCCAATATTCCAGGCCACTCGCAGTCTTGGTAGGCTCACCGGTGACCTTGGTAGGCCCGCTGGCGGTCGCTGCCTTATGAGCAGGAGTCGTCTGCGCAGCGAGGCTGGTGAACGCGAGCAGTGTGGTGACAAGAATGACATTCACTATGACGATGAGAGTTTTCATAACACCCCTTTCTGGTCTGTAAATCTGGTGTGCAAATGTGAAGTCAACTCAGCGCAATAACGTCGATTTCCACCAGCACATCCTTCGGAAGCCGCGCCACCTCAACGGTAGAACGCGCCGGCGGAGCCTGCTTGAAATAGCGCCCATAAACTTCGTTCATCGCCGCGAAGTCTCCCATGTTCTTGAGGAAGACGGTGCAGCGCAAAACTTTCTCCAGCCCGCTGCCCGAAGCCTGCAAAATTGCAACGAGGTTCTTGAGCACACGCTCAGTCTGTGCGCTCACATCGCCGCTGATAATCTGCGAGGTGGCCGGATCGATGGCGATCTGCCCAGAAGTAAAGATCAGTCCCGCCGCACGAATAGCCTGCGAATAAGGTCCGATAGCCTGCGGAGCCTGGTCGGTAGCGATCACGTCGCGCATCAGGTAAGTCCTCCGTGAACCCCGAGTACCCTGTGGTTAATGCTGTTTGTCGACACCAAATTAGAATTCTCTCAGAACAGCGAACTCTGCCGCCGATTAGGAACGATCCCGAAATGTTCATAAGCAAGCTGCGTAGCCACCCGTCCCCGCGGAGTGCGATTCAAAAACCCAATCTGAATCAGAAACGGCTCATAAATCTCTTCGATGGCGTCCGGCTCTTCAGCCAAAGCCGCCCCCAGCGTATTCAACCCCACCGGGCCGCCCTGATATTTCTCGATGATGGTAAGCAGCAGTTTGCGGTCCACTTCATCAAAGCCGTAACGATCAACTTCGAGCATACTGAGCGCCGACTGCGCGGTAGGCAGATCAATCGCCCCGGCGGCCCGCACCTGCGCATAATCGCGCACCCGCCGCAGCAGCCGATTGGCGATACGCGGAGTTCCCCGCGATCGGCTAGCAATTTCAGCCGCTCCCGGACCATCAATGCGTACGCCCAGAATCTCCGCCGACCGCTCCACAATGACGCGCAGGTCGTCATGTGAGTAAAACTCAAGCCGCAGCAGCAATCCAAAACGCGAGCGCAGCGGAGCAGACAGCAATCCAGCCCGCGTAGTAGCGCCGATAAAGGTAAAGGGCTTCACGTCCATCGTGTGCGTGCGCGCCGATGGCCCCTGCCCGATCATGATGTCGAGCTTGTAGTCTTCCAGCGCCGAGTAGAGGATCTCCTCGAGCGCCGGCTGCAGGCGATGCACTTCATCAATGAACAACACCTGCCGGTCGCGTAGATTCGTAAGGATCGCCGTCAGGTCGCCCTTGATCTGCAGCGTCGGCCCGGAAGTCTGCTGAAAAGCCGCGCCCAATTCATTCGCAATAATATTGGCAAGCGTAGTCTTGCCCAGCCCAGGAGGTCCGTAGAGCAGCACATGATCCAGCGCTTCGCCGCGAGACTTCGCCGCCTGAATGGCGACATCAAGATTCTCTTTGACTTTGTTCTGCCCGATGAACTCCTTCAACCGCTGCGGCCGAAGCTTGAGCTCAAAAGAGGAATCGTCCTCAACCGGCGCCGCCGAAACCAGGCGGTCTTTCGAAGGCACTTGGGAAGGCAGGTGCATCGCGAGATTATCTTTAGCAGCCGACACTGAAAGCGATGTTAGCAGTTCTGAAGTTCAAGGTGTAGAGCGGACACTCCTGTCCGCTGCCGTTGAACTTGATTTTGAAGTCGAAGTTGATCTTGATTTTGACCTGGATGTTGAATTTGCCTTTGGGTGGCGCAGCGGTTTACCGCTGCGATTCGGCCGCTAACTCACGCCGCTTTAGCGGCTGAGGACAGCCACGACCTACTGCCCAATAACCCCCAGCCGCACGCCCTTAAGCTTGCCCGCGTCAAACCAGGCCACCTTCTGTCCAAACCAGATCTTCGGGCCCGAGAGCTTGTACTTCTTGGTAGCCCCGGCGAAGTCCCGCGTGCCCAGCAAGTAAGCCACCGGACTCTCCCCGAACTTGCCAATCCTGTCCGCGAGCCAGCCTCCTCCAGAGGGCGCGGCCAGAATCACCGGCTCACCAGGAAAGTACGCCAGCTTGCCAAAATCTTTCTGCACTTCAGTGAGCGGCTCAGCCCAGCCATAAGCCTTGCGGAACAAGGCAATCGAAGCATCCAGGTTGTTGACTCCGAGCACCACATTCTCCACGCCGTAAACCGGAGCTCCCGCAACGCTGGCCGAAGTCTGGACCCGCCACGCCCGCGGCGTCTGGTCTTCAATAATGAATGGCAGCGTCGAGCCCGGCGTGCCCGTGCCCACATCAGCCGTCATCCACTCAATCGACATGCCGTCCGGCCGCTTGCGACTGCCATGCTCCGGAGCTTTGACCGGAATCCCAGCCTTCTTCAGCCGATCTACTTCCTGCAGCAGAACGTTCGTCCCCACCGCCCAAGCGCAAGTAACCGCATCGTCGGACATAAACTTCGCCCACTCCGAGCCCGCGGTCACGCCCGCCTTGATCGGCGCAATCAATTCAATGTACGACGCGTCATCGAACCCGATGATCGCCATCTGCGTAATACCGTTGCCATGAGGACCGCCGAGGTCCGCAGTCATGCCCACATCCGTAAAGTCCTGGCGCAGCGCATCAAGGCTCGATCCACAGACGGACACGTGGTCAATTTCGAGCACCGTGGTTTTGCTCTCCTGAGTAATTGCAGATTTAGACGTTAGCATCAGTAACAGAACCAGCGTCGCGAAGAACAAGCGGCGGCAGATCGGGGAATTCCGCTTGGACATGCGTCCCTCCTAGGGTAAGGACGAAAGACGAATGGTACGCCAGAATGCGGAATCAGGGAACAGTTTTTGGCTAGGTACCGGCGGGTTTCCACACCCGGTTGAATGAGAATTGCCCAAAAACCCTCATCTTCGGCACGTGCCTATCCATTTGATTCCTAATGGATCGAACCACCCTTGGGGAGCGGCTCAGAAACAGAGGCTAATAGTTGGCTGGCTTCCACTGGCGACAGGAGCATTCGGTGCAACCCGACTTACCGACTTCGCCACCTGAAAATATGTCTGTCCCTCGTGGCGGCACCGGATATTCCGTTTTCATTTCATCATTATCGATAACGTCTCTATTGTGCGACGCGAATGGATGGCCGCATTTGCAGGGATTATCCGTTTCGTTCATCACTGTCACCGAATCTATTGTAACGCGGCCTGGACTGTGTAACGCGGCCTCGCACGGGCGTGGTTCACAAAGCGGCCCTCTCAGTTTGGTAGATGCCCAGATGGTCGGATCTGCCCAGCCCCATCCACCATGCAGTACCAGCTGTTGCGATCTCCCAGATCGAGTCCGACGGTCTGTTTCGGTTGAGAAATATTCCTGCTCTGCTTCCCCGCTACGGTGCCAACCTTCTTCATTGCCGGTCTCCTTTATCTCTTGTGCTTCGAGCACGTCGATAACTTGGGAGCCTACAGCATCCCGTCGGAGACTGGCCTTCTCACCCCATCTGATTTCAATAGTTAACTCCCGGTTAGCCCTTAATCCGTCCAGGATCGATGCCAAGCGGGGAGATCACCGCCCGATGTTGTCGTGCGGTGCGGCTGCCATGAGGTTTTTCGGCAACGTTTGGACGCCTACAATAGAACGGTCAATCTACTCGCCATGCGCAGGAAGCGAAGTCTCTCGGATCTGAAGAAGGCTTAGATAGGACTGATTAATGGCAGACGAAAAGAGCTATTGGCCAATTCCTAAAGACCTGGGCACGCTACACGATGTGATCATCAGGTATGCGGTTCGAATCCAAGCCGTAGCAGCAGCGAAGCAGGAAAAGACAGCTGAAGGCCTCATCAGTCACTCGGCCCTGTTCACCCTTCACCGGATTGGGATCGTTACACATCGCTCGATACGCAGTCTGTGTGAAACGGGCTGGACCCAAGTTTCCCCCATATTGATTCGAACGCTCCTGGATGTGCTCGCGAGTTGCTATGCCATCGTTTCGAAGTACGAAGATGCAGAGTTCATGGCGTTCAAGTTCATGTGCTCATATCTCATTCAAGCGATAAGGGACCCGGATACATCCGACGAACTTCGGAAGCACAACCAGGAGCAGCTCGACAAAATGCGGCAGCAGTTGAAAAGAGAAGACATCAAGCGTGTCGACGACTTCATCGCAAACTTCAAGCCGCTACCATATTGGTTTTGTCCTCAATTCCTCAGTCCGGGGAGAATCTTCAAGGACCTGATTCCTCGTTTGTTCGATATGTATCGGCAGTTTTCTGGATCAACGCACGGTTCGTTTATCGGCTCAGTCCTTTTCAGTGACTCGCCAGATGCGCCCGGCATAGATCCACAAGAGAATCCAGCCCGAACCCGCAATGCGATCGTTGCATCGTCGCGCCTTTTACTGGACATATCGTTCGCTAGGGGTCAGTTCGACGGGATAGCAGATCTCGCGGAATACAAAGAAATTGTAAAGACCTACATTTTGCCTCAGAAGGGCAAGTAGAAACGCAACCGAGAGTAATCTCCGACCTGGAACGGATAGGGCCCGATAAACGCGCTCATGGTAATTTACAGGCCGAATCCCGCTTTGTCGGCAAACCGGAAGTTATCCGGGCCGCCGCCGCTAGGGGTTGTCTCAAGTGGCGTAACATCGCGATTGCACTCATTGACCCGAGGCGCGCTTCCTACAGTGAACACCGTAGTGACTCGACCGTCTGCTAGCGGTCAAATGTTAATAATCCACCCAGAGGTGCACTATGCCGAATACGAAGGATTCAAAAAGTTCGCCGCAACCGCCAGTAAATTCACGTCGCTCTGCCGAGACCGCCATCGACAAGCAGTTGGAGAAAGATGCGGATGAAATGGCGGAAGCGGCTCAGGAGGTTCAGAAAAAAAATGAGGAAGATCGCGGTATTTTTACGAAGTAGATAAGCGCTAGTCCGAGTCGGGGATTATCGTTGACTTTCAAAAACCGAGCACGGACGCAAGGGCATCTTTCGAGGTGCCTTTTTACTTGGTATTCAAAATTCGCAAGACCGCCATGATCGTGTTCCAATTCCGAGTCGTAGCCGGCACGCCGTACAGTTTGTCGATCTGGCCAAGATAGCCGATGGTCTTCATGTGACGGCGGTACTCTCCGAACACGAACTGCCCATCGGACGCAATCACACGCACCAACCACTCCCCGTCTGCCGGAAACATGACCGGCAGCGACGCCCGGACACCTCCGGCTTTAGACAGAATACTCACGAACCGGACAACATCCGGGGGAGACGGTTCGCTTCCAAACGGATTCTCCATCTCCAGTCGCAAAAGATCGCGGCCATCACACAGCACAATTTCCGCTTCGAACGGTAGCTTGCGAAGCAATGCAGTGCGGAACTTTGCTTTGGATGATCCAGGTTTACGAACCACAAAGGTGCCCGCCGCACCCACGTTCACGACATCATAGCCGCCGAGTTCTCGCGCCAGGATGCTCGGCCGAAACGTTCTGTGTCCGCCAACATTGACACCCCGGAGGAAGACAACAAGGGCCATACCCTGATTATGAAGAAAAAAGTGATTATGAAGAAAAAAACTAACGCGTGCTATGGCAGTTCATGCCCGAAGCCCCTACTCCTCGTCGTCCTTAACCTCGCCGCGCTCCGCCTTAGCCTTCTCAATAATCTTGTCCTGCAATTGTTGCGGCACCGTGTCGTAATGATGCATCTCCATCGAAAAACTGCCGCGCCCCTGCGTCATCGAAGTGAGATCGGCGCCATAAGTCAGCATCTCAGCCATTGGAGCCTCGGCCTTGACGATCGTATTGCCCGCCTTGTTATCCATCCCCTGAATGCGTCCCCGCCGGCTGTTGAGATCGCCCATGATCGTCCCGGCAAACTCGTCCGGAATGGTGATCTCGACGTGCATGATGGGTTCGAGCAGCGTCGGTTTGGCCGCTTCCATGGCCTTGCGGAAGGCGATCCGTCCTGCCATCTGAAACGAGAGGTCGTTCGAATCCACGTCGTGATAAGAGCCGTCGTAAAGGCTCACGCGAAAATTCACCACTGGATACCCCGCCAGATAACCCCGCGCAGCCGCATCCTTGATTCCCTTTTCGACAGCCGGAATATAGTTGCGCGGAATCGCGCCGCCAAAAATATCGTTGACAAACTCGAATTCAACTTCAGATCCGCGCGGCAGCGGCTCCATCTTGATCTTGCAGTCGCCATACTGTCCGTGGCCGCCAGTCTGCTTCTTGTGCCGTCCCTGCACATCCGCCTTCCCGCGAATCGTCTCGCGATAAGGAACCTTGGGAGCCTTCAGCACCACCTCAGCGTGGTAACGCTTCTTCATCTTTGAGACGACGACTTCAATGTGCTGCTGCCCTGTGCCCGCAATCAGAAACTCCTTGGTCTGCGGATCGCGAAACAATCGCAGCATGGCGTCTTCTTCCATCAGCTTGTGCAAGCCGACGCCCAGCTTGTCTTCATCCGCGCGACTCTTCGGCTCGATCGCAAACGTGATCGCCGGCTCCGGCAGCTGCACCGCCGGATACCGTATCGGCGACGCCTTATCGCCCAAAGTGTCGCCCGTAAGCGTCTCGCGCAGCTTGGCAACCGCGCCAATATCGCCCGCATGCAGCTCGTGGATCGGAACCGCCTGCTTTCCCTGGATCAGCGAAATATGCGCAAACTTTTCCTGAATATTCCGATTGTAGTTTTGCAGCGACGCATCATTCTTCAGCACGCCAGAAAAAACTTTGAAGTAAGAAATGCGCCCGGCAAACGCGTCCGACATAGTCTTAAAGACGAACACCGAAGCAGGCTCATTGTCAGTGCCCTTGCGGACGGCAGGCTCACCATTCCCACCCGCCGGCTGCCCCGTAATGGCGTGATGCTCGCTGGCGGCCGGCGTGTAATCCACAATAAAATCCATCAACTCATCAACCCCGACATTGCCCAGCCCCGAAGTAAACAGCACCGGAAAAAGTTTGTCCTCGCGAATCGCCTCATGCAGCGCCGGAACCAAATCCTCCTCCGGAATCGTCCCCTTCTCAAAGTATTCTTCCATCAACTCATCTTTACCCTCGGCCACCAGCTCCACCAATTTCTCGTGAGCTTCCTTGGCAACGTCCGCCATATTCGCCGGAATCGGCCCTTCCTTGCCCTTGCCGTTCCCGCCCATCTCGTAGGTGTAAGCCTTCATGCGGACCAGATCAATCACGCCGCTGAGACTCTTCTCGCTCCCAATCGGCAGTTGCAGCGGAGTCACCGCGCGCCCAAAAGCATTAGTCAGCGATTCCAGCACGCGATTGGCGTCGGCGCGATCGCGATCCATGCGATTAACGACAATCATGCGCGGCAAATCAATGTCGTTGCAATAATTCCACACCCGCTGCGTCACCACTTCAACACCGGCCACGCCGTCAACCACAACCAGCGCCGCGTCCACCACCGGCAGCACCATCTTCGCCTCATGCACAAACATGTTGAAGCCCGGAGTATCCAGCAGATTAATCTTGACCTTGGCCTCCGTCTTGCCCCACTCGACAAACGCCAGCCCGGTCGAGATCGACATCTTGCGCGCGATTTCTTCTTCGTCGTAGTCAGTCACCGCCGAGCCGTCATCCACGCGTCCCAGCCGCGGCGCAGCTCCAGCGGTATAGAGCATGGCGGACACCAGCGTAGTCTTGCCGGCATGTCCATGTCCGATCAAGGCAAGGTTGCGGAGATTGGCTCCTTCGTAAGCTTTCACAGGTTGTCTCCTTCGGCAGGCTTACGGGAAGCGTGAAAAGGCCCAGAGTGAGTATGAGTACAGGGAACAGGCCAGCCCAACATCACCTGCGAAACTCCCGATGCTAACACAGGCTATGGGGAGGCTCAAGAAGCCAACCCGAAGAGGAAAATTTGGAACCCATGTCATCCCGGCGAAGCCGAAGGCACCCCTGCACCCGATCTCCCTCGGGAGCGGCCGCAGGAAGTTCTTAAGATGAATCGCCCCTCAGCCCATGGCCAACAAGCAAACCACCACCTCATGCCGCAATTCGCCACTCCAAAGGGCCCCCGCCGTCCCACTTGTTACTTCCCAGATTCCCCCGTTTCATAACGCTACTTCACATATTCAGGCTCTTCGCCCTTCGACCACGGATCGTACGTAGCGACGAAATGCACCCGCTCCGGCCGCGTCGGATGATCGAAGAACCATATTTCGACAAACGTACTCGGATCCGGATCAGCCAGGTTCTTCTCGCCACTCTTCTGAAAATAATGCGCCGCGACCTGGTTCGGATTAGCCACAATTCCGTGGATCACTTCCAGCCCATAGCGGTCAGCCTCGTGCTCAAAATGCCTGCTCACGCCATTAAATGCAGGAGTCGCGAAAAACGCCAGCACCGTAATCACGAACATCAGCGCCGGCAACGATGCCCAATCCTGCAGGTCGCGAATGCCCCACCGCGCCCCCCAGCGTGCCAGCATCCCATTCGACAGCCGGTAGCCGACATACAGCAGAAAAAGAAGAATACTGGCGTCAATACAAATTTCTTTGGGGATGTGCAGCAAAACGTAGTGCCCCATCTCGTGGCCGAAAACGAAAAGTGTCTCTGGGATGGTGGCCTTGGCAATCGTGTTGTCCCAAACCACGACGCGTTTGGACGCACCAAACCCCGTGACATAAGCATTCAGCCCGGTCGTCTTCGTGCTGGCATTCATCACAAACATGCGGTCGGCCGGAATTTCCATCCCGCCGCGATGCACCACCTTCTGCATCTCCGAAAGCAGGACGGGCTGCACCGTCTCCAGAGGCGTGAATTTATAAAACAGCGGATCAATAACGATGGGTTGCAGGAAGAACATTGCCAGCAGCACAGGAATCGACGCCAGCCAGAAATAGAACCACCAGCGTCGCGGACTGCGCCGGATCACAAAGTAAAGTATCCCGACTAACAGCGTTCCCACGATCGCCATAATTGCCTGCTCCAGGACCCAGTCGCGCGTCCACGCTCCCCAGCTTTGTACCGAGAGCCCGTAAGCGCGCTCCAGCGACTCATCCCAGATATCCGAAGGAACTCCAAGTATGGCCAGCGTCAGCAGGATCAGCGGCGCAAAAATAATCAGCTGCAAGAAACGGTTCGACGATACCCGTTCGGCCAGGTTGCGAAACGCCGGAGCCAAGCGCCATCGCAAAACCACCAGCAGCACCAGAAACCCGTAAAACGCGCCGATGAATGTGTGGCGATACTTAGTGTTCGAGTATGCCTTGGCGCGGGCGTATTCCGCCGGAGGCGGCGCGTATTCGACGATCACATCGGTTGCAGCCTCGGCCGGTTTGGAGTCCACCGCCCCTGAAGAGCTGCCGCCCGCGGCGGCGGCAGACGCTGGAGGATTGACGGGATTGCCCTGGCCAGCACCCGTCTGCCCGGCAGCGATGGTCGGCAGCGCGCCCGCAAAAAAGCAAAACAGAACCAGGAACCGCAATGGTTTCATAGGGTCTTCCCTCGGGGCCTGATTATTTCAGAACTCCCCCAAAACAGGGGAAGAAAAACGAGAAGAAACAGTACAGTTGTCGTGTGTGGAGTGGGTGCAAGTCGATCGGCTTCGTTCCGCCCGGGCTATCGAGGCAGCGCCCGGAGCGCATTACTTTGGAGGCGCTCCACAGGTGCGCGACCGCGCCGAATTAGCTACCATAGGAACATTCTCAGTTTGATGCCGCATCCAAATAAAACTATGAAGATTCAACGAGTGTTAACGCTACTGCTATTGTCGCTGGTTCTGCTCTGCCTGCCGCTTCTCGCGCAGGACGCGCCCGAGGCGCTTCGTCCGCCGAAGGGCTCCACCCTCGCCATTGTCGTTTTCGAGGACCTGCAATGTCCGCAATGCGGCCGCGTAGCGCCCCTGCTCGTGCAGGCCTCGCGGACTTATAAGATTCCCCTGGTGCAGCACGATTTTCCCCTGCCCATGCACAACTGGTCCTTCGACGCCGCCGTGCTGGCTCGCTACTTCGACACCCACTCCAAGGACATTGGGAACGCCTTTCGCGAAACCGTGTTCGCCCACCAACTGGAGATCAACCCGCAGAATTTGCGCGGATTTGCCGAGAAGTTTGCCGCCGATCACAAGATATCTGTGCCCTTCCTGGTCGATCCCGACGGAAAGCTCGCGGGCCTGGTCCGGGCGGACAAAGACTTGGGCACGACTCTGCACATCGAGCACACTCCGACAATCTGGGTTGTCAGCAGCAAACATCCGGAGAAGCCCTATGTCGAGGTGGCAGACACCAGTCAGCTCTATGTGATGATCGACGCTATGAAGTAAGAGTTCAGACGTCAGATTGCAGAGCGAGACGCGTGGGGTAGAGTCCCTTCACGAGGCGTGGGATGAAACGGGGCTCCGAGGCGTTGAAACTCCGTACCAGGGACTTCGCGTTGCGAAGTTCTCAAACTCTATCGCTCCCCCGCGGAGAAATTGCGCGAGGCTACCTGCAATCTGACCTCTAACCTCTGCAATTTCACTTATCGACCCGGTACGCGACGTGGATTATGCCCGAGTTGCCGCGGACCGCGACCGCCCGCACCTTACCGCTCTGGTCAGGCGCAAAATTCAGCTCCACATTCAGCTCGCTGCTGTAAAAATAAGTCTCTGAAACCGCTTGCAACGGAAATCTCTGACCTTCCACCGCCAGCGAGAGCTGGTCGCCGTCCCGCGCAATATTGAATTGGGAAAAGCCCGCCGCCCCGTAGGCGCCAACATAGCTGTCAAGTTTGGCAGTATCAATCTTCCGTTGCAGCTTCAGCGGCGGATAGCAACTGTCGGGCGCATCGTCAGGCACACTGCTGCTGGTGTTCACTTGAGTGTTCACCGGCAGGACAACAGCCGAGGGCTGCGCAGCCGAATGATAGACGCGCTCCGTCGCCTTCTGGTAGTCGGCAGCGCGGGCCTTGTAAATGTTCGGCACGAATTTTTGCGGATTGCGGTCGTAGACTGGAAACCACGTGCTTTGCACCTGCACCATGATGCGATGCTTCGTCCGGAACACATGGTCATTCGCGTGTAAGTCGAT
>Ga0210383_10005120_pt1 | contig 11553 bp, 10 predicted proteins | sample IncBWC14OmetaG_FD_160072 | JGI IMG/M metagenome (GOLD analysis project Ga0210383, IMG submission 160072) | Forest soil microbial communities from Barre Woods Harvard Forest LTER site, Petersham, Massachusetts, United States - Inc-BW-C-14-O ...
GAGTGCGCGCCTGCGCAATCGGCGTGGCACGTTCTACGGCATCACCATGCTGTACCAGAAGGACCCGAAGCCATTGCGCGAGGATCTGCCCAAAATCTTCGCACTCCTCGCAGAGAAGAAGATCGACCCCCTCGTCAACCGGACGTTCCCGCTCCTTGCCGCGAGACAAGCCATCGAGTTCCTGGCGACCAGTTCGGTGGCAGGCAAGATCGTTCTGTTGAACGGGTGATTCGCGGCCAAGGATGGTGGATTCTTCCATCGTCGTCCTCGTTATCGATTTTCGATCGCCACTGGGCCAGAAACAGGTCGCCTCGAGGAGAACCGCGAACGCCGAACGCCTCCTTCCTCAATCCGAGGGCGTCCCTGTCCCCCCAACTTCCGGAATGGGACGTATCAGGGCTCGGATCAGCAGGTAGGGCGGTTGCCGCAGATCATGGCCGCCATTGAAGTCGGGCAACCGGTCCCATTGGCCGAGCGTGCAATAGACGAAGCGGTCGGTGGCAAAAACTCCATCCGGCCAAACGAGACGTGGGTCGCGGAGGATGACCTTGAAGTGACCGTCTGAATCTCGGCGAAGAATAGCGTCATGCTCAAAGTCGGTGGTGTAGATGCGATCCTGCGCGTCGGTTGCCAGGCCATCCGCCGCCCCCTTCTCACCGATGTCTCTGACGGCCGCCCCGAGCGTTTCATCGCTGGCGTGAAAATCGGCCAGCACTTTGGTGGGAATGCTGTAAAGTCTGCGGCTGCAAAGCGGCGCATAGAAAAGGTGTGTGCTGTCAGCGCTCAGCGTAATGCCGTCCACCCCACCCGACGGAAACGTCGGATGTTCTGCGTCGTACCGCTTGGGTTTTCCCTCCAGCATCACTAAAAAGCCCTGCTCCGGCTGGATGGACGGATGGAAACCGAGCACGCGACGCTGCTCGCCGGTCGCGAGGTCTGCGACCACCAGGGCGGGCGAAATGCCGAAAGAAGAATCGGCAATATAGGCCATGCCTTTGGTTCCGTGGGTGAGATCCACCCGCAAATCGTTCAAATGGCTGTCGGGAAGCAGCGCCGGCGGTTTGATGATTACGCTGGCGATGAGGCGATTGGTCGCAGGATCGAACCCGACGACCTTCGCGCCACCTTCCGGGATCGGCTGGCCGGCGCGTTTGCCGTCGTCAATGACCCAGAGTCGGCCCCGCGAATCGATGGTCATGCCGTGAACGGAGATCAGGCGCTCATCCGCCGGAGCGTCTGAGGGCAGGCTCATCTTTTCATTGGGATAGGGAATGAGTTTGCCCTGCCTCAGTTCTCCGAGCGTTGGGCCTTGATGATCGTCGGCGTGGCGTGGAAACCCAACAAATATTCGCCCATCTGGAGTCACCGCGATACCAGAAGGGCCGGCTCCGTAGAAGCGCGCCACTATTTCCAGGGATCCGGCTGGGAGGACGCCAAAGTCAAACGGATCGGCTCGCGCCAGCCAAGCCGCGGCGAACAGAGCGACGAGAAAGATTGCCAAACGCATCTTATTATTTCTACACCTCAAGCCAGGGGTCCACACTCGCGGCCAAGGACCTTCCCATCCGGCGACCAGCGGGAATGCGTGCCTATTGCTGGTCTGATTTGCCTGGACCATGAACAAGCACTCCCTCAGGAACTGCCGGAACCAAACTTGTCTCAAGATCATTTAATACGATCTCCAAGGGAAGCTTGACGCTATACTTGCAGAACATGGTTTCGGCCGTCGCAAAGCTACCATTCTCGTAATACTTATTTGCCGGTGCTCCTCCGCCGCAGTAGCCGTAGTACGCACAAGAATCCCTGCAAAGATTGATCCCGGACTGGATGTCCGTAAAGACCGAGCGAAATTTCGGGCTCTCGACCGCCTCGACAAAGTCATCCGTCAGAATGTTGCCGAAACTGAAAGATCCATACGGAGATACGTTCATCCCCAGAAGTTCGGGAGAATAGGTCGAGTAGTTCCCGTCGCAGTCCACGTTGAGAATGCCGAAAGGGCGGACCTGTTCGTTAAAGTAAGGAAAATCGAAGCTGCGCAAAGATTTCCGGCTTTGGATCTTCCCCAAAGCCGCGTCGAATTCTCGAATCCGCATCCGACCTCCGCCCGCTTTCTGGAGTTCAAAGATAGTGCCCATAAAGGCTTCGACGCTTTCGGACAACCAGCCGGTGGAGGTCAACGATGACTTCGCGTTTTCGCCTTCGATCTCCTCGACGTTGAAACCGAGTTGAGAGACGCCGAGCTCATTAAAAAAATCGTAAATCTCCTTCGCGCGCCCGAGCGACTGCTGGGTGATGACGGTAATTACATGGAATGGAATGCCGTGAAGCTGCAGTTGGTGCAGCCCTCTCATAGCCGCCTGATGCGAACCTTTCCCCAATCGAGTTCTGCGATGCGCATCGTGGATATCAGCAGGACCATCGATGCTCAATCCGATCGACACGTTGTGATCATCGATGAAACGGCACCACGCGTCGTTGATCAACGTCCCGTTGGACTGCATGCAGTGGCGCACGACCGCTCCTGCCGGCGCTTTCCGGCGTATTTCGTCGAACGCTTGCTCGTAGTAAGAGATCGGTACTGCTAATGGTTCTCCGGCGTGCCAGATCACCGTGAGCGGATCAAAAACCAACTCAGCGGCGAAGACTTTCTCGATGGTTGCGGCGACAATCTCCAAAGGCATCCGTTTTTTCGAGGTGCGATTCGGGAGATAGCAATAGTCACAGTTAATGTTACAAAAGGGCGACGGCTGAAGGACCAGCAAACTGATCCAGGGATGGATCGGATCATCAGGCAACGATCGACCCAAAACGGGATCAGTCTGATTCATCCGGTGTGAATGGTGGCTCTTGATCGGACGGATTGAGCACGAGGGCCTCGCCGGCAAACCTCTAAAAATTGCCCCAGTTGTGCCAGTTGTGCCAATTATGCCAGCCGCCATTACCCCAGCCACCATTGCCCCAGCCGCCATTGCCCCAGCCGGGATGCCAGTTGCGCCAGCCCCACCCTGGATGCCAGTTATGCCAGTTGCCCCACCACATGGTCTGAGCATTAGGAGTGGAGGTGCCCTCCTGGTTGACTTCGGTGGCGGGACCTTGACCAAGTTGTTCCTGAATCTTTTGCACACGAATCTCGAGCTGCTCACCTCCGGCCGCCTTGGTAGAACCGGTATTGGTGGCGGCATTCGTGCCTGAAGCCGAGCTCAACATCAACCCGCCAGTCAAGGCAAAGAGAGCGCCAAGCGATTTGGCGAGCGAGCGTTCATTGGGACGCTTTGGATTATCGGATCCTGAGGTCATGAAAGTGCTTTTGTTGAAGAGATGATTGATAAATTAAAGCTCATTGGCTGCATCGTTGGTCAGCTTTTCCTGGTACGCTTCCACCTCGGAACCAATTTGATTATCCCTGATAAACAGGCTCCCCTCCTCCGTTTTCGGGTTGACAGCAAAAAAGGCTTCGATGGTTTTGCCCAGCCATGTTTGGTCCAGATCATCTTTGGCGTTCGCTCGCCAGTTACCCGCGCCGAAAGCCGCCACCGCGATGCGCAGTAAGCCCAGTGTGTTTTCACGATCCTGGGTGTGCAGTGAAACCCCAAAGAACTTGCCTTGGAAGAAGTGATAAACAACCGTTTCGAGCTTGACGGGCCCAAGTTGGAGGTTCTCGCCCTTTTTCGTGTACAGCTTCAAATCTCCCTCGTCTTTCTCGACAGTTAATCCTGGAAATTCCGAAAACGACGTCCCGAACTTTTGGCCGCGAAACCCGGTGGTAGTGTCGAGTTTCGAGGTTTGTACGGGAGCTGCCGGCTGATTACTCGATTGTTTACCTGGAGAACTGGTTGTACTCAAGGCGGCAACCGTCGCGGCGCAAAACGCCAAACGGGCATAACGCAATAATCCACTCTCACTGATGAACATAAGTGTTTGAAAAAAATGGCGGGCTTGAGGCTCTGATTCTTCGACCAGACCTGTCAAGAGTAAACGCCGGAATCGTAACGGCATCAAGGTAAAGGAAGATTCTCATTCCGCGCGGGGCTTCAATCCAGCCTGTATGGTTGAAACCCTAGGCAGGCACTTGATAGTTAGTACTAACGACTAACCGCATTATGGCTAACTTGAAAATATCTCGTCGCGACTTCATCTCCCGCACCGCGATACTCACCGGAGCCTTGGCTTCCGGTTTACGACCAGGCCACGCGCAGGCCTCAGACGTGCCGAAGGGTAGTCTGTTTCGGCTTATTTTTGCGACGGATTCTCACTTGATGGTCGATAATCACCTTCGCTCCGAAGATGGCCTCATCGCTGCCATCTCTGCGATTGAAAGCGTCAAGCCCAGGCCCGGTTTGATCCTCTTCGGAGGAGACCTCACCCACGAATCGCCTCAGCTCGATTTTCCAGCAGCCGAACAGCTCATCGATCGATTTCTGAAGATTTGGAAAGATCACACGGATTTGCCAACATTCTTCACCTTCGGAAATCATGACCTTGTGGGAACGAAAAACGCCTCCGTCAACCGCGACGACCCAAGGTTTGGCAAAGGCCTGTATCGCATGCGTCTGGCGCTCGAGCGCAATTTTTACGCCTTTCGAAAAGGAGGATGGCGATTCATCGTCCTCGATGATGTGCTACCCGAACCGGACGGGTCTTATATCGGAGAGTTTGTCGAAGAGCAGCTTGCATTTCTGCGGACAGAATTACGGACAGATTCTCAAACGCCGACTGTCCTGTGTGGTCACATTCCGTCGGTTTCCGTTCTGCCCAATCTGAGTGTTTGTGGCGAGACTAAAACCAAGGGGGCAACGATCGAGACTCCAGCTTCCCTCTTAGCCCATAACGCCTCTGATTTGCACCACCTGCTCAACGATACCAAGGCCAACGTAAAACTTGTCCTGGCAGGTCACCTGCATCATTTGGAGGAGATTCAAATTGACGGCGTCTCTTATATCAACAGCGGCGCAATTTGCGGGAATTGGTGGAAGGGAGCACAGATGGGCTGCCCAGAGGGCTTTATGGTGCTTGATCTGAGCAGCGACGGGAAAGTTGAGGCGGAATATCGGCCCTCCGGCTGGACTGCAGCAGCCTGATCCGATTCTCAGAGCCGGTAGACGATTCGCGCCTTGGTGACATCGTAGGGAGACATCTCCATCTTTACTCGATCCCCGACGGTCAAACGAATAAACCGCTTTCTCATCTTTCCCGAGATATGGGCAAGAACGAGATGGCTATTGGAGAGCTCCACCCGAAACATCGTTCCGGGCAGAACCGCGGTAATTTTTCCTTCAATGACGATTGAACTCTCAGCAGGCATGGTTTTAGAAAGCTTGGCGGACTGGTCGATAGGTTCTCTGATTCACGTCGCCGTCTGCCGGGAAAGGAGACGGCGAGTGCATTTGATATTCCTGGATAGGAATCAACAGACAGGCGGCTCCTCTATTGATGAACCCCCCCTGTTTGAGCATGGGATTGCGTCTACCAGCGTGACTTTGTAAAAGAGCGCTTCGCTCCTTCGTCCTTCGGCCGGGCTTCGTTGACGGTGAGATTACGGCCGTCGAGATTCTTGCCTTCGAGGGCGCTGATGGCCGCTTTGCCTTCAGCGGCGCTGCTCATGGTCACAAAAGCAAATCCGCGCGACTTGCCCGTCATGCGATCGGTCACAAGGTGCACGTCCGTCACAGTTCCATACTGGGCGAACAGATCCTTTAGATCAGGGTCAGTGGTACTAAACGAAAGATTTCCAACGTAAAGTTTCATATTTTGGTGATTGAACGAATGCTAGCTACAAAGCCGTTCCCGAGAACCGGGTTTCAAATCACCTTTGAGAAATTCAACCGACGATCTTCCGCGCTATGAACAAAAACAGACGAACGCCCCACTTTCTCTCATATTGCTCAAAACACAAGAAAAAGATTCCATGTTGCCCGGGTCGCCTGGTCTTGAGACCGGGCAGCGCCCAAGTGATTTCTGGAAAGCGAAGAGAGGTAAAAATATTGAAAATTGCCTAATCCCGAGTCTCCCCTTCCAGGCAGTCCCGTTTTCACTTGAAGGTAAATTCCCTCGCAGTTTTCTCCGCTAAATCGGCGGCTTTTTCCCGCCCCCAGGCATTGATGCACCAGTACGCATCGTCAGTTCCTGTTTGAATCACCACCACCGTCATTTGACCTTGGCTATTGCCAAAGACTGCAGGAAAGCGGATAGCTCCCGACTCATACGCTCCGTTAACGTTGGTGGAGTTGATTATTGGCATGCGCAGCGAAGGCGGATTAGCACTCTTGGAAAAAGCATGAAATAAAATATCCCCGACATTGTCTTTGGTTCCGCGGGTATATGTCATTTTCATGACGACGATATAAACCCCGTTAAAATACGCGATTCGCTGTGTCATTTTTTGCACTTTCTCGCGTACCACAGCCGGGAACTTTTGCAGTGGATAATCCGCGGCGGGGCCGAAAGGAATCGGCATCCTGAGAGCCAACCGTTCGTCAAAGGGTTGCTTTGTTGGAGGCCCTAGAACGGGAGTCTGGGCTCCTCCACGATCCTTTCGAAATATCCTGGGCAACTGGTCTCCGTACCTAGCAACCGCAATAATGATAAGTAATGAAAAGACGAGACCTCCAAGGAGCCAGTATTTTTTAATCAACCCTGAAATCAGTTTACTCCCTGGCATTGTGCATCCTTCATTTTTGAAGCCTCGTTGAGGAGATCGTACTTGGACTTCATCATAGGAACATTCGATTCGGTTTGTTCAACTTTCTTCTGGAAGAATAAAACCAAGATTGAATACATTCCTCAGAAGGAGCATTGCGTCAGCCACAGCCAAGAACTCATGAAAAAAGTCTCTTCTTTCTATTGGGCGGTATTCTCGGTCTTGACTGCTTTGACCGCCTGTGAGAAACGGCCGGCTGAGGCGATTTCGGCCGGTCCTCCCGAGGTTCTAGTGACCGAAGTCGTGGAGAAAGAGGTTCCCGTTTTCCGCCAATGGGTCGGCACGGTCAACGGAGTGCAGAACGCGGAAGTCAGGGCACGCACGGAGGGATACCTGACCAGTGTTCCTTACCAGCAGGGCGGCTTCGTAAAGAAGGGCGAGGTGATGTTTCTGATCGATCCCAGGCCCTTTACCGCGTCATTAGATCAAGCAAAAGGCCAACTGGAGGAGGCTAAGGCAACCTTGCTTGGTGTTCAGCTGGACGCTCAAAGGGCCAAGGAGCTGTTCGACACCAAAGTCATTTCCGAGCAGGAATACACGAACAAAACTCAGCTCTACCAAACCAAGCTTGCCGGAGTGGCCGCGGCCCAGGCGGCGTTCGAACAGGCCCAGCTGAACCTGGATTATACCAGGATTGTTTCGCCTTTGGACGGGATTGCCGGACAGCAGCAGGCACAGATCGGGGATTTGGTCGGGACCGGGACCAACCAGGTGTTGACGACCGTCTCCCAGATCGATCCGATTTGGTTTTATTTACCGATTAGCGAACAAAGCTACTGGGAGTTCGCCGACCGTTTGAAAGAGATGATGGCGGTGCCCGAGGAGAAACGGAAACAGAACGTGGAGCTTACCTTGGCCAACGGCAGCGTTTACCCGCACAAAGGCAGGTTCGCTTTCCTCGACCGCCAGGTCGATCCGAAGACGGGAACGATTCAGGTTGCGGTGAGCTTTCCGAATCCTGAGTTGACCTTGCGGCCCGGACAATACGGGATCGCCCGTGCCGAGATCCAGACCATTCCGAACGCATTGTTGATTCCGCAGCAGGCCATATCCCAACTTCAGGGCAGTAACATGATAGCCGTCGTCAACCCGGATGGCAAAGCGGAGATCCGGGCAATCAAAGTGGGCGAGACCTATCAAGGAATGATCGTGGTGACGGAAGGCCTCAAGGCGGGTGAAACGGTGATCGTCGAGGGATTTCAGAGAGTTCGGCAAGGGACGCCGGTTTCGGCAAAGCCCTATACAGGGGCACCGAAGACCGAGGGAGCCAAGAACGATTCGGAGAAGAAACCCTCCTCCGCCGGCCAGTCTTAAGTAGAGCGGAGATCCTCCATGTCCAAATTTTTTATCAATCGACCCATCGTTGCGATGGTGATTTCCATCGTCATGGTGATCGTCGGCATCGTCGCGTTCCTCAGTCTGCCGGTCGCGCAATATCCTAATCTGGTGGACCCACAGGTCTCGGTGAACGCGACTTACGTGGGCGCGGATGCCTTGACGGTGGAGCAGGCGGTCGCCACGCCGATCGAGCAGCAGATGAGTGGTGTCGATCACATGAACTACATGTACTCGCTGAATGCGAGTGCCGGCGGGACGATGGCCTTAACGGTGGACTTCAATGTGACCACCGATCCGAATATCGATCTGGTGCTGACCCAGATGCGGGAGTCGCAGGCCTCCTCGCAACTGCCTTCCAGTGTCCGCGACTACGGCGTGACCGTGGCCAAATCGACTTCAGCGCCGTTGATGGTCATTTCTCTCTATTCGCCCACGGGCGAGTTCGATTCCAAGTTCCTGGCAAATTACGGCATCATCAATTTGAACGATCCGATGCTCAGGGTGCCTGGCATCGCCAGCGTGACCGTCTTCGGCGCCGGCGAATATGCGCTCCGGATCTGGGTCGATCCCAACAAGATGGCTGGTCTCAACATCACGTCAGTGGAAATTGAACAGGCCATTCGTGCGCAAAATACCGTGAATCCGGCCGGCCAGATTGGAGGCGAGCCCATTCCGCCCGGTCAACCGTTTACCTACACGGTGCTGGCCCAAGGCCGCCTCGTGACGGAGGAGCAGTTCGCCAACATTGTCATCCGGGCGTCTTCGAACGGTTCCTTTGTGCGAGTCAAAGATATTGGACGCGTGGAGTTAGGAACTCAGACCTACACTCAGACCTGCACTTTCAACGGCCGGCCGGCTGCAGCTCTCGCACTCTACCAATTGCCCGGCTCCAACGCGGTGGATGCCGCGAAGGGTGCGCGTCAATTGATGGAGCAGCTCAAACAGCGGTTCCCTTCGGGGCTGGAATATTCCATCGCACTGGACACCACCCTGGCGGTGACCGCCGGGATGGAGGAAATTTACAAGACCCTGGCAGAGGCGATGATTTTGGTCATCATCGTCGTTTTCGTTTTCCTGCAAGGTTGGCGAGCCACTCTCATTCCGCTATGTGCCGTACCGGTCGCACTGATCAGTACGTTCGCAGTTTTTCCCATGCTGGGGTTCTCGATCAACACGCTCTCCCTGCTTGGACTCGTATTGGCCATAGGTCTGGTGGTTGATGACGCTATCGTGGTAGTCGAAGCCGTCGAAAACCATATCGAACATGGCCTCTCGCCGAAGGATGCGGCGCTTAAGGCGATGGAAGAGGTTTCTTCACCGGTGGCCGCGATTGCTGTTATTCTCGCGGCGGTCTTTCTCCCGACCGCGTTTATTCCCGGCATCACCGGCCGGCTCTATCAGCAATTCGCAGTCACGATCGCCGTTTCGGTGATCTTTTCGGCGTTCAACGCTCTCACCTTGAGCCCCGCCCTGGCCGCACTTCTGCTGCGGCCCAAAAAAGAATCTGGTCGCGGGCCTTTGACGTTTTTCTTTAATGGATTTAACAAGGTTTTCGGGTCCGCGACCACCGGTTATGTAGGCGTTTGTCGACATTTGATGCGGCGTGGACTCTTCTGGATGTTGCTCCTGATCCCGGTCCTGCTGGCGACTGGCTGGCTCGGTAAAAAGCTTCCGTCATCGTTTGTCCCGTCCGAGGACCAAGGCTATTTCTACGCGAATTTGCAGTTGCCCGAAGCAGCGTCGCTGCAAAGAACTGCCGCCGCTTGTCAAAAGGTCCAAGACATCCTCAAGAACACTCCTGGTGTGGAATACGTGACGACAATTGCCGGTTTCAGCCTCCTCAGCCAGGTCAACACCAGCTATAATGGCTTTTTCTTTGTCAGCCTGAAATCCTGGGACGAGCGTAAGTCCCCTCAAGAACAAGTCAACGCCATCATGATGCGTGCGAACGAAGCGCTCTCAAAAATTCCAGACGGGATCGCGTTCGGTTTCCCGCCTCCGGCCATCCCCGGAATCGGCACCTCCGGCGGAGTGGTCGCCGTCCTCGAGGATCTCGCGGGAATGCCGGTCGAATACCTTGCGGAGCATACGCAGAAATTCATCGAAGCGGTCCGGAAGCGCCCGGAAGTCGCTCGGATCCTCACCACCTGGTTGCCAAGCGTTCCTCAATATTTTCTTTTCGTGGATCAAGATAAAGTCCTGAAGCAGGGAGTTGAATTGTCCGATGTGTATAAGACAGCCCAGGTCTTTATGGGCGGTTCTTTCGTTAATTATTTCAACCTCTTCGGACGCACCTGGCAGACTTATCTTCAAGCGGATGGGCCATTTCGAGTGAATCCCGCGGATGTCGGCTCGTTCTACGTGCGCAACAATGCCGGAAACCCGGTCCCGCTCTCTTCGATGGTTCGGATGGAGCGACACACCGGGCCGGAGTTTACGATGCGTTTCAACCTTCATCGATGCGCGCAGTTGAACATCAGCGGGAAAGAGGGCGTTAGCAACTACCAGATCATGGCCATGCTCCAAGACGTGTTCGCCAAGACCATGCCGCGCGAGATGGGGTTGGACTATAAGGACATGTCGTTCCAGGAACAACAGGCTCAGAAAGGGGTGCCGCCGGCTGTGATCTTCGGGATTTCGCTGCTGTTTGTCTTCCTGATTCTAGCGGCCCTGTACGAAAGCTGGACTCTACCATTTAGCGTCCTGCTGAGTACACCGATCGCCGTTTTCGGTGCCTTCCTGGCGCTTTATCTCCGCAGATTCGAGGATGACGTCTATTTTCAGATCGGTTTAGTCATGCTCATCGGCCTGGCCGCCAAGAACGCGATTTTAATTGTTGAGTTTGCCAGAGCCGAGTACGAAAAAGGCCAACCCATCGTCGATTCGGCGCTGGCTGCTGCCCGTTTGCGGCTTCGGCCGATCCTGATGACCGCCTTTGCCTTCATCCTCGGGTGCGTACCGCTCTGGACCGCCACGGGTTCGGGCGCTGTGTCACGGCGAATTCTTGGAACGACGGTCATCGGCGGAATGCTGGCAGCGACATTTATCGCGATTTTTCTAATTCCCGTGTTGTTTTACGTGGTTGAGAAAATATCCCACCGAAACGGAGAAGGTAAATCTCAACCGCCTCGCGTCGATGAAGTTAACACCTCGCAGGCGGCCAGCACACCCGAACATTGACCTGAAAATCGCGTTTCGGGCGAAGTTCCTGGTCGCGTCAAGCTCCGGCTAGATCGCTCGTGTGCGCCCCATCAAATTCGCTCTTGAAATTTCCCCTTGGAACAGCTGCTCCCCCGAATCGGGTGACCTAAGCTAGATTGTTCTACGAACCTCAAGCTTGAGGAGTTCGGCTTTGTTGGAGACACCCACAGGGAAATGGGAAATGGGAAATGCGGATTGCTGAATCGCCGCTCGCTTGTTCTGGTGCTCGGCCTAGTTTCGAGCTCTTGCCGCAATCCGCATTTCCCATTTCCGAATTCCACGATCCGCAATCCGCATTTCTTCCCCCAATCCGCAAT
>Ga0210383_10005122_pt1 | contig 11552 bp, 10 predicted proteins | sample IncBWC14OmetaG_FD_160072 | JGI IMG/M metagenome (GOLD analysis project Ga0210383, IMG submission 160072) | Forest soil microbial communities from Barre Woods Harvard Forest LTER site, Petersham, Massachusetts, United States - Inc-BW-C-14-O ...
GACCTGGTTCCGCGAGACGCCGACGGATTGATTTTCCGGTTTGCTCCGGTCATTACTATGGTTGCCGCGCTCACCGCCATGGGCGCGCTGTACTTTGGACCGGCGTTCCGCGTCGCGCAGGACATTAACATTGGCATCCTATTCGTCATTGGCGTCAGCTCACTGGGTTTTCTCGGCATTATTCTTGGCGGCTGGGCGTCCAATAGCCATTACTCCATCATCGGCGCTATCCGCAGTACTGCTCAGCTTGTCAGTTACGAAGCGGCTGGCGGCATCGCCATCGTTAGCGCTTTGCTTCTCGCTGGTACGTTGAGAATTCCTGACATCGTCGCTGCGCAATTCGACAGTCACGTTTGGTTTATTTTTCTCGCACCTGTGGGCTTCTTTATTTTTATGGTTGCCTCTATCGCCGAGACCAATCGCGCTCCGTTTGACCTTCCTGAGGCGGAATCTGAACTTGTCGCTGGCTACATGACGGAATATAGCGGCTTCCGCTGGTCGCTCTACTTTCTCGGCGAGTATGCCAACATGATCGTGGTCGCCTCGGTGGCGACGACGCTCTTTCTCGGCGGTTGGCTGCGGCCTTTTCCGAATATCCACTGGCTAAGGTGGTTGGATCTTCTGCCCGCTCTGTTCCTCGGCTTTGTCGGCGTGTATTGCATTTACAGGGCAGGGAAGCAACCCGTGAAAATTCAAACCGGGTTCATGTGGGCCGTGGCGCTGGCGTGCTTCGGGCTCGCGGCCGTTTTCATCGCACCATGGATTATTGCGCCGCTGCGATTTGCGCTGCCCGGCCTGAACGGCGCGTTCTGGTTCCTCTTCAAAGTTTCCGCGTACATTTACGTTTTTATGTGGTTGCGCTTCACGTTGCCACGCTACCGCTTCGACCAGCTCATGCATCTCGGCTGGTACATTTTGATTCCGCTGGCCATCATCAACGTGTTCTCCGTCGGACTGGCGCTGCTGCTGGAATCGGAATTCGGCTTGAACCGCTGGTTCACAATGATCGTCACCACCGCGTTCACCTTGGCGATTTCTCTGTTCCTCGTTCGCATGCACGATAAACGCACCGCTGCGGCTTCGTCTGCTGCTGCTGTCCCATCGGATTCTTATGCTGGATAGCATTATTTTTTACTTCTTCGCCGGGGTCGCGGTGCTGAGTGCCGCGCTGATGGTCACGCGCCGCAACGCGATTCACTCCGCGGTTTTCCTGATCACCACGCTGCTGGCCACGGCAGGCATCTTCCTGCAGCTTCGCGCCGAATTTCTGTTCATCACGCAGATCATTCTGTATGTCGGCGGCATCATGGTGCTGTTTATCTTCGTCATCATGCTTGTGCGCCTGGATGCGCCGATTCACCAATTGCGGTTTCGCATGCAAAGGCTAGTCGCCATTCTGGTCGCCGCGGCGCTCGGGATGGAAGTGACCGTAATCCTGCTTCTCGCCCACAAATTGCCTGGCGGTGGCTTGCTGATTCAGGGGAGCGCGCCCGCGGATAGGTTGCCGCCGAATTCCGAAGAATTGGCAAAAAGCCTGTTCAGCAATTACTTGTTGCCCTTCGAAATCGCCAGCATCCTGTTGCTTGTCGCTATGGTCGGCGCTGTGGTGATGGCCAAGAACCGCAGGAGGACGGACGAACCATGATGTCTCCGGCGCACTATCTGTTTCTCAGCCTGGCGCTGTTTTTGATCGGCTGCATCGGCGTAGTCACGCGCCGCAACGTCATCGTCGTTTTGATGTCCATCGAACTGATCCTGAACGCGGTGAATATCAACCTCGTTCTTTTTTCGCGCATTTTCGGCGATGTATCCGGGCAGGTTTTTGCCCTGTTCATCATCGCGGACGCCGCTGCCGAAGCGGCCATCGGTCTAGGCATCGTGATTGCCTTCTTCCGCAACCGCGAAACCGTCCTGGCCGACGAAATGGACCTCCTCAAATGGTGAGCCCCACCCTACCGAAATTGTCATCCGGAGCGAAGCGGGGGATCTGCTTTTCGCCTCCAGTATCGCTTTTCTTCACCGGAGGAAGCAGCCGCCCATGACCTCCTCCAACTATTTTCTCGAACATCTTTGGCTCATCCCGCTTTTTCCTCTGATCAGCGCCGCGATCATGCTCTTTATCGGCCGCGTCCTCCCCAAGGAAGCCGTCAACTTCTTCTGCGTGAGCAGCGTTCTCCTATCCTTTATTCACGCTGCGGGCGCCGCTCTCGCGCTGTTCGCCATGGACCCCGCCCATCGTGTGTTCCAGAAAATTCTGTTCGAATGGGTCATGCCGGGCCCCATCCCCGCTACCGGCGGTCCCATTCCTTTCATTGCCGACTGGGGCTATCTGCTTGACCCGCTTTCCTGCGTGATGATTCTCGTTGTTACCGGCGTCGGCTTTTTGATCCACGTTTACTCCATCGGCTATATGAGCCACGAAGGCGGCTACTACCGCTTCTTTGGCTACCTGAACTTGTTCATGTTTTCCATGCTGACCCTCGTGCTGGCCAACAATCTTCTTCTGCTGTTTGTCGGCTGGGAAGGCGTGGGCCTGTGCAGCTACCTGTTGATCGGTTTTTATTTTCTAGAGAAGTCTGCCGCCGATGCGGGCAAAAAAGCGTTCATCGTGAATCGCGTGGGAGACACTGGCTTCCTGCTTGGCATTTTTTATATTGCCATCACTTTCGGCACGATCCGTTTTACTTCGCAGGGTCTGACCGACCCGGTCGCCTTCGCGGGCATCAATCAGACGCTTGCCGCCATGCTGGAACAAGGCCGCGTAGCCTTCGGCGCGCCGGCCCTGACTGCCATCGCGCTGCTTCTCTTCATAGGCGCCGCCGGGAAATCCGCGCAGCTTCCTCTTTACGTTTGGCTGCCGGACGCGATGGAAGGCCCCACGCCGGTCAGCGCATTGATCCACGCAGCCACCATGGTGACCGCCGGCGTTTACATGGTTGCGCGCATGAACGCCATTTATCAGCTTGCGCCCGTGGCCATGGACGTCGTTGCTATCGTCGGCGCGCTCACCGCTATTTTCGCTGCATCGATTGCGCTAGTGCAGAACGACATCAAGAAAGTTCTCGCCTATTCCACGATTAGCCAGCTCGGTTACATGTTCCTGGCGTTGGGCGTGGGCGCGTTTTCCGCCGGCATTTTCCATTTGATGACGCACGCCTTCTTTAAAGCGTTGCTCTTCCTCGGCGCAGGCAGCGTCATTCACGCACTTTCTGGCGAACAGGATTTGCGCAAAATGGGCGGCCTCTGGAATACCGTTCCCGCCACATCACGACCGTTTCTGATTGCCACGCTTGCCATCGCTGGCATGCCCCCGTTAGCGGGTTTCTTCAGCAAAGACGAAATTCTTGGCCACGCCTTCTCGCGTTCCGCCAGCATGGATCGCTATATGTTTCTCTGGATCGTCGGCGTGATCACCGCGGGATTCACAGCGTTCTACATGTTCCGCCTGTTGTTCCTCGCCTTTTTCGGGCTTTCCCGCGTCGCTCCCGAACTGGACCACCACATCCACGAATCGCCGAAGACCATGACGATTCCGCTCATGATCCTCGCCGCTCTTTCCATCGTGGGCGGCTGGTTCGCGTTGCCCACCCTCTGGGGCGCTAAAAGCTCGTTCGAAGAGTTTCTCGAGCCGGTCGTTAGCGGAGTCATTCCGGAAACAGTGAGTGTCAAGTTTGCGCATCACACGTTGCTTGTCGAAGGGTTGCTGATGGCCATTTCCGTCAGCATTGCCGGGTTCGGAATCTGGCTCGCGTACAACCTCTATCTGAAGCATCCGCAACTGCACTACAAAGTTTCCGCTTCGTGGCCGCGCCTTCACAATCTTTTGATTCACAAGTATTACGTCGACGAAATCTACGAAGCGCTTTTCGTCAATCGCATCAAGGATCTCAGCACCGCTTTCGCTCTTTTCGATTCGAAGGTGATTGATGGGCTCGGCATCGACGGCGCGGCCTGGCTGGCGCGCATGCTTTCTCGTATTTCCATGTGGTGGGACAAGTGGGTTGTCGACGGCCTCGTGAATTTCGCCGGCAAGTTCACTCGTTCGCTCAGCCATCCGATCCGGATGTTTCAGACCGGCATTTTCTCCAGCTATGCCGTCTTTATCTTGATCGGCCTGGCGATTTTGCTCGCGTACTACGGTCATCACATGCAGGTTTTAGTGCGCAGTTTGCGCTGAAAGGCGATTCGCATGCAGCTTTTTTCTCATCATCTCCTCAGCGTGGTGCTGTTCACGCCGACGATTGGCGCGATGGTGCTGCTGTTCCTTCCGCGCGGCTCGCAAACACTTCACCGCCTAGTGGGCAATCTTTTTGGCGTGCTCGGCTTCGTTGTCTCCCTTCCGCTGGTGCTGCATTTCCCTGTGGGCTATCAGGGTTACGCTTTCACGGAATCCGCGGACTGGATTCCCTCGATCGGGGCGCACTACTCGCTCGGCCTCGATGGCATTAGCTTGCTTTTGGTCATGCTCACAACCTTGCTCGGCATGATCGCGATTCTTTCTTCCTGGTCCGCTATCCAGACGCGTACCAAGGAGTTCTACATTCTGCTGCTGCTCTTGCAGACCGGAATGATGGGTGTCTTCATGTCCCTGGATTTTGTTCTCTTTTATGTTTTCTGGGAAGTCATGCTGGTGCCCATGTATTTCCTGATCGGCGTTTGGGGCAGCGACCGCCGTCTCTACGCCGCCATTAAATTCTTTTTGTACACTCTCGCCGGTTCCGTGCTGATGCTGCTCGGCATCCTGGCGCTGTACTTCAATGCGTCAAAGGTCAGCGGTGTCCAGACGTTCGACGTCCCCACGCTGCTTGCCGCCGCGCAGCATTTTCCGGACTCCTTGAAAGTGTGGCTGTTCTGGGCGTTTTTCTTCGCCTTCGCCATTAAGGTGCCCATGTTCCCGTTCCACACCTGGTTGCCCGATGCCCACACGGAAGCGCCCACGGCCGGCTCCGTCATCCTGGCCGGCGTCCTCTTGAAAATGGGCACGTACGGTTTCATCCGCTTCTCTTTGCCTCTGCTTCCCGCGGACACCATGCTACGCGCCAAGATCATTCACATCCTCATTGTGCTTTCGCTGGTCGGCATCATCTATGGCGCCGTCGTCTGTCTCATGCAAAAAGACATGAAGCGCCTGATCGCCTACAGTTCCGTCAGCCATCTGGGTTTGTGCACCTTGGGCATATTTGCGCTCACGCCTACCGGTCTCTCCGGCAGCGTGCTGCAGCAGATCAATCACGGCATCTCGACTGGCGCGCTCTTCCTGATTGTTGGCGTCTTATATGAGCGTCGTCATACTCGACTCATCTCCGAATTTGGCGGCCTGGCCACGCCCATGCCGAACTTCGCCGCGATCTACCTCATCGTCAGCCTTAGTTCGTTGGGCATGCCGCTGCTCAACGGCTTCATTGGGGAATTCACCATTCTTCAGGGGGCCTTCATCGTCAGTAAAGCCTGGGCCGCCTGGGGCACGCTGGGCATCGTTCTTGGCGCTGCGTATTTGCTTTGGCTTTACCAGCGCGTGATGTTCGGCCCGGTCACTCACGATGCAAACAAAGCTCTGCCCGACCTGAATCTGCGCGAGTATGCCATCCTGCTTCCCCTTGTGGCCTTGGCCTTCTGGATCGGCATTTATCCCAAGCCCTTCTTCAACTTCATCAACAGCCCGGTAGACAAAATCGTGCATCAAGTAAACCCCGGCTTTTACGAACAGAACGCCGCGATTCCAATCACCGTTCCCGTGGGATCGCAGCACTGCTGCGCCCTAAACACCCAGGCCGCAGCCATATCCTCCGCATCCTCGTCCTCAACCTCAGCGGTTGCAACCAGCGGGGCCAAATAACCTGCTCATGCACTCCGCATTCAACTCCGTTCTTACGTACATCAACGGCGATGGCATGGTCATCTTGCCGGAGATGGAACTGGTTCTGTTCGCGCTGGGCATCCTCATCTTCGATTTCCTGCTGGATAAAGAAGAAAAGCACTTTAATGCCTATCTCGCCCTGCTGGGAGTTGCCGCGAGCGCGATCGGTCTCAGAATGCAGATCGTTAAGTTCAACGCGCTGCGATTGAATCCAGCGGGACCTCCAGGACTTCTAGGCTTTCACAACACAATCATGGCCGATGGCTTCTTCATCGTGTTCGCTATGCTCTTCCTCGCGGCTACTGCCCTCGTGATTCTGCTTTCCATTCGCTACATGGACCTGGAGCGCGAACAGGAAGGCGAATATTACGCGCTGATCCTGTTTGCCTGCACCGGCATGATGTTCATGGCCTCCGGCATCGATTTAGTTGTTCTTTTTCTCGGCCTGGAAATCATGGCGCTGAGTTTCTACGTTCTCTCCGGCTTCCTGCGTCGCAACAAGCGTTCCAACGAAGCCGCCATGAAATATGTTCTCCTCGGCGCTTTCAGCAGCGGCATACTGGCCTACGGCTTTTCTCTGCTCTATGGCCTGAGCGCTTCTACGAACATTTTCGCGATTGGTGACATGCTTGAGCGCCGGCTTCGCTACACCTTCGCGCACAGTTACGTTGATTGGCTGGTCGTTCTCGCTTTTGTTACGGTCGCCACCGGGCTTTTCTTCAAAGTTGCGGCGGTGCCATTTCACCAGTGGGCCCCCGACGTCTACGAAGGCGCGCCGACGCCCATCACTGCATACATCAGCGTCGGCTCCAAAACGGCCAGCTTCGCTCTGCTGCTCCGGCTGATGTTCTACGTTTTCGGCGGCTCGCATCCTACATGGCTTTATCTGATTGCCGGTGTCGCCCTTGCTTCTCTCACGTGGGGAAATCTCGCGGCGCTAACGCAAAATAACGTCAAGCGCATGCTCGCCTATTCTTCCATATCCCACGTCGGCTACATTCTTCTTGGCCTGGTTGCCTGGGATCCCACCATGCAGCGCAATACCGCCGTCACGGGCATTTTTTATTATTTGATTGCGTATGGCTTCATGACCATGGGCGCGTTCGCCGTGGTGATCGTAATGCGCCAGCGCGGCATTATCGGAGACACGCTGGACGATCTGGACGGTCTTTATCAACGCAATCCCGCCGCAGCCCTTCTGCTGCTGATTTTCATGCTTTCGCTGGCGGGCATTCCGCCCACGGCCGGCTTCATGGGTAAGTATTTTATTTTCCAGGCGCTCATCGAAACGCATCATCCGATCCTCGCGGTGTTCGCGGCGCTCTACATCGTTCCCGCGCTGTACTACTATTTCCGCGTGGTTGTTCACGCGTGGATGCGCAGCCCCGGCGATGCGCCCGCGCCGCATCTTACGAGCGCGCAAGCCATCGCCCTGGGCGCTACACTGTTTGTAACCCTCGCCGCAGGGTTGTATCCTGAGCCATTCGCGCGCCTGGCCCGCTATGCCTTCGGACAATAACGCCAACAAAGACGAGAAGCTCACACCTGCGGAGCAATCTGCCGCCGGGGCCAGTCGGCAATTCGCTATGGCGATGGAGCTGCCTTTCATCCTGGTCGCTGCCATCGTTGTGGGCGGCCTGGTCGGCTATTTCTTGGACAACTGGCTGCACACCAAGCCGTACCTGATGCTGGTCTTCGGCATCCTCGGCTTTTTTGGCGGCTTGCGAGACGTGCTGCGCCGCGCCTCCAAATAAAAATAACCCGTCCTTGTAGGGGTCCAGCACTGCTGGACCCCAGCTGGGCAAGATTCATAAACTGTCGCGGTTTTCCCACGCCTCTCCAGACGTATCAATCGAGCGGACATGGGCGCAAGCAGTGCGGCGCCCCTACAAGAGCTGACCGCCATTGTTGCGGAGGCGGGTCTTGGGTCGATGGGTCACGGGTTTTCCTCCCACCCCCAACTCAAAAACATTTATCATCCTCCCATGCACGCCGTGACACATCCGTGACCGACACTTCTATCCCCGCGGACCGTCAAACCGAATCGCGCATCTCCCAATTCACCCTTCTGCTCGGCGCGCTCGCCGCTCTTCCGGTCGCCTTTTTCCATGGGTGGCGTTGGGGCATCGGCATTTTCATCGGTTCGGCGCTTGCGTGGTGCAATTTTCGCTGGCTCAAGCAGGGCGTCGACGCGCTTGCTGAAGCCTCCACCGCACAAGCCAACGAGGAAAAAGCCGCTGTTCCGGTTGCCACATATTTCAAAGCGCTGTTCCGCTACGGGTTGATAGCCCTCGTTGTCTATGCTATTTTTAAGCATCTGAACGTTCCCGTTTTAAGCATGGTTTTAGGTCTGTGCGCCCTGGGAGCGGCCACAATCGTGGTAAGTGTGCACAGCATCTTGCGTACTCCGGACTGACGAATGGAAAATGAACTAAAGCATCTTACGCATTGGCTGAATCATCTTCTCGGCCCACTCGCGCTGCAGCTTCTGCATGCGCTTCACATTCAGCCCGCAGACTACGATCAGCCGATTCCCGAATATGTAGTCATGTCGCTGGTGGTTGTTCTGATAGGAACGCTCCTTGCCCTAGTTCTTCGCTCGCGCCTCTCTGTCGAGCGTCCGGGCGGCTTTCAACAGGCAGCCGAGTTGCTGCTGACCAATTCCATGGGTTTCGGCATCAAGGATTTGCTCGAGGAAAACATTCCTCACGGCGCGAGTAAGTTCATTCCGTTTCTTGGATCAATTTCGATCTTCATCCTTCTTGCCAATCTGCTCAGCATTTTCCCGGAATTTTCTTCGCCAACAGTGAACGCTGTCGTGCCTCTGGCCTGCGCTTCGCTCGTCTTCATTTATTTCAACTGGCAAGGCATCCGCCATCATGGCACCGTCCGCTATCTGTTGACCTTCGCCGGCTCCCCGAAAACACTTGGCGATTCGGCCCTGGCAGTCCTATTGTTCCCGGTGGAAATTATTTCTACTTTAGCGCGCCTGCTTTCGCTCACCGTTCGTCTTTGGGCGAACATTTTTGCCAGCGACCTTATCTACGTGATCTTCCTCGGCCTGTTGCTTGGTCCGTTCGAATGGGCATGGACGAAGAATCCTGTCCTCGGTATCATCGTCGCGATTTTTCCGGCTTTTATTCCGCTGGTCTTCATCGGCCTGCACATCTTTGTTTCGGTAATTCAGGCCTATATTTTCACGGTTCTGCCCGCAATTTATGTGGGCCTCGCCGTTGCCGATGACCACTAGAATTTTTCCGCACTTTTGTTGCGGTTTCCGTTCATCGCCGCTCTTTTGATTCGCTTGCGGATTCGATTGTGCCGTTCAGCGTGAGACCGGTTTGCATCACGTACATCCGGGAACCACCCACTGGCGGCTATTTTGAAGGAGGAAGTTATGAAGAAAGCAGTATGGTCGTTAGCTATACTAATGGTTGTTATGCTCGTGGTTGCTCCGGCCGTTTTTGCTCAGGACGCTGGCGCGAGCTCCGCGAAGAATGTGGGCGCTATCGCGGCCGGCTTCGGTATGGCGCTTGCTGCGTTCGGCGCGGCGCTCGGGCAGGGTAAGATCGCCTCGGCTGCCTGTGAAGGCATGGCGCGCAATCCAGGAGCCGCTGGCGCCATTCGCGCCGCGATGATTCTTGGCCTGGTTTTCGTCGAAACCTTGGCTTTGTTCACGTTGGCGATCATCATGTTGAAGGTTTAAACCGCGTCAAGCGGGAAAAGTAAAACGCCCGCTGCGGCTTCGCCGTGGCGGGCGTTTTACTTTGGAGTGCGGCAGTCCTGCTGCCGCCGTAACCATCGCGCGCCCGCAGCTACACATTCTGCATAGGGGGCAAGCACTTACGCGGAGCAGCGCGGCGGAGCGATAATTTGGGTGGCGAAGTGTTGGTGGTAAAGCGGGAACTGGGCTCCCGCACTCCAAAGCAATCGGCGGCAGCCCTGCTGCCGCCTTAGCCAAGGCGCATCCACAGCCACACATCCCGGGTGGGGGTGCAGCACTGCTGGGCCCCCGCTTGGCAAGAATTCCAGGTCCAACCACGCGAGCCGCCGCACATCAAGACACAATCAATCTTGCGAAGAAGGGGCGCAGCAGTGCTGCGCCCCTACAATGAATAGCCCAATACCAATACTCGCCAATAATGCCGCAAAAACAGAAAGGGAAGCATCGACCTGGCGATGCTCCCCTTTACCGACCACGCAAACTCTCGCTCTACAGTGTTGCCAGCGTCTGCAATGCCGCTTTATCCTGCACCAACAGCGTTGACCCGTTCACTTCCACCAGCCGCTTGCGCTTGAACTTGCTGAAGCTCCGGCTTACCGATTCCCGCGAGCAGCCAATTAATTGCGCGATTTCTTCGTGCGTTAACGCCAGCTTCACGCGCAATCCGCCGCTTGTCATCTGAGCGCCGGCGGACCATTCCACTAGGAACCGCGCCAGCTTTTCTTCCACTGAATTGCTCAACCCGATCGAGCGGATCACTTCATAAGCCAGGTGGCAATCGCGTCCCAGATGCTGCGCCACCTGCAGGCACGCGTCTCCGTGTTCCTTGATAAATTTCAGAAAATCTTCGCGGCTCACATACGCGAGTTGCGCCGGCTGCAGCGTTTCCGCCGTGATTTCGTGCGGCGTTTCAGAGATGGCTGGATTCAGTGCAAGAATATCCCCGGGCTTGGCTATCTTGAAGATCAGCGTCTTGCCGTCGCTGTTCGTGGTCAGCAATTTTACGCGGCCCTGGCAGACGATATACACGCCGCGCGCGGGTTCGCCTTCCATGAAGAGAATCGCCCCAGCTGGATAAGACGTGGTGCGCCGGATCTCGCCCAAGGCTTTCGCGGTAGTCGGCGAAACAGTGCAAAAGAAACTATCTGTCCGCAAATCGCAACTCGCACAATCGTCCACGGCTGGGAAACCGTACGGTGTGCGCGGCTTCCTCAGCGCCGCTGCCGGCAGGTAGCCGCTCATATGCTTGGCTGTTATTGTGCTCGTGGCCATTCGGTTGTCCCTTCCATCTTGTGGGAATCAATGCTGTCGTATAGGGAAAAAGCATGCGGCTTGCCACTCGGCACTGGCTCCATGCAATTGCTGTATCTGCATTAAGCTCAATGGAATACATGACTTAGCGGGCAGGCGTACTGGGTGCCGTTTCAGAAAAGTCCCAGAGCGACGCCCCAGAGTGGGTCATATCGCACAGAGTTGTGTGATCTTCATCACTACAGTTGAGCCCAGCGGTCTTTTTTGGTTAATTGGCCAGTTCCAGCAGTCGCCGGATCTTCCACGCCTGCCCGTCGTGGGTGAAGGGCTTTTCGATAAACGCCACATCTTCTTCCAGCAGCGCGTTTTGAGAGATCACTCCGGCGGAGTGCCCGGACATATACAGTACCTTTACGTCGGGCCGCTTCTTCAGCAGCTCCTCCGACAATTCCCGCCCGTTCATATGCGGCATCACCACGTCGGTCAGCAAGATGTGGATGCGCCCGGGATACTCCGCGGCAGGGTGCAGCGCCTCTGCCGCTTCTGCCGCGGCCAACACGCGGTACCCGGCAGACACCAGGAAGTCCCGCGTCACGCGCGCGAGCAACTTCGAATCTTCCACCAGCAGGATCGTTTCGCACCCATTCGATATTTCTTTCTCTTCCGCATTCAGGATGTCTACAGCAGAATCTCCCGAAACGCGCGGCAAGTAAATCTTGA
>Ga0210383_10005124_pt1 | contig 11552 bp, 18 predicted proteins | sample IncBWC14OmetaG_FD_160072 | JGI IMG/M metagenome (GOLD analysis project Ga0210383, IMG submission 160072) | Forest soil microbial communities from Barre Woods Harvard Forest LTER site, Petersham, Massachusetts, United States - Inc-BW-C-14-O ...
CCCGCCCTGAACCACTAAAATATCTGGCTTAAATGACGCGACGACTGAGCCGACATGCGGAATGATGTTGTAGGAGCGCCACGTCGGATAACCGAGCGCCATATCCATCGGGCATGGATCGCCGAGAACCTTTCGACGAATACGGGCGCGGATTCCGGTTAGCCCCACTCCGGCCAGCCCGCAAAGCACCCCGACCGAGACGCCGCGTTCCAGCAGCGCCATGCTGAGTTCATGGGTGTTGACCTCCATCCCGCCACGAAGCTCTGGGAGATATTTGTTAGTCGTGACAAACAGAAGGCGCATGGCGATCCCGTCAAGCCGGCGCTCGGGTGTGTCTCAGCAGTCGCGAAAGCCTTGCGCCGTTGCCGGCCGCGGTCAACGCCGTGCTGAGAAGACAGGCCGAAAATCGCGGTTGCTTGGAGACCGCGATCTTGATTGCTGTCTTGAGCGGCGTGTCGGTCCGTGACAGATTTCGTTCGAAGATGGCAACGTCTTCGAAGCGTCTCTGATTGAAGCAGCAATCTATTCCATAAATGCTTCTTGACACGATTTCACGACTCACCGCTGCGAGATATTCCTGGTTGAGGTCATGATTGATACGGGCGTAATCCAATATCGAGATCGACCCGGCTACCGTCCGGATCCAATCGCTCGTGTAATTCTGCTCGTGACGCCACACATCGACCGTCGGACGCACAATGATGCCGGTCGGCTTTTCCTTGGTGCAGCGCAAGGTAAATTCGAGATCCTCGCTGACATTTCGCCCGAGCGCAGGATTCAGACCACCGACGCGGTCAAAAAATGCCCTATGCACCAAGATACATGAGGGAAAGACGGCCTGATGCGATAGAACCCTCAGAAAAAGCGGCGCCTCGGCGATAAACCCGTCATTCCCGACCGGCCGGCCCGGTTGCATCCAGAAGTTGGGGTCGGCCTCAAAATGGCTCTTGTCGGCTCTCTGTCCGTTTTTGACGTGGCGGAAATTGGAAAACGCAAATGGTACGCTATGCGTGTCGGCGAGACCAACGAGCCCGGACAGGTGATCAGGATGCCAGAGGTCGTCGGAATCGCAAAAGGCCAACCATTCCGACTTCGCCGCTCGTACAGCAGTCAATCGCGCGCCTGTCGGACCTCCATTCTCGATATCGATCAGCCTGACTCCAGGCGCATAGGTGCGCACGACCGAAGCAGTGTCATCGGTCGAGCCGTCATTGACGACAATAATTTCGGCGGGCGGATAATCTTGCTGCAAGATGCTGTCGAGCGTCCGCCCGATGAATTGCGCGCCGTTAAAGGTGGGGATAATCACGCTGACTGCGAGCATCTCCGAGTCCCAAAGAATCGGCGCGAATCAGGAAAAATACTGATCCAGGTGGTGTCGTGCCGCGGCTTGGCATCGCTACGGCTCTCGAAATATCCGTTCTGGTAGTCGCGCCAGGTCTCGCCCCCTAGCTCGCCCTCGGCGACAACCGGGCGCTGGCCGATGCGCCGAACCTTCGGATCGAGATCGCGCGCGAACGGGAAGCGGTTGTTGTCGCGGATCAGCGCCCGCTCCTCGCCATTGATGAGGTCGAGCGTCATCATCCCGCCGCCGTGGCCAACTCGGCGACGGTGACGAAAAACGCCACACCGTCGGCGAAGTCGAGATCTTGCATCACCGCCTCGAAGGTGCTCGGAACCGGCAAGGCCTCGCCGGCGGCGTGCATCTCCTCGATGCACAACCGCAGCACCTCGGTGGCGCGTGCTCTAGCTTCTTCGAAGGTTTCCCCGGCGGTGATGCAACCGGGAAAATCCGGGAAGCTGACACCAAAGGCGCTGCCCGGATCGTGGTGGATGACGGCGATGTATTTCATCGTTGCCTCAGCGTCAGGCCGCTCTGCCGCTCGATTGAGCGCAGCGTGCCGATCGGGATGTCCTGCACCGGGTGCGGAACAATCACCAAACCGGGTTTGACCAGGTGACGGAAAATGTGATGGTCGCCGTTGACTCGGATCTGTTGCCACCCGTCGCGCCGCAACAAGCGCATCACGTCCCGGCTATGCATGCGGCACGCCGCTCGATGTTAGCAACGATCTGGTGACAGATCGAGAAGCCTTTGGCGCGCATGTGGTCCCTGACCTGCATCAGCATTTAACCGGCTTTGCGCCACCCTGGTGCCGATTTTCTGGCGCAGCTGGGCTTTCGAGTCCTTCACGCGCTTCGCTGATCTCTTTCCGCTCGAATTCGGCGACCGTGGACAATGCACTGGCTATGCCTCAATTTGGGGATCGGCGCAATCGCCGCCACGGCGGGTCAACGGCTTAGAACTAACAAGCTGCGGAATAGGGTGGTTTATCCGGGTGTGCCCACCTGATTTGTTCGACAGCGAGAGTCTAGGCGGGTTTGGTTGACCGGATGTGCGACCATCTGGCCCGGTCCGCCGCCTTCCCGCGGATGGGGAGCAGGCTCATTCCGCCGCCAGCAGCTTCGGCAGCCTGATCAGGTTACAGGCGGCGGCGGTCAGGGCGAAGGTCCAGCCGACGCGGGCCTTGCCGCGGTGGCGGGTTTTCCGCAGTCCGCCGCTGGTCTTGATCCAGCCGAACGCCTCCTCGATGCGCTTGCGGATCCGCTGGCTGACGGCGTAGCTGGGGTGTCAGGTGGTGCGCCCGTCGATCGCCGAGCGACGGTTGGCGATGTTCTGCGCCACATGCGGGGTGACCCTGATCGCGCGCAGGCGGTCGATGAACGCGGCCACGTCGTAAGCCTTGTCGGCGCCGAGGGTGCTGCGGTGGCGGCCGTCCAGGCGGCCCAACATGGTTATGGCGGCGTCGCGTTCGGCCGTGCTGGCCGCCGTCAGCGCGGCATCGACAATCAGGCCGTGTCGGTTCTCCATCAGCAGGTGGCTCATATGGGTCTAGGCCATATGGCAGAGCTTGGCTTCCTTGCCACGCCCTTTGCGGAACAGCCAGGCATCGGGGTCAGTGGTCGAGGCGTGGGTGTCGTTGCCGAGCTTCTCCGCGTGGAAGTCGCGCTCGGCATTGCGGTGTAGAAGTATGGATTTGACCTGACAGGCGGTACTCTCGTCGTGGTAGGTGTCCGACAAGAGGAGATTGTCCGTCGTCACGCGGCCCTGATGCTTTTCTCCTTGGCGATCGGCAGGGTGTCGAGGAAGGTCTGCGTCGGAGTTTTGCCGTAGTACCAGCGGCCCTGGTGAGGGCGCGCTTGGTTGTACAACATCGCTCGAGAACGCCCACGGGACGATGTTCCGTGAGCTTTTGTGCCCCTGGCATCCGTGGTTCGCGCATCGCGTCGCCGTTCATGAGGCGATCGGCAAGACGAGCGACCTCGTTTCCGCTGCACGCTGAGCGGTTCTGACGCCGGCCGCTCGGTGGAGATTCCGGCTTGGATGTTTGACCGGACCGCCTGTGCGGCGGCGCCCGGCGGCGCGGCTTACTGCCACCCCCTATGTCAGTGCGGCGGCCTTGTCGGCATTGCGTGATCTCCTGTGGCACGCGCTGAAGGATACATCCGCTTCATCGAGCGTGCCGGTTTCGGGCGTATCACGGACTTCTCGCGACTAGCATCGAAGAGAAGCCCATGCTTGTCAGCAGAACGGAATGCCGGATCAAGCGGGTAGGCCATCTGCCGGGCCCCGCGCAGCAGCTCGACCTGTTCGGCGGCGATCCCTCCAGGGTCATAGTGACTACACCAGCGTGGCCGGAACTGCCGGCGGAAACACGGGCAACGCTGACCGGTCTGATGTGCGGCTGATCCTGGAGCATCCCGGCGCGAACCGGCCCGGATCGCCGCGGGAGCCCGCACATCGAGGCCCTGCCGGGATGCCGAGAAAGGTGCGTCATGGCGGCAAGCCCTCTCGGCGCCCCGGCTCCGCGGCCCGCCGCGAGGCCCACACCGTGCGTTCAAGGTGCAGCTCGCCGACCTTCGCTTTGGCGACCATGCCGTGGAAATAGCCGCCGGGCGAGGGCCGGAAATGCTCCACCTCCTTGGTCGAGACGATCGCGAGCGCCATCGCCGCCAGTTCGCCGCCCATGGCGAGACAGGCGTTGCCCCAGAGGGATTTCGAGACGCCGAGGTCGTGCCGCAGCCAGTCGGCAGCGTCGACGATCTCCGGCCAGGTCGGGTCCGGGCGGCGGAGATGGGGCTTGAACCGCAGGGTGAGCCGCACCAGCTCGTCCGGACGGATGCCGTGCACCATGCCCTTGTCCGGCCGTTTCAGCTGCCCGGCGCCGGGGTTTTGGGAACAGGCCCCTCCCTTGCCCGCTATTGACTCCACCGCCATTCAAGACAACTTGATTTCGACTCCCTACTCCAGCAATAAAAGCAGGTCTCGGCGAGCGGGCGTCGATAGTCGCTAGCGGTCTGTGAAGAAACGGTTACGCACATAACGCCAACTGCAATTGAGAGGTCCCGATGGGGAAATATGCATTAGTGTGCGGCGCGGGTGGCTTCATCGGCTGCCACCTCGTCAAACGATTGAAACACGACGGTTTTTGGGTGCGCGGGGTGGATCTGAAGTTTCCTGAGTTCTCGGAAACGGAAGCCGACGACTTTGCGGTGGGCGACCTCCGAGATCAAAACTTTTGCCGTGCCATCGTGGATCGCCGCTTCGATGAGGTCTATCAGCTTGCCGCTGATATGGGTGGTGCGGGCTACATCTTCACCGGCGAGCACGATGCCGGCCTGATGCATAACTCGGCAATGATCAACTTAAACATCCTCGACGCCTGTCATAAGCGCGACACGAGGAAGATATTTTACTCATCGTCGGCCTGCATGTATCCGGCCTACAACCAGGAAGATCCGCTCAATCCAAAATGCGCGGAGAATTCGGCCTATCCGGCGGCACCGGATAGCGAATACGGTTGGGAAAAGCTGTTCAGCGAGCGCCTGTATATGGCTTATCGCAGGAATTACGGGATGCGGACGTATATCGCTCGTTATCACAATATCTTTGGGCCGGAGGGAACCTGGACCGGAGGGCGCGAAAAGGCGCCCGCCGCGATCTGTCGCAAGATCGCCATGGCGCGCGACGGCGAGGACATAGAAATATGGGGCGACGGCGAGCAGACCCGATCGTTCCTTTACATCGATGAGTGTGTCGAGGGAACGGTGCGGCTGCTCCGCTCGAATTTCGCCGGCCCAGTAAACATCGGCTCGCAGGAGATGGTCACCATCAACCAGCTCGTCGACATCGTCGCCGATCTCGGCGGCAAGCGGATCGGTAAGAAGCACATCCCCGGGCCCTTGGGCGTCCGCGGGCGCAATTCCGACAACCGGCTCATCAGGGAAGAGCTGCATTGGGCACCGAGTCAACCACTGCGTACCGGCCTTGAGCCAACCTATCGTTGGATCAAAACCCAAGCCATGCGAAACTCGATTTAACCGGAGTGGCAAGAGACGTTCGATGCTGATAGATCGAGCACCTTTCGCCAACGCGGATACCATCAATGCCGCTCAAGCAATACGCGACTCAATATCTGTTTAACCGCTACTTCAGCTGGCGGCTGGAGCAACTGGTTGCGCCCAAATTCCTGATGACGATCGATTTTCCTCCTAACCCCCAGCCGCGCTGGGGATACGGCAAGCCTGTCCATTCGCAGCTGGAGGCGATTATCGCACGCGGTCGGGCTCGTTACGAGGCGCGCCTGCGCGGTTTGTTGGCGCTCGGACCTCTGGTCGAAGCTATCGCGTCTAACCCCGTGACCGATGGCGCTGAGCCAAGCTTCAGCAATCATTACTACAGCGGGCTCGACGCGATCGCACTCATGGGGATAGTGGTCGAATTTAAGCCGCGCACACTGCTGGAAATAGGTTCGGGAAATTCGACACGGTTTGCCCGCAAGTCGATCACGCACCACGCCCTTGCCACCCGTATCGTTTCATATGATCCCGAACCGCGCGCGGAGATCGCCGACCTTAGCGACGAGGTTCATCGGCAGGGCGCTGAGACCATCGATCCCGAGCGGTTCCGGGTGCTCGGGCCGGACGATATCCTGTTCATCGACGGCTCGCACCGTGTTTTCCAGAATTCGGACGTTACGGTGCTATTTCTCGAAATTCTGCCCAGACTGTCGAGCGGTGTGATCGTGCATATGCACGATATTTATCTGCCGGCGGACTATCCACCGGAATGGAAGAGTTGGTATTTTTCTGAGCAATACATGTTGGCAACAATGCTGCTGGCAAATCCTGACTGTATCGAAATCCTATTACCCAACACTTTCATCAGCGATGATGTCGCGTTGTCGGGAATTCTTGAACCGTTGTGGCGGCGTCCCGGCGTTGACGCCGCCCGCTCCCGAGCGCGTACACTCACCGGCGGGAAAATCGGGAACGCAATGTGGTTCCGCGTACCATGACCGGCGCGACCGTGTTCGAACCGAACCGAACGGTTGACGTTTGCCTATTATTTATCTGATGTTGTCGCTGCCCGATAAATTTCAGAATGCGAGCGTGCGATATCCAACCATCCCAACCAACGACATTTCGATATGTCGAGCCGTAAAGTGGCTGCGCAACGAGCGTTATATTACACGTTCCGCGCTCGAGCCGAGACGGTTCGATTATTCGACCGAATGCGACGCAGCTCGACCCGGGACACGCTTATCGTATTCGATCCCGCGCTGCAAGGATTTGACGGACACCACCTGGAGATCGCGCGGCTGATCAAGTCTGAACTCTCGGCTGCGTACAACATCAAGTTTTATGCGAATCTCCGGGCCGCAACCCGTATCGTCGCGGGATTGCCGGCTCTGCCGATCTGTTATGATTCGATTTACCCGCCGCCGGGAGATTTCCAGGTGAACTATGAGCAGGGGCGGACATCCCTCATAGCATCCCTTCGCAAAATCGATCTGCGTGATCTAACACCGCGAACGATATTCTACATGCACACATTGACCGTTTACCAGCTCGGCGGATTGGCCGAATGGTTCGCGGGGCTATCGCCGGGACATCGGCCGAAATTGTTGCTGCAATTCCAGTTTCCACACGAATTCGGAGTCAGATCTGAGCCTGATTGGCCTAAGGCGCTTGGTGTTGCTCGCGAAGCCACAAACGCATTGTCTTCTGCAGGAAACGTTATTTTTGCGACAAACAGCGATTTGCTAAAAGATAAATTCGAGCGAGAGCTCGGACATACCTGGGAATTGCTTCCTATGCCGGTTCGCTGGCCAAATCACGTACGAGTTGCGCCCCTGACATCTGGACCGGTATTTGGTTTTTACGGTGGGCTTCGACCTGAGAAAGGATCTCGGATTCTAGCCGAGGCAGTCTCTTCCTTCCTGCGGCGATATCCCGATGCACAATTTATCGTGCACGCTCCCCGACTGCCGGGGTGCGACGAGATCGCCGCGCAGCAACTCTCTCATCTTTCTCAGGTAGAGCTAATTCGCTCGGACTTCAGAGATAAGGACGCGTATTTCTCGCAATTCTGTCGAGCCCACTTCGTTCTGTTGCCGTATGACCCGGCCGCCTATGCCCTTCGGACTTCGGGCATTCTTATCGAAGCAATAGGGCTGGGTCGCCGAGTAATTACGACGGACGGCACCTGGATGGCGAATCAGTTGCATAAGCGGCCGGCGGCGGGGGTGATGATGGCATCCTATAGTGCGCAGGCGCTTTACGATTGCCTTGAGGTGGCGCGGGACGTCGTTATGGAGCAACCCTGGACTTTTGACTTAGATCACGAAGTCATGTCTTCCAATGCACCGCCGGCTTACTGCGCCGCGTTGCTTAGGGTAGTGGAAGTTTAGTAGAAATATTCAATATGTTGTGCTTGGGAGGTCGTCGTCGTCAACAACGGCTGCAGCGATAACACCGACGATGTCTCACGAGTACAAGCGGCACGGAACAGTCACCCTGATGGCGGGCATCGACTTGCTCACCGGGCAAGTCCATGCCTATCGCGTGCCCGTAACCGCGCTGTCGACGCAGCCAAAGGGGATTACATCGTCTGGACCGATGATGATGTAATCGCGGACTCCGGCTGGCTCGCAGCGTACGCCGAGGCATTCCGCGGCCGCCGCTGCACGAGAACAGCCCCGAACTGCGCGCTGTGAAAACCATCTTCAACCGCTACAACCTACAACGAGGTCTCGGACATCCTCGCCGATCGGCCCTATCGTCCGATCTTCATGGTCGATGATGACGGCATCGTCGTGCGCGATTGGGCGGTCGGTTTTGCGCTCGGGATCGGGTTGCGCCCCAAAGAATGGGGGGAGCACATCCTGCTCACAAAGCACCGCCAAGCGCTGGTCCCGATCCTGGTCTACTGCGAGGGCGAGCTCGATCTCTTGCCGGATTTGCCGGCCGCGGAAAAGTGGCATTGAACGCTCGACCACGTTGGTGTCGATCTCGAACCGCCCCGGCGCAATGGGCCAATTGGCACATCTGCTGTTTTCTGACCGGCGGACCTCCGGGTGCAGAATTTTCCGCTGGCTTCCCCGCCAATAGCCACGCGTCCCTACGGCGCAAACTTTGCCGTATGTGCCGCAGCGCAGCGGGCATTCCGGGCGTCCACCGACAAGGCAATGATCCGTCGTGCGGCCGATTGCCTTAAATCGCAAGAATGCACTCTTCGCCGGCCACGATGCGGGCAGCGTCGATTTGATAATGCCATCGATGGATCACTGGGTCGCGGTTGAGGTCGTTGATGAATTCAAGAATGCGTTACTTGAGCTCGTGCTTGGAGGCGACGCGGATGTGACGGAGTACGGAGCGGGCGGCGACGAGTGCGGCGATCAAGCCGTCGATCGCGCTTATGCCGATCGCGGAAGCAGGTCCTTAATTCGCTCCATTGATCATCGCGAAGTGCGTATCGGTTCATGGGTCAGCCTTCTCCGAAGGAAGCCGTGCTCTCCCGATACCGCGCCCAGGGCCGGCGACGCCGCTCGCACGATCTGTAATCCCTCTCGTGCCGCCGAAGCGCGCCGGCAACCGGTCAAGCCGCACCGAGCCAGCCGCACGCGCCGGTAGCCCCAGCAGCCGGCGCGGCGCGGGCAGTCAAGCCTCCACAACCGTGCCCTGCCGGAGCGCTTCGGCGGGCTTCAAGTGTCCGCGGTGCGCACAGACAGAGTATTGTGAGATCCAGAACCGTCAATTGCTTCAGTGCCGGCGATGCCGGTACCAGACATCGCTGATCGCCGGCACCATCCTGCAAGGGACCAAGCTGCCGATGCGGGTGTGGTTTCGCGCCATGCACCTGCTCGTCCAAGGCAAGAAGGGTCTGTCCAACATCGAGCTGGGTCGGCGGCTCGGGATCTCGACCAATGCTGCCTGGCGCCTTCAGCACAAGCTGATGCAGGCGATGCTCGAGCGCGACCGTCGTTACAAGCTCGGCGCCGCAGGCCCGCGCATCGACCCGCCGATGCCCTACCGGCTCCTCAAAATGGCTGAGGCTCGATTGGTAAGCGGGATGGGTGCTGCGCGACAATCAAGGTGAGCCAGATGAGGCTGTATATGAGTTTCCGTGGGACCGAGACGGCGGCCATAGCCGCGGCCAAGGCCGGGTTCAGCGCCGCCACCGCCTATCGCCTCGAACAGGACCGCCGGCTGCCATCGCAAAAGCTAGCGCCGCGTGGTCGCCGGCGACGGGATCCGCTTGCCGCAGTTTGGGACAGCGAGGTGGTGCCGTTGCTAAAAAAGCCTGCCGGGTCTGCGGCCAGTCGCCATTTTCGAGGAGATCTGCCGGCGCCATCCCGAGATCAGCGCCGGCATCCGGCGCACGCTGGAGCGGCGCATCCGGAGCTGGCGGGCGCTCAATGGGCCCGATCGTGCTATCCTTTATCATGGCGTATCGCTCCTTCGGGAGGTTCAGGCAGGCTTCCACCCGCCTCGATACGCCGCCTTTTTCTCACATCGCCATCACCCAGTTTCGGCTATAGCTCCGCCTCGATGCCGGTGAGACGCAGCGCAGCGTCGCCCACAGCTACAATGTCAGTCGGAGTACGATTTCACGATTGACGGCGTGACCAACCCGCACGCACATGGCATGCTCGGAAGCTGGGAGCTATCTCGTCTTAGGAGCCTCAACACCGTGTTACTGATCCACAATCTACGCTGCCGGAATATCATCGAGACCGAACATTGGCTCGTAATGAACGCTGCAGAGAGGTTGAAGTACTATAAGTATGCTGAATCTGTCACAGGCTTTATTAGCCTCTTTGCTGCGGACGCCCGGTGATAGCTGGTAGGGTCAGATGCTGATCACTGTTGCAATTTGCACCTTGAACCGCGCCGAATCCCTGCGCCGCACCCTCAAGTCATTGGCGGCGATGCAGGTGCCGGATGATCTCGATTGGGAGGTCGTGGTCGTCAACAACGGGTGCACCGACCACACCGACGATGTCATCGAGGCTTTCGCGGACCGCCTGCCGATTAGGCGCGAATCCGTCCCAGTTCGCGGCAAATCCCGCGCCTGCAATCGCGCCGTAGAGGTTGCCAGAGGGGATTACATCATCTGGACCGATGACGATGTCGCGGTCGATCCCGGCTGGCTTGCCGCCTATGCCGAGGCATTCCGACGCTGGCCGGAGGCGGCGGTGTTCGGCGGAAAAGTTGTGGAGAGGTTTGCGGAACCGCTACCCAAGTGGCTAGAGGGAAACAAGACGTTCCCGGGGTTCGCGGCGCGCGATTTTGGTGATGAAACGCTGCCGCTGTCGATCCCTGAACTGCGCATACCCTTTGGGGCGAATCTTGCCGTTCGCGCGAGCGATCAGCGAAATTTCCTCTACGATCCCGACCTTGGACCCGGAGCGGCAACCGGCTTCGTAGGCGAAGAACGCGATGTGATCGAGAAAATCCTGCAAACGGGCGCCGCCGGGTATTGGATCCCGAAATCGACTGTGACGCACTACATTGGCCATGAACGGCTAACCCTGGACTACGTAGCTAGCCTTTACACCGCAATTGGGAAATCGGAGCTCTTTCGCTCTAGAGAACCTGTTGCACCTGCCCAACATATGTGGTTCGGCGCGCCGCGCTGGCTATGGCGGCGGTTGGCGGAAGAGTGGGTACGATATCGAATTCACCGGCTGATTTCTCCAGCGTCCGTCTGGCTACCTCATTTCCAGAAATATTCACTCAATTGGGGCAAAATTCAGTATTGGCGGAGCGAGTGCGGGCGGCGAGCTGGGTGAATCGACGGCAGCTCTGCCGCCCCGTGATGGTGGTGAGATTTCGGCCAAGCGCGCTAATGGAGTAACTGGATGAGCAACCGGGTCAGCGTCGTAATCCCAGCCTATAACGCTGCCCGATTCATCGGGGAGACGATTGAGGCCATTCTGCAGCAAGATTATTCGCCCGCTGAGATCATCGTCGTGAACGACGGCTCCACGGATGAGACCGCGACCATCGTGAGTGCTTATGAGCCTCGGGTCAGGCTGATCAATATCGCAAACAGCGGTTGCACGGCGGCGAGAGCGGCAGGTGCTGCAGCGGCAAGAGCTGATTGGTTTGCCTTTTGCGACGCCGATGATTTATGGCATTGCGAGCACTTGTCGCGCCTGCTCGATGTCGGCGTTAATCATGGCGTTCCGTTTGCCTTCTCCAAT
>Ga0210383_10005126_pt1 | contig 11549 bp, 9 predicted proteins | sample IncBWC14OmetaG_FD_160072 | JGI IMG/M metagenome (GOLD analysis project Ga0210383, IMG submission 160072) | Forest soil microbial communities from Barre Woods Harvard Forest LTER site, Petersham, Massachusetts, United States - Inc-BW-C-14-O ...
ATGTCCTCGCAAGCCTTCACCTCGCTTGCTGTAATCGCCACACACTAAAGCCGGTGCTCCGCTGAGTCCAATAGATATTTCTTCTTGCAGTCATCAGAAAAACCTTCGGTTTTGACTTGACACTGCTGTCAGACCAGTTACTATAGATGAATATTTATTCATAACAATGGATAAATATGCCTCAAGCGAAAGAATGAGGAAGCAGACGGATCGAGGCGACTAGAAGCAAATCGATGGCAGAGCAACTCAAAACGGCAATTCTCGGCGCGACCGGCTATTCCGGCCTCGAACTCACGCGCTTGCTGGGCCGCCACCCGCGCACCGAGCCGCCTTTGCTTTTGCAGCGGAGCACGGAAAAGGGCGCCAGCAACGGCAACGGTCACACGCCGGTCGGCGGGACGGAATGCCAGCCGTTTTCGTGGTCCGCGCTGGAGCAACACGGCGTGGAGCTGTTATTCCTGGCGACACCGCACGCAGTTTCCCGCGAACTAGTTCCCGAGGCGATTGCGCGTGGCTTGCGTATTGTCGATCTGAGCGGCGCATGGCGGCTGAAGGAGGAGCAGAATCGCGCCGTCTATTGCTTCGAAGATTCGAATGCCCAGACCGCAGCCGAACTCACTGAGCGGGCGGTGTACGGCCTACCCGAGGTAAGGCCGAATTCGGACCATATCCCGTCTGCCGCTCTGGTTGCCAATCCGGGTTGCTATGCGACTTCAGTCATTCTTGCGCTCGCGCCCCTGCTGTCCGCAGGCATTGTGGATTGCGACCGTGGCATCGTCTCCGATTCGAAGTCCGGCGTTTCCGGCGCTGGCAAGGAACCGACGCCGCGTACCCACTTCGTGTCAGTAGCTGACAACTTTTCCGCCTACTCGGTCTTCGGACATCGTCACACTGGCGAGATTCTCGAGCAGTTGGCGCTGGATTCCTGCCAGTTGATCTTCACTCCGCATCTCTTGCCCATTCCGCGTGGGATTCTGTCCACGATTTATGTGCACCTGAAACAAGAGATGACATCGGAAGAGATTCAAACTTGCTTCAACGATTTCTACCAAGGCAAGAGGTGGGTCCGAATTTTCCCGGCATCGAGTTTGCCGGAAATTCAATTCTCCGTGCACACCAATTACTGTGACCTCGGATTCTGCCTCGCACGTGATGGCCGCCGGCTCGTCGTGGTTTCCTGCCTCGACAACCTGCTCAAAGGCGCAGCCGGACAAGCCGTCCAGAACATGAACCTGATGTACGGCTGGGACGAAGCGGAGGGACTGCAATGAAAGTTGTCGTCAAAATCGGCGGTGCTGCGCTGGAAGATAAACCAACTCTTCAGAAATGTGCAAAAGCGGTCGTGCAGTTCGCCGAAGACGGACATCAGGTCGCCGTCGTGCACGGCGGTGGCAGCGCATTGACACGTACCCTGGAACTCCTCGGAAAGAAAAGTGATTTCGTACACGGACTGCGCGTCACCGACGCCGAGACCCGCGATGTTGCGCTGATGGTGCTCGCCGGCATCGTGAATAAGAGCCTGGTGGCGGCGATCGCTGCCGCGGGCTGTCCGGCCATTGGTCTTTGTGGCGGAGATGGCGGCGTCTTTCGCGCCCGCAAGAAGCAGGACGCGGAATACGATTTAGGATTTGTCGGAGAAATCTGTTTTTCTGAACCGCGCTGGCTCAGAGCCATCTGGGCCGAAGGCGGCATTCCTGTCCTCTCCTCGGTCGCGCTCGGAGGCGATGGGCAGTATTACAACGTGAACGCCGACCAGATGGCGGCCGCATGCGCCATCGCCTGCGAAGCCGACGCGCTGATCTTTCTCACCGATGTCGCGGGAGTAAAGCAGGCCGACGGTGCGGTGATACCACGGTTGGATACGAAAGAAGTGGCCGGACTCATCGGCGACTCCACAGTCACCGGCGGGATGATGCCTAAACTCGAAGCTTGCACGCAAGCTCTCAAATCAGGCGTAGGCCGAGTGCGCATTCTGCCCGCGGCACAAGTCGAGATGCTCCCCCTGTTTTATTTCACCAGGCTGGAGTGCGGCACCGAGGTGCTGAGAGCATGAGCCTCGCTTCTGTATCCCGCATGGAAGCGAAGCTCCTGCTTCCCACCTACGAGCGCCAGCCGATCCTTTTTGTTCGCGGCCACGGTGTGCACCTCTGGGATTCCAATGGCAAACGCTATCTGGATTTCCTGAGCGGCATTGGAGTCAATGCGCTGGGCCACAACCACCCCGCGATCCAGGAGGTGATCAAGCGCCAGGCAGGCCGGTTGATTCATGTGTCGAATCTCTTCTTCCACGAGTATCAAGCGGAGCTGGCGCAGATGCTGACCGAAATCTCCGGACTCGATCGCGCCTTCTTCTGCAACAGCGGCACCGAGGCTTGGGAAGGAGCGCTCAAACTCGCCCGCGCCTTTGCCCAGACGAACGATCGGAACGGTAGTAAGCCAAAGCTGAGTTCAAAGACGCGCATTCTCGCCATGGACAATTCTTTTCACGGACGCACCTTCGGCGCGCTAGCCACCACCGGCCAGCCGAAATATCGTGCGCCGTTCGTTCCGCTTTTGCCCGGAGTGACCTTCGTCAAGTTCAATGACCTCGACGATCTGCGGCGGAAATTTGATTCCAGCGTCTGTGCGCTGTGCATCGAGACCATTCAGGGTGAAGGCGGGATTTGTCCCGTCAATCGGGAGTTTCTCGAACTTGCCTCACGGCTGACGAAGCAAAGCGACGCGCTGCTAGTGCTTGACGAGATTCAATGCGGCCTCGGCCGCACCGGGCGCCATTTCGCCTACCAGCACTACGATGCGCTGCCTGATGTAGTCACGGTCGCCAAGCCACTCGCGTGCGGTTTGCCGCTCGGCGCCATCCTCACCACCGAACGAGTTGCGAGTTGTATGCATCCGGGCATGCATGGAACAACTTTCGGCGGCGGCCCGCTGGCCTGCGCAGTCGCCATCGAATTCCTGCGCGAGGAGAAGAAACTGCTAAAGCACGTGCGCGCGCTGGGTGAATATTTTCGCGACGCGCTCGAAACTCTGGACAAAAAGCATAAGTCGATTCAGGATGTTCGCGGCGTCGGCCTGATGCAGGCCGTGGAACTGGACTCGCCAGAACTGGCCAAGGCGGTGGCCAAACAGTTGCTGCAGGAAGGGATCATCGTCAATCGCACGCACGAGACTGTGCTGCGATTCCTGCCGCCGTACGTGATTCAGAAGAAGCACGTGGATCAGCTAATCAAGGCGCTGGACGCGGCGTTACACGAAAATGAAGAGTTCCAACACAACAACAAGCAGAAGAGAGCCGTTACAGCGCGGCGTCAGGAGGCCCATGCGCACGCGTGACGCGATTCTTCCCGATGCTGAGCAGATTCACGCTCTCATCTCGGCCTATTCGGGCGACGGCACGCTGCTGCCTCGCTCGCTGGCGGAGATTTGCGAGAACGTGCGCGACTTTATCGTCCTCGAGCACGACGGACGCATCATCGGATGCGGCGCGCTTCACCTCTATGGTGTGCATCTGGCCGAGATTCGTTCGATAACCGTCGATCCCGCGAGCCAAAGCGGCGGTGGCGGCAGGCGCCTGGTCAAGGCGCTTCTGGCGCAGGCCGAAAAACACAAAGTCAGCTGTGTGTGCCTGTTCACCCGCATTCCGGAATTTTTCTCGCGCATGGGATTCACCACCGCGAACCATCAGGATCTCCCCGACAAGATCCACAAAGATTGTTATCAGTGCCCCAGGCTTTATCGCTGCGATGAAGTGGCGATGGTCCGTGGCGAACTGCCGACTTTTGCCATTTTGCCGCCGCCCAACAACTGGTTAAAGATCCACGCATGAGCGCGATGCGTATTGACCTAAGGCGTTCTCCCGAGAAAATTCGTTTGCCCCTGGGGTTTTCTTTTTCGGCCGTCGCAGCTGGCATTAAAGTGAGTGGCCGTCCGGACCTTGCGCTGGCCGAAGCCGCCGGTGGCGCAACCGCTGCCGCGTTATTCACCAAGAACCGCGTCGTCGCCGCACCCGTGCAGGTTGGCCGCAAGTCGCTGCGCTCGACTGGTGGCCGCGTTCGAGCCGTAGTCGTGAACTCCGGCAACGCCAACTGCGCGACCGGACACGCCGGTGTTCAAGCCTGCGAACAGGTTTGTGGCGACACTGCAAACCTATTCAGTGTGCCCGCCGCCGAAATCTTTCCTTCCTCGACCGGCATCATCGGAGTTCGACTCCCAGCAGAAAGAATCCGCGCCAAGTTGCGGGAATTGATGGCGAAACGCAAGGCCAGCCAACGCGCGGTTCTGGCCTTCGCCCACGCCATCATGACCACGGACACCCGGCCGAAGATCGCGAGCGCGCGCTTCCGAGCGTCGTCAGAGGGCTCGAAAGAGGTCACCGTGCTCGGAATCGCCAAGGGGGCGGGCATGATCCATCCACAGATGGCAACCATGCTGCTGTACTTGTTCACGGATGTGGATGCAAGTGCACGCGAACTGCAGCCTCTACTGCGCAAGGCGTGCGACCAGTCTTTGAATTGCATGTCTATCGATGGCGACACCTCTACCAACGACACCGTGTTGCTGCTCGCCAGCGGCGCCAGCGGCGTTCGCATCCGGGCGAAAGATGTTAGTACTCGAAAAAAGTTATCCGTGGCTTTGAACGCAGTATGCCAGTCCCTCGCCGAACAGATCGTTAGTGATGGTGAGGGCGTGCAGCACGTGATCCGTCTCTTCGTCGAACAGGCGCGCAGCCGGGAAGAGGCGTTGCTGGTGGCGCGGACGATTGCTCACTCCATGCTGGTCAAGACCGCGTGGGCAGGGGCCGATCCGAACTGGGGGCGCATTCTCGCGGCCGTGGGAAGATGCGGAGTGCCCGTCGATCCATCGCGCGTCCAGATTTTTATTGGCAAGCAAAAGGTGTGCGGCAACGGAGTTGCCAGTGCGTTCGATGAGAAGCAAGCCCATCGCGATCTAGCGCAACCGGTCTGCGATGTTCGGGTGCTGCTTGGGCGCGGCCGGCACGCGATTCGCTTTCTCACGACCGATCTCACCGCCGAATATGTGCGGATCAACGCCGATTATTCCACGTAGAAGAGGTCTCAGGCGTTAGGTCTCAGGGACAACTCGGATGGTAGTTCAGGTTTTTTTCTGAGACCTAACACCTAAGACCTGACACCTGCTCCTAGAAGCTGAACGACGCCTGCAATTCAATTTTCCGATTGGCCGCCGCGCTTGAGAACGGACCGCCCGCCAGCGCGATCGACTGTCCGAAGTTTGGTGAACTCAGGACCCCGACGGGAGGTGCGGCATTCACCTTATTCAGAACGTTGCGCGCATTTACGCTGAACGTCAAGCTATAGCGTCGTGTGGTTGCGGGCGCACCAAGACCGCCTCCGCCCGGTCCACGTCCGAAGCCGCCGCCACCACCTCCGCCTCCTCCACCGCGCGGTCCACCTCCACCGCCGCCCTGCCTCGCACCGGTGCTCCCACCGATCTCCGGCCCAAAGCCGAAGGTTTTCGCCAGACGGAGGTTCAGCGTAAAGTTGGACGGCCCGGTCAGGTAGTTGATCGGAATCTGTGAGTACGGCGACGTCGGAACCACATATTGGCTGCAAGCGGCAGGTGTCGGAAAGGGGCACGTACCCGGAGGATTAGTGCCGAATGCGGGGCGGACGTTAAACTGCAAATCATCGGCATAGTCCTGGCCGCCTACGGTCACATTGTAGGGCGTGCCGGAGTTGAAAATCATAAACGGACTCAAGCGAAATCCACGCGGCAGCCCGATCGTCCCGCCGAAAAATATACGGTTCCGGATGTCGAAGGACGCCCGTCCGTAGTCGACACTCAAGTCGTGCTGGTCAGACGGAAAATTCCCCGCACCGGAAGCGTTGCTGTTGGCGTAGTTCAGCGAGTAGTAGCCGAACAGAGAAAGCTTTGCTCCCGCGCGGATGTTGAAATTCGCGATGAACTGATTCTGCCGAAAAACTCCTTCGGAGGAGTATTGAAATATGGCGGGACTAGGGAGTCCAGAGTATGGGTAGAGCGGTGGGTCTGGCTGCGGGGCATTCGTGACGAGCGACAGAAACTGATGCACGCCGCGGGAATTCAGATAGGTAAGCGTAACGTTGGCGATCTTTGTGACCTGGCGCTCCATGCTGAATGCGGTCTGCATAATGTAGGGAGCGTGCAGAGTGGGACTGATCTGGTAGATCGATTGCGGCGTCGACGCGGTTAGCGGCGGAGGGGTTGGATAGGACGGATCGGATACAACGAACTGTTGCTGAGTCACGCCGTTCATGCGGTCAGCATTCAAGACAAGGGTTTGAGTGAACCGGTCGTAAAAAAGGCCAAAACCGCCGCGCAGCACAGTTTTCGGGGCACTCTTCCCTCCGCCGCCAAGTCCCCACGCAAAACTGACGCGCGGCGCCCAGTCGGCATGATCGTTGATGTCGTTCTGCGTTTCAAAGCGCAGCCCACCACTCAGGGTGATATTGGGGCGGAACTTCCAGTCATCCTGTACATAGAGACCGGCGTCGACCACGGTGACGGGCACCGTCGGTACCGTCCCGCTGTTGGTCGCATTCACGGAATACAGACTCGGCATACCGCCGAGGTAATCCGAGTAGCTGGTGAAGGTGTAGCCGCCATTAAATCCAGCGCTGGAAAAATTGACTTCGTGAACTGCCCGCAAACGTCCACCGAATTTTACGAAGTGCTTGCCCGCGGATATCGAAGTGTAATTCTGTAATTCGTAATGATCCTGAGTGTCGGTCTGCGATCCTGAATTCGCGCCTCCGCCAGTGAACGCGCCGAGCACGTTGATACTGACGGCTGCGCTCAGCGGATTCTGGTTGCTGCTATCGTGCAGGTACTGGAAGTGGGTTTCATTGATCACCTTGGTTCCCAGCACTTGGGTATCGCTGATCTGTATCGTGTCTTCGTTCGACGTGGTGTTATAGCCCGCCTCCGGCAGCACGGTTCCGCCGACACCGGCGTTGTCTTGTGTGTCGCGATAAAACTGATAGCGGGCGGTGAGTGTGTTGGTGGGAGTGACCTGGTAGTCGATACGCGTACCGATGTTGGTGCGGGTACGCGGGTTGGGAACGCTTTGGCTCAGGTCGAGCGTCGGCGCGTTGACGACTGCAATTTCGTCGATGTTGCGCCGCTGCAGATCGAAGAAAAACGACGCCTTCTTGTTGATGGGGCCGCCGAAGTTTCCCTGGTAGATTACGGAGTCGTATGGTGACTGCGGAGCGTCGCCTAGAAAGGGATTGCGCGTGTTCAATCCCGAGCTGTTTCCCTGGACTGAAAACTGCCCGTGGTATTTGTCTGTTCCCGGCTTGGTGAAGATTTCGATTCGTCCATATCCCAGCTTGTCGTATTCGGACGAAAAAGGATTCGAATTGATGCGAATCTCGCGAATCGATGACTTAGGCGGAAGCTGCCCGGCAGTAAATCCATCAACGTAAAGCTGCCCGCCATCGGGACCGGCCGAAGGTCCGGCAAGGGCTTGCAGGTCAGCGAGCAATTCATCGGGATCGTCAGGAAGCGCTTCCAGATCCTTGTCCTTGAGGACGAGCGCGCTCGCATTGTTCGCGGGATTGACGTCGAGCTGCGGTCCCTCTGCCTCCACGTTGACCTTTTCCTGCTGTACGTTGATCTCGAGTGCAATGTTGAATTGCGCGACCTGGCCCGCGGCCACGTCCACGTCGTCTTTTACAAAAACCGCGAATCCCTGCGCGTTTGCCGTGACTATGTATTTGCCCGGCGGAAGGTTTCCAATTTCGTAATTACCGGTTTTGCTGGTTGTAGCCGAATGCGTCGCTCCACCGGATACGAGGACGGCAACCGTGGCGTTCGCAACCACCGCGCCCGACGGGTCGGTGACTTGGCCGCGGAGGGTTCCTGTTGTTCCAGGTGACTGGGTTGATGCCGGAGCCGTCGACTGCGCCGCTGCAGGCATAGCGAGCCCGATCAGCGTAGCCGGCATCAGAACCGCCAACACTAGATTTTTCAAAATCAGATTTGGCGAAATAAGGATTGATAAATACTTCAACACACACCTTTTCTTTCCAGGCAGATCAATATCAATATGGATTGAGACTTCACTGCTGCGCGCCTTCACCTTCTCCGCCGGACGCACCCAGCGACCACGGTGAAAGCAACGTGGTCGCGCCTGGCGCAGCCGTGAGAATGGGCTCCACTCCCGCGACCAATTTAATCGACGTAACCGTGTCCGAACTCCCGCCTTCTGTCGCCAGGATGTACACGGCGTCGCCTTTTTGCAGGTCCGCCAGCTTGATGTTGGGCAGGCGGCTCAGCATGCGCTGCAAATCTGGAGGCCCATTTCCGCCCGCGCCGTGGCCCGCTTGCGATTCGGTTCCCGCCACCCCGCCAGCGTCGGGCGCAGAATGCTGCCCGTCGCTCGTGCCGTGGCGTTGCCCTTGGCCGCTGGCGCCAGATTGCTCCCCGCTTCCGCCGCCAGGCGTACCTTTCAATCGTGCGGCAAACCGTTGCGCCATTTCCGCGGGCAGCTTCCACATTTGCGAGTCGGCAGAAACCTGCACCACCACCGCGCTCTTGCCGATGGCATCCTGCACGGTCAAGGTATTACTTGCCGCATCAATTGCCTTGATGGTTCCAACAATATTGCGGAATGTGCCGGAGACAACTTCCTCCGCACTCAATTCACTGCCGTCAGGATTCCGAGTTCCGACCGCGAGGAACTGGTCTCCGGCCTTGATTTGTTCGATCGGCGCTGGTTTCGCATCGTCGAACTTCACCGAGCCGGGAGCGTAGCGGCGCAGGATCGTACTCTTCGAAACGTGGACGGCGATACTCCGCTTCGCGCCGATCCCGCCTGAGGAAATTGTGATGGTGCCAGCCGCAGCGTCGACGGCGGTGACGAGCCCGCCGACCCCTCGCTTCTGCCAGTCGTCAAGCTCGCGCTGGTGGACGGCAGCCACGTCGGCTTGCTTCATCACGATCACCGAGAGCGCGACCATCGTGTGGCCATCTCCTGCCGCCGATGCCTGCCCGCGAACCAACACGCGATCGCCGGGTTGCAAGTCTTGCGCCTGCAAGGGAGTCGCGTTCTTCAGATCTTTTTCTCCGGGCGGTACGCGTAGGATCTTGGTCGAGCCCGTTAGCGTCACCGCGACTTCGCCACCGGACTCAGCCGTGACCATAACCGAATCCGCCTGAATACTCTTGATGACCCCCACGGCCTTGGCGACTTGTGCGCTTCCCGAAGTGCTAGCCGATTTGTCTTGCGCGCAAACGTAACCCGGCCCAGCGAGGAGCAGAGTGACCACCGTCGCGATCAGGCACGGGGCCCACCTCATTCGCCTCTGCCAGAGACATTGCACAACCTCAGTTATCGGCATACCTAATCCGTACTTTAGCATCGCCAAACCCATTCTTATTTTACCTTTACGAAGTTTTACCCGGCAGCGACCGAGCTTTTTGCGAGCATACTGGCAACTGCAACTCAATTGCCGCGCATCCAGTCATAAGTATTCGACGAGTATTTCATGCTTGCGTGGATTCTTATGTCCGCCGACAAATCCAGTCCCGAAAACCAGGTCGAGCCGCGTGTGGCAAGTTTCCTCTACCGTTTGACGGTCGCCTTCCCCAGTTGGGCGGGCGCGACACTGGCCGTGTATTCTATTTTCCTGGGCAAATTCGGCGCCCTTAAGTTTCGTCTAAAGTAAAACGACAACCAGCCAACGGAGGATGCGGTGCCCGAGTTCCAGCCGTTAAGACCCCAGCCAAATAAGGAAACCACGGACTGGCTGCCCCGTTGCAAACCGCTTGCCGGTGCACCGATCGTCCTTACACCAGTGTTCTGCGCAATGATCGCTGCCTTTGTCTTTGCATTGACCGCGCTCCCCGGAGTCGGCCCGTCGCTACAGGCCCAGGATGCCGCTACCACTCCCGCCACCACCATCGCTGTCGACGTCAAAGTAGTCACGCTGCCCGTCACGGTTCGCGACAAACACGGCAAGATTGTCCGCGACCTGACCAAAGATGACTTCACGCTGCAGGAGGATGGCCGCCCGCAGACTATTAAATATTTTTCGCAGGATGCGAATCTCCCACTTACGCTCGGACTGCTCGTAGATACCAGTCGCAGTCAGACCAACGTCCTTGAAGCCGAGCGCAATGCGAGCCGCAGTTTTCTCGACGAGATGGTCGTGCAAGAAAAAGATAAGGCCTTCCTTATTCACTTTGATCGCCAGGTAGAACTGCTGCAAGACCTGACTTCGTCTCGGGACAAGTTGGAAGCGGCGCTCGTGTTGCTGAAAGAGCCATCAGACCGCGAGCACTCGAACGACCCCAACGATCCCTCGAATTCCCCGTCCGGTTCAAGCTCGCACCATAGCGGCGGCACCCAGCTTTACGACGCGGTTTTTCTGGCGTCGAACGAATTGATGAAAAAGCAGCAGGGCCGGAAGGCGATCGTCATTCTCTCTGACGGCGTTGACCACGGCAGCAAGACTTACCTGGACGGCGCGATCGAATCCGCTCAACGTGCCGACACCGTCGTTTACTCCATTTATTTCGCGGACACTCACCACGACGAGGGCCAAAGACAACCCGGCGGAATGGGACGCGGCGGCGGCTGGCCCGGAGGAGGTGGTGGCTGGCCTGGCGGCGGTGGCGGCGGATATCCGGGTGGCGGCGGCCGCGGTGGCCCCAATGGAGGCCAACGGCCCCAGGAAACGTCACACGGCGACGGCAAGAAAATTCTTCAACGGATTTCCAAAGAGACAGGTGGGCGCTTCTTTGAAGTTTCTAAGAAGGAGTCCGTCGGCGAGATCTACGACAGCATTGTCGAGGAACTGCGAACCCAGTACAGCATGGGCTATACGCCCGATAAAGACAGCACCACCAGCGACTATCACCACATCCAGCTGACCGTGAAGAAAAAGGACCTGACGGTTCAAACCAGAGACGGATATTACCCAGATCGCTAAAGTCCGCTGGAGGAAGCTGCTCTCCAATTGACGCCGGAGGGCTTTCTGCGGTTGGATGGAAGCTGCGTGACGCCAGCGCCCACCATTCTCGATCCCGACTCCCGGCGGTTTAACCGTCTCGACGCAGCCTGGCTGACGATCTGGCTTATCTTTCTCGCTGTATTAGCCCTGCTCCCGCCAGAGTTCGAATGGCATAAGCAGTTAATTATCCTCGCCATAGGCGTCGTGCAGGTCGTGGAAACGAGGTTGATCTCCCACTTCCCCAAACGCGGGGTCGCCTACGTCATCCTGCTCAAGATTTTGCTGGCCACCCTGCTCATCGATCACACTGGCGAAATCGGAATCAATAGCAGTTACTATCCTATTTATTATCTTCCGGTCGTCACTGCGGCGCTCTACTGTGGTCCTTTGTTGACGTTCTTTTGGACCCTGCTTGCCTCCGCCGCCTACTGCTCGTATCTCTATCCTGCGCTGCAGGAATACGACCTCACTCCCGATGCTTTCGGCCAATTGGCGCTGCGCGTCATGTTCTTCTTTCTCGCGGCCATGGTGGTCAACCGCTTCTCGCAGCAGAGCCAGCATCAAACCCAGTTG
>Ga0210383_10005127_pt1 | contig 11549 bp, 9 predicted proteins | sample IncBWC14OmetaG_FD_160072 | JGI IMG/M metagenome (GOLD analysis project Ga0210383, IMG submission 160072) | Forest soil microbial communities from Barre Woods Harvard Forest LTER site, Petersham, Massachusetts, United States - Inc-BW-C-14-O ...
CGCTGTTGCGCTGGCAGAACTGGTCCATGCGCATCGGCTTCGACGCGCGCGAGGGGCTGACGCTGCACCAGATCAGCATCACCGACGACGGACGGGAGCGGCCGCTCATCTACCGGGCGTCAGTGCCGGAGATGGTCGTGCCGTACGGCGATCCGAGGTTCCGGTACTGGCAGACCTACTTCGACACCGGCGAGTACCTGGTCGGCAAGTGGGCGAACTCCCTCGAGCTTGGCTGCGATTGTCTCGGCGAGATCGCCTACCTGGACGCGACGGTGGCCGACGACTTCGGCGAGCCGACCGTGATCCCGAATGCGATCTGCATCCACGAGGAAGACCACGGGATCCTGTGGAAGCACTTCGACATCTTCACCGGATCGTCGCAGGCCAGACGGCAGCGGCGGCTCGTCGTGTCGTTCTTCACCACGGTCGGGAATTACGACTACGGCTTCTACTGGTACTTCTACCTCGACGGTGCCATCGAGTGCGAGATCAAGATGACCGGGGCGCTGTTCACGGCGGCCTATCCAGGCGGCGACTACCCGTACTCGGCAGAGGTCGCACCTGGCCTTGGCGCGCCAGTACATCAGCACCTGTTCAGCGCCAGGCTCGACATGACCGTGGACGGCCTGGCGAACGCCGTCGACGAGGTCGACCTTGTCGGCGCGCCGGCCGGCCCGGACAACCCGTACGGCAATGCCATCGTGCAGCAGGCGACCAGGCTCGGTACCGAGTCACAGGCCGCGCGACGTGCGGATCCAGACCGCGGGCGAACCTGGCGGGTAGTCAGCACCGAGCAGCTGAACAGGTTCGGCAGGCCGGTCAGCTACACGCTCTACCCCGAGGCAGCGCCCACGCTGCTGGCAGATCCCTCGTCGTCGGTGGCGCTGCGCGCCGCGTTCGCGTCCCACCACCTGTGGGTGACGCAGTACGACCCGGCGGAGCGCTATCCCGCGGGCGACTTTGTGAACCAGCATCCCGGTGGCGCCGGGCTGCCCGCGTTCACCGCCGCTGACCGCGACATCGACGGCACTGACATCGTGCTGTGGCATACGTTCGGGCCGACCCACTTCCCCCGGCCGGAAGACTGGCCGGTGATGCCCGTGGCCCGGTGCGGGTTCGCGCTCAAACCGACCGGATTCTTCGGCCGCAACCCCACCCTGGACGTGCCGCCGCCGGGCGGCCACTGCTGACCAGCCGCTATGGGGGCGACAGCTGCGGTGCGGACAGCCGGGGTATGGTCAGGCCCTCGTCGCCGAACTGCCTGGTGAGGCATAGCCACGCCAGCGCGGCTGCCAGGACGATCAGCGCCAGCGGTGCTAGGTAGTCGTACAGGAGATGGTCCACGTGCACGAGCTCCCGCGGGAGGAGCTTGTTGCTGATGATGCGGCCTGGCAACGGGCCGGCAGCCCGGTGAGAGCCCTGGCCAGCACGATCCAGTCGAGCCTGGTCGCCGGCATGAGCGCGAGCAGCGGGAAGATCATCACGTCGTACCAGGCATGCTGATGGGGGGACCAGACGAGCCAGGCGAGTGTGACCGCGAGCACGGGCCGGACGCCGGGCAGGCCTGGCGGGCCGGCCGGGAGCCCCCAGAAGAGCAGGCCGAGCAGCACAACGGAAGCCGCCAGCGCGAGCGCCTGCGTGATGGTGGCGCGACCCAGGTACGGCACTACCAGACCAACAAGATGCCATGGCTCAATCAGGCTGGAGCGGCCTGTATCGGCGAGCTGCGATGTTACTGACTGCCAGCCCGCCAGCGCGTAGCCCGTCAGGTCGACGGCAGCGGCACCGAGGACAAGGCCGGCGATGGTGCGTGGCGATCTCCATGCGGCTATCACTAGCCCGAGGCCGAAGAGCCCGTACGGCGCTTTCACGGCGATGGCGAGGCCGATCAGCAGGCCGGCTACCAGCCCGTCCTTGAAGTCAAGGCGCCGGAGCGCCAGCACGCCGAGCAAGCCGAAGATCACGCCGAGTACGTCGTTGTGGCCCCCTGCCATCGCGGCCAGCAGCATCAGGGGGTTGACGGTCCACAGCAGGTGGGCGCGCGCTCGCCGGGTCGCGTCGGACCGGAAGAAGCGGTCGAGCGCGAGAGCGACGGCGAGGAAGGCCAGCGCGTTCCAGACTTTCAGCCAGAAGATGGTCCCGCCGAGGGAATCGCCGACGAACTTAGAGGCCAGATACTCGGTCACCGTTGTCAGTGGCCCGTACGGGGAGTCAGTGTTGCGCCAGACCTTGGGCGCGTAGGCCGCCACCGGATCGCCCGTGCGCTGAAGCTGACCAGGCGACATGGTGTAGGGGTTGTGGCCCAGCGCCGCGATGCGGCCGTGGATCGCGTCATCCACCATGTCGGCGGAGCCGATCGGCGGCAGCACCATGAGCAAGATCACGCCGATCAGGCCGCCGGTGATCAGCAGCCGTGGCCGTGGCCGCCAGCCCCGGCGGACCGCGAGCAGGCCCGCCGCGACGCCGACGGCACCCACCACGACGGCCAGCCAGAGGCCGTACGACACCAACCGCGGTCCTGGATGGTCGCGGGTGAAGAACGGCAGCCCGCCGGCCCGGACAAACGGCAGGGGCGGCTCACCCGCCGACGGGCCGAGAGACGAGATGATCATCATCAGCACCGCGCTGGTCACGATGCCGACTATGGCCAGACCAGGCAGCCACGAGGCAGGCCCCCCGCTAGGCCGGGCCGGCGAAACTATCCCGGCAGGCCTCGCGTCGCTCACGAACACAGCGCCACCGCTGGCCGGCTGGGCGACGCCGCCCTCGCCCCCGTCCGACGGGTGCTCAGTGCTGGGCGGTGGTGGTGCAGGCATGGGTACACGTCCCCGTCGTAACGCTCCCGCAGACTAGCACTCTTCGGCCTAAAAGCACTGAAACGAGGCTATCCGGGCAGACAATAGGTCAGTCGCCGAGTTTAGCGAAGTGTCGAGGGTGCGGTTCCCGGTTCCGCCCCGTCGAGCCACCCATCCTCTCGGGCGTAGTCGAAGAAGGAGACGAAGTACTGGTCGTCCGGTGCTGGCAGCGCCTCGCGGGGGTCGCCGGACCGCGCCGCGGTGACGAGCCAGTCGAGCTCTGGCCCTACCGTTTCCGCGTAGCTGCCTACTGGGACGAATCCGAGCTGCTCCGCCGCGGCCGTGTCGAGGACGAACGGCGGCAAGGTGTTCCACGGGTGATCACCGAGGTCGTCGGGCGCGGAGGTGCCGAGGAGAACCTCGTTCCATGTATGCGCCAGGTGTGCGGCAACGATCCTGGATATCGCCAGCCCGTCTGGTGCGCCTGGGTCAGCACTGTTGAGGATGCGCGTGCCCGGCTGGTCCGCGCAGAACTGCACGAGGGCGGCCAGGTTGACCGCTGCGGTCGGATGGTTGGCGCCGCGGCCGCCACGTGCCAGCAGCAGGTGCCGCCGCCCGTCGAGCACGCGCTTGACGAACACCCACTCACGCGGCCGGGTGCCCCCGATGCCGTGTATCCGCGAGGGCCGCAGGACACTGACCGCCAGCTGCGAGTCGAGGAGCACGTGTTCGGCAGCCACCTTGTTGGCGCCGTATCCCGCTGCCGAGTTGTAGTCAATATCGGATGGCGTCATGGTCGGCTGCGCCTCTGTCACCGGACCGGCGAACTCGGGCGGCGCGGCGGAGTTGGAGTGCCGACCCTGGTCGTCGACGTAGACGGCCTTGCTGGAGATGAAAACCACCGATCCGATGCTGTGCTGGAAAGGGAGCAGCATCCGGACGTGGTCGGCCGTGTATCCCACGCAGTCGACCACGACATCAGCGCCGTCCCGCAGCAGTTCACGGAGGTCCGCGGCGGCGTAGCGATCGGACTGGGCGAACCGAACGCCCGCATCCCGCAGATCCTGCGGAAAGCGAGCCTCCGCCTGCCCGCTCGACGTGACTTCCCAGCCGGAGCAGGCCAGCCTCAGCGCCGCCGCACTGCCTACCTGCCCGTTGCCACCCAGCACGATTGCTCTCGGCACCCAGGCAGCCTAAGCCACCGATCGCGGCGCTCTGCTCGCGGCCGCCGCGGGCTCCGGGAAGGTCGCTTCGGGTGATGCCTTGACGTCCGTGCGGACACAGGGTGATGCTCGGACGAGGCTCCGCCCGCTGGCCGCCATGGCGCGAGGAGCCCGGGCACTACCGGAGGGCCTTGTGTCAGCCAGCGCGATCGCACCCGAACCACAGCACCAGGACAGCGCCGGTGCCGCCACTGCAGCCACAGAAGCCACTGAAGCCACTGCCGCGGCCCATGTGGCAGCCCGCGCAGCAGGTCTGATCGCCGTCGCCGAGGACCTGGCCGGTGAATTCTCCCTGCGGCCACTGCTCGAGCGCATCCTGCGCCGCTGCACCGAGCTGCTCGACTGTCACGCCGGATCAATTTGCAGTGTCGATGAGGCAGCCGGCACGTACCGCAAAGAGGCCGACATCGGCATCGCCTGCCAGTCAGGCGCGGTGTTCCCGCTCACCGAGGGCATGACCGGCGTTGTCGTGGCGCGTCGGGCACCGGTCTGGTTCGCCCGGTACGACCAGGTGCCGGGCGGCCATGTCGCCGCTCATGAGCGGGCCACCCTGCGTGGCGTCATCGGCGTGCCACTGGAGTGGCGCGGGCGGATCATCGGCGCCTGCATCGTCTTCAGCCGCGACGCGAGCCGGCAGTTCGGCCAGGCCGACGCCGATCTGCTGCAGCTGTTCGCCAGGCATGCGGCCATCGCGCTGGCCAACGCCAGGATGCACGAGGCGGCGGAGGATCGGGCTCGCGCCGAGGCGGCGGCCGCCGAGCGCGACCGGCTGCTGGCCGAGCTGAACGACACGCTCGCGCAGCGCCTGGTCAATGTCCAGGTCCACCTTGACAGCGTGCAGCGCGAGCTCGCGGCGAACGCGGTCAGCCAGCCGCCCGGCGAACCGCAGGGCTCAGATAGCTGGGTCAGCGCGGTATCCGACCATCTCGATCAGGCTGCGGCCGCCACGAGGGATGCCATGGTCGAGGCGCGGCAGACGCTGGTCGGGCTGTCCGAGCCGCCAGGCGGGCTGAGTCTCGAGTCCGCCCTGAAGTCGGAGGCGGCCTGGGCCGAGGCAATCGGCCGCCTGGAGGTGCGGCTGGTGACGGCGGGTACGCCGGGACCCGTGGACCTCCGGCTGGCCCGCGAGCTGACCTGGGTAGCCAGGGAAGCCCTGACCAACATCGTCCGGCATGCGGACGCTCACTCCGTCCGTATCGGACTGCTCTACGAGCCGGGCTCGGTATCGCTGCTGGTCCAGGACGACGGCCAGGGCTTCGACCCGGGCTCCGGCTGGCAGGGCCACCAGTTCGGGCTGCGCACCATGACCGAGCGCGCGCGCGACCATGGGGCGAATGTCGACATTGGCTCGCTGCCAGGCTGGGGCACGCGGATACGTGCACGTTTCCCCTACCTGCCCAATGAACCGGAACGGGGTGGCCATGGGCTGCGGGTCCTCATCGCCGCGCGGCGCCCTGTGCTGCGCGCCGGCCTGTCCCGGCTGCTCACCTGGACAGAACCAGGAGCCGAGGTGATCGGCGAAGTCGAGACCGCCGATCAGGCGCTGGAAGCCTGTCAGGCCTTGCATCCCGACGTGGCGCTCGTCGATCTCGGCCTGCCCGTCGCTGGCGGTGAGCGGGATGGCAGCCCTGGCACCCGGGCTGGCAGCGGGATAGCGGGCTACCTCCTGGCCGCGGTGCCGGGCCTCGCGGTGGTCGGGCTTTGTGAGGCCGGCGACGATGAGCTAGTCGCCGACGCTGTGCGGGCTGGCGCCCGTGGCTGCGTAGACGTGGGGGCGAGCGGGCCCGAACTCGCGCAGGCCGTCGTAGCGGCCGGGCGCGGGCAGGCCATCCTGTCCGATGTCGTCCTGGACCTGCTGCACCGCGGCATGCGTGCAGATGATCTTCCCGAGCAGCTGACCGACCGAGAGCGCGAGGTCCGCGGCCTGATGGAGCAGGGCCTGCCCGACCGGGCGATCGCGCAGCGGCTTGTCCTGTCGGTCAAGACCGTGGAAAAACACGCCGGGGCAGTGCTGCGGAAGACCGGCGCGCGGAACCGGACCGAGCTCGCCGCGCTGGCCGGCCGATCCCGGCCCAGGTAGGGGAAGTCCTCCCTGTATCTGGGGGGTTCCACCGATCCGGGGCGGGTGCCGCGGCGGTTATGTTCACGTTGACGCCCTAGGAGAGGCCACGGACGTGCCTGTCGTTCCGCTCAAAGACATCGTCGACCGCGCGTTCGCCGGTGGTTACGGCGTTCCGGCCATCAACGTGGTCAACGACCTGACGCTGGAGGCAGTGCTGTCCGCTGCCGTGCGCGAGCGCTCGCCAGTGATCGTGCAGACCTCGGTCAAGACGGTGCGCTCGATCGGGATGGACCTGCTGTTCGCCATGTGGGGCGAGCTGACCGCCGGGATCGAGGTGCCGGTCAGCCTGCACCTTGATCATTGTCCGGACCGCGAGTTCATCACCAGCTGCCTGCGCAAGGGCTGGAACTCGGTGCTGTTCGATGCATCCGCGCTCCCGGTACAGGAAAACCAGCGGCAGACGATCGAGGTCGTGGCCGAAGCGCGTTCCTACGGCGCCAACGTGGAGGGCGAGATCGAGGCCATCACCGGTGTCGAGGACGGCATCGGCTCCGATGAAGAGGCTCGGCGCCAGTCGCTGCCGGTGGCGCTCGACTTCATCAGGGCGACCGGCGTCGACGTGTTCGCGCCCGCTATCGGCAACGCGCATGGCGTGTACCGGTCCGAGCCGAAACTCGACGCCCAGCGGGTCTCGGACATCGTGGCGGCGATACCGATCCCGATCGCGCTGCACGGCGGTACCGGCATGACCGACGCTCAGTTCACCGACCTGATCGCGCGCGGCTGCGCCAAGGTCAACATCTCGACAGCGCTGAAAGTCACCTACATGCGGGCCAACCTGACCTATCTGCGCGACGCCGAGGAACGGGACAGCTGGGATCCGCCCTCGCTGTTCGGTGCCGTGCGGGCGGCCGTGATCGAGCTCGCGGCGAGCCATATGCGCAAGTTCGGCAGCGTCGGCATGGCGTGGTGAGTCCGGTGACGGGCGCAGGTGCCGGTGCGCTAGTGCTCGACTGCGACGGCGTGCTGGCTGACACGGAGCGGTACGGGCATCTCGTCGCCTTCAACCAGATGTTCGCCGAGTTCGGGCTGCCGGTGCACTGGAGCGTGGCCGAGTATCAGCGCAAGCTTCACATCGGCGGCGGCAAGGAACGCCTCGCAAGCCTGCTGACGCCAGAGTTCATCGCGGCGGCGCGATTGTCCCCGGACGCCGCTGAGCAGCAGGCCGCGATCTCGGCCTGGCATCGGCGCAAGACCGAGATTTACACCGAGCTCGTGGCCACCGGTGCGGTCCCGCCGAGGCCAGGGATCGCCAGGATCGTCAAGGCCGCGCTGACGTCCGGCTGGCAGGTCGCCGTCGCCTCGACGTCTGCTGAGACCTCCGTCCGGGCCACCTTGAGCCGGGCCGTTGGCGCCGATCAGGCCGCGGCGGTCGCGGTGTTCGCTGGCGACATCGTTCCGCGCAAGAAGCCGGCGCCGGATATCTACCTGCTGGCGCTTGACCGGCTCGGCGTGACAGCGGACGGCGTCGTGGTGATCGAGGACTCCCGTAACGGGCTGGTGGCTGCTACGGCAGCCGGACTGACCTGCGTCATCACCGTGAATGACTTCACCGCCGGCGAGGACTTCAGCGAGGCCGCGCTGGTGGTGTCTTCGCTCGGTGACCCTGGCGGCGAAGCCATCTCTTTGCTCGTCAATCGAAGCCAGGCTCGGCCTGGAGACTGCATAACCCTCGCCGACCTGGACAGGATCATGCCCCGCAACCTCAGCCCGCGAAACTCTGGAGCGCTCATGCCAGTTGCAAGCTTCGGCGACGTCGAGGTCGTCGTGCACACGATAGCGGAGGTAGCCGTCGGCAACGAGAAGTACTTCGGAGACCTGGACGCGGTCGTGGGCGACGGAGACTTCGGCTACTCAATGGCGCGCGGTTTCGAGCTGGTCCTGCAGGACTGGGACGGCTTCGACCGGACCGACATCGGCACGTTCCTGAAGAAGATCGCCGTCGTCATCACCAGCCGTATCGGCGGGACCTCTGGCCCGATCTGGGGCACCGCCTTCCTGCGGGCCGGCGCGGCCGCGGGTGCCGTAACCGAGCTTCCAGCCGACCAGATCGTGGCGATGCTTCGCGCTGCGACCGACGGCATCAAGGCTCGCGGCCGCTCCGACGTTGGCGACAAGACCTTGCTCGATGCGATCGTGCCGGCCATCGACACGCTCGAGGAGCGGATCGGCCTGGGCCACGACGCGGTAACCACGCTTCGGGCGGCCGCTGACACCGCGCGCGAACGGGCCGAGGCCACCAGGACCATGCAGGCCATGCGGGGACGGGCCAGCTATACCGGCGAGCGCAGCATCGGCACGCTCGACGCTGGCGCAGTCGCCGTCGCAGTGATGTTCGAAGCACTTGCCGATAAGTGGCGGGACCGAGACGACGGGTCCGCAGAACCGGAGGTAGTGGCAGATGAAGAAGTTCGTTAACGACCCCCAGCAGTTCGTACCCGAGATGCTCAAGGGCATCGCGCTGGCCAACCCCGACACCCTCAGGTACGTGCCTGAGTACAACCTCATCATGCGCACCGACGCGCCGAGCGACGACAAGGTATCGGTCATCCAGGGATCCGGGTCAGGGCACGAGCCCGCCCACGTCATGATCGTCGGCAAGGGCATGCTCGATGCTGCCTGCCCGGGCGATGTCTTCGCCGCCCCGCCAATGGACTACGTGCTGGAGACCAGCAAGCTGCTCAACTCGGCTAAGGGCGTCCTGCACATCATCAACAACTACACCGGTGACCGGATGGCGTTTGAGATGGGCCAGGAAATGGCCGAGGCCGACGGCATCACCATCGGCACGCTCATCGTCGACGACGACGTCGCGGTGAAGGACTCGACCTACACCGTCGGCCGCCGCGGCGTGGCCGGGAACTTCTTCGTCATCAAGGCCGTCGGCGCCGCATCTGAGCAAGGGGCTGGCCTCGACGAGCTGATCCGGATCGGCAACAAGGTCAACTCGGTGACCAGGACGATGGGGATGGCCCTGACTTCCTGCACGCCGCCTGCCAAGGGCTCGCCGCTATTCGAGCTCGGCGACGACGAAATGGAGATGGGGGTCGGCATTCACGGCGAGCCCGGGCGCAGGCGGGAGAAGCTGGCGAGCGCCAACGCGATCGTGGACGAGCTGCTCGAGGCTGTCGTCAGTGACCTGCCGTTCAGCCAGGGCGACGATGTGGCGCTCATGGTCAACGGCCTGGGCGGCACTCCGATCAGCGAGCTGTATTTGCTCTACGGGTATGCGCATGAGCAGCTGGCGAAGCGCGGCATCCACGTGCGGCGAAACTACGTCGGGGAATACTGCACCTCGCTGGACATGGCCGGCACGTCGATTACCCTCAGCCGCCTCGACGACGAGATCACCGGGCTGCTGGCGGCACCGGCCGAGATAGCGATCAGGACGTTCTGACCGCGGACTGGGATCTCCTTATGCGGGCCGGCTGATGGCCGCCGGCCTGCTCGAGGTGTCCTGAGGGCTGGCGAGGTCTGCGGCTTCGAAGCGGCGGCCTCCTGCCCCCCCGTAGGGCTAGCCGACGTCGCGGCGCAAGAGATCCTCGTCGGTCTCGCGCCGGATCAGCGGCCAGGCCCGGCCGTCGCGTACAGCGATGACGGGCGGCCTGGCCACATGGTGGTAGTTAGATGCCATGGCGAACTGGCGCGCACCGGTGCCGGGAACTGCGAGAAGGTCGCCGGGGCAGATGTCGCCGGGCAGGTAGGCGTTGCCGACAAGCACGTTCCCGGCGTCGCAGTAGCGCCTGACGACGGTCATGGGCTCGGTCTTGCTGGCGGCGGGGTGTCCGATCCGGACGATGTCGTGGCGGCTGCCGTGCAGAGCGCGCTGCGCGCTGTCGCCCATGTCGCCGTCCACCACGACACAAGTGCGAGCACCGTGTTTCACCGAGAGCACGCGGTACAGCGTGACCCCAGCCGGACCGACAATGGCGCGACCCAGCTCGACGGTGAGGCACGGGACTGCGATAGCGCGCGCCGCGCATGCCTGCTCGACGGCGCTGGTCAGCCGGTCAGCGAAGGCAGCGATGTCCGGACTGTGATCGCCAGGTCCCGACGGCGCTGCCTGACCGCTGCCGAGGTGCATTTCCGGCAGACCGCCGAACCGGGCCGTGAAGTCGACTAGGCGCCGGGCGGCCGCCTCGAGGCGATCCGAACCGGTGCACGGCGATCCGATGCGGGCATAGATGCCGACTAGTTCCAGCCCGGGCTGACGGACGATCCGGCGCGCAACCTCGGCGGCGGCCGCGCCATCGGTAACCCGGACGAGAACCCGTTGACGCAGGCCAGCCAGGGCGGCAAGCTGCGCGACGTCGCTCGGGGAATCGACCACGACCCGGCCGACGCCATAGTCGAGCGCGGCAGACAGCTCGCTCGCCGTCTTGGCGGAGCCGTGGAGCAGGATGCGCCCGGCGGGGAAGCCGGCCGCTCCGGCAACCACAAGCTCGCCTTCAGAGCAGGCGTCTAGCGACAGGCCTTCCTCGGCGATCCAGCGGCCGATCGCGCGGCACCAGAATGCCCCGGCAGCGTAGGCCACCTCGTGCTGTGGCAAGGCCTTGACGTATTCGCGGCAGCGAACCCGTACATGTTCCTCATCAAGAACGCACGCGGGAGTACCGAATCGCTCAGCGATCTCGGTCAGCCGGACGCCCCCGACGGAGACCGCGGGCTGGGCGGTGAGGGGCCAGCTGGTCATCGGCCGTCGCCCGCCAGCCGCCAGGCTTCCGCGACGCCTGGCCCGCCGCGCAAGCGCGACTCGAAGTCGTCCGGGTCCGCTCCGGCCATCATCTGAATCCGCACCAGTGCGTGCAGCGCCACCCCGTGCTGCCCGGCATCGCCGTAGGCAGTACCGCGAGTCACGCCGGTACCGAACTCGGGAAGTGCGTGGCAAGCAGGCCGGGATCGACCTGGATCCGGGTAACGCCGAGTGGTTCGAGCATCTCCCTCATGGCGGGCTCGCTCAGGCGTATCCATGGCTGGCCCGCTCCCATGACGCTCGCCAGGCGACCTTCGCTGGTGAACGCGACGCCGACGGGCTGTCCGGTAGGCAGCCGGCCGCACTGGATAGACGCAATTCCGGATCTCGTTCGCACCGGCACGACCAGCAAACTCACCGTGTCCATAGACAACGACGGTAGATCGTGATCAGGCATCACAATGCGGCCTATGCACGGCCCTAACGGTCTGCGTCCGATCCCTAACAAGACGCTGACGCGCCGGGGCCGCCGAGAACCCTGCGGCGTCGTATCTTCCCCGGTGCACGATCGGTGACGGCGGCCGCAACTCCCCCCGGCTGACGTTAGCCACAATGGCATGCGAGAAATCCGCTAAATTTATTCTGGTCTCGGCTTTCGATAATGGCGCATTGGCCATATCGCGTGGGACACTTGTTAAGTCGAACTGCTGCGCCTG
>Ga0210383_10005131_pt1 | contig 11543 bp, 9 predicted proteins | sample IncBWC14OmetaG_FD_160072 | JGI IMG/M metagenome (GOLD analysis project Ga0210383, IMG submission 160072) | Forest soil microbial communities from Barre Woods Harvard Forest LTER site, Petersham, Massachusetts, United States - Inc-BW-C-14-O ...
AAAGCGGCAGAGACGCCGCGGCCTCCTTCTCAGACCGAAGCGCGTCGATGAGCGTTTCAAACCGGCCCATGGCGACCAGGGTGCCCGACACCGTTCGCAGTAGCGAATCCCCACCCCCGAGAGCGTGGCATTCATCAGCGGAACCGCGCAGACCGGACATGACACACCCTCTGCCTCGTCGAGAATCCGCACTCCATCACCATCCGGGTAAGGGAAGTAAACACCCTTGCAGTAGTCGCAGACCAGCGAAGCCTGCCCTGCCGTCAACCGCATCGGCGCGCCGCATGGGGGGCAGTTCATTGGGCTCTTCCGCACTCTGGGCAAAACTTGGCGCGTTCCGGCACAGGCTTTCCGCACTGCGGGCAGAACCCCGCCGTTGTAACCGCCGCCGCGGCTGCAGCAACCGGGCGCATCATCGTCTGAGCCATAGCCGCACCTACTCCCAGGCCTACGCCCATCATGGCAGTGCCCCCGGTGTTGGCAGCGGCAACTTTCAGCGCCTGAGCCGCCTCGAACTGTGTGTAACGGTTCAAGTCTCCAGCCAGGTTCACACCGATGCGCTGATCCATCACTTCCTGCAGGCCGTCGGGCAATGAGATGTTTTCAATCACGAACTGGTTCAACTCCAGTCCCAGGGCCGTGAACGCCGGGTTCACCTCTTGTGAGGTCAACTGCGCCATTTTCGTCTGTGTTGACGCCATGTCGAGGAACGAAACATTGCTATTCGCCAGGGAATTTGTCATGCGTGCCACTATGGTGTTCCGCAGCTGGCCTTCCAACTCTGGCGCATAGTAGCTGTCACGGGTTCCACTCACCTGGGTGAAAAACGCGCGAGGATCCACGATGCGATAGGAGTAGATCCCGTAAGCGCGAAGCGTCACGGCGCGAACTCCTTGTCCCGGATCGTGATCGGAGTCGATGTGCCCCATTTCTGATCCATTTGCAGACGCGTGGAGAAGAAATAGACGTCGGACTTGAAAGGAGACTCGAATTCCTTGTCCCAGTTCTTCAGATCGGTCAGCACCGGCAGATTGCGAGTAGTCAGCGTGTGCAGTCCGGGGCCAAAACGTCCGCGATCTTTCCCTGGTCCACGAACAGAGCCAGCTGTGACTCTCGCACCGTGAGCTGACCGCCGGTCTGAATCTCCATGTCCTGCATCGGGTAGCGGTATGCGAGCATGCCGTCTCCCGGTTCATTCCATTGAATGACGTCGATGAATTGCTTGGCGAGAAACCGTCGCAGGCTCACTTACCCCTCCGGAGCCGGCATTGGCGTGCATTTAATTGCGGCTCGAGAAGAGAATCTCTAAACAGGAGGACGTTTGGAAATGTTCGCTATCACACGACTTTGTATCCATAGGTGCGCCAGGTCTACATTTGAGACCTCGGCGTGCATCCTTCTATCTACTTCAGTCGCGCCCCCAGGGGCACTTCTTCCAGAAATCCCGCGAGCACCGGCGCGCCGTCGGGCAGCGATGCCGCCAGGAGCATGCCGTTTGATTCCAGGCCGCGCATCTTCCGCGGGGCCAGGTTTGCCACAATCACGATCTTGCGGCCGATGAGTTTTTCCGGGTCGTAGTGCTCGGCGATCCCGGCAAGAATCTGGCGTTTCTCGTACCCCAGGTCCACTTCCAGCCGCAATAACTTGTCGGCCTTCGGAATGCGCTCCGCCACCAGCACCTGGGCTACCCGCAGTTCCACCTTGGCGAAGTCGTCGATGGTTATATGCGCCGGCTGCGGCGGCGCTTCAGGAGGGTTTTCGGACTTCTTCTCCTCGGGATGCAGCGGGGCGCCTTCTGGAGCGTCCGCCGGTGTGGAACTGAGACGGCTGCTGGCCAGTTCAGCCGGCACCGGGTGTACATGCGCAGTCTCAACCGGCTGTTCGGAATTCGTGGGAGCCGTCGTGGTGGAAGTCATTTGGTCGTCTCCGGGCTCTCCGGCAGCGCCCGCTTCTCCGGGGGCCGATGCGGGACCGTCCACTGATCCGACTGATGGGGAGGCTGTGGCGCGCGTGGGAGCGCCTTCCGAGCTTTGCCCGGCCGCGGCCTCCACAGCGCTCGAGTTGTTCTGATCTTCGAGATTTTGCATACGATCGATCGCGTCCTTTTCTGCGCGGGGAAACAGGGGCGCTGGATCGTTGAACCGGGTGCCGGCCGTCAATCCGCCCCATGCGAGGTTGGTAAGAAACGCTTGCCTGGCCGCGTCGTCAATCGCTCCCAACCCAAGCTGCGACCATACTTTCGATGCTGAGACGGGAAGAATGGGATAAACAAGCGCGGTGATGATGCGGATGGCCTCTGTCGCGTTGGCGAGCACGCGCGCCTGATGGGCCGCATGATCCTCATCGGAGCGGTCGGCCGGCTTCTTCCATGGAGCATTGGCGGTCAGATAGCCGTCGGTCTCTGCGACCAGCAGCCACAGGCTTTTCAGCGCTTCAGAAAAGTTGAGTTCATCGAAGGCCGGCCCGAACTCGGCGATGGCCCGCTCGGCAGACTGGCGCAGTGCAGCCTCGGCTGGCGTTTCCGACCCCGCGTCGGGCAACACGCCGCCGAAATACTTGTGCACCATGTTGACCACGCGGCTAACAAGATTCCCATAGCCGTTGGCGAGATCGCCGTTGTAGCGCCGCACCAGTGCATCGAAGCTGAAGCTGCCATCCTGCCCGAAGGGGATCTCGCGGAGCAGGAAATAACGCAGCGCATCGGCGCCCAGCACGGTGTCCACCGTCTCCGCGCGCACGATGTTGCCAATCGACTTCGACATCTTGGTGTCGTCGAAGAGCAGCCATCCATTGGCCTTTACCGAGCGTGGGGGCGCAATGCCGGCCGCCATCAGAAACGCCGGCCAGTAGACGCAGTGAAACCGGCTGATCTCCTTGCCGATCAGGTGCATGTCGGCGGGCCAGAATTTTTTGAAGTTCTGGTCGTCATCGGAGCCGTAACCAAGGGCCGTAATATAGTTGGCCAGGGCGTCAAGCCACACATACACGACGTGCTTCTCGTCCCAGGGCACGGGAATACCCCATGAAAAGCTGGTCCGGCTTACCGACAGATCCTTGAGCCCGCTGCGCACAAATGAAATCACTTCGCGCCGGGTGGATTCGGGCTGCATGAAACCGGGATTGGCTTCGTAGAACTCGAGCAACTTGCGCTCGAATGCGGAGAGCTTGAAGAAGTAATTCTCTTCGCTGACAGTTTCCGTCAATCGGCCGCAGTTGGGGCAGAGTGTTCCCGGCGGCCCGTCGACATAGGCCTCGTCGGAGACGCAGTACTGGCCGGTGTAGGTGTTCTTGTAGATGAAGCCCCGGTCGCGCAGTGTTTCGAGGAGTTTCTGCACGCCGCGTTTGTGGCGCGGTTCGGTGGTGCGGATAAAGTCGTTGTAACTCAGCCCAAGCCGATCCCAGAGCGACCGAAACTCGCCCGAAATGGCCGTCGCAAACTCCATCGGGGTGCGCCCGGCCAGCTTCGCGGAACGCTCGATCTTCTGGCCGTGCTCGTCGGTGCCGGTCAGAAACCAGGTGTCGATTCCCAGCGCCCGCTTGCGCCGCGCGATCGCATCGCACACGATGGTCGAGTAGGCATGCCCCAGATGCGGCCGCGCATTCACGTAGTAAATCGGCGTGGTGAGATAGAAGTGCGATGAGTCGGGCATGGACATGGGCAAGAATCGCAGCGCCGCTCCGCCTGAACGCTGCGAATCAAGCGCTATCTTCTCTCCCATCTTAAGGCATTCAGGCCGGACGAGCCCTAGCCGGTCAGACTGCGGATGGCTCAAGGTGCATGAGGATGAAGTCCATGTCCAGGCCCGAGGCGATTCCATGTTTCCGAACCAGCGTGGCCAACTGGGCGTAGTGCCGGACAGAATGTGTGAGCAAGTGAACCAGCACCGTGCGGCGCGATGCGCGCATGGTGCCGGCACTGCGGGTTTTAAGCTCGAGCACGGTTTCCCAGAACGGCTCGTCGCAATCCATCAGCGGCCGCAACAAATCCATAGCGCGGCCGTGAGTCGCGAAGATGGAGTCGACCGAGTCATACGGAATCGATTCGTATGGGGTTTGCGGAAGCTCGTTCAAGCGCTCGGCATAGCGCAGCTCGACGGCCACAATGTGCTGCAGGAGTTGGGCAACCGACGTCGTTTCCCGTATGTCGCAGGGGAACGACACTATTTCCGGATGCGACTCAAGCAGTTTTTTCCAGCCGCGTGACATGTGCTCGACCCACTCCTGCAACTCGGTCCCGGTGATCGCAACCATGTTTTAGTCTCCAAGAGCGCGAAACAGCGCATTCTGAGGATACGAGCCTGGCCGAGGGAGAGCAAGGCGAACGACTGGCCCCGCAGGGCTCTGTTAGAATCGCCCTTGAAAATCAAGCATTTCTGAGGCCCCCGACGTGTATCTGGAATTGCAGAAAAGGCTGGCGGAGCACATACGCGGTACCCTGCGAGCGAAGTATGAATTAGAGGTCGGCAACATTCCCCTGGAGATTCCGCCGGACCAGAAGTTCGGCGAATTGGCCACGCCGATTGCCTTTGAACTTGCCCGCAAACTGCGCAAGGCGCCGAAGATGATTGCGCAGGAGATTGTCGCCGCGCTTGGTCAGGTCGAGGGGTTCGCGGGATTCGATGTGGCGGGGGCCGGGTATATCAATGCGAAATTCGATCGAGCGGCGGTTGTTCTGGGGACTGCCGGCGTAAGCGCCCACCCTAGCGACCAAAACAAAGACGTCGCGAGGGTGGGGCACCCGGATTTGTCCGAGGTGGGACAGCCGGTTCATTCACTGGTCGAACATACCAGCATCAATCCGAACAAGGCAGCGCACATCGGGCATCTGCGCAATGCCATTCTTGGGGACACCTTCGTGCGCCTGCTGCGCGCGTCCGGGCAAAAGGTCGATGTGCAGAACTATATCGACAATACTGGCGTGCAGGTGGCCGATGTGGTGGTGGGTTTTGTGCATCTCGAAGGCAGGTCGCTGGCCGCCGTGCGGGCGCTGCTTGAAGATCTCCGCCGCGCCGGGGAGAGAATCGATTTCTATTGCTGGGATCTCTATGCGCGCACTTCGCAGTGGTACGAACAGGGAACCCCGGAAGAAAACGCCGCGCGCAAGAAATTTCGTTATGAGACCCTGCACGAAATCGAGCGCGGAGGCAATGAGACGGCCGAAGTGGCCGAACTGATTTCGACTGCCGTGCTGCGGCGCCATCTCGAAACCATGCTGAGGCTGGACATCGAATACGACTTCCTTCCCCGGGAGAGCGAGATCCTCCACCTCAAATTCTGGGACGCGGCCTTCGAGCAATTGAAGCAGACGGGCGTGCTGTACTACGAAACCGAGGGCAAGAATACAGGATGCTGGGTGATGCGGCGCCCCGGCGCAGCAACCGTGGAAGGCGAGCTGGACGAGGATGCGAAGGTCATCGTCCGCTCCAACGGCACGGTTACTTATGTCGGCAAGGACATCGCGTATCATCTCTGGAAATTCGGCCTCCTGGGCCGCGACTTCGGCTACAGACCGTTCTTCCAGTACTCGGATCGCGAGTGCTGGATCTCAACCACGCAGGGAGTCGAGCCGCATCCGCAATTCGGCGGCGCAAGCGCGATCTACAACGTCATCGATGTGCGGCAGAGCGATCCGCAGGCAAATCTGGTCGAGGCGCTGCGGGGCATGGGCTACATCGACCAGGCGGATCACTGCATCCACTTTGGCTATGAGAAGGTGGCTCTTACACCGCGCTGCGCCCTCGACCTCGGATTCGAAGTGGCGCCCGAAGACCTCAACAGCCCCTATATCCTGGTCAGCGGCCGCAAGGGCTTCGGTGTCAAAGCCGACGACCTCATCGACAGCCTCATCGCCGCCACGCGCGCCGAAGTGGATTCGCGCCAGACCGGCCGCGACGAAGCCGAACGCCAGCGCATCGCCGAACAGATCGCCATCGGCGCTCTACGCTACTTCATGCTCAAATTCACGCGCAACTCGGTCATCGCGTTTGATTTCAAAGATGCATTGAGCTTTGAAGGCGAGACCGGACCTTACGTGCAATACGCAGTGGTGCGCATCCGCAACATCTTCCGCAAAGGGGACACCACGCCGGAAGCCGTTCTAGCCGAATTTGACGCTGTGCACGGCGGCATTCCGGAGTATCTGAGCGGCGAGGACAATGAAGACATCTGGGCCCTGTGGTTGCGTGCCGGTCGCCGCACGCTGGTGCTCGACCAGTGCATCTCCACGTCGGAGCCGGCGTACCTGGCCAAGCATGCGTTTCAGCTGGCGCAGGAGTTTAGCAACTTCTATCACAACCACCACATCCTCACGGAGGAAGATCCGGCGCGCAAAATGTTCCTGCTGGCGACTGCCGCGGTGGCTCTGCGCGAACTGGTAACGGTGCTGAGCTGGCTGGGCATCGAAAGCCCCCAGGCGATGTAGACGCGTTTCTATCCAGCTCTAAAAGACCCGGGCGATCTTCACCCGCGAACGAATACCAGTGCGTTGAGCCCCGGCCCGGGGGAACTGGCTAGGGCATGTGCGAAGAAAAGAACGAAATTATCGCCGGGGGATCAAGGTTGCTCGGATCTCCGTGATCTCCCCGAGAGGTGTGAATCGTGACGCTGCCACCAGCGGCGTTGATGGCGTTGGCAAAGGGATCTTCGTTTTGTGAACGCAAAACGGTCCGATCGGAATAGGACGCCCACATCTGAATCGGAATGCCTGCAAATGTGGAAGGGGGAGTGAGAATTGGATCGAACCCCCTGGTTGCTGCGGCGTAATCAGAAGGGGAGGTGACGTCGTAAGCCGTCTGAATCGTTGGCGCCAAAGCCCTTTCTGCATACATTGAAGCCAGGTTGCAAACGGGGTAGATGCCGGCGACGGCCAAAGGTTTGACCGTGCCATGTGAGATGGCATTCCAGGAGACGATTCCTCCCATGCTCTCGCCGATCACAAACGGTTGGAGTGAAAGGTTAAGTCGGGACCGCCACAGTGTCTGAAGGTTCGCAACATCTTCCGCGCATTCCATATCGCCCCAGCAGGTTATGTTGCGGTACTCACTGGCAACGACGACGAAGCCAGCTGCTGCCAGAGACTGAACAAACCAGCTATGAAGAGGGTCGCTGACGATGGAACTGATTGTCTGTCCGAATCCATGGTCGTAGATGATCCAGGGACTCTCGGTTTGCGGATTATAGTTTGGCGGCAGGAGGGCCCAGGTTGATACGCCGTTGGCGTCGATCAGCTGCAGAAGGCGGTTTTGCGCAATGGGAGATGGTGCAAACGTCATATGCACGCGTGCGCAGCCCACGGCCAGTATCAGGCACAGGAGCAAGGGGCGAAGCTTCAAAGTAGCCAAATTCTAACACCGACGACGAATGCCGGCTCTTTGCCGGGGGAGCTCTATAATTTGGACGGTCACCCGCAAATAATTGCGAGGTGTGCCGGCATTCACGCCTGAACTGCGGTCTGGCGTTCCTCAGGGTTGCTACCTTCGCCCACATTCCGCAGAACTCCATGCTGCCTCGGTTCTGAAGTTCCCTTCTTCCCAAAACTCCATCATCGGGTTCGATTTCAAAGACGCCCTGAGCTTCGAAGGCGAAACCGGACCTTAATTTATCCGTACCATTTTCTGTTACTTGCGCCAAGTAACGACTCGAAAAGCGTTACCCTCTCCATCGCTAAATCTATCCGTGTGTCGATGCCCGATGCGCTTTTCGCCGGTTTTCTAGGAGCGAAATATACTTGACATCATACACTGTTTGCAATACAGTATATGAAGTACAGTGTACGAGGAACAGTATGACGCTCCCCGAAAGCACTTTCGAGAACCTCCGCCTCGAACTGCGACGCGGCTGTCTCACGCTGGCTGTCCTGGTTCAACTTCGCAGCGAGCATTACGGATACACGTTGCGCAAAGACCTGGCCGACCGCGGGCTTGTTATCGACGAAAGCACGCTCTACCCATTGCTCCGGCGCCTCGAGACCCAGGGCCTGCTGGTGAGTGAGTGGCGCGAGGAAGAAAAGCGCAACAAGCGGTTCTACCGCCTCTCGAGCGACGGCGAGCAGATACTCGGCCAGTTGTTACAGGAGTGGCAGGCCATCAACACGTCCATCTCGAGCATGTTGTAACCACGCAAGCTCACCCCAGCGACGAAGACCAGTCGCTGGGGACCCCGACAAGGAAGACGCCATGGAACTTCTTGATCGTTACCTCCAAGCCGTAAAGAAGCACCTGCCCTGGCAGCGGCAGGACGACATCATCGCCGAGCTCCGTGCCAATCTGGAGTCGCAACTCGACGAAAAGCAGGCCGAACTGGGCCGCCCCCTCACTCCCGCAGAAGCTGAAGCGTGGATCCAGCAGCTGGGTTCTCCGGTCCGGATGGCCTCCCACTACCAGCCACAGCAATACCTCATCGGCCCGGCGATCTATCCCGCCTATTTGCACGTGCTGCGGATCGCCTCGATGTGGGCTCTGGCCATTTACACGCTCGTGGCCACAATCACCATTGTGCTGGGCCCATCCATCAGCGGAGCCGCAGTGGCACAGGCTGCTTTTCGGCTCCCGTCGATCGTTATCCAGGTGGCGGCCTGGGTGACGCTGGTCTTTGCCGCCCTTGAATTCATCGCCACTCGTTATCCGGGGAAATGCCCGCCCATTGCCGGCTTTTACGCCAACTGGTCACCGAGCACACTGCCTCCTCTGGAGCCGGTGCCTGCTCCCGGGACAAAGAGGCCCAGCTACACGCAGGCTGTCACCGAAGTCATCTTTGGCTTTGTCGTTCTCACGTGGCTGGTCCTGGTTCCCAGGCATCCGTTCCTGATGTTCGGGCCTGGCATCGCCTTCCTTCATGCGTCGCCTTTTCGCCTCAACCCCATTTTGTTGACCTTCTACTGGTGGATCGTGGGACTCAACGCACTCCAACTGGCGTGGCGCTGCATCGACCTTCTCCGCGGAGCGTGGCAGCACCCCGGGCCCCTGCGGCACATCGTTTCAAAGCTCTTTGGCGCGATCCCTCTGGTGCTCCTGGCCTACCTGCCTGGATCCGCTTACGTCCTCCTCAGGCATCCCGAAACCGACATGTCCCGGTACGCACAAACCGCCGACTCCACCAACAGGGGAATCCATGCCGGCCTGCAGGTATTGTGCGTGATCGTCATCCTTCAACTGGCATGGGACGTTGCGCAGGCCCTCGTGAGCGTTTTGCGGGGGTCCCAGCAACCGCGGTAGTCAGAACTTTGCTTCGAACTCCCGGAAACGCCGTTCCAGCTCCCACTGCGCGGCTGCTTTCTCGTTGCCGTCGAGGAATGCTTTGCAGGTCTTTGACGGCTTCTCGGCTCCTGTGGGTTGGCTCTTGCAGGCGGCAGTTATGATGGTGAACTCATCGGGTTTGGCCCACAGGCTCTCACCGGAAAGGAAGTTGTGTTCCATGCCGGTTCGCGCTAACTGCTTCAGGTCTTGGTAGCTCAAGTGGTATTCAAGCGCAGCGCGAACATATTCGTGGGTAATGTCGATGCGGCTAACGCCCTGGTCGTCGGTCGAAAGCGCCACCGGCACATGCGCGGCCCGATAGGACTGAAAGGGATGCTCCGGCCCCCTGATGCCCAGGATACCGTCGTTCGATGTGAGATTGATTTCAATCATCACGTGCTTGCCGGCGAGTTCTTTCAACAGCGCGGGCGCGTCGTCTTCGTATATCGCGTCCACGCCATGTCCGATTCGTTCCGCGTGGCCTATCTCCACAGCCTGCCGGACGTGAAACCGCATCCCGTCGGGCGGAACCATCCCCGGAGCGAGCTCTCCCGCGTGGAGCGAAATGTGCACCTTTGGATAGAGAGTATGCAGGTACTCGATCATCTTCATGTGCAGCGTGTAGTCGCGCATGGCGACCATGTAGTCTTCCGGTTGCACGAAATTGATCCCCACCCAGTCGTCCGAATGCTGCTCGATGCTCTGTTGCACGGTCTCGAACCCAAGCAGCGTCTGCGCGAAAACCTGTTGCGGCGAAAAGGCGCGCAGCACCTGATAAACGAACCGCACTTGAACCTGGCAGGCAGGCAACGCCTCCGGGGTTCCGCAATGCTGAAGGCGATTGCGTAACTCGATCGCGGTACGGATGTCCTCCCGGTCGGTCGCTACCTCGTCGCGGAGCCCATGATCGAGCAGCGTCTGGCGCATTTGGGCGAGGTCGGGATTCCATCCCAGTTCATGCGCCATCCTGGCCGCATGGCCGAAAGAAGGCGTCTCCAGGAGCTCAAGATACTGCTGGTTCTGCCACGCCGCGCGGCGGGTCACATCGTCGATCCAGTCGCCTGTATGCCGCTTGTCGAGCCCGCCGAATCGATCAAATGTGGAAAAGAACTGGTCGTGTCCGCTGTAGCCCGTTGTGGGCACAAAGTTACGCATCGAAAAGGCGTTGATCATGCGGTCGTACAGATCCTGCTGTGCCTGGGTCAGGTTTCCTGAAAGCTCGCTCGCCGCAACCAAGGGGGCTGGACACGGCTCCTTCATGGTTTCACCGTGCTCGTTGTGAGCAAACATGGACTCCGCCGGATCGATACAGAGCTTGTCTTCGCCGGCCACCCGGATCAATGTTTCTGCGTAGACTCCTGCCTGGAGATGGAAATGGAGGTCGGCGCCCTTGGGGAACTGGGCCAGAAATGACTGCACCGCCAGAGGTCCGCTGCGGAACGCGGCATCATACGAACCGGCAGCGCGTGTCTCTGAAGATCGCGCCTCCGGTTTTGGGACCTTGGGAGACTTCGCAGGAACCGCCTGCGCCCACACCGAGAGGGGAGCGTCAGGGCAAAACGCGGCAGAGGTGAAAACAGCCAGGCAAGCTGAATGGAAAAATGGCCTAAGCATAAGTGCTTTCCAGTGTAAGGTCTTGGAGCGGGGAAGGAACGCTATTTTGAGGACGCCGAGGGGTTCGATGGTCGGGACCCAGACACTTGGAGCGGGGAGTTTGGCGCGCCGGGAACTGAGTTGATATACTGGCAAAGTTGTTGCAGCGCACTGTCTGTGGACCCTCCCTCTGAGCCGGTTCCGCCGGCATCCCGCACAGGAAATTGCAACTTGAAGTCTGCAACTGAGGCCAGGTAGCTCAGTGGTAGAGCGCGGCCCTGAAAAGGCCGGCGTCGGCGGTTCAATCCCGTCCCTGGCCACCACATAATAAAAGACTTAGAGGCGACCACAGAGTTGTTGTTTGAGTCACACGACCAATACACGACCATCGTTCGAGAGGTGGTCGTGTAGGTCGCCCTCTTCCCGCACAGATTCCTTCTTATCCAACATGCTCCATATCACCTTGGCCGTGTTGCCGGTTTTGATGATATGTGCGCGTCCCAGCTTTGCGTACCGTTCGGTCATCTTGATATTGGCATGACCAAGGAGCTTCGCAAGCTCGTAAAGATCGCCTCCGTTCATCATGTACCAGGAGGCAAAGGTGTGACGCAGATCGTGGAACCAGAAGTCATGAATCTTGGCTCTCTCAAGCAAGTCCTCAAAACTTCCTTCCAGTCGCTGACGCCGGCTCGTTGGCCCCCCCTTCGGCGGAAAAAT